>Ga0335075_10010195_pt1 | contig 14276 bp, 11 predicted proteins | sample Lox_Sample_24_FD_206723 | JGI IMG/M metagenome (GOLD analysis project Ga0335075, IMG submission 206723) | Soil microbial communities from Loxahatchee National Wildlife Refuge, Florida, United States - Lox_Sample_2.4 | ecosystem: Environmental > Terrestrial > Soil > Wetlands | place: USA...
ACGTGACGGCGGCGGACTTCGACGGCGTGGGCAACAGCTACTCGCTGCAGGCGCTTGCGGCTGCCGGGCTCACGCCGGGCGCGACGGTCAGCTACGACGGCCTGTCCTTCACCTGGCCCGACGTCCCGGCCGGGCAGCCGGACAACGTGCTAGCGCTAGGGCAGACGGTTCCTCTGTCCGGCACCGGCAGCAAGCTGGGGTTCCTTGGCGCAAGCAGCCCATCCACCGTGCTTGCAACCGGCATGGTGCACTATGCCGACGGCACGTCAAGCGAGTTCACGTTCACCCTGGATAACTACTGGGACGCGCCCGGCGTCTCGAACGACGCGGTCGCCACCCTGCCCTACGTGAACGGCACGTCCGGTAAGAACGACCACACGGTCTACGTCTTCTACGCCAGCGTGCCCATCATCCCCGGCCGGGAGGTCCGCGCCGTTACCCTGCCGCCGAACGGCGCGAACCCGCCGTCCGGCCGGTCCCAGGGCATGCACTTCTTCGCGCTCGCCGTGGGGTGAGAGGGCCGCCCTCCGGGTGGAGGGCTGCCCGCCCGGGTGAGGAGGCCGCGCGCGTCAGGAGCAGGTACGGCCTACGGCTGTGCGGAGCAGACGCCGCTGAAGGTGACGTCGCTGCTTGCGGCGAGGTCGACATACCAGTGGCCCGCGCTTTCTGCCGCCGCCAGCCACTGCGCGTTGCCCGAGTCCTGGGAAAACACCGGGACGTCCTGTCCGCCAAGGCTTGCCTGCGCCTGCACGGTGAACCGAACGGTCGCCTTGTCCGCGCCGGCGGGCTGCGCCGACGTGATCCGGAACGACTTGACGGTGATCTTGGGACCGCCGCTGAGGAAGGAACTGACGCACGACCGCTGGGCAGGCACGACCGTCTGCCCGACTGCCGCCGGGTCGTTGTCCTTCAGCGCGTTCCAGAACGCGCTGACCGCCTGTTCGGCCGCGGCCGCCTGAGCCGGGGACAAGGTTCCGGACACCCGTGGCGGGGTGGGGGACCCGCTGGACCCGCTGGACCCGCTGGACCCGGTGGACCCGGTGGACCCGGTGGACCCGCTTGATCCGGTCATCCCGCTGAACGACACCGAAGATCCAGTAGTCATCTGCGACATGCTCGCGACCTGTGCCGCGGGCGGCGCCGAGACCCGCACCGGCACGCCGAAGTCGTAGAAGTCGGTGACCTGGACCAGGGTTTCGCCCGCCGACGCTCCCGTGCCAGCCGACGGGTGCAGGGACACCTGCATCTGCCGCACCAGGTTCTGGCTGTCCACCCAGACGTCGACGGGGATGTCGCCGGTTCCGAGGCTGCTGGCGAAGTCACGGAAGCTCGCGCGCTCCCAGAGCGGCAGCCTGGCCGCCGCCTTCGCCGGGTCCACGTCCACCCGGAATTCCGTCACCGGAACGCCCCGCACGGTGGCGGCGCCCAACTTCGTCACGTTGCCGGAGACCGCGGTCAGCGACGCGAGCAGATCCGCCGGATTAACGCCGTCAATGCCCGAGCCGCCGAACAAAGCACCCATCCCGGCGAGCGAGCTATCAGCGGAGTCCCCGGTATCGATGGCGATCCATGATTTACCGCGCGGCAGCGCCCCGGCGCCGGCGGGAATCCTGATATATGCCTTCGGCGGCAAGAAGATTTCCGTTATCCCAATCGGGCTCTTCATGCTGACCGTGCCGCGGGAGTGCGCGAAGTCGAACTGCCCCGTTTCGGTGAACGACACCGACATGCCCTGCATCTGCATTGTCGTCGTGACCGCGACCCGGGCGGTCTGCGCCGTGGTGTTGGTGACCGCGGCCGTGAGGCTGGCCGTCTGCGCCGTTACCGTACCGCAACCCGCGGCGGCGAGGCCAATTCCGGCCAGCACAACGAGATACCTGCCATGACGCATGGCGCCCGCCCTTTCCCCGTCTCCATGAAGTCGCAGCAATGGCTATCGACTGTGCGGGAATGTACCGCACCTTGGGCATTCGCGGACCGTTCGCGATAAACCCGAAACCGGAGTTGTGCGGGACCGTGTTTTGTCCCCGACCACGCCACTCACGCCGGGAAGGCGCCGTAGGCGCTGATCCGGCGGCCTGCCTGCCAGACGGCGCGGACAAGGGGGACGCCGGGCCGGTAGGCGAGGTAGGCGTGCGACGGGGCGTCCAGCATGATCAGGTCCGCCCGCGCGCCCGGTGCCACATACCCCACGTCGCGGCGGCGCAGCGCGCACGCGCCGCCCGCCGTCGCCGACCAGACGGCCTCCTCCGTGCTAAGGCGCATCTCGCGGACCGCGAGCGCCACGCAGAACGGCATGCTTGAGGTGTACGACGATCCGGGGTTGCAGTCGGTGGCCAGGGCGACCACCACGCCCGCGGCGAGCAGCCGGCGGGCGTCCGGATACGGCGCGCGGGTGCCGAACTCCGCGCCCGGCAGCAGCGTGGCGACGGTTTCCGAGGACGCGAGCGCGTCCACGTCGGCGGCGGAAAGGAACGTGCAGTGGTCCGCCGAGGCCGCACCCACCTCGACCGCGACCCGCACGCCCGGTCCGGGCCCGAGCTGGTTGGCGTGTACCCGCGGGATCAGCCCGCGGGCGCGGCCGGCGAGGAGCACCGCACGCGCCTCGTCCGCCGAGAACGCGCCGCGCTCGCAGAACACGTCCACCCACCGGGCGTGCGGCGCACAGGCATCGAGCATCGGCCCGCACACCAGCTCCACGTACCGGTCCTGATCGCCCTCGTACTCGGCGGGCACCACGTGCGCGCCGAGGTACGTCACCTCCGGGGTCACTTCCGCCGCCAGCGCCGCGCAGCGCGCCTCATCCCGCACCGTGAGCCCGTAGCCCGACTTGCACTCGAACGTGGTCGTCCCCTGCCGGAGCATCTCCGAGGCGAGCCGGCGCAGCCCCGCCCGCAGCGAGACATCACTGGCGGCCCGCGTCGCGGTCACCGTGGAACGGATGCCCCCCGCCGCGTACGAAGCACCCGCCATCCGCGCCGCGAACTCCGCGCCCCGTTCCCCGGCGAACACCAGGTGCGCGTGCGAGTCCACAAACCCGGGCAGCACCGCCCGGCCGCCCGCGTCCACCACCGCGTCGGCGGCAGGCGCGCGGGCCGAACGCCCGGTCCACGCCACCTGGCCGCCCTCGATGACGAGCGCGGCGTCGGGGATCGTCGCGAAGCCGCCGAGCGAACCATCGGGGGCGTTCGTCACTAGCTCGCCGATCTGCGTGATCAGCAGGCTCTCCGCCACCGGTGCCGCCTAGTCCAGCACCGCGCGGACCGCGGCGGCCAGCTCACCGGGCACATCGTCCACGAGCAGGTGATGCCCGTCCCGCACGATATCCGCGCCGGAGGCGACCACGTGCCGGACGTCGGCCGCGGTTCCCGCGGCGAACAGCACCGACAGCGGATCGGCGAGGGTGGCGCCCGCAAGCCGCGGGCTGTCAAGCGAGACCGTGACCAAGTCGGCGTATGCGCCCGGCATGATCTCCCCCGCGTCCGGCCAGCCCAGGCAGGCATGACCGCCGGCCGTCGCGAAAATTGCCAGGTCGGCCGCGGTGAAGTGCCCGCGCCGCCCGCTCACAAGCCGCTGCGACAGCTCGAGCAAGCGCGCCTCGGCCAGCAGGTCGATGACGCTGTGCCCGTCGCTGCCAAGCGCGAGCGCGCATCCCGCCGCGGAAAGCGCGGGCGAAGGCCCGACGCCGTCCGCGAGATCGGCTTCCGTTGCCGGGCACACGCAGACCGAGACCTGCGCCTGTCCGAGCAAGGACACGTCACGAGACGTCAGGTGGGTGGCGTGCACCATCGTCGAGCGTGGTCCGAGCACTCCGGCCTCGTATAGCACTTCGGCGGGTGTCGCGCCGAAGGCGGCCAGGCATTCGGTGTTCTCCCGCGGCTGCTCGGACAGGTGCACGTGCACCGGCGCGGCATGGGCGTGCGACCACGCCATGACTTCCGGCATCTGGCCGGGGGGCACCGCGCGCACCGAGTGGATGGCCGCGCCGAGCCGCGCGTGCGGGGCGACCATGCCACTCCCGTCGCAGCCGAAGGCCGCCATCCGCGCCGTCCACCCCGCGACCGATCCGTCGCTGAAGCGCCGCTGCACGCCGGTTAGCGCCCGTGCCGCGCCTCCGGGGTCGAATCCGCCTGCCAGGTAGCAGGCGTCGAGCAGCGTGATCCGCAGCCCCGCGGCAGAGGCGGCGGCCATGAGGAGCCTGCCGTGCTCGTTCGGGTCAGAATAAGAAGTTCCTTCAGGGCCATGGTGCAGGTAGTGAAATTCGCCGACGCACGTGACGCCGGCCAGCGCCATCTCGGCGTAGACGGCGCGGGCGAGCGCAAAATGCCGCTGCGGATCGAGACGCGACGCGACCGCGTACATGCGATCCCGCCAGGCCCAGAACGTGTCCCCGCCGGCCGCCCCGCGCAGCGCCCGGTGGAAGCTGTGCGAGTGTGCGTTGGCCAGCCCGGGCAGGGTGAGGCCGGGCAGCTTTTCCGTCCCTGGCAGCAGGTCCGCGGGCGGCACGCCGGGCATGACCGCGGTGAACCGCTCACCGGACGCCTCGATGAGCACATCCCGCGCCAGGCCGCCCTTGGCCAGCCAGGCCAGCTCCGCGTGCCATCGCCGGGGGGAGTTCATGGGACAGGCGGGATCGGGACGCGCAGCGAATGCGCGTCCGCCAGGCGCCCCGCGGTGCCGTACCCGGCGTCCGCGTGCCTGATCACTCCGGTCGCGGGGTCGTTGCTTAGCACCCGCTCGAGTTTATTCGCGGCGAGCGGGGAGCCGTCCGCCACGCAGACCTGCCCGGCGTGAATGGATCGCCCTATGCCGACGCCGCCGCCATGGTGGATCGACACCCAGGACGCGCCGGACGCGGTGTTGACCAGCGCGTTCAGCAGCGGCCAGTCGGCGATGGCGTCGGAGCCGTCGGCCATCCCCTCGGTCTCCCGGTAGGGGGAGGCGACCGAGCCGGTGTCCAGGTGGTCGCGGCCGAGCACGATCGGCGCCTTGAGCTCGCCGCTTGCCACCATCTCGTTGAACCGCAGCCCGGCCAGGTGCCGCTCGCCGTAGCCGAGCCAGCAGATCCGCGCGGGCAGCCCCTGGAACTTCACCTTCTCCCCCGCCAGCCGGATCCACCGGTTCAGCGGCTCGTTGTCCGGAAAAAGATCCCGCACCGCCTTGTCGGTGGCGGCGATGTCCTCCGGGTCGCCAGAAAGCGCCGCCCACCGGAACGGTCCCTTGCCCTCGCAAAACAGCGGCCGGATGTACGCGGGCACGAATCCGGGGAACGCGAACGCGCGGTCGTACCCGGCGATTTGCGCCTCGCCCCGGATCGAGTTCCCGTAGTCGAAGACCTCCGCGCCGCCGTCGGCGAACCCGACCATCGCGGCCACGTGCGCCGCCATCGACTCACGCGCCCTGCTCGTGAAGTAGGCCGGGTCCTCCGCGCGCAGCGCGGCCATGTCCTCGAACGCCACCCCGCTCGGCAGGTACGTCAGCGGGTCATGCGCGGATGTCTGGTCGGTGACGATATCGACGGGTGCTCCCATGGCGAGCATTTCCGGCAGGATGTCCGCTGCGTTGCCCACTATCCCGAACGATCGCGGCGCCGGTGCATCACGAGCCGCTATCGCCTTGCGCAGCGCGTCTTCCGTGCCATCGGCTTGCTCGTCCAGGTATCCCTGCTCGATCCGCCGCGCGACCCGGGAGGGGTCGCAGTCGACGCAGATCACCACGCCGCCGTTCATCGTGACGGCCAGCGGCTGCGCGCCGCCCATGCCGCCCAGGCCGGCGGTGAGCGTGATCGTCCCGGCTAGGGTGCCGCCGAACCGCTTCGCCGCCACCGCGGCGAACGTCTCGTAGGTGCCCTGCAGGATGCCCTGGGTGCCTATGTAGATCCACGAGCCCGCGGTCATCTGCCCGTACATCGTCAGTCCGAGCTGCTCTAGGCGGCGGAACTCGTCCCAGGTAGCCCACTGCGGAACCAGGTTCGCGTTCGCGATCAGCACCCGCGGCGCCCACTCGTGGGTCCTGAGCACGCCGACGGGCTTGCCGGACTGCACAAGCAGGGTCTCGTCGTCGTTCAGGGTCGTCAGCGTATTGACGATGGCGTGGTAGGCCTCCCAGCTGCGGGCCGCGCGGCCGGATCCGCCGTACACGATGAGCTGGTCGGGATGTTCGGCGACCTCGGGGTCGAGGTTGTTCATCAGCATCCGCATGGCCGCTTCCTGCGGCCAGCCCTTGCAGGTTCGCATCGCGCCGCGCGGCGCCCGGACGACTGTCACGCCCTCCATCATCCCCGCAGGCAGCGGCGCCGGAACAGCCGGGCTCGTCCCACCACCTAGTATTACCTGGTGACGCCCAACGCCGAAACCGCCGAGACCCATGGCCACGAGCACCGGGACGTATCCGGCGGCTGGCTGCGCCCCGCGGTGTTCGGCGCGATGGACGGCCTGGTGACGAACGTGTCGCTGATCGCCGGCGTTGGCGGGGGCGGCGGGTCTCAGCACGCGATCGTGCTGACCGGCCTGGCCGGGCTGGCGGCCGGCGCGTTCTCGATGGCGGCCGGCGAGTTCGTCTCGGTCTCCTCGCAGAACGAGCTCGTGCTGTCCGAGGTCGACAAGGAACGCCACGAACTCAGGCACAACGCCGCCAACGAGGAGGCCGAACTCGCGAGCATGCTCCGCGAGCGCGGCGTCAGCGCCGCCACCGCGCGGCAGGCGGCCGCGGAGATCTCCGCGCACCCGGAGAAGGCGCTCGCCATCCATGCCCTGGAGGAACTCGGCGTCAACCCCGCCGAGCTGCCGTCACCGCTGGTGGCGGCCGGGGCGTCGCTTGCCTCGTTCGCCGTTGGGGCGGTCGTTCCGCTGTTTCCCTACCTGATCGGCTTCGACACGCTTGGGATCGCACTCGGGCTGTCGGCGCTGGCCGCGGTCGTCGGCGGCGGCATGGTGGCGCGGCTGACCAACCGCCCGTTCTGGCGCGGCGCGTCCCGCCAGCTCATGCTCGGCATCCTCGCCGCCGGGATCACCTACCTGATCGGTCTGGCCGTAGGCGGTATGGCCACGGCCGGCTGAACCTTCCGGCGAGCAGTGGGACGGCGATCGCCGCGGTGACGATCGCCGTCAAGTGGCCGACGGCGGCCACGTCGAGATGCGTCAGGCCGCCGAAGATCCGCGCCGCGAACACCAGCACCGCCAGGTCAAGCGCGGCCAGCAGCCGCCACAGCCATGGGCCGCACAACAGCGTGGCCGCCAGCGCCGACACCACCACGTAGGAGGGGCCGACGTCGGTCAGGTGCCGATAGCTGGGCGGCAGCGTCCTGTTGTCCACCCGCCAGGCAACGATGCCCTCGCTGACCAGCGTCCCTATCACGTGGCCCGCCACACACACGCAGACCGTCCGGCCGACTCCGATCGCGCGAATCGCCCCGAACATCGCCAGCGCGATCATCGGCAGCCAGACCACCGCGCCCACGACGCCGCCGCCGGTCACGAAGGCGGACACCACCAGGCAGCCCACCGGATCGTGCTCTAGGTTGGTGACGCTGGTCGACGCCCAGGCCACGAAGGTGTCCTGCGTACGAGGGTCCAGCAGCGCGTAGACGACCTGCATGATCGCGAAGCACCCCAGGTACGTCCACGCGACCGCGTACCGCCGCGCCAGACTCGCGGAGGTGGCCGCCGGAGTGACCGTGGGGGTGACCGCCGGGTCGCCAGGCTGCTCCGCCGCCGAAGCCACGTACTTCAGGTTACGTGCCAGCGCTTCGGGACGCACGAACTATAGTGAGGCGTCTTCTGTGGCGGCCACAGGAAGGTAAGCACGTGCCTCGCGACCTGTATGACGTTCTCGGCGTGCCCAGCACAGCCTCCGAGGCAGAGATCAGGCACGCGTTCTGGGCACTGGCCAAGATGTACCACCCTGACGCCAACCGAGATAATCCTGATGCGACGCGCAGATTCGTCGAGGCGAGGAAAGCGGCGGAAACGCTCCTTGATCCTAGGCGGCGCGCCTCCTATGACGGGTCCCGGACGCCGGACGCTCCCGCCGGGCCAGCCACCGCCGCACCGAAGCCGCCACCATCGCCCAGCACCTCACGGGCGGCCAGGACACCCCCGCCGACTGCGCCCGCGCCGGTCAGCGAGCGTCCCGGTAACCTCTTCTGGAGTGCTGCTAAAGCCATCATGGCCGTTGCCGTGATAGTGGCCTTCGCGGGCTGGGTCGTCTGGGAGATGGCCTATTCCCCGAAGAGCAAGGCATACGCCATCCCGGACAACGGGACCGTGGTCTGGAAGGCGGCAGGCTTTGGCCTCGGCGACGGCTGGGGTATCAACCTCGCTGGCGACGGGGCGCGCATCCAGGTCGCCCCCGGGACGAGCACCGACCTCGAGGTCGCCGACGGATACCTCTCAGCGGGCGGGCACATCGCACTGCTACCGCACGGCGAGGCCCTCACATACCAGCACTGCGTAAGCGCCATACAGCAGGCAACCAGTCAGTCCGAGCCGCTCAGCGAGATCACGCCGACCTCCCACAGCAGTCTGTGCGCGTCCGGGAGCGGGGGAGATCTCGCCTCCATCCAGGTCACCCATGATGACGGGTCCAGCCTCATCGTCAACATCACCGTGTGGGAGTACGTTTAAGCCCCTTAGCTTGTTGTTTAATCTCCGAGGCCCGTGTTTGCGGTGTTCGCCTGAGGATGCGGAACATCTTGTGCCTTCCCACACCCGGTAAGTCTGTCAACGTGATCTCCTATGACAAGTGGCTCGGGAACCTCTCCGAGTTCGGGAACCTCAGCGCATGCTGCCGATTTCCCGCTTGTCAGAAGTCGCATGTCAACACAAACTTACTCAGTGGTAAGGTGCCCCGTGGCCTCAGTGAACCGTCCGCTGCAGATCGCCCTGCTGTCCTACCGCAGCAAGCCGCACTCCGGCGGCCAGGGCGTCTACGTACGCCACCTGAGCCGGGAACTCGCTGCGCTCGGGCACCACGTCGAGGTGTTCTCCGGCCAGCCTTATCCAGAACTCGATAGCGGCCCGGTGCTGCGCCAGGTGCCCAGCCTTGACCTGTACCGCGACGACGACCCGTTCCGCACTCCCCGGCGCGACGAGATCAGGGACTGGACGGACGCGCTTGAGGTCGCCATGATGTGGGGCGGCGCCTTCCCCGAGCCGCTGACGTTCAGCATCAGGGCACTGCGGGCGCTGCGGGCACGCGCCCGCGACTTCGACATCGTGCACGACAACCAGGGGCTTGGCTACGGCATGCTCGGCGTGCCCAGGCTCGGCCTGCCGCTTGTGACGAGCATTCACCATCCGATCACCGTGGACAAACGGCTTGACCTAGCCGAACTGAGCTGGCTCCAGGCGCTGTCCCGGCGCCGCTGGTACGGCTTCGTGCGCATGCAGGGACGGGTCGCGCGCCGCGCGGGCCCGCTGATCACGGTCTCCCAATCCTCAAAAAATGACATATGCCGTGATTTCCGGGTCAGCCCGGAGAACGTGCGCATAGTTCCCCTGGGCGTGGACACGCGGCGCTTCCATCCCCGCGAAGCCCCTCGCGTGCGCGGCCGGATCGTGACCGTCACCAGCGCCGACTCGCCGCTCAAGGGGCTGTCCGCCCTGCTGCGAGCGGTCGCCAAGCTGCTCACAGAACGCGACGTCCACCTCGTCGTCGTCGGCCTTCCCTCGGACACGACGAAGAAGCTCGCCGCCCAGCTTTCGCTGACAGACAAGGTGACGTTCGCCAGCGGCCTGCCGGACGACGACTACGCCGCCTTGCTCGCCTCCGCCGAGATCGCCGTGGTCCCGTCGCTGTACGAAGGGTTCTCGCTGCCCGCGGTCGAGCACATGGCGTCCGGCACGCCGCTGATCGCCAGCCGGGCCGGCGCGCTGCCCGAGGTCGTCGGCGAGGCCGCGCTCCTGGTCCAGCCCGGCGACCCGGAAGAGCTCAGCGCCGCGCTGCGCACGCTGCACGATGATCCGGCCGAGCGAACACGCCTGGCGGGCGGCGGCCTCAAACGCGTCGGCGAGCGATTCGCCTGGCCCGCGGTGGCCGCGGCCACCGCGGCGCTCTACCGCGAGGTGATCAACGGCCAGGCGAGCCGGACGGGCCAGGCGAGGACGGCATGCTGACCGTCGATTTCCGCAAGTTCCCGGTCAGCCCCGGCGACCGGGTGCTCGACCTCGGCTGCGGCGGCGGCCGGCACAGTTTCGAGGTGTACCGCCGCGGCGCGCACGTGGTCGCGGCCGACCTCGACCTCAAGGAACTCGCGCCGGCCCGCGGCATGTTCGCCGCGATGAGTGCCGAAGGCGAGGCTCCTCCCCCGGCGGCGGCCACGGCGGTCAGCGCGGACGCCACGAACCTGCCATTTCCCGACGGTGCCTTCGACCGGGTCATCGCCGCGGAGATCCTCGAGCACGTACCCGAAGACTCGCGGGCGATGGCCGAGATCGCGCGCGTACTGCGACCCGGCGGGGTCGCCGCGGTCACCGTGCCGGCCTGGCTGCCGGAGCGGATCTGCTGGGCGCTCTCGCGGGAGTACCACGAGGTACCGGGCGGCCACGTCCGCATCTTCACCCGTGACGAACTCCGCGTGAAGCTGGCCCACGTGGGCCTGACCGTCACCGGCGGTCACCACGCGCACGGCCTGCACTCGCCCTACTGGTGGCTCAAGTGCGTGGTCGGCGTGCACGACGATGAGCACCGCGCGGTGCGGGCCTACCATCGCCTGCTCGTCTGGGACATCATGCGCCGCCCGGCCCTCACCCGCCGCGTCGAGGCGGCACTGAACCCGATGATCGGAAAGAGCCTCGTCATTTACGCCGAAAAACCAGTTATCCCGAACGACAAGGTGGCTCCCCCCGTCACCGACACGCTTCGCCAGGAAGGACGGTTGCATGCGGCCGGCTGAGACTCCATCCAGCCCTGAACCTCCCTGGTCGGCCGCCCCGAACCCTCCAGCCCGTGTCCTGCGAACCGCGCGCTCGATCGCGGCGGCACAGCTGCCAAGCGGGGCGATCGCCTGGCCGGACGGGCACATCGACCCATGGGACCATGTGGAGTGCGCGATGGCGCTGAGCGCCTGCGGCCTGACCGAACCCGCCAGCCGGGCCTACCAGTGGCTGCGCGACACCCAGCGCGAGGACGGTTCCTGGCCCCGCACCACCGTCGGCGCCACGGTGACCGACCCGGCGGCCGAAGCCCACCACGCCGCCTATGTCGCGGTCGGCGTCTGGCACGAGTACGTGGTCACCGGTGACCGCGGGTTCACCGGGCAGATGTGGCCGGTGGTCCGCCGCGCGACCGACTGGGTGCTCGGCCTGCAGACCCCGCGCGGCGAGGTCGCCTGGGAGCGCGACGCGGCGGGCAAGCCCGGTGACTTCGCGCTGCTTTCCGGCTGCTCGAGCATCCTGCACGGCCTGCGCTGCGCGATCGCGCTCGCGGACCTGGCGGGCGAACCGCAGCCGGAGTGGGAGCTTGCCACGGTTCAGCTCGGCCACGTGCTCGCCTGCCATCCGGAGGCGTTCGCGGACAAGAGCCGGTTCGCCATGGACTGGTACTACCCGGTGCTTGGCGGCGCGCTTCGCGGCGCCGCCGCGGTCCGCCGCCTCGCCGGAGGCTGGAACGCGTTCGTCGTGCCGGGCCTCGGCGCGCGGTGCGTCAGCGACCAGCCATGGGTGACCGTCGCGGAGACCTGTGAGCTCGTGCTCGCGCTTGATGCCTGCGGGCTGAGCGGGCAGGCGGTCGAGCTGTTCGGGGTAGTGCACCGGCTCCGCCACGACGACGGTTCTTACTGGACCGGCTGGCAATTCCGCGACGCCCGGTATTTCCCCGCCGAGCGCAGCAGCTGGACCGCCGCGGCGGTGATCCTCGCCGCGGACGCCCTGGCCGGCTTCAGCCCTGGCTCCTCGATCTTCCGCGACGCCTTCGCGCCCCGGCTGCCCGGCGATGTCCGGCCGGCCGCGCACCTCGACGGCGCGGATGCCTGTCCCCCCGCGGACCCCAAAGCCTGCGGCTGCGCCCTGACCTCAGCCGATGCCGTGGCCGGCTCGCTCTAGCGCCGCAGCTCGGCCCAGGGGCACCCGCATCGTGGTCGGCTTCGTGAGGCAAGCCAGAGCGGAGCCGAACAGGAAAAGGCGGGTCGCGATCGCGATGGCCAGGATCGCGTACCCGAATCCGGTAGCGGACTGGACCGTGGCAGCGACCAGGGTAATGGTGCCAACGGCCAGCAGAGTCCCCAGCCATGGCGCTAGGGGCTGCCGCTCAGCGGTCGCCGGCGATCGGAGTCCCCAGCCATGACGCTAGGGGCTGCCGGTCAGCGGTCGCCGGCGATCGGCATCCACTCCCGGACGGCGAGTACGGTCACGCCCGGCGTCGAGTAATAGGGATCGTCCTGGATGATCTGTTGGACTCGGTTGCCGTCCGCCGAGAAGATAAGCAGGGCACCGGAGTCGTCCGACCAGGGGCCTGCCAGCAGCAGGTCGCCTTGCGCGTGCAGTTCGTCAAGACATTGCCGGTGCTTGGCCCGTTGGGACCGAGCAGCGCGAAGATCTCCGGATTTTTGTCCACTATGGACAGTCAACAGAGGCTTAACGCTTGAGGCCGACACCGCCGAGCATGTACCCGGTGCCCGTCGGCTTGTGCGGCACGGTTGCCATACCGCCGCGCCACGCGTGCGCGAGCGCGAGCCCAGGGGGCACCAACTCCAGGCTGGAGAAAAGCGACTCCATCTCCTCGCGGGTGTAGTTGTAGACGCCCGCAGCCGTGTAGCTCTCGGCGGACCGACCGAACAAGACGGGATCGTCGTTGCGCAGGCAAGAGATCACCACCGCCGACCCGGGCGCCATACGGCTGAGGTACGACCCGACGATCTCCCGCGCCCGCGCGGCTTCCCAGAAATGCAGCACGGAGGCGAGGACCATGCAGACCGGGTCGCCGAGGCTGATCACCGAGGCCACGTCCGGGTCCGCAAGCACCGCCGGAGCATCAGACAGGTCCTGCCCAGCGGCCGCCATCCCGGATCCCTCTCCCTTAACTATCAGCGCCCGGATATGCAGCACCGCCACCGGGTCATTGTCGACGTAGCAGACCCGCGCGTCTGGGTTCACCTCCCTGACGGCCTCATGGACCGACGGCGTCGTGGGAAGCCCGGACCCGAGGTCGAGGAACTGGGCGATGCCCTGCCGCGCGGCCCAGGCGACGGCCCGGACGATGAAACCCCGGTTGTCACGGCACATTTGCGCGGTCTGGGGGTAGAGCTTGAGGATCTGCTCGGCCATGGCCCGGTCAACGGCGAAGTTGTCTTTCCCTCCCAGCAGGTAGTCATACGCCCGGGCGACGCTCGGCCTGCTCGTGTCGATTTTCGGTACCGCGGCGTCTTGTCCCACGCTTCCATCATGCCGCAACTAAGCGTCTGTACGGATCAGGAACGACCATGAGCGAACTCAGCACTGCGCCCTAGTCCGCGCGCCCTGGCCTGCTGCCACGAGGGCCAGACGATGGCGAAGTCGTCAGCGTAGTGGCGGATGCGCGGCGTGAAGCCGCGGGCTTGGCAGGCGCGGACGACCATGGTGTGGCACAGGGTGCCCGGGCTGCCCGCGATCCACCAGCCTGTTCAGCCAGATTTCGTGCTAGCCGTACCTGAAGACCTCGGCTGCCACGATCGACCTCGCACCGCCCGCGCCCGCAGCATCGAGGTATGAAACGAGAAATAGCCACCGCAGGCGGCCACAGCGCCGCAATCATGAACGACAATCAGGACATGACCGAGTCGGCCGCGGCGCCGGCCTGGGGAGCGCCCTTCGGGAAGCGAGCCTGGGCCGAGCTCCGGTACACGCTCGTCACCTTCCCGCTCGCCATCGCCGCCGTCGCCTTCATCGTGCCCATGTTGTACAACGGGCCGATGTGGGCGGCGTCCGCGGAAGGCGTATGGAAGTTCGGCGCGGTCAGCCGCTTCTTCGCGCGCAAGCTGCTCGGTAAGGACGTCCCGGCCGCACCGCGGCCGCGGTCCCGGGTGAGCTACAAGGTGCGGACGCCGGACGCGGCCCGCCTCATCGCGGTCGCTCAGGAGGCCGGGGGAAAGGCGTGGGAGTGCGAGACCGAGCCGCGGGTCACCGTCAGGAAGCTTCCGCCGTCCCGGATCGCCGAGCTGGCCGCCAACGCGGGAATCACGATCGAGGAGATGCGGCCGAGCAATGGGCTGCTCAACTATCTGGCTGGACGGACGACCGATCCGGTTTCCTGGCGGGCACGCGCCTATTTCGGTCTCAAGCTGCCACTCGCCGTGATCGGCC
>Ga0335075_10010197_pt1 | contig 14274 bp, 6 predicted proteins | sample Lox_Sample_24_FD_206723 | JGI IMG/M metagenome (GOLD analysis project Ga0335075, IMG submission 206723) | Soil microbial communities from Loxahatchee National Wildlife Refuge, Florida, United States - Lox_Sample_2.4 | ecosystem: Environmental > Terrestrial > Soil > Wetlands | place: USA: Florida...
GATGGATGATTACCTCCATCGCTATCCCGAATTGGCAGAGGAAATCCGCGAACTGTTCCCCGCCGTCGTTCTCATGGAAGATCTCAAGGGCGATGCCGGCGACCTCACCGGCAGTGTCGCCGTCGATACGCTCGCCGTCGAGGGGCGTCGGCTCGAACGTCTGGGCGATTTCCGCATCTTGCGTGAGATTGGCCGCGGCGGCATGGGTGTGGTCTACGAGGCCGAACAAGAATCGCTGGGACGCCGTGTCGCCCTGAAAGTGTTGCCGCCGCAAGCGCTGCTCGATCCGCGTTATCACAAACGTTTCCAGCGTGAAGCGAAGGCGGCGGCCAAACTGCATCACACCAACATCGTGCCGGTGTTCGGCGTCGGCGAACACGAAGGAACGTGCTACTACGTCATGCAGTTCATCTCCGGCTTGGGGCTGGACAACGTTTTGATCGAGTTGAAACGACAGCGGCAGGCGAGCGGGGTCGCGTCAGCGCCCCGAGTCTCTGCGTTGCCGCAGACGCAGACATATCAAGGCGAGGCAGAGCTGTCGGCCTTGGACGTGGCGCGTTCGCTGATGCTAGGAGCGCAAGACGGAGCCGCGACCGTGAGGGAGCAGACTCCGGAACCGCCGCTCCCTCACGGTCGCGGCTCGGAATTGCTGTCGGAATCTGGATCGCACTATTGGCGCAGCGTGGCCCGCATCGGCATGCAAGTGGCGGAGGCACTCGACTACGCCGGCAGTCAGGGCATTCTGCACCGCGACATCAAACCCTCCAATCTTCTCTTGGACACGCGCGGCAACGTCTGGGTGACGGATTTCGGTTTAGCGAAAGCGGGCGCCGAAGAGAACCTGACGCACACCGGCGACGTGATCGGCACCTTGCGTTACATGGCTCCGGAGCGTTTCGAGGGCCGCTCCGACCTCCGCGGCGACATCTACAGTCTTGGCCTGACGCTGTACGAACTGCTAACGCTGCAACCGGCGTTCGGCGAGAAGGATCGCAGCAAGCTCATTCATCAAGTAACGACGTTGGAGCCGACGCCGCCGCGCCGGCTCGATTCTCGCATCCCCCGCGATTTGGAAACCATCGTCCTCAAAGCGATTGCCCGCGATCCAGCGCACCGTTATCAGACGGGTACGGAATTGGCGACGGACTTGCAGCGCTTCGTCGAGGATCGTCCGATTCTGGCGCGGCGGGTGAGTGTGCGCGAGCGTTTGTGGCGTTGGTGTCGCCGCAATCCAATGGTGGCGTCGTTGACGACGGCGCTCTTCCTCGTGCTGGTCGGAGGACTGATCGGCGTGACAACGCAATGGCGTCGAGCCGAGGACAACGCAGATCAAGCACGGCGAAACGAGTACGAAGCGAAAAAGGAACGCGATGCGGCCGAGGCAGCGCGCGACGAAGCGCGAACAACATCGAATAAGCTCCGCAATGTCCTCTATGCCGCCGACATGAATTTGGCCCAAGCAGCCTGGGAAGCGAACGACATTGGCCGCGTTCTTCGCCTTCTCGAGAGCCATCGGCCGCATCCGGACGAAGAAGATCTACGCGGCTTCGAGTGGCACTATTGGCAGCGGCAGTGCCATCCGGAGCTGCGTATGGTGGAAATCCCAGAGCTGAGGCGTTCGGCGAGCACTGGGAGATGGACTTCCAATGGTGCGTTCAACCAGGATGGCACGCGATTGGCCGCGGGGGTTCGCTCGGAAGATGGGGAGACAGATGAAGTGCGGATTTGGGACGCCGTCAGCGGCAAGCAGCAGTTCATCATCCCCGGTTTGCGCTTCAACGCCTATTATCCGCTCGCGCTCAGCCCGAACGGCGAGCTCGTGGCCTTCCGGATGAGAAAAGGGGCAGGCGTGCCGCCTTCGGGATATGAAGTGAAAGTATGGGACACGCGAGCAAGCAAGGAAATCCTCTCCATTCCCCGCGGCGACGCACTAGCCTTCAGCCCCGACGGCAAGCGTCTGGCGGTCTCGATCGTGGGAGAGAACTCAGACAAGCCGGAAGACGGCTATCGCGTGGCGGTGTGGGATCTCGAAAGCCGCAAGGAGCTTTTTGGCCGGCGCGTCACGGCAAATCTCGGCAGCTTGGTTTTCAGCCCGGATGGCTCGCGTCTGGCGGTCGGCTTGGTGCTGCGCGATAAGAACACTTTCCGAGCTATCGAAGCGAGCCTGCGAATATGGGATGCCGCCAACGGCAACGAGCTAAAGTCGATGGCGTTGCCCCGCGATTTGACCGATGTTGTCCCGGTCTTCAGCCCCGACGGCGCTCGCCTCTTCGCTAGCTGCTGGTTTCTTATCGCCGGCTCGCGCACCTCGCTCCATGCTTGGGATGTCGCCAGCAGCAAGGAGCTTTTCGCCGTCTCTTCGCGCTTCGGCAAAATTGATAACCTGCGTTTCAGCCTCGACGGCAAGTTCCTGGCCGTTTGGGGCACCTTTGAGCCGACGATTGACATTGTCGATTCTCTCAGCGGAAAAAAACGGTTCGCCCTGTATGGGCACACGCGCGACATTTTGGCCGTGGTCTTCAGCGACGACGGCCGCCGCCTTCGCAGCGCCTCGGCTGACGGAACGATCCGGGACTGGTCGGTTGCTTTGCCTGCGGAGAAACCTCGGAGCGAGCAATCGTATTATCCGCGGGCGATCAGTCGCGACGGCTCGCGGATGGCCCTAACTCTAGATCTCAGGGGGACAAAGGAACTCAAAGTAGTGGATCGCAAAGGGAGAGGGATTTTGTCTTTTTCTTTGCCTTCGGGTTATCCGGATGGGGGAGTGACTTTCAGTTCGGACGGCAAGCGGCTGACCGCGGTCTGGTACGACGAGGAAGCGAAGACACCTTCGCTGAAGATGTGGAACGTTGTCACGGGTGCGAAGCTGTTAGACATACCGCTGGGTAAGGTGCAGAGCTATTCCTTGGCTTTCAGCCCCGATGGCCGCCGCCTTGCCGCGAGCACGTACTTCAGCGATTCCGACAACCAACGTGCCAACTACACCCACGGCGTTAAGATATGGGACGCCGAGAACGGCAAGGAGTTGTTTTCGCAGAAATGGCGCGCCGATGTTCCCTATACGATGATTGATTTCCGTCCGGATGGCGCTCGCCACGCCGCGCTTTCTATGGACGGCACCTTAAGGATCTGGGAAACCGTCGGCGGCCGAGAAATCCTTACCCGAAAATATGTGAGCACTTGGCCTCCTCGTATCCGCTACAGTCCGGATGGCCGGATCGTCGTCTGCAACTACGGCGAATTCGGCGCCGCCGGTTCGCTGCGAGTACGAGACGCCGAAACTGGGGAAGAGTTGTTCGCCTTGACGGGGCACAGCGGAGGGATTGGAAATTTCGTTTTTAGTCCCGATGGCCGGCGTATCGCCTCGTTGAGTAGCGGACGCGGCGGAAAAAATGGGATGAAACTTTGGGACGCCGGCAGCGGTCAGGAATTGCTCTCCTTTACGAGTGAAGGCCGGAGATGGAGGCTCGTTCAGTTCAGTTCCGACGGCCGGCAACTGATGGCGATGAGAGACGATTCCCTGGAGGATTTGATTCAGGTTTGGGACGCCACGCCGCGGGGAGAATGATTCATCGTTTCGCGCGAAACGATAAATCGCCTTCCTTGCACGAGCGAGCGCAATCGGGATACAATAACCATCGCCCAATCGAAAATCCGTTCGGGGTGAGGATGAGTGAAGCCAGACCGTTGCATCGGTTGTTCGGCTTGTCTTGGATCGACTTCTTCCAAGGCACGTCCATCGAGGTGGAGACGGAATTGGATCTGTCGCTCAAGCAGCAGTTCCTCGACCTCCTGCTCATCCGAAGGAACCCCGGGCCGTTGCCGCAGCCGCTGCCCGACGGCTTTGAGGATTTGGCCGGGCACAACCTGTTAACGTTTAAGTCGCACCAGGAAGCGCTCGACGCTTGGACGCTTTGAGAGTTGGTTGGCCACTTCGTCAACTACCGCAAGCAGGCCAGCCCATCGTTGGACGACCTGCTTCCGCTGGAAGAATTTCGTCTGTTGGCGGTGTGCGTCCGCTACCCGCACCATCTGGCGCAGCAAGTCGCGTTGATGCCGCTGCGAGACGGCGTTTACGAAGTGCGCGAAATGGCGTTGCGCGTTCGCGTCATCGTGGTGCATCAGTTGCCCTTGCAAGAGCACAACGCCATGCTGCATCTGTTCGGCGCCAGCGAGGAGTCGCTCCGTTATGGGCGGGACCACTATCGGCCGCACGGGCGGGAGACCAGCACGCTGTTGTTCAAACTGTTTCGAGCATATAAAGAGGAGACCGACATGTCCGACAAACTGAAGGAGTTTGTCCGTCAGACCATTGACGAGATGGTAAGTTGCCTGTCTGTGGAGGAACGTCTCAAGGGGCTGTCGGCGCAGGAACGGCTTGAGGGGTTGCCGGCGGAGGAACGGCTTGAGGGCCTGCCGACGGAGGAACGCCTCAAGGGGCTGCCGGCGGAGGAACGCCTTAAGGGGCTATCGGCCGAAGAGATACTCCGCGGACTCTCCCCCGAGACTTTGGAGGCGTTGGCCCGCCATCTCAAGAGCAACGGTCGCTCCACCAAGCCGAACGGTTCGGAGTGAGGCGGCGAGGAGATCGGTCTTGGCGGATCTTGCTCCTGGCGAAACGGTGTGTTCGTGGTCGAGCCGAAGTTGAAGTGTCTGATCCTCGCCAGCGCCTCGCCGGCGCGGCGCGAGTTGCTGGCGCGTTTGGGACATCCCTTCGAGGTTGTGCCCGCCGACATAGACGAGCCGCAAGGCGGCTTCGCCGATCCGCGCACCTTCGTCCAGACCGTATCCTGGCTCAAGGCCGCCACCGTGGCTCCGCGCATCGACGAGGGGATCATCGTCGCCGCCGATACCATCGGCTGGATCAACGATCACCCCGTCCTCAAGCCGGCCGATGAGGCCGACGCTCGCCGCATCCTCCGCGAAATGGCCGGACGCGAACATGAATTGTGGACCGGCGTGGTCCTTTGGCGCCGTCCCGATGATTTGCAGATTGTTTGGCAGGAGCGAACGCAAGTCGCCGTCGCTCCCTTGAGCGATGCCGACTTGGATGTTTATCTCGCCACGCGCTCTTGGCAGGGGCTTTCCGGGGCTTATGCCATTCAAGAGAATGACGATCCATACGTGCGAGTGGTGTGCGGAAGCGTCACAAATGTCATCGGTTTGCCGTTGGAATCGCTAGCGCAGCACTTGCCCTTGCTCGGACTAACAACCGTCTCTTCCCCGTCCCGCTGAACAGATTTCCTTGTTGGCACGATCCTTGCGTATAATTACTACTGAGAGGACTGGCGACGTGCGCCGATCCGAATCACCCCAACAAAGGAGACCCCGCCAGTGGGAGGAGTTGAACCATGTCTCTTGCGTCTTGGTTCTCTGCGCCCAAGCATCACCGCACTTCCGCCCTGAACAAACCAGGCCGCCAACCGCGCCGTTGGCCGACCCATTCGCGTCCGTCCTTGGAATACCTCGAAGAGCGAACGCTGCTGGATGCCTCGTCCGGACTTATCGGCGGCGCCTCTGGCAATCTCAACCTGAACAGCAATTTCAACTTGGCCAGCAGTGGCAACGTTTTGCCGATCCCCACCAGCGGCTTCAACGCCTCGGCGGATAATGGAATGGGTTCGCAGGCCGCCACGGCCGCTCTTGCCGCTCAAGATCAGCCCAACTCGCAGTTCCGCCTCTTCGGGGTCAATAGTCAGGGAGAGAACTTCCAACTCATTCAGCAGACCACGGCGAACATTCTCCGCGACGCCTACGGTTTCGGCTCGGGCACGCAACCCAACGCGCCGTGGATGCCGAACGCCTACAACCTGGGCTTGGCTAATGGCCAATTCGGCTATTCCTCGCAGTCCGACATGGGTTTTTCCTCGGCCCCGCCGTGGTCGTATCCGTCGATACGAATGATTCCGCTCGCGCATATCCAGCCGAAGGAACAATTCGGCGATGAGGACGGTAAAGCTCCGGAGAAACCGGAACAAATGAAGGTTCACAAAACTTGGACCGAGCAGGAGCAAAAGCAGCAAAATTGGATGGATGAAGACGCCGGCCACAAAAAAGAGGACTTGAAGGAAGCTCAGGACAATTCGCCGTCCCAAAAGCAACAAGTAGCGGATGAGGCTTTGTTGCAGCCGGAAAGCAGCATTCCTGATTCCTTATTGTTGTCCGCGCTCTCGCCGGCTCCGATGGCGGCCTTGGTTGCCGGACTGCCGGGGATGGCAGTTCCCGCAGAAGGCGGCGAGGGGGACGCGGAGGTTGGGGAACCCGCGGCTGCACCGGAATAATTTCAGCGAACGAGCATCAAACGAGCCGGAAGTGTGAGCGACGGACACTCGATCCGCCGCTCACGCTTCCGGCTCGTCGAGCGATCACAGATCTTGACCTATTCCCTATCATGTCAAAGGCACTCACATGAGGGGAAGCGATGGCGGAAAAAACGGCGAAATTGGCCCTGGAAGACGGCACGGTCTATACCGGCCGGGGCTTCGGCACCGGAGGTGAAACCTTCGGCGAGGTCGTGTTCAACACCAGCATGACCGGCTACCAGGAAGTGCTTACCGATCCGTCCTACAAAGGACAGATCGTTGCCATGACCTATCCTCACATCGGCAACTACGGCATCAACGCCGAGGACTGCGAATCACAGCGGCCGCAGGTAGAGGGCTTCATCGTCCGTGAATTGTCGCGGATGCCAAGCAATTTCCGTTCGCAGAGCCATCTCGACGATTACCTCAAAGAACATAACGTCCTCGGCCTGGAAGGAATCGATACCCGCGCCTTGGTTCGACGGCTGCGCGTGCGCGGCTCCATGAACGGCGTGCTGTCCACAACCGATCTCGACAATGCCTCGCTGGTCCACAAGGCGCGGCACAGTCCGCACATCGTCGGCCGCGACCTGGTGCGCGAAGTGGTGCCGGCGAGTCCGTTCGACTGGAACGAGGGGTTCACCAATCCGTTCGTCACCTATCTGCCGTCGCGGCCGGCCAACCATCACGTCGTCGCCCTCGATTTCGGCATGAAACAGAACATCCTCCGTTGTCTGGTGCAGGTCGGCTGCAAGGTGACGGTATTGCCGGGAACGGCCAGGGCAGACGACGTTCTGGCCCACCATCCGGACGGCATTTTCCTCTCCAACGGTCCCGGTGATCCCGCTCCGCTGACCTATGCCATTGAGACGATTCATGATTTGGCCGGCAAAAAGCCGATGTTCGGCATCTGCCTGGGTCATCAGCTGATTGGCCTGGCCCTGGGCGGGCGGACATTCAAGCTGAAGTTCGGCCATCGCGGCGCCAATCAGCCGGTGCTAAATCAATGCACCAACAAAGTCGAAATCACCACGCAGAACCACGGTTTCGCCGTGAGCATGGACGATCTGCCGCCGGAGTTAGAACCGACGCACATCAACCTCAACGATCGGACGCTGGAAGGCATGCGGCACAAGCGTTGGCCGCTGTTCAGCGTGCAGTACCATCCCGAAGCATCGGCCGGCCCGCACGACAGCGGCTATCTGTTTGAGGAATTTCGCACGCTGATGGGATAGTCTTCCTATCGGTTCGCTTTCGGCACGGCTTCCAGCCGCTTCAGGGCTACGGCAGCTTCCATCGTCAACACTGCTCCCCCAGGACCGCCGGCCCATCTCTGCAACAGGTTTTTCGACGCGCCATCTCCGATCCGTTCCAGGACCATCACTGCCCGTATCTGGCGAAGTTGTTCCGCGGTGATCGCGGCCCTCTGTTTTTGTTCGAGAATCCTCTGCACACGAATGCGGACTTCCAGAGATTCCAGGTTTTTCAAAGTCGCTTCGAGGTAAGGGATTGCTTGTTCATCCAGTCCGAGAAGTGCTTGCGATGCCGCTTCGCGCACCGCGAACACGTCGCTGCCGAGATCGACAAGCAAGCGCTGAATCCTCTTGGGATCAAGCGCCGCCGCGGGTTTGACCTTCTCGGCGAGGAGCTTGACCGTGTCCGCCGGCGCCGCTAAGAACCTCCCCTCGGATTGGAACGATTCGCCGGCTTCCCTGGCGGCCAAGTCTTTCCACGCGCTTTCAAGGGGCGCTGAGGCTGCGACGCGCGGAGGTCGGAGATCCCACGCCAGCACGGTTGTATCAACACTTCCGGAAAGGAGTTGTCCTCCCGGTGCGAAGGTCAGGGCGGTCGTCCGATCGCGGTGGCCCTTGAATTCGTTCCGTAGCGTCCATGTCGCCACTTCCCAGATTCGAAGCGCGCCTTCGGGAAGGGCGGTCGCCAGAAACCGGCCATCGCCTGAAAAGACGACAGCGGTGGCTCCCATTTGCAACCCGTCGGGCAACGCGGCGACTCTCTTGCCGGTAGCCGTGTCCCAAACGAAGACCGCTCTCTTGGCAGCCTCGTTCAAAACAAAGGCACTCCTCTCGCTGGCAGTGACGAGCAATCGGTCATCCGGCGAAAACGCCATGTTGAGAAGGTAGTCATCATGCCCGTTGAGTGTGTGCAGGGCTTGGCCGCTGGGCACGTCCCATAGTCGCACGAGATGCGGAGCGATGGGGTCGCGTAATCCCCCCAATCCGTCATCGACGGGATCGTACCCCACGGCCAGCGTCTTGCCGTCGGGGGCAAGCGCCGTCCGCCGTACGTGGTAGGATTGTTTCTTCTCGGCCTTCGGCACAGCCTGGAAACTCCGCTCTTCCTTCCCGGTTTCGACATTCCACAATCGGACCATGCCGTTGCGATGACCGACGGTGAAAAGCCTCTTACCGTCGTGGGTGAAAAACAGGTCGTCGGCATCCCCCTTAAAACTGTAAAAGCGATCCACAAACCGGCCGGCCTCGATGTCATACAGGCGAAGGCAGTTGCCGTCGAAAATGACTCTCGGCTCATCGGGATCGGTAAATTTCAGCTTCTCATCGACGACGGGCCAGACGAGGAACCGGCCGTCGGGACTCATCGCCAAACCGCGCTGCCACGCTGCTTTCCAAGCGCGGAGATGTTTGCCGTTGGCGGCATCCCAAAGGTGGGAGTCGCCCTCTTCGCCGCGTGTGACGACTCGCCGGCCATCGGGGGTGACCATAATTTGCTCGACGGTGCTATCGCCGGCCGCATCCGGCGTCAGCGCTTTTCCGGTGGCCGTGTCCCACTTGTAAATAGCTCCCGCGACGCCGCCCACCAGCGTCTTGCCGCCATCAGTGAACCGAAGGCCGGTGGCCTGTTTTCGGTCGATGCGCAGCCGTTCTTCTCCGGTCGCCGCGTCGTACAAGCGGATCGAATCGCCGGCGGCGGCCACCGTCTTGCCATCCGGCGAGAAGGCCACGGTTCCCAGCCTCCTGCCGCCGCCATCCGCGGGGAACGTTTTCCGTTCCTTGCCGCTGTCCACATCAAAGAGCCGGAGACGACCGTCGTGCGAACGGGTAGCCAGTGTTTTCGCGTTGGGAGAAAACGCCAGACTGGGGATGCCGTAGCTGTTCTTTGCGTGCATGAAGCGGCGAAGCTCCTTGCCGCTTTGCACGTCCCGGAGCCGGGCGAAGTAGTTACCCTTGTCGTTGTCGAAACCGCCGCTCGCCATCCATTTGCCATCCGGCGAGAAAGCGATGCCGAGAACCGTCTCGAAGCCTTTAGACAGTTTCGACTCCGGATTATCGTGCCGGAAATCGCGGATCGTTTTGCGGCTCTCGAAGTCGATCAAGTGAATGACGTTCTCCTCTTTGGATGTCACAGCGATGGCCTTGCCGTCCGGTGTGAAGGCGACCCATTGATCATCGCTGTGCGGATTCGCGCGGGGCAACTCGATCGTTCGTTGTTCTTTTCCGGTAGCGGCGTCGCGGATGTGCAAACCGAAGTTCTGCTTGGTAACAATCGTCCGCCCATCCGGAGAGATCGCGGCGGCTTCAATCTCCATTCGTCCAAGCGTAAAAAGAGCGCGGCCCGAGATGAGGTCGAAGACGCGGGTATTCCCCAGCAGGTACTGGTCGGGGTTGACGGCAACAGCGAGCTTGCCATCCGCGGAGACGGCCAAGGTTTTAACGGGTATTCCGAGCCGGAAGCGCGAGGTTCCGAAACGCAGCGTGCAGCCGGGCGGCAAAGGATCATCCATTTGCACGGCCTTCTGTTCTTGGACTGACTTCCCTTCTTCCGTTTTCCCTTCCGCTTTCATCTGCGGATCGGTATGGCCTGTTCCCGCATAGATCCCAACACCAACGGCGATTGCGGCGAGCAACACGAGCATCGATTTCATGGCAATGCCTTTCAGGCTGACGGCCGAACTGAGCGCGAGGGCGGAAATCGTCGTCGGCACGACCGCTCCGCCCGAGAAAATGAGGCGGAGAGAGGAATCGCGGAGCGACATGCTTACCTCCGCTTGCAGAGAATCGGGAATCAAGACCGTGAGAGCAAGTCCGACGGAGGCGATGCCCCGTCTTTCCAAGCGGATGCGAAGAGCCTTGCGGCCTTCTTCCAGTCGCCGCTTCAAGGTGCCGAGCGACCAGCCGAGTTGCTTGGCCGCCTCATCGCGGCTCAAACCGGCCAAGTAACACAACAAAAGGGGCGAACGAAGCCGTTCCGGCAAACGCTGCAATTCCTCGTCGAGAGCCTGGCAAACCTCCCGCCAAACGAGTCCGGCTGCTGGGTCGTCCTGTTCGTACCGCTCCGGCGGCGATGCCGCTTGCCTCAAACGATTCGCGCGGAACTTGGCGGCGATTCGATAAGTCGTCTTGTGCAGCCAGGCGGGAAGAGCGCGTCCTTGGCGGATCGATTTGGCAAGACGGGCCAGACTGAGAAAGACGGCCTGGAAAACGTCCTCGGCATCGTGGCTGTTCTCGACCAATCGTTGGGCGGTCCCCAGAACCATGGGACCGTGGCGGGCCATCAGCAACTCGAATGCGTCGTGATCGTTGGCCGTGACGAAGCGATTCAGCAACACGGCGTCTTCGGGCGGCACGGTTTCCTCGCGCAACCGGCGAAGGTATTGCAGCAGCGCCTCGATCGATCGGACGGACATAGGGCAATCCTCGTGAGGAAGATTCGACCTGCATTAAAAGTACCTGCGGCCGACGAGGCGGCTCAAGGTTTTTGGGCCTATCACTCCTACAGCCGGCACGCTCCACCAGCCTTTAGAACTCTAGCGGTTCGCATTCGACACGGCGTCCAGCCGCTTCACGGCCGCGGTCGCTTCCATCGTCAGCAGCGCTCCAGCGGGACCACCGGCCCATCTTTTCAACAAGTTTTTCGACTCGCTATCTCCGATCCCTTCCAGGACCATCACCGCCCGTATTTGCCGAAGTTGATCCGGGGTGATCGCAACTCGCTGTTTTTGCTCAAGAATCCGCTGCACTCGAAAGCGGACTTCAAGTGAGTCCGGGCTTTTCATGGTCTTTTCGAGGTAAGGGATTGCTTGTTCATCGAGACCCAGAATTGCTTGCGATGCCGCTTCGCGCACCGCGAACACGTCGCTGCCGAGATCGGAAAGCAGGCGCTTGATCCGCTTGGGATCGAGCGCCGCCACAGGTTTGATCTTCTCGGCGAAGAGCTTGACCGCTTCCGCCGGCGCCGACAAGAACCTCCCCTCGGATTGGAACGATTTGCCGGCTTCCCTTGCGGCCAGATCGTTCCACGCGCGTTCAAGGGGTGCGGAGACCGCGACGCGCGGCGGTCGGACATCCCAGGCCAGCACGGTTGTATCAACACTGCCGGAAAGGAGCCGCCCTCCCGGCGCGAAGGTCAGGGCGGTGGGCCGGTCGCGGTGGCCCTGGAATTCGTTCCGCAGCGTCCAGGTCGCCACTTCCCAGAGTCGGATGGTACCTTCGTGAAGGGCGGTCGCTAGAAAAAAGCGGCCATCGCCTGAAAAGGCGACGGCGCTGGCTCCCTTTGGCAAGCCGTCGGGCAAGGCGGCGACTCTTTTGCCTGTAGTCGCATCCCAAACGAAGCACCTGTCCTCGCTGGAAGTGGCGAGCAATCGGCCATCCGGCGAAAACGCTATATCGAGAACGTAGTCCTCATGCCCGTTGAGTGCATGCTTCTCTTGGCCGCGGGCCACGTCCCACAGTCGCACGAGATGCGGAGCGCTCTGGCGCCCCATCCGACCATCATCGACGGGATCGTACCCCACGGCCAGCGTCTTGCCGTCGGGGGCAAGCGCCGTCCGCCAGACATGGCGAGTCTGTTTCTTCTCTGCCTCCGGCACCGCCTGGAAACTCCGCTCTTCCTTCCCGGCTTGGACATTCCAAATGCGCACCATACCGTCGCGATGATCGACGGTGACGAGCTTCTTGCCGTTGTTGGTGAACATCAGGTCGTGGGCGTCCCCTTTGAAGCTGAGAAAACGGTCCAGGTATTTGTCGGCGGCGATGTCGTACAAGCGGAGGCGCGAGCCGTAAAAGATCGTCCGGGGCTCCTGGGAAACTCTAAACTGAATGCTCTCATCTACGACGGGCCAGACGAGAAACCGGCCGTCGGGGCTCATCGCCATACCGCCCTGCCACGCTGCTTCCCAAGCGCGGAGATGTTTGCCGTTGGCGGCATCCCAAAGGTGGGCGTCGCCATCTTGGCCGAGAGTGACGACTCGACCGCCATCGGGACTGACAAGAATCTGCTCGATGACGCTATCCCCAGCCGCATCAGGCGTCAGCGTTTTTCCGGTGGCCGCGTCCCAGCGGTAAATAACCCCCGAGACAGCACCCGTCAGCGTCTTGCCGCCATCGGTAAACTGAAGGCCGGTGGCTTGTTTTCGGTCGATGCGCAGCCGCTCTTCTCCGGTCGCAACATCGTACAAGCGAATCGAATCGCCGGCGGCGGCCACCGTTTTGCCATCCGGCGAGAAGGCCACGCTGCCCCGCCTTCTCCCGCCGCCGTCCTCGGGAAACGTCTTCCGTGTCTTGCCAGTGTCCACATCAAAGAGGCGGAGACAACCATCAAGCGCACGAGTAGCCAGTGTTTTCGCATCGGGAGAAAACGCCAGACTGGCGATGCCGTAACTCGGTTTCCCGTGCAGGAAGCGGCGAATTTCCTTGCCGGTTTGCACGTCCCAGAGCCGGGCGAAATAGTTGCTCTTGTCGGCGTCGAAACCACCGCTCGCCATCCGTTTGCCGTCCGGCGAGAAAGCGATGCCGAAGACCTCATCGTCATGCGGGAAATTGCGGATCGTTTTGCCGCTCTCGAAGTCGATCAAATGAATGACCTTCCCTTCGGATGTCACGGCGACGGCTTTGCCGTCCGGTGCAAAGGCGACCCATTCATTCGCACTCCGCGGATTCGCGCGGGGCAGTTCGATCGTTCGTAATTCTTTCCCGGAGGCCGCGTCGTAGATGTGCAAACTAAGGTCTTGTTTGGTTACAATCGACCGCCTATCGGGGGAGATCGCGGCGGCTTCAATCCATGTGGCGAATTGTCCCAAGGCATAGAGCGCCCGGCCCGACACGAGGTCAAAAACGCGAGTGCTCCCCAGGTAATGGCCGTTATCGACGGCAACAGCGAGCTTGCCATCTGCGGAGACAGCCAGGGTTGACACGGGTATTCCGGGCCGGAAGCGGGATGTGCCGAAACGGAGCGTGCATCCGGGCGACAAGGGATCATCTAGTTGCACACTCTTCTTCTCTTGGACTGGCTTCACGTCTTCCTTTTCCCCTTCCGCTTTCCTCGGCGGGTCGGTTTTGCTTGTTCCCGCGTAGATTCCAACACCGACGGTGATTGCGGCAAGCGACACGAGGATCGATTTCATGGCAAGACCTTTCATGGTGGCGGCTGAACTGAGCACGAGGGTGGAAATCGTCGCCGGAACGACCGCCCCGGTCGAGAAAATAAGGCTGAGGGAGGAGTCGCGCAGCGACAAGCTTACCGCCGCTTGCAGGGACTCGGGAGTTAAGACCGTGAGAGCAAGTCCGACGGAGGCGATGCCCCGTTTTTCCAACCGGATTCGGAGAGCCTTGCGGCCTTCTTCCAGTCGCCGCTTCAACGTACCGAGCGACCAGCCGAGTTGCTTGGCCGCCTCATCGCGGCTCAAACCGGACAAGTAACACAACAAAAGAGGCGAACGCAGCCGTTCCGGCAGGCGCTGCAATTCCTCGTCGAGAGCCTGGCAAACCTCCCGCCAGATGAGTCCGGCTGCCGGGTCGCAATGTTCGTACCGCTCCGGCGGGGGCGCCGCTTGCACGAGACGATTCGCGCGGAACTTGGCGGCGACCCGACAAGTCGTCTTGTGAAGCCAAGCGGGAAGAGCGCGCCCTTGGCGGATCGATTTGGCAAGACGGGCCAGACTGAGAAAGACGGCCTGGAAAACATCCTCGGCATCGTGGCTGTTCCTGACTAAACGATG
>Ga0335075_10010198_pt1 | contig 14274 bp, 9 predicted proteins | sample Lox_Sample_24_FD_206723 | JGI IMG/M metagenome (GOLD analysis project Ga0335075, IMG submission 206723) | Soil microbial communities from Loxahatchee National Wildlife Refuge, Florida, United States - Lox_Sample_2.4 | ecosystem: Environmental > Terrestrial > Soil > Wetlands | place: USA: Florida...
TTCGGCGGCGCGGGCGTGGCCGAAATTCCGCAACTACAGAAGCTGCTCAAGTATATCTGCCGCGAGGGCTTTGAGCATCACGTGGCCGCGAACTTCAGCAGCGTCTCCAAAGCCGTGCATGAAGCCGCTGTCCGCTATCTCGGCTGGGAAAGCCGCTACCACCCCGAACTTGAAGACTAACTCAGGCGAAAAATGGTGAGAGGCCGAAGATTGTCTTCGGCCTCTCATGTTTTGTATTACTTTTTCAATCTTCAGGGAGTGTTCCCTTCAGGCACCGGGTTGACGTTCCACCCTTGCGCAGGATCGTCCGTGTCGCAAGTATATTGCTGCAGCGTGAAGATCGATGCGATCGCGCCGTAGGGAAGATCGAGGCATTGCCCGCTTGCCAGCGAGACAAGCCGCACGCCCGCTTCGCCGCTTGGGGCCTGCTTGATGCTCCATATCTGGTCCGGCTGCGAGCCGTCTGTCACGCAAGGATACTGGACCACGAACTGCCCAGGCGCAGTGTCGGGATTGCTCGCCACGGCCATACACATTTTGCTGTTCGCATTCACGAACATGTAATTCTGGCCATCATTGACCGGCTGGACCAGCCACTCCTGGCTCAGCTTGCCCGCGCCGCACGGATAAATCTGCAGCTTGGCCCCGGTGGCTGTGCTCGCATCGAGAACATCGACGCAGTCGGCTTTGTAAATCGCCAGCCGAATCTGGCTCACGGCGCCGGTTTGATCGTATCCGCACCCTGCCATTGCAAGGCACGCGAGCCCCAGGGAAAATGCAACAGCAATCACCAGCTTATTCATCGATCCTCACCTCTGCCAATTGCATGTATGCCAAGCTGCATGTGCGCCGGAAAACGGAATTCATTCTGTGACGTGCGCAATCCGGTCTCCGCAAAGTTTTGGGCGCAGCTCTCACCGCGCATGGCACACGGCCATGCATACGGCGTTTGCCGCAACTCTGCTTACCTGTGAGGGAGATCAGATGTCTGGTTGGACACCCTCAAAGGATCAATGCTGCTGTTTCTCCCAGACAATGGGAAAAAGCACGCAGCTCCTGGCTGTTAGGACGGAGCGAACTGTCACCGCCTCGGCCGCACTCAAAAAGCTGTCAGTCAGAACAATCGAGATTCTGGGCGCCCAGACAACTTTGATGCCAGGAAAAGAGCGCAGGTTTTCGTATGGCAGAAACCTGCCATACGCGCTGAATGCCGATCAATCGGCGGGTTCGAGAGTCAGGCGTGCAGTGAGCACAACGAGAGCGCTCCAGAGCGCATCCGCACCCAGCAGGTGCGCCACCTGCAGCCACAGCGGCGCCAGCAGCACTACATCCATCACACCGAGCACGTACTGCGCCGCCAGCAGCACCAGCACCATCGCGGAGAGTCCGCGATTATTCCAGTGCATCGAGCCCTGCGTTGAGCGCTGCGCCGCGCGCACCAGAATCCAGATGAGGAACACGCTGGCCAGAAACGCAATTGCCGGGTGCGTCCATCGCCAGCGCAGCAGCCAGCCGCTGGATGCGGAGAAGTCCTGGGTGAGCGCGGCGCTCAACGAGGTTGCAGGAAACAGCGTATCGCCCAGCGCGGCCAGCGAGCCGGTAACGCCTACAGCTAAGAACACAAGTAACGCCAGCAATGCGCCCACTGGGGCAACCATGCGAATGCTGCTCCTCGTGTAGCCTTCGCGCCGGCTCAGCATGTGCGCCGTCAGTGCGAGCGCGGCAATCAATAGCAGCGTATTGGTAAAGTGCAGCGCCAGATAAGGGGCGCGCAGCGGCGAATGGCTTTGTGCAGTCAATCCCAGCTTGACCAGCAGCGCGCCCAGAACGGCTTCAATGAGCGTGAAGATGACAGAGGCAACCGAAGCCGCACGCGCCAGATGTCCACGCACAGTAACCCGATATGTCCAGATCATCAGTCCAAGGACTGAGAAGAAAGAAATCCCGCTTGTAATGCGGTGCGTGAACTCAATCAGCGTATCCACGCTGGGTGAGTGCTGTATCACAGTGCCGTTACAGAGCGGCCAGTGATTGCCGCAGCCATCGCCCGCGCCGGTCGCGCGCGTTACCGCGCCCCAGAGAATAACAGCAATGAAATACGCCAGCACGCTCCACGAAAACCTGCGCAGCGCCGGCGATGGAAGCCGTTTCACGGCCGAGGTAACTGCACTAGCAGACATGAATGAAGGCTCCAGCCCTACACATCAGTGTAGAACAGGTGGAATGGGCGCGGATTTCCCGCGTTCCATGATTCACTTCCTGCCCGCACCAATGTCCACTTCAAGCGATCCCGCGCGCCCTGCATTCAGATCCTCCACCGCGATACGCAGCGACGAGTGCGCCGCCGGCATATCGAGCTGCATGCGCGCGTGAAGGCCGCTGGCCGTAGCATCTGCATATTGCTTCGGCGTGAGCGTCACGTTCATCGCCTGATCCAGGTAGTTCGCGCGATTGCCCTCGGCATCATACGCGACCATTACGAACTCGATGCGCCCAGTGTGCGCGCCGGCCGGCGTTTCGTTGAAGCTGAACTGTCGCGGATCGACACTCAGATCGATGACATATCGGTCGAGCGGAACCTTCATCGTCGTCGCCATCTGTCCCGCCGGGCCAGACGGCAGCTTTACATTCCGGAAGATTGGATCGGTTGCCGGCAGGACCCGCGCTTCGAGCGCAATCTCCGTTGCCGGCGGCGCACCGTGCAGCACTGCCGATGCAATCAGGTCAGCGCCCGCGTTGCTTCGCGGCGATCCGTCGTTCGACTCATCGGCATAATACCCGGCGCGGTACGCAAGCTTGTAGTTGCCCTTGTCCACGCTGACCTTGATTCTGCGAAAGTCTCCGCCGCCTTTTCCCTCGGCCGGCGTATAGGCAATCGAATAGTAGTCTGATCCGTTATCCGTTATGTCGGACACAGCATCCTTCAGGTCGTTCGTATTCACAAATGCCTTGCCGCCCGTTTCCTCGGCAATGGTTTCCATCGAGGCTTGTTCTTCGTCCGTCTGGGTGAGAAATTTGGAGTAGTCCGTGGCCACGTTTTGCTGCTTCTCGCCTGCCACAAGGGCTCCCTGTGCGTTCACGCTCAGCCCGCTCGGCGATGGTGTATACCGCGCATCGACAGTGTTCTGCCCAAGCATCCCGCGCGCGTCAATGGGATAAACCGCAACGCGTGCGGCAGCCAGCAGCGCCGTGGTCTTTCTGATCATGTCGCCATAATCCTGCACGTCGCGAAACGGGCTTCGCGCCGTGTCTTCCGGATCGATGGTGATGGGAAACGATCCCGAGAACCAGATGAGATTCTTGCGTCCCGGAATCCCACTCAGGTATCGCGCCAGCTCATCGAGCGCATCGAGCGTTACCCTCACCCGCAGGCTGGTCTGCACTGCTGTCAGGTCGCTTTCAAACTGCATCACCTCGCGCACCACGTCCGCACTCGGAAGTGTTGTGCTTTGCTCCATGTTGGCGAGCATCTCTTCCATCACCATTTGCGTGGAGTTGTTCTGGTCCTCGACGACCACCGAGTGCGAAGAGCTTGCGCCTTTGCCCTTCATCGCCTTTGCCAGAAGCGCCGCGTTGGTCGTGAAGCCCTCCACCATCCGCAGCCGCGAAGCCAGAGTGAAGATGGCCAGCGATGTGCCCGGCTTGATGGCGCCCAGGTAGTCGATCATCTGCCGCCGCGCCTCGGCCTGGTCGGCCATGGGAGTATTCAGCGCATCGAGCAGCAGCACGTTCACCGCGCCCGCGTCAGGATAGACGGGAATGTTGGTGTATGTGTGCGGTCCCAATGCAGCTAGCTGCGCGGCAAGCGCAGATGCATTCGGCGGCGTCGCGGTCGCGCGATGCTCATCGAAGCTGGTGATGCGCTGCTCACGTCCATTCTCAAAGACATGGAACCTGTTGCGATCCAGTCCCGTCACCGGCTTGCCGTGTTCGGTAACCACGACGTCCACGAGCACAAGCTTCGCGCTGGTGTGCAGCACGGGTCCGGAGGCGGCCGTCGGTTGATTCTGCGCGGCGGACTGCGCAGTCAGTTTCTCGTCGGGAGATGCGCAGAGAAGCAATCCCGTAATCAGTCCGGTGGCCGCGAGCGAGCGAATGTGCATCCAGAGTCCCCTGAATTGAACGCGTTTTACGCCCATCCATCATCGCATTCCCACCGTCTTCCCCGCTCAAAAATACCGCTTCAGTTTGAGAATCTGCGACTCGAATCCATACCACAACGCCGCCGCTGCCGCCGTCGACACCACCAGCCGGAAGCCGACAATCGCCAGATTTCCAAGCGTGCCGTAAGCGTCCATGCGCAGATCGAACCATCCAAAGAAGATGAACATTGCGATGTGGATCATATACAGCCCGTAGCTGATGCGCCCGTAAAACGCGAGCGGCCCGCGGCTCAGCGCCACATTCAAAGGACTGCGCGCGCCGGTTGAAGCAATCGCCGCCAGCGCGGCGCCCGCAAAGCCCACGGCCAGCGCCGAATCCAGAAATGCGGTGCCACCCGCAATCGTGGCGGCTGCCGCAAATCCAATCACCATGCCGCACAGGCCCAGGCCCAGCCACACGCGCCGGCTCCATTGCAGTGCGTGGAGCGCCAGTGCCAGCAAACTGCCCCATGCAATGCCGTCCAGATGAATGAGCGTATGCGTCGCTGTGAGCCAGTGCGGATGCGCGAGCCGAATCATGGGCGATGCAATCAGCGCCGCCGCCAGCGCGCAGGCAAGCATCCACGGCCTGTTCAGCAGCCGTACCGTTGGCGCCCACAGAAAGTAGTACTGCTCTTCGATGGCCAGCGACCACGTGGGTCCGAGCGCCGGCGGCAACGCCAGGTGAAACAGGTTTTGTAAGAAAAAGATGTAAGCCAGCCACGGCGCAGTGCGGATCGCCACCAAGATTGGTAGCCCAATGAACCACGGCGCTTCAAGATAAACAACGATCAGCACCAGAACGTAAACGGGCCAGATGCGCAGCACGCGCCGCGCATAAAAATTGCGAAAGTAGTGCGGCTTCTCGCGTGACTGCAACAGAATTGAAGTGATCAGAAAACCCGAGAGCACAAAGAAGAGATTGACCCCCGCCCATCCCCACAGCGAGGCGCCATAAATCCATGTCCCCACCAGCCGTGGATGACAGTGATAGACGACCACGGCCAGCACTGCGATGCCGCGCAGCCCATCGAGCTCAGGAATGTAAGAGGGTAGCCAGGTTGGTCGCTGGATATGCACGATCAGGCAATTGTCCTGGCGATGGCGGTGACAATCCCACTCAACAGCAGTTCCACCATCGCTCCCGGAAAGATGCAAACCACAAAGACGATGCCGCGCTTCTGCGGCAGCCTGAGCGTTCCGGCGAGCCAGATGAAAACAGCCAGCCCAGCCGCGGCCACTGCGATCGGGCTGACATTTTGCAGCAACAGCAATCGCAGTGGTGAGCCATAGCGATGCCCGCTCCAATGCTCGAATGATGTGGCGGCCGCGCCGTAGAGCAAGCCCACAGCAAAGCCGGCAGCTCCCATCTCAGGATTCCGGCGAAACGCAGCAGTCCATCGCCGCAGATTGGCTTTTCTCCACATCGCATGGCCCTCGCAGGGTGAGCCTGGGCTAACCCGCCGCCAACTGCCGCGCACGTTCCGTCGCGCGCATCACGGCCTTGATCAGAGTCACACGCAGCCCGCCCTCTTCCAGCTCCAGGATGCCATCAATCGTGCATCCCGCGGGCGTGGTTACTTCGTCCTTCAAGAGCGCCGGATGATAGCCGGTGTCGAGCACCATCTTCGATGCGCCGAAGGCTGTCTGCGCGGCCAGTTGCGTGGCCACATCGCGCGGCAGGCCCACCTTTACGCCGGCCTCGGCCAGAGCCTCAATAATGATGTAGATGTAGGCTGGCCCCGAGCCCGATAGCCCCGTCACAGCATCCATGTGCTTCTCGTCTACAAACACAGTGCGGCCCACCGTCTCAAACATTCGCTGCGCCAGCTCCATCTGCTGCTCTGAGACAAACCGCCCGCGACAAAGCGCCGCAATGCCCGCGCCCAGCTTCGAAGGCGTATTCGGCATGGCGCGGATGACGCCGATATCCATCCCTGCCGCCTCCTCAATGGCGCGCGTTTTTACCGATGCGGCAAACGACACGAGTGTCTTGTCCGTCGTCAGGGCCGGCGCAATCTCCTTGATCAGCTCCGGAACCTGAAACGGCTTCACGCCCACCAGGATCAGGTCGGCCTGTCGCGCCGCCTCCAGATTGCTCGTGCTCACGTCCACACCCCACTGCGCGCTCAGCGCAAGGGCGCGCTCAGCATGCGCCACGGTGGCGTGAATCCGCTCCGCGGCAAACAGGTTCTGCTTCAAAAACGCCTGCAGCAGAATGCCGCCCATCTTGCCCGCGCCCAGCACGGCAACCCGAACCGCCGGCAACTGCGCCGGCACTTGACTGGCTTCAACGGCTATCTCAGCCATGGTTTTCCTTGTCTTAAATGAGATTGGTCTGACAACTCTCCAGAATACCGCAGACAGAACAGGCAGATGGCTTCGTCGCCCATCTGCCTGCTCCCTGACTCGGCAATCTGACTCGGCAATCTCAAGACGGAATCGACCGAGTGTTTCTCACCACGCCTGTGTCGCCAGTGTATTCTCCACCGTTACCGCGAAAAAGGCGTGTCCGAACTCAGTCGGATGATACACATCCCAGAAAAACGTGTGATCCGGGTCGGCGCACACCGGGGGAGTCGGGTTGGCGGCCGAGGGAATCGCCGTGCATGGAGTGGTCAGGTTGGTGAACCCGAAGTGCGTCGGGTCGGTGACGATCGCGTCCTGCAGGCTGAAGATGCTGAGCCGCACAATGTGCACGCCCTCGAGCAGGCTTTCGAGAGCCAGCAGCTCGTTGAGCGATTGGTTGGTTGCGTTGGTAGCCGCCGTGGCAAAGGCGGCATTGCCCGCCGCGGCCGGAAGCAGCCCCACGTTAAAAAGATCTGGAATGAGGAAATGCCGCGCGCCTGCCCGGCGCAGCAGCAGTTCGCTTTCGGCAATCCCGGCCGCAATCTCGAATCCAAGTTGCTGCGGCGAGCCTGAAGTGGCATCGATGATGTCGTTGCCGCCGCCCTCCAGAATGTACAGCGCATTCGGATCGGCCTTGCCGCCGGCGGACTCCAGATACAGCCCCACCTGTTCGGGCACGCTGGGAATAGTTCCCGCCGCCGAGGTTACGGGCGCCGTGACTTCCGCGCCGCCAAAGGCGAAATCGGTGCCCCCGGCCAAAGAAGGCTTCAAGGGCGGCAATCCCATATAGCCGGCCACATGATCCAGCCAGATGGGGCCATTTGAGAAACGGCCCATGTAATACGGCGCGGCAGGCTCCGCTCCGCCGGTCGCCAGGTAGATGTTGCCGACATCGCAATAGCTGTCACCAAAGATGTAGAGGTGCGTGAAGGCTGGGCTCGCGGCCTGCGCGGCCGTGCACACGAGGCCGGCAAGCGCCGCCATCGTCAATCGCCAAACGGTTTTGCGCATGGGTTGCTCCATTCTCTTCACGCATCCCGTTAGGGGACTGAAGGAGCCGAAGGAGAAGATCCCCGTTTCCACCACGGTGAATCAATTGTGGGACCGGGTGGACCCTGGGACGGGGCGAGGGGATGCGGAAGATGGCATAGTTGTACTCCACTCGCGCACCGCTGGCAAGCTTCACCTTGCGCCGGCGCAAAATGCTCTCTGAATTCTAATCAAGCAACAGCAGGCTCATGGTCCGCAGGAGACTACCAGAATTGAGCGGCGATGACGGTCGCGGGTCCCGACTTGCCGCGTATTACGTCGGTCGCCAGAACGATCTCCATATTCTTGTTCTCCCAGCCTGGAGGAGCGACCGCGGCCAGCTTCTTCATCTCGCGCCGGCTGGTGAGAAAATCTGCTGCCGCGGAGGTGCCGAAGACAGTAATGCCTGCCGCAACCACGACCATCTGCTCCGTTTTGGGATCGACCATGCGCAGCACCAGCGCATAATCCCGGGTCAAGTCGAGATAGGGAGTCGAGTAGTTGACTGACCAGTCATGGTTCTGCGGGTTGTTGCGGTCGCGAATGCTTACCTGATTCGGCGTGGGCTGCTCCACGGTAAAGCGGAGCCGGTTAACCAGCCGCTCAGTCCAGCTATTATTCAGCAGACCTACCAGGATCGTAGGACCCTTCTGCAGATCGGTAAATGTCGCGTCCGATTGCGAGGCAAAGTCAAATCGCTGCCCGCTCGCCTGGATAAGCCCTGCAAATTTGGCCGAAGTGAAAGCATCATAGACGTTCACGGTCTCGCTGGGTGAATTGTGGAAGTCGCTCAGCGAGAGCGTGGGGCTCAGGACCGGCATAACGTCCAAAGGGCGGCGTCCGCCTTCCACGTTGCCGATACAGAGCAGGATGGGCGCCCGCGAGGACAGAATTGGATTCCAGAAGCTGTCATAGGTGTCGTGAGAACGCAGAAGCATCCACCCCGCCGCCGCCGCGGCGAGCAAGATCAGGCAGGCAAGGGCCAGCCATCCGGCGTGCAGGCGTGTGCGAGGTAGCTCAACAGGCAAGGCGCTCGCAGCAGGCTCAATCCGCTCGGGCACCGACGGCCCAGACGGGACCGTGATGGAAGGTGGGGCTGCGGCGCGTCGGAACTGCGGCATGTAGGAGCCCGGCTGCACCTCGATCCGGAGCTGGTCACGGTGGGCCTGCTGATAATACTGGGCCAGCCGCTTGCGCACTTCGGCCACGGCGCTTCGAACAGCATGGTCTGTTGAGGTGTCATAGTCCGGCGTGCGGTCGAAGACCTCGATGCCGATCGTCCGTTCCTTCAGCCGGTCGCCCGACCCGGCCAGGGTCTGGTCCACGATGTACTTGAGCACGGCGGCATATCGCTTGCTGTTCAGAAATACGGAACTCGACAGAATCCTCTGGAGATGCGCCCGTACTTCTTCGCGGTCTCGCTCGTTCTCGGGCGTGAAAACTGTATGAGTCACACCCGCGGACGAAGCTCCCGTGTCCCTGTCTTGAGCGAGCATTCACCTTTCCTTTGCGACCGACACGAAGTATAGCACGCAAGACACACGCTTTACCCGCTCGTCAGGACCCGGCGAGCCGTCACATTCCCTTCAATAGATCGATTTATCTCCACGCCTGCGGGTTGAGCCCCGGCTCCAGCTTCAGTCGGCTTTCGCCCCAAATGCAGCTGCCAGATGTCTGTATATGTCCGTCACGGACCGTCCGTGACATAACCCTCGCGCTACCCGGGCAACCTCGTGGAGCGCAGACCGCGGAAAATAAGGAACCCGAATAAATCGTTGACGATGTGCACCATCCGATGTGCGCAATCCCCGTCACGGGACATGTCACAGGACATGTCAGAAGTGAGTAAACTATTGAAATAAATCGCTTTTCCTGGGTTTTTCTTGTTGACAGAGTTTTGGGCGCTGAATATATTTCGGGCCACATTGAAAACCGGCAATCCATCGCAAGGGAGTGATCGGCCGGTCCAACGTAGGAGGTCCATATGAAGCAAGTGAAGTTCAGTGCGCGCGCCGCAGCGAGTGAAAGATCGGCGTGCAATCTCGATAAAAAAGGAAAGACGGCGCAGCTCGGGCGACGTCTCAACCTGGTGCGAGCGGTGCTGCCGCTGCTGGCGGTTTGCCTGTTCTCGGTGGCGGCGCGAGCCCAGGTAACCGCCACCCTCACGGGCACAGTTCAAGACGCGTCGGGAGGCGTCATTCCGGGAGCCCAGGTTACGCTGACCAACGAGGCGACCAACGAAAGCCGTTCGGTCCAGACCAACGGGACGGGTCTTTACGCATTCCCGTCTCTGTCGCCCGGCACCTATTCGCTGCTGGCATCGGCAAAAGGCTTCGGAGACAAGAAGGTCACCGGCATCGTACTGAATGCCGGCGACGAGCGTACGGTTCCGGCGCTCGCGCTCACGGTTGGCACAGCCAACGCCACGGTTACCGTGACGGCCGACGAAGAGATGATTCCCGTTGAGAACGGTTCGAAGGTCGATGTTCTCAGTTCCGAGGATATCGACAACCTCGCCCTCGAGGGCCAGGACACCACCGAGCTCTTGAAGGTGCTGCCGGGCGCAACCACCATGTCGGGCGGTCTCACGCAGACCAGTCCATCGTTCAGCGATCTGAATATCACGGTGCAGCAGAGCTCGATCGGCAGCGGCATCGACCTCAACGGCGCAGTAAACCGCAGCGGCACCGCGCTGCTGTCAGACGGCGCCAACATCATCGATGTCGGCGACAATGCCTCGTCGCTCTCGATCATCGTGCCGGACTTTACGTCGCAGGTCACTGTCCAGTCCTCGAACTTTGGCGCCGACATCCCGTTCGGGCCGGTCGTGGTCAGCGCCATCAGCAAGTCGGGCAGCACCAACTACCATGGCGAGGGATTTTTCGACGCCCGCAACAGCGTGCTCAACGCCAACGACTGGCAGGATAACCACCAGGGTGTCCCGCAAGGTGCGCAGCATTACTACTACCCGGGCGGCAGCGTCGGCGGTCCGGTTCCAGGCACCCACAAGAAGCTCCTGTTCTGGGGCGGTTACGAGCGGTGGCTGCAGAACCAGGGCAATGCAAACCATTTGTCGTCGTACATTCCCACTCCCGAGATGATGCAGGGTGATTTCTCGACCGACAACCCCGACAACGTGGCGCTCTGCCCGGAGGGATTCTTCCAGGGCAATCCTCCGGGAGGTTATCCCGGCGGCTCCTGGTGCAGCGACTTAGGCGGGACAGTGCTTGCCAACGGAACGACCACGGCGACGTTGCCAACCCCTGCTGCGACCGGGAGCTATACGACGGGATCGGGCAGCAGCGCCAAGACCTACGTCACCGATGCGGGCCAGAAGTTTCCTGGTGGATTTCTTGATCCCGGCGCCGCGGCTCTGGCCAAGATCTGGCCCAAGGCCAATGCCAATCCGGCAACCTCGCCCGGTGGCGTGAACTACTACCAGGCCATCCCCAACATCAACGACGGATGGGTCTATCGCATGCGCTTCGACTACCTGTGGGGCGATAATACCAAAATTTACGGCACCTACCAGCAGGCCTTCAACTCCGACCTGGCGAGCGGCAACGGAGCCCACCTCTACTGGACGCCGGGCAATGCCATCCCGTATCCGGGCGGCGGCGAGCAGCAGCGCTTCTACGGCAAGGCAATGGCCGGCCACTTCGTGCACAACTTCAACGCCACTACCACCATGGACTTCATGGCGGCGTGGTCCTTCGGCAGCTTCCCGTTTACCGAGCCGAACCCGTCGGCTGCATATAAAACCACGCTGGGCTACACCTACGGCAAAGTCTTTTCCACGTCTTCTCTCAACATCCCGGCGTACAACAGCGCCGGAAACGAGACCTTCCCGGACTTCTCGCAGGATTCGATCTTCGAGAATCCTCCCGGAGAGTACGGCGTACGCAAGGAAGCCCCGCAGTTCAGCCTCACGCTGACCAAGGTGTACGGCGCCCACACCCTGAAGCTGGGCGGCTTTACCCAAACCACGGATAACTGGCAGAGCACGTTCAGCAGTTACCTGGATGGCGACGTGAGCTTTGCAGCCGGGCAGGCGCCCGACCTGGTGAACGGTGGAACCATCGGTTCGCCGTACAACGCAGTCGCCAACTTTGTCACCGGGAACGCATCGGGTTACAGCGAAAACAACGCGGCTCCCATCCAGGACTTTGCCTACATGGCTACCGCCGCCTTTGTAGACGACACCTGGAAGGCAACTCACCACCTCACGCTGGATCTTGGCATCCGCATCGAGCACGTGGGCCACTGGTATGACCGCGACAAAACCGGCGTGGCGGTCTTCTATCCGCAGCGCGTACTGGCCGACTACAACGACGGCAAGTATGCTCCTGGATACTACTGGCACGCGATCGACGGCGGCGTGCCGCTGAGCGGTCAACCTAACCGCTTCGCTTACCCCGACACGCGGTTCGGCTTCTCCTACGATGTATTTGGAACCGGCCATACGGTTGTCCGCGGAGGATGGGGCGTCTATCGCTTTGTCACCCAGGTCAACACGGTTGACTCTCCGCTGTTTACCGCGCAGGACGTGCTGGGTTACGGGCTGCCGGGCGGCTACCGCGTCCAACTGCAGAACATCCATAACCTGGCCTACAAGGGCTGCACCTCGCAGTGCAGCAGCGGATCGCAATGGGGCCTGGACCCGAGCGACTACGGCCAGCCCTTCAGCCAGGCCTACAACGTCACCATCGACCAGAAGCTGCCCTGGAACTCGCAACTCGAGGCCGCCTACGTAGGCAGCAAGACCAGCCAGCTTCCCGATGCTGCCGAAGATTACGAGGGCAGCACCTTCAACGAACTGGCCAACCAGAACAAGATGCCGATCGGCGCTTTGTTCGCGCCTGATCCGGTAACCGGTCATACGGCCACCAACCCTGAGAACGTGACGTGCGACCCGAACCTATCGAGCATGACCTGCACCAAATACGGGAACGCATACTCCGATTACCATCCGTATGGCTTCGCCTACGGCACCAATCAGGCCTACATGATCCAGAACATCGGATACACCAACTACAACGCGCTGCAAGTCTCCTGGATCAAGACCGCCGGCAAGATCACGTTCGATCTCAACGGAACCTGGTCAAAGGCGCTGGCCACGAGCCTGCAGGAGAATCCCTACAACGTGGCCGGAAACTACGGCCCGGCTGCAATCGACCGGCCGTTTGTCATCAACACCTCCTACACGTATTCGAGCGGCACGCTCCATACCGGGAGCCAGCTTCTCAATCAGCTCGGTGGCGGATGGACGGTCTCCGGCATCACCACCTGGCAGCAGGGCGGCTACATTCCGTCGATGCTGGGCAACGGCGTCCCGAACTTTGGTCTGGGAGAGCAGTTCACCGGTTTGCCGGCGGACACCACCGGTGCGTCCTGCTATTCGTCGGGCAGCTACAACGCGGCCAACTGCAACCTGGCGAAGGATACCGGCATCACCAACGGCATCGGAGACGACACATACTTCGGTACCGACGAAAGCATTCCGATTATGCCGGTGCTCACCTGCAACCCAACCTCGAAGCTCGCGCACAACCAGCTCCTGAACGGCCAGTGCTTCACGGCTCCGGCTGTGGGAACACAGGGAGGCAAGTCGTATCCCTATATGAAGTACACGCCCTATTACGACAGCGACCTGGCGCTTTATCGTAGCTTCCACATTTACGAGAAGCAGCAGGTGCAGTTGCGTGTGAGCGCATTCGACTGGCTCAACCATTCGCTGCTGGAGTTCGCCAACTCGACGCCGTACACAATCAACTACAACGTCGACTATGCGAGCAAGGCCATCACACCGAATTACAACCAGTCGTCTTCCGGCACCAATGCATTTGGCGTGTTGAACACCAGATCGCAGGCGCCGTACCAGCGCATCATCGAACTGGATCTGAAGTACTCCTTCTAATCCTTCAACCACCATGGAAGGCGGCTCAAACGGCCGCCTTCCATTTTTTACTTTCCGCGCGGCCTATTTGTTGAACGGCGCCCGACACTGCTGCGTGAACAGTTCCATCTGCACATGGCTCAAGGCCGCAGCAAAGCTGGATAATGTTATTGAGCCGACCGACAATGTCCGCCCGCCTGCATGCTCTGACTGCCCTCGCATTTGTCCTGCTCCGCGCTGCTGCCGCGCCGCAGGCAAAGAACAATACCGGCGCGAGCGCCGGCTCCACGCTTAAAGATCAATACGTCGCGGCGCTCAATCTCCAAAAGGCCGGCAACCTGGACCGCGCCGCTGCCGAGTATCGAGTTTTTCTCGCCGATGCCTTGGGCCAGTTCGGTATGGACCGCGCGCATCTTGGCGATTACGCGAAAGCTGCGCCGTTGTTCGACGAGGCGCTGGCGCTCGCTCCGGATTCTCCCGACCTCCAGGTGGAGGATGCGCGGTCTGCCTTGCTTGCCGCCGATTATCCCAGGGCGGAAATGCTGGCGCGCGCATTGCTCACAGGCTTCGCTAACGATCCGCACCAGTTGGCGGAGGCGCACCAGATCCTGGGCCGCGCGCTGCACAAGATGAACCAGGACCAGCAGGCGCGAAAAGAGCTCGAGACGGCTGTAGCGTTGGACGCGAGCTTCGCCAATGGCTACGATCTTGCGGTTGTTTGTCTTGATCTGGACGACGAAAAGTGCGCTGCCCAACTGTTCAGCGAGATGCAGTCCTCTTTCGGAGACACGCCGGCCCTGCACATGGACTTTGGCCGCGCCTACGGGAATTCTGACTTCGCACCGCGCGCAATAACTG
>Ga0335075_10010200_pt1 | contig 14273 bp, 13 predicted proteins | sample Lox_Sample_24_FD_206723 | JGI IMG/M metagenome (GOLD analysis project Ga0335075, IMG submission 206723) | Soil microbial communities from Loxahatchee National Wildlife Refuge, Florida, United States - Lox_Sample_2.4 | ecosystem: Environmental > Terrestrial > Soil > Wetlands | place: USA...
GTCGTCGCGGCCGCCCGGCAGCCGTTGCTGGCGCAATTCGTCGCCGCCACGCCGTACCCGCTCGTCATCAGCCAGTACCGCGACACTCGGGCACGGCACCCGCGGGTCGACACCCTGCTCGAGCACCAGGCGATCGTGGCCGCGCTCCGCGTCCGGAACAGCGTGGCGGCGGAATCGCTCATGCGCGCCCACAATATAGAGGTGCATCGCGGGCTGGACATCTCGTTACCGATCCGCGGGCCGGCCGGCCTCAGCCGGTCACCGCAGCGCGGGGTACAGCGAGCGCGCGGTGCCGGAGAAGATGGCGGCCTGGTCACCCTCCGGCAGCTTGGCGAGCACGGTGCGGGCCAGTTCGACCAGGGTGGCGAGCGGCTGCTCGGCGGCGGGGAAATTCGAGCCCCAGGCGATCCGGGTCGGGCCGAAGGCATCCAGCAGCGGGCCGAGAAACTCCTGCGGGTCGCTTTCCGCCAGCGGCTCGGTGTTGCGGACCGTCATCTTGAGGTAGAGCTGCGGATACTTCGCCAGCGGGGTGAGCTGGTCGGCCGCGGCCCGTTCCTGTCCAGGCGCGATCGGCGGGTAGGCCATGTGATCGAGCACGACGCGGGTCGCGGGAAAGCGCTCGAGCACGTCCGTCAGCTGGTCCGTGGCCGCCAGCCGCATCTGCACGCACACCGGCGCGCCCGCGTCGGCGGCCGCGACCCAGAACGGGTAGGTCTGCTCATCGTTCAGCCACTGCGCCTGGCCGGGCATCGTGCTGCCGGTGGTGAACAGGCGGATTCCCGCGAGCCGGGGGTGCGCCGCCAGCTTCCGCACCATTTCCGCCGCGTCCGGGGCGAGCGGGTCGGCGCAGGCCACCGCGGCGAACCGGTCCGGGTAGCGGGCCGCGCTGTCGAGGACGTAGCTGTTGTCGTAGCCGTAGGCCGTCGAGGCCTGGACGAGGGCCGCCTTGGCGATGCCCGCCGCGTCCATGCCGGCGAGCAGTTGCTCCGCCGTCACCGGGCGGGTGCTCGCCCACCCCGACACGCTGCCGCCGAGCGGCGCGAGCGGGTAGGCCGACTGGTCGGCCGACAGCACGTGCGGGTGAATGTCGAAGATGTCGTACACGAATACTCCAGGGTCAGGTGGTGCGGTTAGCGGCGCGCTCAGGCCGGCGGGTAGTCGCCCGGGGCGAACATCGACTCGATCTCCGGCGCGCCCGTGAGCAGTTGCTGCTCGGCGGCGTAGCGCACAAGGGCCTCAAGCGACCTTGTGTTGGGCTCGATCCCGTAGGGAATGGGGTCCTCGTCGGCCGGGATCGCGCTGCCCGCGGCGAGTTCCTTGACCAGGACGCTCCGGTCGCCCGAGCCGAGTTGCTTGGCCGCGCGGAACGCCCGGTACAGGTTGGACGGCAGGTCGGGGTCCGCGCGCACGACGTCCTCGCGCAGGGTGATGACCGCGTGGATCGGGTAGATGCCGGTCCTGCGGTACCAGTCGGCCTCGAGCGGCTCCGGGGTGCCGAACAGCGAGTAGGGCGGCTCGTCGGCGGGCTCAGCCGTCGCGCCGCCGCCCCGCCAGCCCTCCCGCGGCGCCCCGGTGCGGCCGATCCCCGCGTTTCCGGTCAGCGCGGCGTCGATCTGCCCGGCGCCGAGCAGGCCGACGAGGCTCGCGCCGCGCGGCGCCGCCGCGACGTTGGGCGGGGCGACGTACCCGGGCACGTGCTCTTCGTCGTCGGTGATCCACTGGATCGCGTCGGGCTTGACGCCGAAGTCGTCGCTCAGCAGCCCGCGCACCCACACGCCCGTGGTGACCGAGTAGGCGCGGACCCCGACCTTGCGGCCGGCCAGGTCCTGCGGAATGCGGATGCCGGACAACGGATGGCACCGGATGTGGCCGTGGTGAAACTGGCGCTTGGTGAACACCGGGATGGCGATGATCGGGATGCCGGCCGCGCGGGCCATCAGGTACGTGGTCGGCGCGAGCTCCGCGATGTCGAACGCGAGTTCCCTGACCATCTGCCGGTAGGCGCTGATGATGGGCTCGGTGGGGATGAACTCAAGCCGCCCGCCCGCGAGGCCGACGTCGCCGTTCGCGAGGGCCAACGCGTGCGAATAGGGCGTGAACGTAGTACGGAATGAACGCAACGCACTTACTCTCTCTCGGTCGGACGTTAGGCCGATTGTTAGACACTCTCAGGTGGATCGTCAAGCGATCCGTTCCAAGAAGTTGACTTGATCTTCCACCTCTGGACGGCATCTTGGCAGTACAAATGCCGATATCGCGACCACAACCCGGCGAGATGACAAGCAACAAGTACTTGACAATCGCGAAAGAATTGTCTGATACTCGCCGTCATGGCACCCGGTACATCCCGCATCGCGCGGCCGCCAGAGCCGTCGGCTCAGGCGGACTCGCCGGCCGCCGCGACGCCGCGGCGGTGGTCACACTTGCTCAGGCGGTTCACCCCGGAACGGCTCGCGCTCACCGTCTTCACGCTCGCGGTCGTTGCGGCGCTCGCGGCGCCGCTCGTCGAGGTCGTGCTGCGCAGCTTCCAGCAGCAGGCCGGCTTCGCCGGCGCGACCTGGTCGACCGCGAACTACCGGCAGCTGTCTGGGTCGCAGATCCTGAAGTCGGCCGAGAACAGCGCCATCATCGCGATCGGGGCGACGGCGGTCGCGACGGTGCTCGGGGTCGCGCTCGCCTGGCTCGTGGCACGGACCGACCTGCCGTTCCGCCGCGCGTTCACCGTGCTCAACCTCATCCCGTTCTTCTTGTCGCCGCTCATCGGCTCGATCGCGTGGACCTACCTGGGCGACCCCCGGGTGGGGCTGATCAACACCGCGGCCAGGAGCATCGGGCTTGACCACGGCACGCTGCTGAACATCTACTCCCTGTACGGGATCATCCTCGTGCTCGGCCTGTTCCTGACCCCGTTCGTCATGCTGCTGTGCGGTGCGGCGTTCCGGCAGATGGACTCCTCGCTCGAGCACGCCGCGCAGGCGAGCGGGGCCGGAACGTGGCGCACTACCGTGCGGGTGACGCTGCCGCTGGCCGCCCCGACCATCGTCGCCGCCGCGTTCCTGGTGTTCGTGCTGGCGGTCGAGGACCTCTCGGTTCCCCTCGTCCTCGGCTACAGCTCCGGCATCAGGACGCTGTCGACCCAGATCTACGACGCCGTGCAGAACTTCCCGCCCGACTACAACTTCGGTGCCGCGCTCGGCTGCGTGATGATGGTGTTCACCGCCACCTGCCTGCTGATCCAGCGCCGGGTGCTGCGCAACCGGGGCTACGTCACCGTGGCGGGCCGGGCCTCAAGCCAGGCGGCCCTGCGCCTCGGCCGCGGCCGGTGGGTGGCGTTCGCCGCCGAACTGGTTTACCTGCTTGTCGCGGCGGTCGCGCCGGTCGGCGTCCTTGCGGTCGTCGCGTTCTCACAGCGCTGGACGGGCCGCATTGACCTCAGCCAGCTGACGCTGCACAACTTCACCGCGCTGTTCGCCGCCGGCTCCACGGCCAAGAGCGCGTTCCTCAACAGCCTTGAGCTGTCCGTGCTGTGCGCCTGCGCCGTGGTCGCGGTCAGCGTGGTGGTCGTGTACGCGCTTGAGCGGGCGCGGATCACCGGCCGCCGGCTGATCGAGGTGTGCCTAACCGTGCCGGTCGCGGTGCCCGGCCTCGCGCTCGCGGTGGGCCTGCTCACCCTGCTGCTGCACAGCCCGCTGTTCGGCACCTTGTGGATCATCGGCCTGGCCTACATCGTCCGCTACCTGTCGCTCGCGCACCGGTCGGTTTCCGCCGCCTTCGGCGCGGTCTCCCACGAACTCGAAGAGGCGGCGCGGCTGTCGGGGGCGGCGTGGTTCGCGTACGCCCGCCGGGTCCTGCTGCCGCTGCTGCGCCCCGGCCTGACCGCGGGCTGGCTACTCACCTTCCTGACCTTCATGAAGGAGCTGCCAATGTCGGCACTTCTGCAGACCACCGGAACCCAGACCCTTTCCGTCGCCCTGCTGAACAGCGTCTCGTTCGATACGCCGGGCGAAGCCGCGGCCTTCACCCTGCTCCAGGCCGCGCTCCTGCTCCTGGTCGCCGGTGCCTTCTGGGCCGTGGCGACCCGCGGTGACGACGACATGGCCAATCTGGCGGTGGGCATGTGATGGGCGAGCAGGTACGCGCGGCACGGCCCGGGCATGAGTCCGCCGCGGCCGAACGGCCGGCGACGGCGAGGCTCGCGCCCGAGCCGCCGGGATACCTCCAGGTGACCGGACTTACCAGGGATTTCGGCGGCGGCGGCGTCCGTGACGTGACGTTCAGCGTGCAGCGCGGCAAGCTCGTCACCCTGCTCGGCCCGTCCGGCTGTGGAAAGACCACGACGCTACGGTGCATCGCGGGCATCGAGGTGCCCGACAGCGGCGCCGTCCGCGTCGGTGACCGGACGATGACCAACACCGCCCAGCGGGTACAGCTGCGGCCCGAGCGGCGCGACATCGGGATGGTCTTCCAGTCCTACGCCCTGTGGCCGCACATGAGCGTGTTCGAGAACGTGGCGTTCCCGCTGCGGATGCGTCGCGAGCGGACCGCGGCGATCAGGCCGCGGGTCGAGGAGATGCTCGACCTCGTCGGCCTGGCGGGAATGGGCAAGCGGCGGCCCGGCCAGCTCAGCGGCGGCCAGCAGCAACGGGTGGCGCTGGCCCGGGCGCTCGTCTACCGGCCCAGCCTGCTGCTGCTCGACGAGCCGCTCAGCAACCTCGACGCCGCGTTGCGGGACGCGATCCGCCGTGACATCGGCCGCCTGCAACGAGAACTCGGCATCACCGCCGTCTACGTCACGCACGACCAGGACGAGGCGATGATGCTGTCCGACCAGATCATCGTCATGAAGGACGGCTCGATCGTGCAGGACGGAACGCCGGCCGAGCTGCTCGCGGCGCCGGAGTCCCTGTTCGTCGCCCGGCTGCTCGGCCAGGCCAACGTCGTCGAGGGAGTCCTCGCGGCGACGCGGTCGCAGGCCATGCCCGACGGCACCACCGCGCGGGTGGCGGACGTGGACGTCGCCACCGGCCAGGGCGTGTGCCGCCTCACCGCCCGGTTGATCAAGGACGCGGCCGCGGGCGACCGGGTGTCGGTGGTCTGGCGCCCTGGCGACCTCGTCATCGAGCCGGCCGCCGATGCCGCCGGGACGCCGCTCGCGGCCAGCGCGCTCAACGACGGTGCGCTCAACGACGGTGCGCTCAACGACGGTGCGCTCGCCGGCGACGTCGTTGACGTCCGGGCCGGCAGTTCCCTCACCGATTACACCATCGACGTCGGCACCGCCAAGATCCGCGCGCTGCGGCTTGGCCGGGCCGTGACCCCCGTCGGCTCGCGGGTGGTCGTTTCCTGCCCCGCCGACCGCGCCATCTGCCTCAGCGACTGACCCGTCCGCTGGCGGACTTACCAGTCCGCCAGCGCGGGCCAACGACCTGCCGCAGCGAAACAAAACCGCCGCACCATGAGGAGAGAAAGTCCATGACCCTGGACACTTCAATCGTCCGCTCCGCCTCGCCCTTCGGCCCGATGCAGACCGACTGGGAAACGCGCATCGACATGGACCGGCTGCGCACGCAGCGGCTGCAGAAGACCCGCGATGCGATGGCCAGCGCCGAACTCGACTTCATGATCGAGCTGCGCATGGAGAACGCGCGGTACAGCACCGGCATCAAGCGCCTGTACTGGCCCACCATCCAGCTCGGCGGCGGCCCGCTCGCGGTCATCGCGGCGCAGGGGGACTCGGCCATCTGGATCATCGACCCGGACTACGCGGCGCAGAACGTCCCGTGGGTCCCCGATGACCGGTTCCACACCCCGTACCAGATGGACATGGCGCAGGATGTCAACTCCTTCGTCGACGACCTGCTCCATTACTTCGGCCCGGCCATCGAGACGGCCCGCATCGGTGTCGACATCTGGTCACCGGCCATGTTCGACGTGCTGCGGACCCGGTTGCCGAGGGCGACCTTCGTCAACGGCCAGGAGGTCATGCTCAGCGCCCGCCGGATCAAGACCGTGGACGAGATCCGCGCCATGAAGGTCGCCTACGCGATCTCCGAGGCGGGCATGCAGGCCGCGGTCGACATCCTGCGCCCCGGCGTGCGGGAGTGCGAGCTGGTCGGCGAGTGCTTCCGGGCCATGTGGGACCTCGGCACCGAGACCACGCAGTGCTCTGAGGTGGTTAACTCCGGTCCCGGCGCGCATCCCTACCGCCGCTTCCACTCCGACCGCATCGTGCAGCACGGCGACATGGTGAACATGGACTTCGGCGGCTGCTTCTCCGGCTACTTCGGCGACTACTGCCGGACGTTCGTCTGTGGCGGCCGCCCCACTCAGGCGCAGGTCGACCTGCTCAAGCGCGGTTACGACCTGCAGATGGAGCAGCTCGCCGTGCTCGGCCCTGGGGTCACCCCCGCTCAGCTGTGCGCCAAGCTCGGCCGGAAGACGCTCGGCCACGGCATCGGCATCTCCGCGTTCGAGGGCCCGCACCTGCGCGCCACCGATGACTACGAGCTCCAGCCGGGAATGACCTTCTCGGTCACCAGCCCGCCCATCGGTGAGCCCGGCGTCGGCGGCACCCACCTGGAAGACGAGATCGTCATCACCGAGACCGGCATCGACCTCTACTCGACCTACCCGTACACGCTGGGCTGACGATGACCCGGGCACTCACGCGCTGGCTCGTCGTCGGGGCCGGGCGGCACGCGGACCGGTTCGGGCTACCCGGCCTCGCCGGGGCCAGGACCGCCGAGGCGGCCGCGCTGTGCGGCTCGGACGAGGACCGCGTCGCGCGCCTCGCCGCCAGGCACGGCGTTGCCCGCTGGTCGACCTCGCTCGATGAGTTGCTCGCGGACCCGGCCATCACCCACGTGTACGTGTGCTCGGCCAACGCACGGCACGAGCGGCAGGCCACGCGGGCGGCGGCGGCGGGCAAGCACGTGCTGTGCGAGAAGCCGCTGGCGCCGGACGTGACCGCCGCCCGGCGGATGGTCGACGCCTGCGACCGGCACGGTGTCGTCCTCGGCACCGGGTTCCACCTGCGCCACAACGCGGCCAACGACCAAGCCAGACGGCTCGTGGCCGATGGCGCCATCGGGGATCCGCTCTGGGTGCGGGTCGACTACCTGCACGCGCTGCGGGAGGACGACACCGCCAGGCGGCTCACCGCCTCGCGTAGCGTCGCCGCGCCGAGCGCCGGCGCCATGGCGGGAACGGGCGCGCACGCGCTCGACCTCGCGCGGTGGCTCCTCGGCGACGAGATCACCACGGTGGCGGCGGCCATGGCCGAGACCGACCCGCACGGCCCCCTCGGGCCGCAGCGCGTGGTGCACGTGTCCGGGTCTGCGGCCGGTGGCGCCCTCGTCACGGTGACGGCGGGGCGTGCGCGCTACCCGCGCAACGGCGTCACGGTCACCGGCAGCCGCGGGCACGTCACGGTGACCGGCTCCACCGGCAATGGCGGCGGCGTGGTGCGGGCGGTCACCGACCGGGGCGAGCAGGTCTTCGAGGTGGCGCCGCACGACGTCTACCGCGACCAGTTCGATGCGTTCGCCGCCGCGACGGCCGTCGGCGGGCCGGCCGGCGCCTCCGGCCGCGACGGGGTGGCCGCGCTCAGCGTCGCCGACGCCGTGGACCGCTCGCTCACCGCCGCCGGCGCGCCCGTGACCGTCGGCGACATCCAGCCTTTCGAGAAAGGAGCCTCGTGACCACAGTCATCACCAAGCGCCTCGGCTACCTCGCCGCGGCCGAGCCGATTCTCGCTGGCCTCGGCCCGGTTGAGTACTGCGAGGACCAGCGGCCAGAGACGGTACGCAAGCACCTGGCGGACGCGCGCGTCATCGTGGCGACCAAGGGGGTCGGCATCGACGCCGGCGTCCTGGACGCCGCGCCCCACCTGCGGGTCATCGCCGCGCCAACGGCCGGGTACGACTGGATCGACGTCGACGCGGCGAGCGCCCGCGGCATCCCGGTGATCGCCAACACCGGGGCGGCGGCAGACGCCGTCGCCGAGTTCACCCTCGGCAGCGTGCTCGCGCTGACCAGGCGGATCGCCGAGGCCGACCGCGAACTGCACGCGGGCCTGGACTGGGCACCCGTGCGGGACCGGTACTCCCGCGCCGACCAGCGGATCGGCATCGAGCTCACCGCGAGCACCGTGGCCATCGTCGGCCTCGGCCACATCGGGCTCAAGGTGGCGGAGAAGCTGACCGTGCTGCGTCCCGCGGCGGTGATCGGCTACGACCCCTTCGCCTCGGCCGAGCGAGCCGCGGCCGCCGGCGTCGAACTGTGCGCCGACCTCGCGAGCTGCGCACACCGGGCCGACGTGCTCCTGCTCCACGTACCACTGACGGCCGCGACGACCAGGCTGGTCGACGCGGACATCCTGCGCGCCCTCGGCCCCGCCGGCTACCTGGTGAACTGCTCGCGCGGGCCGGTGGTGGACGAGCGGGCACTGATCGGGGCGCTGGGTGACGGCGGCCTCGCGGGCGCCGCGCTGGACGTCTTCGAGGACGAGCCGCTGCCCGTCGGCTCGCCGCTGCGCGCGTTCGCCAACGTCATCCTGACGCCCCACATCGGCGGGGTGACCGCGCAGTCGGACGAGGCCAGGGCCCGCGAGATCGCCGAGCGCATCCTCGCCTGCGCCGCCGGAACCCGGCCCCCAGGGCTGGTGAACCCGCAGGCCTGGGACACCAGGCGCCCGTTCGGCGACCGCTGACTCCTCCTTCAGTTACCTCCAGCCAAAAGGACTATCGATGATCTTCTGCTTCTTCGACGGCGGTCAGCTCGGCACGGTTGCGGCCGGCCAGGTCACCGTCGTGCCCCCGTCGGTCGTGCCCGCCGCGCCGTCGCCGCACGGCCGGCTGCTCGCTCTCGTGGAGCGCTACCCCGGCCTACGCGACGAGTTGGCCGCCCTCGCGTCCGACCCCGCGCTTGCCCACCGGCCCATCGAAGCGGTGACCCTCGAGGCGCCGGTGCCCGATCCCAGGCAACTGCTGTGCGCGGTGAAGAACTACGCCGACGACAGGACGGGGTTGGAGGCGGACTTCTTCCTTAAGTCCCCGCTGTCGATCACGGCGACGGGGTCCACGGTGACGCTGCCGCCCGCGGAGGCCAGGGTCTTCCACCACGAGCCCGAGCTAGCGGCCGTGATCGGCACCGGGGGCACTAACATCCCGGCCGCCGAGGCCATGTCGCACGTCTTCGGCTACACCGCCTTCCTCGACCTGTCGGCCCGCGACCTCGGTTCCAGCTACTACATGAAGAAGTCGTTCCACGGCTTCGGACCGATGGGACCGGTGCTGGTGACCGCCGACGAGATCACTGACCCGCACGACCTCACCGTGCGGCTGTGGGTCAACGGGAAGCTGCGGCAGCGCTTCTCCACCGGCCAGATGGCGAATCGCATCGACCGGCTGATCGAGGTGGCGTCCTCGGTCGGCGGCCTCGCGCCCGGTGACGTCATCGCCACCGGCACCTACCACATCGGGATGGGCCCGGTTCAGGACGGTGACCAGGTGACGATGTCCGTCCAGGGCATCGGCGAGCTGTCGGTCCGCATCGCCGACCCGAAGGCCCGGTCGTGGGACGTCAGCGGGCTGCGCGTAGCGGCCGCGGATGAGGGCACGGCCGAGGCAGCGGCTGAGGCCGCCGGCGCCGGACAGGGCCGGTGAGGCCGGCATGAACGTCAACGCGGTCTTCGGTACGCAGTCCTGCGTGTCGGCGCTGCGGTCGCACGAGTTCGCCACCGCGACGTTCGACTTCGCCGACGTCAAGCCGGTTCACCGGGCGTTCCCGGCGGTGGTCAACGAGGGCCGGTTCGACCTGGCCGAACTCGCGATCGTCACCTTCTTGCAGGCACTCGACGCTGGACGGCCGCTGTGCCTGCTCCCGGTCACGCTGCTCGGCCGGTTCCAGCACCACACCCTGGTCACCCTGGACGGCCAGGGGCGGTCGGGCGTCGCCGACCTGGCCGGCAAGCGCATCGGGGTGCGGTCGTGGAGCCAGACGACCGGCGTCTGGGTCCGCGGGTTCCTGCACGACGACTTCGGGCTCGACGCCGGCCGGGTGGAGTGGGTCGTCTACGAGGGCGGGCACGTCGCGGGCGCGCGGGAACCGGCGCGGGTGGTCCGTGCCCCAGCCGGGGCCAGGCTGCCGACCGACTTCCTCGACGGCGCGCTCGACGCGGCGATCATGGGCAACGAACTGCCCGCGGACCCCCGCATCCGCACCGTTCTGCCTCAGCCGGCCAGGGAAGCGGCGGCCTGGTACGCCCGCACCGGCGCGATCCCCGTCAATCACGTGGTCGTCGCGAGCGACCAGTTCATCGCGGCCAACCCAGAACTGGTCAGGGAGATCTGCGCGGTGCTGGCGGGGGCGGTGCCCGCCACCCCGCGGATCTCCTCCATGCCCGACTTCTACCCGTCAGGATTCGACGCCCTGGAATCGTCGCTTGAACTGGTCGGCCGGTACGCCTACGACCAGGGCATCACGTCCCGGGTGATCACCCCCGCGGAGATCCGATCGAAGACCGAGGCGCTCGCGGGCGACCTCGGCAGCCTAAGCGCGTGACCGATGCCGAACGAAGGCCAGCAGGAGGCCAGCACAATGAAAAAGGCAATCACGACGGTGCGCAGAGCCCGCCCGTCAAGAAGGACCGTCTTCGCCGGCGGCGTGGCGATGATCGCGGCGCTGGCCGGATGCGCGTCCGGCGGTTCTAGCGGCACCAGTTCCGCCGCCCAGGCGTGCGCCCACCCGTCGGAGACGGGCGCGCCTATCCTTTCCACGCTGACCGGCGCGCGGCGCGGCCAGACGGCGACCCTCATTTGCCAGGCCAAGTCGGAGACCTCGTTCACCTGGATCGATTCCGTGGTGGCGCCGACAACGGCCGCCGCGATGATCAAGGAGTTCCAGCAGCAGTACGGCCTCAGCTTCAAGCTGAACTATAACCGGCTTACCTCGGGCGAACTTTCCACCGAGATACAACAGCAGGTGACGGCCAGTAAGATCAATACCGATTTCTTCGGCACCGCGTCACCCGAGCTGTTCAGTGAGCTTAAGGACGGAAATGCGCTGCTGCACTACATGTCACCGGAGTCATCGAATTACACGTACGCGGCGAAGTACGTTAGCGAAGATCCTGGTTACTGGATCGCGCCGGTGGCGTATGCCTTCGGCATCGTGGTCAACCCCGCGGTGTATTCCAAGCCGCTGACGAGCTGGAGCGATCTCTCCAACCCCGCGCTCAAGGGCAAGGTCGACATGCCCAATGTCGCGGCGAACGAAGGCTCGCTCTACTGGTACTACGGACTCCAGTCGAAGCTACCGAAGTCGGTGTTCCAGGGCTGGGCGGCGAACGACCCCAAGACCTCGAGCGGAAGCTCTGCCCAGGAGGCGCAGAAGGTGGCGGAGCAGCAGATCGCGGTCAGCGTGACGGCCGGCTTCCGCGTGTCGCAGACGGTGGCCCAGACCAAGGTGCCGCTCAAGGTCTACTACCCGAGCCAGGGCACCGTGCTCGACGGCCAGACCTATGGCATCCTGGCGAACAGCCCGAGCCCGGCGATCGCAGAATTGTTCGACGATTTCCTGCTGAGCAAGACCGGGCAGCAGATTTACGTGGACAAAGAAGGCATCGCCTCGTTCTATCCGGGCGTGAACCCGCCGTCGGCCGACCTCGCCTATCAGCCCGCGATTTCTGACATGTCCATCATCCCGCTCAACACAGATAACGTGAGTTCTTCCGAACTCACCAATGCCAGGAATGACTGGAAAAGCATATTCTCGCAGTAATAAGATCCCGCTTTCCTGAAACATGAGCCAGGGAAGGCGAGTCGGCGCGCGCAGGCCCTCTCCGGGCCTGCGCAAGCGACCCCGGTGGCGGCGAATGGCCGGCGAACGCCACCCCGATACACGCCGCCGGCCTTGGGAGCAATCTGCATGACGGCAGACTCATCAGCGGCGCAAGCGGCCGCGCTGTCCCCGCTGGGGTCCGTACTGCGTGCCCGCCGTGAGCTGGCGGCGGCGATCCGTCGCGGCGATTACAAGCCGAACCAGCGACTGGTGGAAAGCGAGTTGACGGTGGCGCTCGGCGTCTCGCGCCCGACCTTGCGGGCGGTGTTCGTCGCGCTCGAGCAGGAGAACTACATCATGCTCGAGCGCAACCGGGGCGCCCGCGTGCGGCAGTTCTCCCCCGCCGAAGCCGACGAGATCCTCGAGGCCAGGGAGATCATCGAGTCGGCGACGGCCGGCCTCGCCGCGACGAAGATCACCCGGGAGGAGTGCGACGAACTCGAGGCCATCGTGAACCAGATGATCGAGGCCGACCGGGTCGGCGAGGGCCAGCGCTACTCCGCCTGCAACCGGCAGTTCCACGCGCGCGTCCTCGCCGCGGCGCGCCAGCCCACGCTGGCCCGGTTCCTCGCCGCCACCCCGTACCCCCTGGTGATGAGCCAGTACCGTGACCTGCTCACCAGGCACCCGCGCGAGGGCTCGTTGCGCGAGCACCAGGCGATCCTGGCCGCGCTGCGGATTGGCAACGCGATCGCCGCTGAGGCGGGGATGCGCCATCACCTGGCCGCGGCCCGCCGGGCGCTGACGCTCAACCGGGCGGCCCTCGGGGACGGCTGACGCGCCCCGGCGGCGCCCGGCCGGCCTCGACCGAGCGGCGCACCCGGGCCTACCTCGCCGCGATCAGGAACGTGACCACGGCGCCCGTGCGTACGCTCCTGAACACCCACCACCACGGCGACCACACGTTCGGCAACGCGCTGTTCTCCGGTGCGACGATCGTGGCCCACGAGCGTGCCCGGGCCGAGGTCATGGCGTTCGGCCCGGCCAGGGAGCTTCCGTTCTGGGAGAACCCGGACTGGGGACAGTTGCCGCTCGAGCCGCCCTTCCTCACGTTCACCGACGAGATCGCGCTGCACGCGGGCGACACGCGCATCACCGTCAGGCACGTCGGAACCCCCGCGCACACCACGAACGACGTTCGCCGGCTGGCCCGACGCGGAACGCATCGTCGGCAACCTCCACCGCGCGTACGCGGAACTCGACGGCACCCGGCGCGGCGGCCCGATCGACGTCCTGCGGGCGCTGGCCGACATGGTCGACTACAACGGCGGCCGGCCCCTGGCGTGCCTGGCCTTATGCCTGGTCTAGGGCGCTTTGCAGCGACTGGATGTAGCCGGAACTCGTGTAGCTCGCGCCGCTGACCGCGTCGATGTGCGCGCTCTGCGCGGCGAGGGTCTCGCTCGTCAGCCGCGGTATGGCGTTCGCGTCGATCTGGTCGCTTTCCGCGCCGTCGTCGGTGCGCTGAAGCACGGTGACCTTGGTGATCTTCGTGCCGACGAGGGTGAGCTGCACCTGCATCGGGCCGTACTGGGTGTTCGCCACCGTCCCGGTGACGGTGCGCGTCGCCGCCTGGGTGCCGGCACTCACCTTGGGTGCCGCGCTCGCCGTGGGCGTCGCGCTCGCCGTGTTGCCCGAGCCGGCCGCCGCCCCGCTGGCCACGGCCGGCGACGTCCCGGTGGACGCGGTCGGCGTGCTCGCCGGCGGTTCCGACGCCGCGAGCGAGTGGGTCTTGAACGAGAGCAGCGCGGCAAGGCCGGCGGCGGTACTGCCGAGCACGATGACGCCGCGGCGCATGAATAACCTCCTGGCAGGGGTAAGGGTCAGAAGTCGAAGGACTCGCGGTGGATGCGGCGCCGCGGCACGCCGAGGGCGCGCAGGGAGTCGACCGCCGTCTGGGTCATGCCGGCCGGCCCGCACACGTAGGCCTCGTAGCGGTGCAGCCCGGGGACGGCCCGTTGCAGGTGGAACGGGTCGAGCGGGTCGTAGCCGAGCCGCTCGCGCGAGCCGATCAGGTAGTGCAGCGCGGCGTTCCTGTCGGCGGCGATCGCGTCGAGCTCCCGGCCGAACACCACGTCGCGCGGGTGGCTGGCCCGGTAGATGAGCGTGATACCGTCCGACATCCGCTTGGGCAGCGCGGCGAACATCGCCCGGATCGGGGTGATGCCGACCCCGCCGGCGATCAGCAGCGCCCGGCGTCCGGTCAGCGCGGGCGTGAAGGCCCCGTACGGGCCCTCGGCGATGATCCGGGTGCCAGGCTGGAGGCGGGCCAGTGAACCGCTGTGGTCACCGCGGGCCTTGACCGTGATGCGCATCTGGTTCGGCTGGGGCATCGCCGACAGCGAGTAGGGGTGGGACTGCCACCACAGCTCGCGGGTGAGGAACCGCCAGCGGAAGAACTGGCCGGGCTCCGCCCGCAGCCGGTCGAAGTTCCG
>Ga0335075_10010201_pt1 | contig 14273 bp, 16 predicted proteins | sample Lox_Sample_24_FD_206723 | JGI IMG/M metagenome (GOLD analysis project Ga0335075, IMG submission 206723) | Soil microbial communities from Loxahatchee National Wildlife Refuge, Florida, United States - Lox_Sample_2.4 | ecosystem: Environmental > Terrestrial > Soil > Wetlands | place: USA...
TCCGTCAAGCGATTGCGCGAGCTGTCGACCGTGTTCGGCAGCCAGCTGAAGACGGTGTACTCGACGGCCCACGCCATCGAGGAGCTGGTGCGCGATGCGGATCTGGTCATCGGTGCGGTGCTGATCGCCGGCGCGGCGGCGCCCAAGCTGGTGACGCGCGCCATGGTGAAGACCATGAAGCCGGGCGCCGTGCTGGTCGACATCGCGATCGATCAGGGCGGCTGCTTCGAGACCAGCCGTCCCACGACGCACGCCGAGCCCACGTTCGTGCTCGACGGGGTGATTCACTATTGCGTCACCAACATGCCCGGTGCCGTGCCGCGCACCTCCACTTTCGCCTTGACCAATGCCACCTTGCCCTATGTGAAGGCGATTGCCGATCACGGCTGGCGCCAAGCGCTCGCCAGCGATGCGGGTCTGGCGCGCGGCCTGAACGTGCATGCCGGACAGCTGACGCACGAAGCGGTGGCGAACGCCCTGGGGTTCGATTTTCGGGCATATCGGGCGGCCTGAGGCCTCCGGCCGCCGCCATCGCGGGGCTGGCGCCGTGATATAACGCGGCCAAGACGCGAGCGTCCGCTGCGCTTCGCGCTCGGCCGCTAGAACGAACGAGGGGATTCCATGACGACGAAGCGCGCGGTCCCGAAATTTCGGCGGGCGACGCCTGCCGTACGCCGTGAGGCGCTGGTCGATGCGACTCTGCGCTGCCTCAAGCAATACGGGCACGACGGCGTCTCGGTGCGCCGCATCAGCGCCGCGGCCGGCGTCTCGATCGGCTTGATCAACCATCATTTTCCGAGCAAGTCCGGCCTGGTGGCGGTGACCTACGAAACCCTGGCGCTCTCCCTGCAGGACTCGATCCGCGCTCAGGCGGAAAACAAGGGCGTCTCCCCGCGCGCGCGGCTCAGCGGTTTCTTCCGTGCCTCCTTCGCCCCCGAGATCCTCGACCCGCAGCTGTTCAACGTGTGGCTGGTGTTCTGGAGCATGGTGGCGCACTCGCCCGAGATCCGCGCCGTGCACGACAAGACCTACGGGAAATATCGCGCCATCCTCGAGGCCATGCTCGGCCAGCTCGCCGACTCCGGAGCCGCGCCGCCATTCAAGCTGCGCCAGGCGGCGATCGCCCTCTCCGCGCTGCTCGACGGGCTGTGGGTGGAGCTCTCGTTGAGCCCGACGACGTTCAAGCCGAAGGAAGCGATCGCCTTGTGCGAGGACTGGGTGAATGCGCTGTGCAACGGGGCGTTTCCGCGCCTGCTGACCCGGAGACGGCCGCGTGGCTGAGGCCGGGCAGCGCGATGCGCTGATCGTCGGTGCGGGACACAACGGCCTGGTATGCGCCGCGTATCTGGCGGCTGCGGGCCTCAAGGTCACCGTGCTCGAGCGGCGCGCGGTCGTCGGCGGCGCCGCGGTCACGGAGGAGTTTCATCCCGGCTTTCGCAACTCGGTGGCTTCCTACACGGTCTCGCTGCTCAATCCGAAGATCATTCGCGACCTGGAGCTGGCGCGGCACGGGCTGCGCGTGGTCGAGCGCCCGCTGTCGAACTTTCTGCCCCTCGAGGATGGGCGGTACCTCAAGGTGGGCGCCGGCAAAACCGAGCAGGAGGTGGCGAAGTTCTCGACGCGCGATGCGCTCGAGCTTGGGGCGTATGCGCAGCGCCTCGAGGCGATCGCCGATGTGCTGCGCGATCTGGTGCTCGAGACGCCGCCGAACGTGACCAGCGGCCACTGGCTGCACGCGTTGCCCGAGCTGCTGCGCGGCGCGCGCCTGGGCAAGCGTCTCTCGCGACTCGACATGACGATGCGCCGTGAGCTGCTCGACCTGCTGGTCAAATCGGCCGGCGAATACCTCGACACCTGGTTCGACAGCGCGCCGATCAAGGCCGCCTATGGTTTCGACGGGATCGTGGGCAACTACGCGAGCCCCTACACACCCGGCTCGGCGTACGTGCTTCTGCACCACGTCTTCGGCGAGGTCAACGGCAAGAAAGGCGCCTGGGGACACGCCATCGGCGGCATGGGGGCGATCACGCAGGCGATGGCCCGAGCCGCCGAGGCGCGCGGAGTCGAGGTGCGCCTCTCGAGTGCCGTGCGCGAAGTGATCGTGGAGAAAGGCCGTGCCGTCGGGGTGGTCACCGATCGGGGCGAGGCGCTGCGCGCGCGCAGCGTGGTCTCGAATCTGAACCCCAAGCTCCTGTACGAGAAACTGCTCGATCCCGGCGCGCTGCCGCGCGAGTTCCTGGAGCGCATTCGCCGCTGGCGCTGCGGGTCGGGGACCTTCCGCATGAACGTCGCACTGTCGGAGCTGCCGGATTTCAGGGTCTTGCCGGGTCGTATGCCCGCCGAGCACCACAGCGCCGGCATCATCATGGCGCCGAGCCTCGCCTACATGGATCAGGCCTACCTCGATGCGAAGGCGGGCGGCTGGTCGAAACGGCCCATCGTCGAGATGCTGATTCCTTCCACGGTGGACGACAGCCTCGCCCCGCCCGGCCGGCACGTCGCGAGCCTGTTCTGCCAGCACGTCGCGCCGGTTCTGCCCGGGGGCGTTTCCTGGGATGCGCATCGCGAGGAGGTTGCCGACCTGATGATCGATCTGGTGGACAGCCACGCGCCGAATTTCAAGGCCTCGGTCCTCGGCCGCCAGATCATGAGTCCGCTCGACCTCGAGCGCACCTTCGGCCTCGTCGGCGGCGACATCTTTCACGGCGCGTTGAGCCTGGATCAGCTGTTCTCGGCCCGCCCCATGCTGGGCCACGGCGACTATCGTGGACCGCTCGCGGGGCTGTACATGTGCGGCTCGGGCACGCACCCCGGCGGTGGTGTCACCGGCGCCCCCGGGCACAATGCGGCGCGCGAGATCATCGCGGATTTGCGCCGCGGCCGCCTCGCCCCCTGAGCCTCCCTGACCTCGCCCCCTGAGCCTCGCCCCCCGGCCTCGCCCCTCAACTCTTGCCGATCACGGCGATCGGCGCGGGCTCGTCCCCGCCGACCCAGCGATAGACCGCGCCGCCCAGCGCCGCGCCGAGGAGCGGCGCGATCCAGAACAGCCATAGCTGCGACAGCGCCCATCCGCCGGCGAACAGCGCGGGTCCGGTGCTGCGCGCGGGGTTCACCGACGTGTTGGTCACCGGAATGCTGATGAGATGAATCAGCGTGAGGCACAGCCCGATCGCGATCGGCGCAAAGCCCTTCGGCGCGTTGCCGTGCGTCGATCCCATGATGACGAAGATGAACCCGAACGTCATGACCACTTCGCTCACCAGGCAGGACGAGAGCGCGTAGCCGCCGGGCGAGTGCTCGGCGTAGCCGTTCGACGCGAAGCCGGCATGCACGTCGAATCCTGCATGGCCGCTCGCGATGAGATACAGGATCGCGGCGCCCGCGATGCCGCCGAGCACTTGCGCCACCACATAGGGAATCAGATCCTTCACCGGGAAGCGGCCGCCGACGCACAAGCCGACCGAGACCGCCGGATTGATATGACAGCCCGACACATGCCCGATGGCATAGGCCATGGTGAGCAGCGTCAATCCGAACGCGAGCGACACCCCGACGAATCCGATGCCGAGGCCGGGAAAGGCGGCCGCGAGCACCGCGCTGCCGCAGCCGCCGAGCACGAGCCAGAGAGTACCGATGAACTCGGCCGCGAGACGCTTGGCTATGGGCATTGCGATATCCTCCTGATGGTGTGGCCTGTCCTTGCAGCGGGCCAGATTGTAGCGCCGCCCCCTGACCCCGGGAAACTCGATTGCGGCGCCTATCCGCAGAGCAGCGCGGCGAGCCGCGCGGCATCGACGTTGCCGCCGCTCAAGATCACACCCACGCGGCCTCCCGCGAGCAGGGAACGGTGCGTGCGCGCGCCCGCGAATCCGAGGCAGCCGGTGGGCTCGACGATGATCTTCATTCGCTCGGCGAGAAATCGCATGCAATCGGTCAGCTCGCGGTCGCCGGCCGTGAGGATGTCGGCAACCTCGCGCCGGATGATCTCGAACGTCAGGCTCCCCAGGCTCTGGGTCTGCGCGCCATCGGCGATGGTCTGCGGCACTTCGATGCGCACGATCGAGCCGCGGCGCAGGGAAAGCTGTCCGTCGTTCCCGGTCTCGGGCTCCACGCCGTAAACCTTGCAGGCAGGGAGCAAGGCGCGCGCGGCGAGCAGCGAGCCGCCGAGCAGACCGCCGCCCCCCAGCGGCACGAACAGGCAGTCGAGCGGTCCCGATTCGGCGATGAGCTCCAGCGCCGCGGTGCCCTGGCCCGCGATCACGTCGGGGTGGTCATAGGGCGGTATCACGGTGGCGCCGCTCTCCTCGGCCAGGCGCCGCGCGATCGACTCGCGGTTCTCGCGATAACGGTCGTAGCTCACCACGCGGCCGCCGTAGCCGCGCGTCGCCTGCAATTTCGCTTGCGGCGCATCATGCGGCATCACGATCGTCGCCTCGATGCCGAGAATGCGCGCGGCGAGCGCCACGGCCTGCGCGTGATTGCCCGAGGAGAATGCGATGACTCCGCGCGCCCGCTCGCGCTCGCCCAGGCGCGACAGGGCGTTGAAGGCGCCTCGAAACTTGAACGCCCCCATGCGCTGAAAGTTCTCGCACTTGAAGAACACCCTCGCGTCGAGCGCCGCATCGACGGTGTGCGAGGTCATGACGGGTGTGCGCCGCGCATGGCCCTCGAGGCGCTGCGCGGCCGCCTCGACGTCGGCGTACGCGGGCGGGGTCAAGGGCGCGGGCCCCGGCGGGGACCCGCGCGGCGACTATCCAAGGGGCGATACCCCGAACAGCCAGCGGTGTGCCCAGCCGATGAAGAGCACATACAGGGCAAGGCCCAGGACGATGGCGATGAGGTCGTTGAAGCGGCCCGCCGGCGCCGTGCGGATGGCCTGGGCGCGGTGTTTGAGCGATATCCGATCGAGCACCGCCCAGGCGAGAAATCCGCCGAACAGCAGCACGTCCGCCAGCGTGCCGTTCGAAAGCAGGTGTGCCAAAGCCCAGAACTTCACCGCCGCGAGCAACGGATGCTTCATCGCCGTCTTGATGCGCCCCGGCAGGTAGGCCGCGAGAATCAGAGGAAAGACCGGCAGCATCAGCAGGAACGTGACGTGCCGCAGCCACGGCGGCGGCGTGTAAAGCACCACGGGCGACTGGCGCGCGAGATGAAAGCCGTACAGCAGCAGCACGAGCCCGACGGCGGAGAGCAGCGAGTAAAGGCCCTTCCAGCCGCCTTCGCCGAGCTTCGCCAGCGCTCCCTGGCGCGCCGCAGGCGCGACGATGGCGATGGAGTGCACCCCCAGGAAGATCGCGAGGCCGATGATCAACACCGTCATTTGAGCCCCCTCTTTGGGACCGTGTCGGTCCCCCGGACCTCGCCGGTCCCCCAGACCGCGCCGGTCCCCCGGACCTCGCCGGCCCCCCGATTGATGCGCCGGCCCCGGATCGCGCTACGCCGCGCCCGCGATGCGCCGTGCCTGCTGGCGCAGTATGTTGCCAAATCCCTGATCGTCGCAAAAGGCCTCGAGGCGCGCCGCGTTCGGCGGCCGGCGCCTCAGGTCATCCGCCTGCGCGCCCAGCGGGATGTCGCACAGGATGCCGGTGAGCCGCCGCGCCAGGTAGGCCGCATCCTTGTGTGCCAGGAGCTTCGCCGCGATGGCCGCCGCTCCGCGCAGCTTCAGCTTGCGCACCCGCTCGATGTTGGCGTACAGATCGTCGAGCGAGCCGAACACGGCGAACAGCTCGGCGGCGATCTTCTTGCCGATGCCGGGAACGCCGGGAATGTTGTCCACCGAATCGCCCGTGAGCGCGAGAAAGTCGGCGATCAGTTCGGGGACCGCGCCGAAGCGCGTGCCGATCTCGTGATACTGATAGCGCGCGTTGCCCGCATAGTCCCAGTACACGTCGCCGGCGCGGATCAGCTGCGACAGATCCTTGTCGCGCGTCACCACGACGCTCTTGAGCCCTGCCGCGCGCGTGCGCGCCACCAGGGTGCCGATGATGTCGTCGGCCTCGAACTGCGCGCTCGCGAACTCCGCGACGCCGAGATGGCGGCAAAATTCCCGGCACAGGGCGAACTGGCGCTTCAGGTCGGCCGGGGCCGCGTCGCGGTTCGCCTTGTAGGCCGGATAGATGGCGCAGCGAAACGAGCCCGCGCCGCGCAGGCTCTCGTCGAAGGCGACCCCGATGCGCTCGGGCCTCACCCGCTCGATGAAATCCGCGATGAAGCGCGCGAAGCCGTAAACGGCATGCGTGCCGTTGCCGTCGCGATCCACCATGTCGGCGGGCATCGAATGGTATGCGCGGAACACGAAGTAGCTCGCGTCGATGTGATAGACGACGCCCGCGGCGGCGCCGTCCACCGCGCCCGCCGTCGGCGTGGGCGCGCCGCTCGGGCTCACATCGGCCAGCGTTGCATGCGTTCGTGCAGCGGACTGGAGCGCGGGAAATGCGCGACCAGATATTCCATCTGGTCGGCCAGCACGCGCCGTCCTTTCAGGAAGATGTACTCCGCATAGGTCGGGGTGAACGGCACGGCGAGCAGCTGCATGCCGGCCTGCTCGGGCGTGCGCGAGGCCTTGGCATTATTGCAGCGGCGGCAGGCCGACACCACGTTGCTCCAGACATCCTTGCCGCCGCGGCTGAACGGCGTCACGTGATCGCGCGACAGCAGGCTGTAGGGGAAGCGCGCTCCGCAATACAGGCACAGGTAAGCGTCGCGCCGGAACAAGGTCTGGTTGTTGAGCGGCGGCGTATAGGCGCCCCCCCGCAGGTTGCCGGGATTGCCGGTATGACCGAGCGTGGCGATGATGGAGTTCGCGTCGACCACGGTGCGCGCTCCGGTTCTCGCGCAGGTTCCGCCATACAGGCGGTACAGGAGCGTGCCGCAGGTGTACGCCACTTGCTCCGTGTGATAGAGGCGCGCCGCCTCCCGGTAGTCGATCCACTCGAGCGGCATGCCGGATACGTCCGTGCGCAGGATTTGCTGCGACAGCGGATAGCGGCGAGCCACCAGCCGAGCGTCGGCCTTAAGGTCCAACACCGCGTATCTGTCTTGCACAGTTGGATTCATGACATACTAAAGATAGACGAGTCCTATGCAATAATTCAATGTTTCAGGGGAGATATGCGACATGGGTGTCGTCGTGGGGGCCCTGCGTGAGGCCGCCGCCAACGAAACGCGCGTAGCGCTCATTCCGGAGATCGCCGCCAAGCTCAAGGCGCTCGGTGCGCGCGTGCTCCTCGAGCGCGGCGCGGGTGTGGCCGCGCACTTCGGCGACGACGCGTACGCCGATGCCGAGCTCGTCGATGCATCGGCCATCCTGGCGGGCGCGGACGTGTTGCTGTGCGTGCAGCCGCCGGCCGTGGATCTGGTGAACCGCCTCAGGGAAGGCACCATGATCGTCGGCTTCATGCAGCCCTACGCCCGGCCCGATCTGGTGCGCGCATTGAAGGCGCGTCGGATCACCAGTCTCGCCATGGAGCTCGTGCCGCGCATCTCGCGCGCTCAATCGATGGACGCGCTCTCCTCGCAGGCCGCCGTTTCCGGCTACAAGGCCGCGTTGATCGCGGCCGACACGCTCGAGAAATTTCTGCCGATGCTGACCACCGCCGCGGGCACCATCCGGCCGGCCGCCGTGCTGGTGATCGGCGCGGGCGTGGCCGGTCTGCAGGCAATCGCGACCGCCAGGCGCCTGGGCGCCGTCGTGGAGGCGTATGACGTACGTAGCGCAACCAAGGATCAGGTCAAGTCCCTCGGCGCCAAGTTCGTCGACACCGGCGTGTCCGCCGAGGGCGCCGGCGGCTACGCGCGCGAGCTGACCGCGGAGGAGAAGCACAAGCAGCAGGCGGTTCTCGACGCGCGCATCGCCGCGAGCGATGCGGTGATCAGCACCGCGTCGGTCCCCGGACGCGCCGCGCCGCGCATCATCAGCCGCGCCGCCGTCGAGCGCATGAGGCCCGGGTCGGTCATCGTCGACATCGCGGCCGAGCAGGGCGGCAACTGCGAGCTGACCCGTGCCGGCGAGTCGGTGCTGCACGCCGGAGTGAAGGTGATCGGGCCGCTCAATCTGCCGGCGACCCTCCCCTATCATGCGAGCGAGATGTACTCGCGCAACTTGTTCAATCTTCTGAAGCCGGCCATCTCCAAGGGAGAGCTGCAGGTCGATTGGAACGACGAGGTGTTCGCCGGTGCGGTGCTGACGCGCGACGGCGAGATCAAGCACGAGCCGACGGCAAAGTCCCTGGAGGGTTGACATGATCGACGGCGTCATCGCGCTTTACATATTCATGCTGGCGGCGTTCACCGGCTACGAGGTGATCTCGCGGGTGCCCGTGATCCTGCACACGCCGTTGATGTCCGGTTCGAACTTCGTGCACGGCATCGTGCTGGTCGGCGCCATGGTCGCGCTCGCGGCCGCGGACACGACGCTGCTGCGGGCCATCGGTTTCATCGGCGTCGTGCTGGCGGCGGGCAACGCGGTCGGCGGCTACGTGGTCACCGAGCGCATGCTCAAGATGTTCGTTACCACGGGCAAGAAGAAGGAACACTGATTCATGGCGTCCTTCTCGACCGCGAATCTGACCCAGCTCTCCTATCTGGTCGCGGCGGCCCTGTTCATCCTCGGATTGAAGCGCATGAGCTCGCCCGTCACGGCGGTGAGCGGCGTGCGCTGGGCGGGCGCCGGCATGCTGCTCGCCACCCTGGTCACGCTCGCCTTCATGGGCGCCTCCCGGCTCAACCTGATCCTGGTGCTCGCGGCCATCGGCGTCGGCGGCGTCGCGGCGTGGATCAGCGGCAAGCGCGTGGCGATGACCGACATGCCGCAGATGATCGCGCTCTACAACGGCATGGGCGGCGGCGCCGCGGCGGCGATCGCGGCGGTCGAGCTGTACCGCGGCGCGGAGCCGAACCTCGTCCATCTGAGCATCGCCACGATCGGCGCATTCATCGGCTCGGTATCGTTCAGCGGCAGCCTCATCGCGTTTGCGAAGCTGCAGGGCTTGATCACGAAGTCCGTGCGCTTCCGCGGCCAGAAGGCCGTCAACCTCCTCATCCTGCTGGCGGCCGCCGCCTTCGGCGTCATGATCGTGACCGGCTACGGCGCCGGCCTGCCGACGGTGTCGCTGTTCTTCGCATGCGCGCTGCTGCTCGGAATCGCGATGACGCTGCCGATCGGCGGCGCGGACATGCCCGTCGTGATCTCGCTGTACAACGCCCTCACCGGTCTCGCGGTCGGCTTCGAGGGATTCGTCCTCGACAATGCCGCGATGATCATCGCCGGCACGGTGGTCGGCGCGGCCGGCACGCTGCTCACGCAGCTCATGGCGAAGGCGATGAACCGCTCGCTCGGCAACGTGCTGTTCGCGAATTTCGGCGAGACCTCGGCGGCCGCCGCCGGCGCCGCCGGGACGCAAAAGCCGATCGAGGCCTCCGACGCGGGCGTGATGCTCGCGTACTCGCAGAAGGTCATCGTCGTGCCGGGCTACGGGCTCGCGGTCGCGCAGGCCCAGCACAAGGTATGGGAGCTCGCGCAGCTGCTCATCGACCGGGGCGTGATGGTGCGCTTCGCCATCCATCCCGTGGCGGGCCGCATGCCCGGGCACATGAACGTGCTGCTGGCCGAGGCCGGCGTGCCGTACGATCTGATCTCCGATCTGGACGAGATCAATGCCGAGTTCGAGACCGCGGATGTGGCGCTGATCATCGGCGCGAACGACGTCGTCAATCCCGACGCGCGCAGCAACCGGCAGAGCCCGATCTATGGGATGCCGATCCTGAACGCCGACAAGGCCAAGAACGTGATCGTCATCAAGCGCGGCCAGGGCCAGGGATTCTCGGGAATAGACAATGCCCTGTTCGGGCTCGATCAGACCCGCATGCTGTACGGCGACGCGCAAAGTGCCGTGAGCCAGTTGATCCAGGCGGTCAAGGCGGCGGGATGAGCCCGCATGGCGAGGCGGGCCGTTCAGCCCGCCCGCGAGGCATGCCCTCGGCCGCGGGGACTAAGTGGCACTGCGTATTGAAATGCGTGCCCGCGAAGCGTAAACCGGCACATAGACGCAGCAAAACCGCGCTTTGGCCGGCTCGCGATGCAACAGGGGGGTGGCACCCTGCTCCTGTCCGGATGCACGCGACGCTCGATCGAATGACGCTCAATCAAACAGAGGAGAGGAATCATGAATTCCGCCCAGGTCCGTCCATCAGAGTCGCCGTCGGCGCCCATTCACGAGAGCAGCTCCTTCGCGGCGCACATGAAGACGCTCGAGCACAAGATCCCGCTGCACGCGCGCTATGGGAATTTCATCGGCGGCGAATGGATCGCGCCGCTCAAGGGCGGCTACTTCGACAACGTATCCCCCACCACCGGCGAGGTGATCTGCCAGATCCCGCGCTCGCAGGCCGAAGACGTCGAGCGCGCCATCGATGCCGCGCACAGGGCGGCACCGGGCTGGGGCCGCACCCCGGTCGCCGAGCGCGCGCGCGTGCTGAACCGCATGGCCGACCGCATCGAGCAGTACCTGCCGTTCCTCGCCGCCGTCGAGACCTACGACAACGGCAAGCCGATCCGCGAGACCAACCTCGCCGACCTGCCGCTCGCGGTCGATCACTTCCGCTATTTCGCGAGCTGCGTGCGCGCTCAGGAAGGCTCGCTCGGCGAGCTCGATGACGATACCGTGGCTTACCACTATCACGAGCCGCTCGGCGTCGTCGGGCAGATCATCCCCTGGAACTTCCCGATCCTCATGGCGGCATGGAAGCTGGCGCCGGCGATGGCCGCGGGCAATGCGGTGGTCATCAAGCCCGCCGAGCAGACGCCGTTATCGCTCCTGGTGCTCGCCGAGCTGGTGCAGGACATCGTGCCGCCGGGCGTGCTCAACATCGTGAACGGCTTCGGACTGGAAGCCGGCAAGCCGCTTGCATCCAGCCCGCGCATCGCCAAGATCGCCTTCACCGGCGAGACCACCACCGGCCGGCTGATCATGCAATACGCCTCCGAGAACATCATCCCGGTCACCCTGGAGCTCGGCGGCAAGTCGCCGAACATCTTCTTCGCCGATGTGCTGCGCGAGGAGGATGATTTCTTCGACAAGGCGCTCGAGGGATTCGCCATGTTCGCGTTGAACCAGGGCGAGGTGTGCACCTGCCCATCGCGCGCGCTGGTGCAGAGGTCGATCTACGATCGGTTCATGGAGCGCGCCGTGAAGCGGGTCGAGCAGATCCGCCAGGGCGATCCGTACCAGATGAGCACCCAGATCGGGGCGCAGGCCTCGAACGATCAGTACGAGAAGATTCTCTCCTACATCGACATCGGCAAGAAGGAGGGCGCGAAGGTGCTCGCCGGCGGCGTCGCCAACAAGCTGTCGGGCGATCTCGCGGGCGGCTACTACATCAAGCCGACGGTGTTCGAGGGTCACAACAAGATGCGCATCTTCCAGGAGGAGATCTTCGGACCCGTGGTGTCGGTCACCGCGTTCGACACCCCCGAGCAGGCGCTCGAGATCGCGAACGACACCCTCTACGGCCTTGGCGCCGGCGTGTGGACGCGCGACCTCAACACCGCCTATCGGTTCGGGCGCGGCATCAAGGCCGGTCGCGTATGGACCAACTGCTATCACGCCTATCCGGCGCATGCGGCATTCGGCGGCTACAAGAAGTCCGGCATCGGTCGCGAGACGCACAAGATGATGCTCGATCACTATCAGCAGACGAAGAACGTGCTGGTGAGCTACGGCACCAAGGCGCTGGGCTTCTTCTGATGCAGGAGCGGGTCGGCGTCTCGGAGGCGGCGCGCGAGCTGATCGAGCAGCTCAAGGCGCAGCACGGCCCGATCATGTTCCACCTGTCGGGCGGCTGCTGCGACGGCAGCGCCCCCATGTGCTTTCAGGTGGGCGAGTTCAAGCTCGGCGGCGTCGACGAGAAGGTGGGCGAGATCGCGGGCTGCGAGTTCTGGATGGATCGCGACCAGTTCAAGCGCTGGTCGCACACCCGCTGGCTGGTCGATGTGGTGCCGGGCCGCGGCGCGAGCTTCTCGCTCGAGGCTCCCCTCGACAAGCGGTTCCTGATCCGATCCTCGCTCTGCACGCTCTGAGGGCGGCCGCGCCGCGCTCAGCGCGGAAAACGCCGCGGCATCGCTCGGGGGCCGGGCCGCATGCCGCCCCGCTGCAGCGCCCCGCGGCGCTGTTCGGGGGTCATTTGACGCCATTGCCGGCGCAGCGCCTGGCGCTCGGCCAGCGGCATTTGCCGGAAGCGCTGGAACTGCTGGCGCACGCGCTGCTGCTCCTCTGGCGGCAGCGCCTTGAACTGCCGCCATCGCTCGCGCACCAGCTGCCGTTCCTGCGGCGGCAATGCCTGCCACTGCCTGAAGCGCTGCTGCGCGCCCGCGCGCTGCTCCGGGCTCATGTTGATCCAGCGCTGACTGCCGCGCGCCAGGGCCTGCTGCTTCTCGGGCGGCAAGGTGTTCCAGGTGCCTTGAAAGTTGTGCAGGAGCTGCTGCTGCTGAGGCGACAGCGACTGCCAGGCGCGCGGCGCGGCTTGAGCCTCGCCCGGCGCACCCGGCTCCTGCGCCCAGACCCGGCCGGCCGTGATCAACAAAATGGCGAGCAGCAATGCCTTCACGACTGCTTCGAGCCTTGCGGCGGGGGCGCCGGGTTCTGCGCCCCGGGCTGCGTCTTTTTCAGGAATTCCCACCAAGCGGCATCTCCATGATCGTCCTCTCCCAGGAACTCGATGAACTCCTCATCGGGCACCTTTGCCGGCGGCGTCTGCGCCCGTCCCGCCGGCGGCGGGGGCTGCCCTTGCTGGCCCGCGGGTTGCGCCGCAGCGCCGCTCGCCCACACCAGCGCCGCGGCGGCCCACAACACCGCCGTGGCCCGCAGCAGCACTCCGAGGCCGAGCCGGGAGCTGGGTCCCCTCAACGGTCACTCACCCTACGCAGAGGGTTCCGAGCCAGCGGTCTTGTCGGCCCAGGCGTAGAAATCGAGGTCGTCCTGCAGCATCTCGACGTTATCGGCACCCCCATCGCTCGAGGCGACGAGGTCCAGATCCTCGAGGGCCGCGGCGCTGTCGGCCACCGGCGGCGGGTGGTGGCTCCCGGCTCCGCCGAACCACAACGCAGCGCCCAGCACCGCCGCAGCCGTCACCCCGCCGGCCGAGGTGAGCAGCGGCAGGCGCAGCCAGCCCGTTCGCGCCGTGCGCTCGGCGGCCCTCAGGGCGGCGTAGCGCGCCTGCGTGAGACGGGAGCGCGTCGGCATGTCGATGCGCTCGACGCTCTCCTGAAACAACGCTCGGCTGCGCTCCTCGAGCCGGCGTGAATCCACGGTCTCTTCGCTCATCACCAGACCTCGCCCAGCTGTTCGCGCAGCGTGTGCACCGCGCGTGAATAGTGAGTCTTGACGCTGCCTTCCGAGCAGCCCATGGCCGTTGCCGTCTCTGCAACGTCCAGTCCTTCGAAATTTCTGAGCATGAACGCCTCGCGCTGCCGCGCCGGCAAGTCGCGCAGCGACGCTTCGAGCTTCTGCATGGCCTGGGCCTGCATCAACGCCTCGGGCACCGCCGGCCCGGCATCGGCGACGTTGTCCAGCGGGTCCTGCGCCTCATTATCGGGATCCTCCTTCGGACCCGGGAGCCAGGTCATGAACCGCTTGCGCACGCTGCGCCGGCGCTGCAGGTCCCTCACGCCGTTCTCCAGGATGCGGTAGAACAGCGGCCGCCATTCGGCGCTCGGGCGCGTGGCATAATTGCGCACCAGCTTCAGCATCGCATCCTGGACCACGTCCATGGCATCGTCGGGGTCGCGCAACGAGACCTGGGCCATGCGAAATGCTCGCCGCTCGATCTCTGCCAGGAATTTATCGAGTTCGCGCGTCTGCTCCAGAACCACTCCCCTGGTCTCTGGCGCGGGACCATCCCCTACCATCCAAGTTGCGGTGAGCGTATCAAAGCCCGGCATGCCAAGTCCTCTCGCGTCGACGGATCGACCGTGCTATGCGTATAAACGCCGACCGCAGCCCTCGGTTGACGGTGCACCCGGTGGATCAGCGACTTACGCACAAAGCGTGTGACCTGCCCTGCAATATTTTCAATCGCAGTTGGCCGGGTGCATCTAGTGGGTGGCGTAACCGATTGATTGTTCAGGGTACATCGTCTTTTCGCACAGTTTTTCGCCAATTTGAATATGTCTCGAAACGGAACGGGCACTTAGGTCGGATGATCCCGCTTTCTCAACAGACTTATCCACAGTTTATGTGGACAAGAGGTCGGCCTTGATTCTCAAGGTCGCGCTCGAC
>Ga0335075_10010202_pt1 | contig 14271 bp, 8 predicted proteins | sample Lox_Sample_24_FD_206723 | JGI IMG/M metagenome (GOLD analysis project Ga0335075, IMG submission 206723) | Soil microbial communities from Loxahatchee National Wildlife Refuge, Florida, United States - Lox_Sample_2.4 | ecosystem: Environmental > Terrestrial > Soil > Wetlands | place: USA: Florida...
GCCGTGTACGCCGACGCGCCCACGAGAGGACGGCACACCGCAGTGCCGGTCATGAGCAGCGACGGGCCCGGCGACTAGGACAGCGACGAGGGTAACGAAACGTCAAGAGCACTTAGACATATGGCCTGACACTTAACAATCGAACAAGTGATCTAAGGAAATTGTGGAGCTAAGGGGATTCGAACCCCTGACCTTCTGCATGCCATGCATGCTTGTTTCGTCTGACGGTGTCGCGCTGCGTCCGGTTGCCGCACTTCAGAGCGAGTTTGGTGTCTAGGGACGTCTGGCTCGGTCTGGCAAATCTGGGTGCGTTGGTCCTTAACTTGGTCCTGTTTTGCCGGAGCTCTTTCAATCTCGGGCCAGCCCCAGCTGGCCGTATCTGCCATGATGCTCGGACTCTTGCTCACTCGGAAGGTCTCATTGCTGCAATCCCAGTCACAGGCGACTATGGCCTTAAGGGGCGACAGGACGGTTCCGGCAACGCGCGGCTCAGTCGCTGCGCCGATGGCAGCCGCGCGTGGCGCGCGCTACGACTTGCTCCTGACGTCTGTGCTTCCCCGCAGCCGCTAATCAGGACCATATCGCCGACGGTTTACTTGATTTGGAGAGCTGCGAGGCGGAAGCCCATGGCAGCCGGGCTGACCTTGAACGTGGAAGCGAGAGCGCCTGCGTCGGTGAGTGTGGAGGCGTATCGCCGGACCATGGCAGCTGGCATGAGCAGGTTAGCGGCGAATTCATTGGCTGCCCGCTCGGCGCGCCAGTCGTAGGCCGGGTGACCGCCGCCTGTCGCGTTGGGGGCTAGGTCGCCGCCTAGGTCCAGGTGGAAGGTGTCAGCGTGGCGCAGGAGGTGGTGACCAAGTTCGTGTGCCAGCGTGAACCTCTTCCGCGTTGGTGCCTGTTCCTCGTTAACCCAGATCACCGCTCCTGCGTCGAGTTCGAGGACGAGTCCGTCTATGTCCTGGAAGTCCCATGCGAGTATTTGGACGCCGCAATCCCGGACGAGGGCCCGGATAGGCACCGGCGGCGAGGTGATGTCGGCGGCTTCGAGCAACGCATCGGCTGTGTCGCGAGGCGATGCGGGGGGGATTCGCCACCGGACGGGCGGCCGCGGCAGAGCCTCGGCGTGGAGAGCGAAGTCTTCTAGCTGGTCGGCCAGCTGGCTGGCATCCACATGGTCAGCCACCGAGCGCAGCAGTGCCGGAACGGGCTGTCGCCCTGGCCTATCGGGAAGCAACTCGGATGTCGCGACGCCGAGCACCTGTGCTGTGTCTACAAGGTCGTCCAGGCTGAGGCTACGGCGCCCGGACTCCCAGTAGCTGACTGCGGTCTGCGTGCGCTGTAGCCGGGTGGCGAGTTCGCCCTGGGTCCAGCCGAGGGCTTCCCGGATCGCCCGGATGCGCTGCCCAACCTGGGCAGCGTTTCCATTCAAAATGCCTCCGCGCGCAGCACTGTGCGGGATACCATATCGTCATGTTCACATACCGCAATGGTATGCGAGCTGATTCCCACGATACTGCAGTGTAGGGCCCGCCGCGCCTGCGGGCGGCAAGGAGAGCCGTAACTTGGCCATCAAGATCACCCACATCCGTCAAGCCGGCGGCACAGGTCACGAGCACATCACCCACCTATGGTGGACCAACCCGGCCTCGGGCAAGGTCGGCGATAACACCCGGTCGCGGATCGTGAGCTGGATCGAGGACGAGCACGGAAAGGCCTACGTGGAAGACCGGACGGGAAACCGTGCAGACGTCCTAGTCGTCACTCCGGCGGGCGGCCCGAAATACCTGAGGACATATGCCGATGGTCGCTGGACCGACAACCTGCTTGCGCTGCCCCGCAAGTAGCTAGCGGTCGCCGCGCGACGGCCAAACAGTGCCCTGAGCTCCATGGGCGCTGACACTTGCCACCCCATGTAGGCCACCTGCCCCTAGAGGAGGAACTGGTGCCGCGGTCCACCACCAACGTGTGGGCGAAGGACGTCCATATTGGACAGAACGTGGTGCGCCAGTTGCTCGTTCGTGAGCACGACGACGTCCAAATCGATCACGGTACGGCCGGGATCCTTCTCGTCAGAAGCCCGTATGGTTCCTGGCCTGCGCGGCGAGGCACGAGAATCGGACCGGACGAATCGCTGACTGCCGACCTTCCGGTCCTAGACTCGGGCAACGGACCCATCCACTGGTACGGCCGCCGCGAGCAGATCACGCCGGAGCAGGTGCTCGACTCGTTCCACGGCGCGATCGGCTTCACCGCCCACGACCGCCCCAACAGCCTGAGACGCCCGCAGATTGCGGCACTTCATTCCATTGTGGGATACCAGTCCTCCGGGCTGTCGGATCCAGCCGTCGTGATCATGCCCACCGGCACAGGTAAGACCGAGACGATGCTGGCGTGGCTGGTGGCCCAGCGTCCGAGGAGAGTCCTCGTCATCGTGCCCTCCGTCGCCTTGCGCGACCAGATCGCCGCCAAGTTCGAGACTTTGGGCATTCTGCAGCAGGAGGGGATCGTCCTTCCCGAAGCGCTGCGACCTTGTGTCGGGAAGCTGGAGCGAAGCTTCGCCGACGAAGAAGAGGCCCGCGCGATGGTTGCCGCCTGCAATGTCGTGGTCGCCACGCCTAACGCGATCCACATCAATGCCCCTGCGGTCCGCGAAGCTTTCTACGGGGAGTTCACCCATCTTCTCGTTGATGAGGCACACCACGCGCCGGCAACGACGTGGACTGAGATCATTCGCGCGTTCGCCGGGCGGCCAGCTCTGCTTTTCACCGCGACACCATTTCGCCGCGACGGGCGCACCCTGCCGGGAAGAGTCATCTTCCGTTTTCCGCTCCGGGAAGCACAGAAGGGAGGCTACTTCAGCAGCATCGAGTTCACCGCGGTTCTCGATCTGGACGACGACGATGAATCGCTGGCACTGGCCGCTGTGGAGCGCCTTCGAGCCGACCTCGCAGCCGGATACGAGCACATCCTGCTCGCGCGCGCCAGGACGAAGGCTCGCGCCGATGAGATCCACGCCCTCTACAGCCGCCTGGCCCCCGACCTTGCGCCACGGGTGCTGTACGACACCCAGTCAGAGAGCCGCCGGAAGGAAATTCTCGACGCACTCCGCGCGCATACGAGCCGCATCATCGTATGCGTCGACATGCTGGGCGAGGGCTTCGACCTGCCAGCGCTCAAGGTTGGCGCATTCCATGACTCCCACAAATCGCTAAGCCCGATGATCCAGCTCATCGGGCGCCTAGCGCGCACGGTCTCGCCCGTACCAATCGGGAGGGCGAGCGTGTTCGTCCGCCAAGACCCGAAAGAAGCCCTCTCCCCACTGCGGTTCCTGTTGCGAGAGGACCCTGACTGGGACAAGGTCCTGAGTGACGTCACCGAACGGGCGACAGAACGCGCCGACGAGATCAGCGCGTTCGAGGCATCTTTCGACAACGCGCCAGCCGACGTTCCGGTAGGGCTCCTGGAACCAAAGATGAGCGCGATCGCTTTCAAGACCTCAGAATCCGACTGGAACCCGCTCGCAGCGCGCGGCGTCTACGGTGAGTCGATACTGGACGACATTATCTGCACCAGTGCGGACAATGACGTGGCCTGGTTCGTGATCGAGACCGTCGATGACCTCCGCTGGGGCGACATTCCCTCGCTACGGGCAACCGACTACACGTTGATCGTCATGCATCTCGACCGTGACAGGGGCCTCCTGTACATCCACGGCTCGGATACCAAGCGAGACTACGGCGACTTGGCAGCAGCGGTCCTCGGTCACGAACCGCAGCTGATCAGCGGTTACGACACCTTCCGGGTATTCGCCAAACTCGACCGCGTGATACCGACCAACATCGGCCTGCTCGACGCGCGAGATCGTGACAAGCGGTTTTCCATGCACGTCGGGAGCGACGTCGAGACTGCCCTCACAGAAGCAGAGCGCACCCACAAAGCCAACACCCATGTCGCAACCAAGGCCATTGAGAACGGGGACCGTGTCACGATCTGCGCCGCACTGTCTGGACGCTTCTGGGCCATGCGGAGCGCAGCGAACCTCGCAGACTGGTGCCGGTGGTGCGAAGACCAGGGCACCAAGCTGCGCGACAGCTCGATTAACATCCATTCGCTCTTTCGGGACATGATCATCCCTGTCGATGTCAAAGAGCGGCCGCCTTATCCGCTGCTCGCCATCGAGTGGCCCTGGGAACTCTACGCCGGCAGCGGAACCTCCTCGAAGGTAATCCACGACGGAACCGGTGCCCTACTCACCGATGCCGAATTCAAGGTCGACGACTACTCAAACAGCGGCCCGCTCCGGTTCTCAGTGGTCACGCCGACTTGGGAGGTCCCTTACCAAGCCCACTTCGGCACGACCGGGCTTCACTACCATCCTGCCGGAGCCACCGAGGCACAGGTTGAGGACCGACGCGGAATCACCACTCCGCTGTCAGTCTGGCTGAACAACCACAAGCCCACCTTGTTCTTCAGCGGCGACCGCATGATCACCGGCGATGACCGGCTCCTCGAACCACGAACCGGGGTCCCGCCATATCCGCGGAGCGCCCTCCGCCACCTTGACTGGGCGGCCAATGGTGTCAATATCCGGGTCGAATCACAAGGTCCTCAGCGGCGGCCGGACTCGATCCAGGCCTTCATGATCAAGCACCTAATGCAGACCCAGAGCTTTGATGTGCTCATAGACGACGATCGCTCCGGGGAGGCTGCCGACCTTGTCGGGATCACGATCGATCGAGGGGACCTCTGGGTCACCCTGGTTCACTGCAAATACTCTTCAGACGCGACAGCGGGCAGTCGGTTGAAAGACCTCTACGAGGTCTGCGGGCAAGCCATGCGTGGCGCCCGGTGGCGCGACAATGGTGCGATGCCGCTACTGGAACACCTTGACCGCCGCGTGCGCGCATATGCCCGGCGAACAGGCGGGACAGCCTTTGAAGTCGGCGACCGCACCACGTTGTTCCGCATCAGACAGAAGGCACCGCAACTCTTCCCCCGCCTCACCACCATGATTGTGCAACCTGGACTCAGCATCGCGGCTGCGACAGACGAGCAACTCCGCCTTATCTCCGGTGCTGCCTCCTACGTTCAGAGCGTGACCAAGGGAGCCTTTGAGGCTTACTGTTCAACCTGAGCCGCTTGGAAAGCAGCTTTCAGGACGCGGGATCGATGCGTGATAGCCGCAAAACCAGCGGGTACATCATGAAGCGATATTATCGAACATTTTAGAATTTGTGCTCGATTCATAATGTCTTGGTGACTATGCTACGAACGTAGCAGCCAGCGCCTGCCAGCTCCTGTCGGACTGACGCCCACGCCATCCCGACGCATGGGACAAGGATCCTCGATTCGCGCCACTTCTGTCATGCCGTCTCGGTGTGCGCGTGGGGCTCGCCGTGGAGGACCGTCATGACCAAGGAGAACGCCCGCAAGAAGACGATCCGCGCGCGCATGGAAGCGGCCGCCGAACCCTACAGTGTCGCTCGCCGGCACGTCGAAAGTCTCGCAGAGCAGGACGGATTGTTTCCGCTTGCCCTCGTCCAGTCCACCGGAACGGAAACCCCTCCGCCCCGGCCAGGTCAGGATGGCGGGTCGGGAGACAACGGGAGCGGGCTGATTTTGGCTGCCGTGTGGCCTGCTGAGCCTGAGCCAGTGGATCCCGGAGAGGGCACCAGGGCGGACCGCCTGCGGATGCTGCGGCACATGCGCAGAGTCTGAAACGACTTCAACACCGAACGCCGTACGCGGGTCAATGCCGAAGTGCACGCCGCCCGGCAACGCCAAGCCGAGGTGAGCGCATATTGGGGCCGTCACCAGCATCTCGTGAAAGAGCGATGGCGCAAGAGGACCGGCCGACGCGGTGAAACGACCGTCGTGGACATTCCCGAGGTCGCCGCCCAATGGCATCCGGACAACCCTCTGTCCCCCGAGAAAGTCTCAGCGATGGCACAGCAGCGTCGTGCGGCCAGCCCATACCGGTGGCAGTGCCCGCTTGGCCTCGGCCACGCACCATGGCCGGCCTGGCCGAAGGACCGCATCCAGAAGGGTGCCGGCTGTCCCTCCTGCCACAAGCTCATCAGGCTCAGCGACGTCCCGGCGCTGGCCGAGCAGTACGAAGGACCTGTAGCCGCTGAAGAGATCCCTTACGCAGCGCACGACGAGGTGCCGTGGGTCTGCCGGACCTGGAGACTCGACCCGGTCACGGGACGCTGGCATCGTGCCGAGCATCATTTCGAGGCGGTGGTCAAAGACCGAAGCCAGCAGGGACACGGGTGCCGGGTCTGCGCAGGCTTCGTGATCGACGACACCAACTCGCTGGCCACCTGGTTCCCGGAACTGGCTGGGCAGCTCGACGATCCGCTACTGGACCCGCGCCGGCTGGCGACCAGCACGCACAACTCCTCCCGCAAGGATCCCCAAGGCGAAGCCGCCGGTGGTGTATACGCGAGCGTCTTGTGGCGGTGCCAGCATGGCCACCGATGGCCGTCGACGATTCTCAACCGGGTCCAAGGCGGGGACTGCCCAGACTGCTCGACCTCGGGGATCTCCAAGGAGCAGGTCCAACTCGTCGCTGAGCTTGCCTGGCTCATGGACCTGGTCGACCCGGATAGACCGGACCCGCGGCTACCGGCAGGTGTCCCCAACTTCGCTTCCCACAAGATCACGATCCCCTCGCGTTTCAAGCCATCGCACTGGCGTTATAAGGATGTAGAGGTCGACGCGCGCTTCCGCATCCCCAGGCACCGCATCATCATCGGCCTGGAGTACGACGGGGTCTTCCATCACTCCAACGATCTGCGGGAACGCACCGGACATGAGGCTGAGAAAAGCAGGGTCCTGAAAGAAGCCGGGATGGTTGACGTCGTGGTCCACGTCCGGGTCGGGTCCCTGCCCCCACTGCAAGCCCCCCATGCGCTGACGGTGCCGGTGCCGGAGCGAGCGAGCTCTTACGAACAGGCATGCGCGGTCGCGGCTGCCGTCGAAGCCCGCTATCCGGGGAGCATTCCTAAACTGGGCGAATACCAGGCCAGCGGCCAGGCGCGGGGACAGGCACAGGCCAATGCCTATATTCTCGCGACGTGGGGACAGCTCCGTCCGCCACGCCCGAAACCGCAACGGTCCACGGCACCGCGGCAACGCCAGCTCAAGGCAACCGATCCACATCCCGATAGCCTTCTCACTCCGATCGGGTCTCCGTACCGGAATCCGGAACGGCCTACGGAGATTGTCCGGAAATACCGGTGCGCCTGCGGCGTCCAGAAGCCGCTTGTCCAGGCCCAGGTCACATCGGGCAACACACGCAGTTGCGGCTGCCTGCAGGACCAGTCCAAGCGGCGGATGCGCCGCACCATCTTGCGGGCCGAGACTCAGGCCGCGCGTGAGTGGGCGCGCCAGGCGGGGATGCAAATCGGCGGCAACGGGCGTCTCCCGGACCGCATCATCGCGTCCCACCGACTTCACAAGGCCGGACGCCTGGAAATGCTCAGTCCCGACGGGCTCCTGGGAGAAGAGCGCGTTCGAGAGTGGGCACATGCCAATAGCCGACCTATGGCTGCTCGTGGTCGCGTGCCCTGCAACCTCTGGCTGGATTTCGTCGAAGACTACCTAGCACAACACGGGCAAAACTGAGACGAGCACTTGGAGCAACATACGACCCCGTGTAACAGGATTCGCGAAATCTTCGCCACTAGATGAGGGAAGAAGAGGCCCCGAACATTCTGTCTTCACTGGCGACCATTCTCAGTGATCCTCGAAGCCAGACTCATCGAACTTGAGAGTGCTGGCGTTCTCCGAGACGATGCGGGCCTTGTCGTCGGGGAAGCCGTCTTTCTTGACTGCCTCGATCTCGACGGTGATCTTCAGATCCACATCGTCGGGGGCGGCGAGGTGCTGGATGACCTCCTGGTAGAGGCGGCCGAAGTCGCGGGTGTACCGCTCGGGATCGAGGCTGACCGTGCCGTAGAAGCGGACGTTCTGCGGTGCCGAGGGTGAAGAAGCGGTGCTCGTGGAGCCGCCTTCCGGACGTGGGATGGTCCCGCCCCCCGCCGTGCCAGTGCCGCCGGTACCGGCGCTGTCCGGGCTGGAGCCTTCACCGCCCCCGGTGCTGACTCCGGAACCGTCGGCCGTGTTCGTCCACCCACTCTCCTCCGCCGCCCGGCGCGCGGCCTCGGCCGCTGCGGCGGCCGCACGTTCGGCGTCCCGCTGGGCGCGCGCCAGGTCCGGCCGGACCAGCAGTGTCGAGTCGGTGACCTGCGGTGGCGTGTCCTCGTGCGGCAGCGCGAGCCCGCCGTACCGCCCGGTCGCCGCGTCGTACCCGGTCGCCACGGCGAACCCTTGCGTCTCCCAGGTCAGCAGGCCGAAGACCGCGTGGATGCCGCGCTCGAGCACCGCCCGCTCGGCCAGTCGGGGCAGGTACGGGTACTGACAGTAGTACTTCCACAGTTTCCCGACCGTAACGTGCCCCGCCGCGCCCGGCGCCGACCACACCGACGACAGGTGCTGGTCCAGGTCGAGCCGGATGTTCTCCGCACCTTGGACATCACGCAGCATGTCGGCGTTCTTCAGCCGGTCGGAGGCCCGCTCGGCGAGCCGGTCCTTGCTGGTGTCGGCCTTCAGCTCATCGATCCGCAGCGGGCTGCTGGTCGTCTGCACGGGGACGAGCAGCCACTGGTAGCTGGCCGAGATCCGCAAGGTCACGGTCTCGTCGGCGTCCTTCAGCCGCTTGCGCGCCTGCGCCGCCTGCTGCGGCGGAAGCTCGAGTTCCCTGATCCGGTCCTCGGTCCCGGCCAGGTCCCGCCACGCCAGGTACTGCCGCACCGCGTCGTCGAGCTCTTCGTACCGCTTGGCGTCCGCGGCCAGGAACACGACCATGTTCCTGTTGATCCGGTGCGCGGTCCCGCGTCCCTGGGCGGCCGACGATGCGAACACGCCGGCCGGGCCGTCGAAGTCGCCCCGGGCGTGCCGGTAGTGGGGGTGCATGATCACCAGCCGCACCGCTGGTTCGTCTGGGATGTCGTCGCTGCGCTCGGGACCGACCTGCACTTGGGCGAACATGCCCCGCGTAGCCCGCTCGGGCGCCAGCCGCCGGACGATCTCGGCCCAGGTTTCCTCCGGCCGATCTTTCAGCCGGTCGGCGTGCTCGCGAGCCATCTTCTGCACCGACGCGGCGGTCGCGTACCAGTACCGGGCCCCCTCTGAGTACAGGTAGGTGGCCTGGTCCGACAGCAGCGACAGCGCGTTCGCGAAGTTCCCGATGGTGTCGCCAGGGGTGGCGATGCCGAGCCAGATGTGCTGCCGCTCGATTCCCCGGTGTGCTGCCTTGAGGGTGGGCGCGGAGCCGAGGAAGATCGCCCGGGCGAGCCGCCGGGTAACCTTCCGCGTGCCCAGCGCCGGGCGGGCCGCGTCGATCCGCGCCGGAGTGGATGACGCGCCGTCGATGTCGGCGTCGATCACCGGCTTGAAGCTGTCTTCCAGGTACTGCGAGATCTCAGTCAGCACGTCGTCGGCGTCCAACGGCACCCCGCCCGGCATGATCAGCGGCGCCGGGTCGTCCCGCTCCCACAGTTCGTGGATGACCGCTGACATCAGGCGCAGCACCCCGCGGGTGCGCTGGAACCGGTCCAGCGTCGACCAGTCGTGGTACAGCCGGTCGAACAGTTCGGGGTGGATCGGGTACGCCGACTTGATCCGCTCCTCATACGACGGCTCGGCGACCCCGGTCGGGAACTCGGCCCGGTTCTTGGCGTAGAAGTCGGTGAACACCCGGGCGACCGCGCCGATGTCGGCCTGCGCGTCGGCGCCCGGCTCCTCGAACAAACGCTGCCGGACGATCGCGAACGACTCCACCGGGGAGGCGGGCCGCCACTGGTCGGCGATCCGGTGGATCACCTGCTGCAGCCGCCGCAGCGCCTCCGACCCGTTCAGCCCGCCGACCTCGATGTCGGTCGCGCCCCGCTCGGCCTCCTCAGCCGACGGTGCGGCCGACGACGCCGGGATTGACACCACCAGCAGCGCCCCCGGCACCGCCTTGACCACCTCGGTCAGCGTCTGCGCGAACGTGAACTGGGTGTCGAACGTCCCGCCCGCCAGGTCCTCACGCCCGTACAGCTGCCGCGCGTAGGCGACCCACTCATCGATCAGGATCAGGCACGGCGCGTAGGCGCCGATCAGCGTGCCGAGCGAGTCGGCCGGGTTGGATCGGGTCTCGTCGGCGGACCGCACGATCTCGTACGCCCGCCGCGCCTCGGCCTCCCCGCCGGCAGCAAGACCGAGCTGCCAGGCCAGCTCGCCCCACAGCGTATGCACCAGCGTCCCGTCCGGCTTCGGCGTCGGCGCGCCCGCCTTGATGTGGTTCCCGACCAGCACGGCCCGCCGCGCGGCCGGCAGCGCGACGTCACCGAGGACCTTGCGCACTTCATCGGGGTACTCGGCCAGCGGCGTGCCGGAAAGCAGGTGATACAACGCCAGCATCGAGTGCGTCTTGCCGCCGCCGAAGTTCGTCTGCAGGTTCCACACCGGCGAGGCGTTCCGGTCCCCGCCGATCCGCCGCGCCGCCGCCGCGAGCAGCTCCCGCAGCCCGTCGGTCAGGTACGTGCGGCGGAAGAACTCCGCCGGCTCCACGTACTCCCGCGACCCCTCACCCCGCGACACCCAGAACAGGTCCGCGGCGAACTCCGCGCCGCGCATCCTCCCGTCCCGCACGTCCCTGTGCGGCGTGATCACCTCCCGCCACGGCTTCAGCCCATGTCCCTCGACCCCTGTGACCACCTGCACCGCCCGGCGCGTCTCCGACGAGAACGCCGCCGCCTGCGCGTCCCGCCGCAGCCTGCGCACCGCGTCCGCCTCCGCCGTCGCATCCACGGCCGTCAGCAGCCGCTCCATCGTGTCCAGCGCCCGGTACGTGTCATCGGCGCTGAACGCGGCCCCGTGCGCCAGCTTGTTCCCGGTATCCCGCAGTTCGCTAGCCCATGAATGCTCACCACGCGACAGCCGGGCGCGGAACATACGGTTCTCGTCGGTGATCACGCTGAGCAGGAACCGCGGATCGCCGGCCGAGTTCGCAAAGTGCGTCCCGCGCCGCTGATTGTTCCGCGCGTCGAGAACCTCCACCCAGTCGCGGCCCGGGGCCGCCGGAGCCATCACCGACTCCACGAACGGCCTAAGACCCTGCCCCAGCAGGACAAAGCCCTGGTCGACCCGCTCCCTGTTACTCGTCGCCATCGTCGTCACTCCCGAACTCCAACATCAGCTCGCCCTGCCCCCGGCCACCGTCCCCGCCGACTGCGCCAGCTTCTCCAAGTCCGTCCACGACGTCCCCAGGTTGTTGAACAGCAGCGCCGTCTCCGCCCACCCCTTCTTCTCCGCGATGGAATACAGCAGGTAGGCAAGCTCCTTCACATCATCCAGGTCCACCGAAGGCACCCGCCGCGCCGCCGCCATCACCAGCGCCGCGTCATCCGCCCCCCGCTCCGACAGCGCCTTGGCCAGGTGCAGGCAGATCTCCCATTCAGAGGTGCGGTCGTCAGCTTCCGGATCATAAAAAACAGGAATATCCCGAACGGACAGTAGTTTCGCCTTACCCGCCGCCGATTTCACAACCCCGGCCCGCACCAGACCGGCAATACTCGTGTCCGTGCCCTTGCTTAGCGTCTCCGCGGTGCCGAACGGTCCCTGGTCGAACCCGAACTGCTTAAACCACTCCACACAGAACCGGGTGTCGGACGAGACATTGCCCTCAAGCTGCGACAGCTTCTCGTCGAGAACCTGGTTGATAAGCGAGAGGGCTGCTCTGACACGCATCGGAGTTCCGTCGGGCTCGTTGACGCGCGCATACCGGGAGAAAATCGCCATGCCAGGGCCGATTGCTGCTTGTCGCAGGTCAACGGGAGCGACTTTGCCCTGTTCGAGCTTTCGAAGCGCGTCGGGGAACTCCTCCCGGAGCGCGTTGATTAGGCCACGGCGGTCTGTGAACCCCAGACGTCCCCCGGAACCTCCGAGCGGTGGGGGTACACGGCGACGATCTCACTCTCGGAGACAGCCGTGACCTGATCCCGGCCCAGTGCGTCGGGCCAGATGTAGGACTCGTCCACACCGAAGAACGCGGCGACCGCGTATCTATGCGCCCGGTACGGAGTGCGCCCCTTGGTGATCCACCGCTCGACCGTCTTGGGGTCCACACTCACGACTTCGGCGAGCTTATCAGGGGTTTCGCCGCGCTCTAGCAGGAGCGCTCGCAGCCTCTCGTTCGGCATTTCACCCGTGCCAGCAGGACGTGTAAGGACGGCTTCACCTTAGCGGGGACGTCCCCCCGCGTCCAGCGCCGATCCTTTCGCGTAGCAACCGCGCCCTAACGCTGCGGCGCATCCCGCCATTCACGACAAAAGGCTCTCCGTCTTCGGAAGGACCGCCCGTGGAGCTCGCCGAGATCGGCAGGAGACAGCAACTGACCGACCGCGCCCCGGCCCCCGCCCTGCTCGGACTCCATTTGTCCCGAACGGACCCTCTTCTTCGCCTCCAGCGAATCCGCAGGATGCCGCAGCAGGTCGACCCTCAGAGACGGAACTTTCGCACGACCGATCGGCCATCCGGCTTCGAAATGCCGCCATCACCCTCTGCGCCCTAGCCGCCGCCGCGGCTGCGGTGAGCTTCACCGCGCAATACCGGATGGTTTACGCCGACCGTCGACTGGCAGTTGTGGCCGGCCTCAAGGCAGCGATACCCGACGCCGCCGCTCTGGTCTTCGCCTGTCTCGGCGTCACCTTGGCACTGCGTCCTTGCCTGAATAACCCAGCCACGAAGCCGCGTCAGCGGCGAGAGGAAGCCGTACCAGAAGACCCCTGAAGCAGCTGGCGCATAACCGCACAAGATCGAAATCGCAACCTCCCGGATCGGCGGATGTACAAGCGCCTGATCCACGACGGTATTGCCGCGGCTAATACTCACGGCCCAATCGATTTGGACTTCGGCAAAACCTGCGATCAGATCGACCGGGCCGACATGGTGTTGCCCAGGCTACGAGGGCGAGTCAGGCAGGCAGATCGCCGTCTCCGCTTGCGTCGGCGACCGAGAGGCCCACGTCCGCGACGTCGAGCAGTACAGCGGGAAGCTGCCGGAAACTCCTCCGGCAGATACAACCGTCAAGCCGTCGCTACCCGCGAAACACGAGTGGCTGCCCGCCCCGAGCAGTAGAGCGCCTACCGTCCGACTGTTGAACAGAACGTCACAGTCAAGCCCGAACCCGCCCAGGCTGTCCAGCCTGGGCGGGTGCCATGGCCGACCGTGAGATGGATCTTGAGTAGAAGGCTTTAGTCATCTGGTACGCGCTGTATCGCCCATTCGACTGGCAACAGCGCTAGCATGTTCAATGTCGACAAACAACCTGAGATCGCGCTCTTTGAGTCCACACCTGAGCTGTACTGTAGACGACTCCCGATGAGAGCAGCTCATCCTAAGTTGACTTGGAAGACGTTAAGACCGCAACGAAGGTCTTCGCGACAGCATACATTTGGATATGGGATTTTCGCATGAGTGACAATCAAGAACAGATTAACCTACAAGTGGTCAATGACATACTTTCTCGCAGTGCCGAAAGTACTTACAGCCTTGTTCTGACGGATGCCAGAATATCGGCACTGCCTCCCGATATAGGGAGGTTTGTCAATTTGGATAGCCTGCATCTTTCCGGAAATCGCCTCGAATCGCTACCGGACGAAATATCCCGCCTCTCCAAGCTTCGGCAAATTAATTTGTCAAATAACCATTTCCGAGAAATACCGGAAGTCTTGCTCACGCTGCCCGCATTGGAGATCATACGTATAGGCAACAATCGGATTCGAGATTTGCCTCCAAGACTGGCCGACATAAAGAAGTGGTCGGCCACGGACCTCGCCGGAAACCCGCTAAGAGACCCACTCCCTGATCTCATAGAGAGAGGGGACGGTGACCTAAGAACTTATCTGAGAAGTCTTTATGACGCAAAAGAGCAATACGTAGCGAAGTTGCTGCTTGCTGGTGAGGGTAACGTAGGGAAATCTACTCTCATTGCGGCGCTTCGCGGTGAACCGTTTCAAGAGAACCGCCCAACAACTCATGGAATCGAACTCTCTACGCTTCACATTCCCCATCCAACCCTTCCGGTCGATATTACTCTTAACTCGTGGGATTTCGGCGGCCAAGCGATCTATCGCGTAACCCATCAATTCTTTTTCAGTCGTAGGGCACTCTACCTACTGGTGTGGCGTCCCCGTGAAGGCATTGAGGAAAACGCTCTTG
>Ga0335075_10010203_pt1 | contig 14271 bp, 12 predicted proteins | sample Lox_Sample_24_FD_206723 | JGI IMG/M metagenome (GOLD analysis project Ga0335075, IMG submission 206723) | Soil microbial communities from Loxahatchee National Wildlife Refuge, Florida, United States - Lox_Sample_2.4 | ecosystem: Environmental > Terrestrial > Soil > Wetlands | place: USA...
ATCCAGTCGGGGAAGTACTGCGGGACGTTCTTCTGGACGAGGCGCTGGCCGGTGATGCCGTCGGGATACCTGTCCATGACCAGCGGCCGGTCGTTGAGGTACCCGAGCATGTGCGGCGCCATCGCCTCGTAGTAGGCGACCAGGTCGCCCTTGGTGATCCCGTCGCCGGGGAAGAACACCTTGTCCAGGTGTGACAGCTGGACCGAAATGCCGCCTATGCGTGCGCTGGGCTTGTCCGCCATGCCGTCGTGGTTCCCGTCCTGCCGCCGTCCAACCGCTTCGGGAACGCGGCAAGTTCTGCACCGGTATGCGCGGGTTGCTCCCAGAACACATTGGTCACGAATCTAAATAAGTCAGCTGACCGATGTTTATCTATGCAACTTGCAGCAATAGTTGTATTGCAAGCGTCGGTGGCACTGCCCTTGCCACCGGCCGGCAGACCAAGGAACGACCCGCATGAACGCGATCCTGACCAGTACCCATCCGGCCGGACTGCGCGTGCGCCACGTCCCGCTACCCACGGGACTGGCCGCAGTGGCCCAAGCCCGCGCGCAGGTACGTGCGATCGTCATCGCATGGAAGCTGCCGGTTGACCCCTACGTCGCGGCGCTGCTCACCAGCGAACTGGTGACCAACGCCGTCCGGCACGAGGCCAGCCCTGCCGTCATGCTCGACATCACGTGCTCCTCCGGCCAGCTGCGCATCGATGTCCACGACTCGTCGCGCGCCATGCCCGCACCGGCCGACGCCCCCGCCGACGCCGAGACCGGACGGGGCCTGATCATAGTCGGCGCACTGGCCGACGAGTGGGGCTTTTACCCCACTCCAGGCGGCAAGGCGGTGTACTTCACGCTCACGTTCTAGCCGGGAAGCAGTACGCAGTAACACCACGCACGGGGGGATGTTTACACAGTTAATTTCGGCATACGACAAATTCATGAGGTGAGTACTATGGCACGGCGCGCAGCGAAGCGGCCGGGGCGTATCGGTTCGGGCTCTTACTGGGTGAAGAGCTCTTTCAGTTTCTCCAACGGGAACTGCATCGAGGTGGCGAGCCTTAACGGGAGCGCCGTCGGTGTCCGCGACAGCAAGAATGCGGAAGGGCTGGTACTGCGATTTACCCAGCCCGAATGGCACGCCTTCCTCGGCGGCGTTCGCAACGGAGAGTTTGACGGTCCCGGCACCTGAGGCGCTTGACCGGCTACACGCGGTGTGCGAGCATCGGCGCTAGCCGACTCAAGGGAGACGTCATGGCCTTCGTGATGCGAGACGGATGGCAGGAAGAACCGCTCTCCATCACCGGGGCCGAGTACGTCGAACCATCCGCTGAAATGACACTGCGACGGGGACAGCGGGTTTCCCATCTGTTCCCGCGCAGTGTCATGTCGGAATACGTTCTGCAGCGGCTTACCGAGCGCACCTATTGGTTTTCCAGGCACTTTTACTGCACGCTGTTCTATGTCGGCGATCGGGGCGTGCTGTTGCTTGACCCGCCGCAAGGCGCGGCCGATTCGCTATTGACGGCGATCGGTTCGGTGACACCCTTGCCGGTAACCGCCATTTGCTATTCGCACTTTCACGCGGACCACATCGGCGGCGCGCGGAAGCTCGTCACGTCGCTCCCGGCCAGCCCGCGGGTGATCGCCAGCGAGCACACCGCCGTCTGGATGGAGCGGTTCGGCAGCGACCTGCCCCGGCCCACGGACGTGCTGCGCTGGCCGGACGGCGCCCTCCCTGTCGAGGGCGTGACGCTGCGGCTGCACGGCCTGCCCAGGCCGGGACACGCGCCGGACCACGCGGTGTTCCTGCTGGCCGAGGAGCGGATCGGGCATTCCGCTGACTTGATCAACGTGGACCAGCTGCCGTTCGGCGGCTTCGCGGGGCAGGATCCGCTGGTGCTGTTCAAGCCGAACCTGCAGTTCGCCCGCTCGCTGGAGTTCGACTGGTTCTCCGGCGGGCACGGCAACGTTGGCGAGAAGTCCGACTTCGACTTCTACCTCCGCTATCTGGACGAGGTCACCGCGCTCATCGAGTCGGAGGTGCCGCGGCCTTCGACCGTGCCTGACCTGTACCTGACCGATTACCTGGACGGCCTCGGGGACGCGGACAAGGACCGGCTGCTCGCCGGGCTGAACAACCACTTCTCGCTGTACCTGTACGGCAGGCAGATCGCGCGCGGCGAGGAGCCCGATAGGTCCGCGGCCGGGCCTGGCGCGTTCTCCGCGGGTCTCGTCGGCGAATGGGCTGCGGACCGCCAGCGGGCCGTCGACGAGGCCGTGCCGCGGATCATGGACCGGCTCCGGCCGAAGTACGGGCGGATGTACAACTTCGAGGACGCGCAGCCGATCAACATCCGGCTGCTGGCATTGTCGATGCAGCCCAGCCTCAGCAACCGCTGACGTCACAGGCACAGGTCTGTGTTCCGCGCCGTTCGCTGCCCATTACCAAAAAAGCTTTCGGCTGTCTGATAGGTCGATTCTCACAAGCGCACAAGTTGAACTAGATGCCCGAATGGGCTCATTCATGCTCATTCGTCACAAGCTGAAATCGGTCAGGTGACCGATGTCTGTCAATGCAACTTGCAGCAGCATTTGTTATGAAACCGGCACCGAGAGCGACGTCCCGCTCGGTTCCTCCGCCCGAGCGGGGCGCCCAGCCCCCCCGGATCTCGGACCGGCTAATGAAGGACATGCGATGAACGCGATGGTGGCCGCTCCGCCTATCCAACTCAACCATTGCCGCGTCCGGCTGGCAGCGTCGCCGCTGGCGGCGGGCCAGGCCCGCAGCCAGGTCCTGACGGCGATCCGCGACTGGGGCATCCCCGTCGACCCGGACGCAGCGGAGCTGCTCACCAGCGAGCTTGTGACGAACGCGATCACCCACGAGCCAGGCAGGACCGTCACGCTCGGCATCAGGTGCCTGAGCGGCCGGCTGCGGGTGGACGTGTACGACACGTCGCGTTCCTTCCCTGTGGTGTCCGTCGCCCCCGGCGATGCCGAGACAGGACGTGGACTCATGCTAGTCGCCACCCTGGCGGCGGAGTGGGGCTTTTACCGGACTCCGGCCGGCAAGGCCGTGTACTTCACCCTGCTGTTCCACTAGGCGTGGGGACGGGGCCGTATGCCCCCTACGGGGCCTGTCCCCACACCGCGCCCCCGGTGACCGCGTTTGCGGACGACGCGGTCACCGCGGGGCGCGGTTTTTGCTTACCGCGGCGCGACGGTACGCAGCGCCGACTCCCTGGCGATGTCGGTCCGCGAGGCCACGCCGAGCTTCTTCAGGATGTGCGAGACGTGGGTCGACACGGTCCGCCGGGAAAGCATGAGCTTGTTCGCGATCTCCGGGTTCGACAGCCCCTCGGCCACCAGCCCGGCGACCTTGACCTCGGTGTCGGTGAGGCTGTCCCAGCCGCTGACCGCCCGCCGGTGCCTGGAGTGCGGCCCGCGGTGGATGCCATGCGGCCGGAAGGCCGCGCGCAGCCTGGCGACGTCGGCGGCTGCGCCGAGGGTCGAATACGCCTCCACGGCCTGGACGAACGCCTCGCGCGCCCGGCTCTTCTCGCCGACGTGCAGGAACTCGCCGGCGGCGGCCTCCAGCGCCTTCGCCGCGAGCAGCGGACGGCTGGCGTCCTGATAGCGCGCGGCCGCGGCGAGCAGGCGGCCTGCGTCGTGATCGAGCAGGGCCCCGCAGTACATCGCGTTCGCCTGCCGGTGCGGGATCTCTGATCCCGTGGCGAACGTGGCGGCCTGCTCCGCGATGGACTTGGCCGTGGCGACGTCGCCGGTGCGGAGCGCGAGGCGGACGGCGTCAGGAAGCAGGTCCTCGATCTCCTCCAGTTCCTCGGTGTTGCCGTCGAATGAGCCGGTGAGCGCGGCCAGTGCCTGCTCCAGCGACCCTGAGTGCTCGTGCTCCAGGCTGCGGGCGAGCGCCAGCGGGGGAATGAGCCGGTTGCCGAGCCGCTCGGCGTAGGGGACGGCGGCGTCGAGGTGACGGCGCGCGGCGGCGACCTCGCCGCGGTGGAAGCTGATCACCGCGGCCATGCCGAGGTCAGCGCAGGCCACGCCGGGCTCCTGCAGGTTCTCCGGCAGTGTCTCCATCTCGGCGAGCCAGTCGTCCCAGCGGCCGGTTTCGAACAGCAGCTGCCCGAGGGCGCAGTGCGCCTGGCCGAGCCGGATGGCGGTCCCGACCTGGTCGGCCACGTCCCTGGCCTCCCTGGCCGCGACGAACGCCCGCTCGTACTGGTCCAGGTAGCCCAGCGTGACGGCCTGGTTGATCTGCAGCAGCAGCCGCAGGTCGGTCAGCGCCGGGTCCGCCTGGGTGACGGCGAGCGCCCGCTCGAAGAGCGGCAGTGCGCTGGCCAGATCACCCTGCACGGTGGTGACGAGGGTCAGGACGTGCAGCGCCCAGCCCATGGCCCAGGTATCGCCCGCCTCCGACGCCGCGGTGAGCGCGCTCTCCGCGACCTGCCCGGCCGTCTCGACCTCACCGAACACGCTGTGCGTGCGCGCCGCGAGGACGAGCAGCCTGGCGCGGTGCCTGGCGGAAAGCCCGGGAGCTTCCAGCGCCCGTTCCAAGGTGGCCAGGGACTCCGCCGACTGCCCGGTGCCCATGCGGCACTGCGCGAGCGTCCAGTGCAGGTCAACCAGCAGGTCGGGGTCGGTGATGTAGCCGAGGGCCCGGTTCGCTGCCTGCTCCGCCTTCACCGTGTCGCCGGTGCGGTACAGGGCGTCGGCGAGCCGGGTCACCAGCCAGCCGTGCTGGGGCGCGGCAGGCGGGGTCGCCGCGACCGCCTGGGCGAGGAGCTCCGCGGCCACCCCTGGTGCCTGGCTGACCAGCTGATCCCCGGTGCGGACCAGCCAGTCCAGCATCCGCTCGTCCACGGCCTCGGCCGCGCGCGGGCCGTCGGCGGCACCGAGCAGCTGCCGGGCCACCCGCTCCGGCGGCGCACCCGCGTCCGCGAGAGCACGGGCCGCATCGCGGTGCCAGGCGGCCCGTACCGCCACGGGCATCTCGTCGTAGAGCGCCGCCCTGATCAGCGGGTGCCGGAACCCGAGGACGCTGTCCGATTCCGCGAGCACTCCGGCGGCGCGCGCCTCGTCGACCGCCGGAAGCAGGTCAGGCACGCTGCGGCCGAGCACGGTCGCCAGGTCGGGGACCTCGAAGTCCACGCCGAGCAGCGCCGCGGCGCGCAACACGTCGCGCACCGGGCCCGCGACGAAGTCGAGACGGTTCGCGATCACCGCGGAGAGCGAGGCCAGCCCGGAATTCGCGGGCTCGGCGGTAGCCGCCCCAGTGGAGGCGGCGGCGGAGGAGGCGGAGGCGGAGGTGGACGTGGAGGTGGCGGCGACAAGTCCGGCGGCGGTGACCGTGAGGCACGAGCCGCGAACCAGCGCGGCGACGAGTTCCGTGAGGTACAGGGGGTTGCCCGCGGCCCCTTCCGCGAGCTGGAGCAGGCCGTCGTCCGGCCGTCCGCCCGACAGGGCCGCGATCAGGTCGGCCACCGCCGGGCCCTCGAGCCCGGCGAGCCGGAGGCGGCCCGCGTCGCCGACCACGCGCCGCAGCACGATCAGGTCATCGCGCTGCGGGACCTGGCGCGCGGTGCCGATCAGCAGCAAGGGCAGCTGATTCGCCGTCCGCGCCAGCCGTCCCCACAGGGTGACGCTGGCCGGATCGGCCCATTGCAAGTCATCAATGACGATCACCGCCGGCCGCACCGCGCACTCCTCGGCCACCAGGGCGAGCAGCTGCTCGGCCAGGGCGGCGGGCACGTCCATGCCACGGTCGGTAGCGATCTCGCCGCGCAGCAGTCCGACGATGGTACTGCGGCGAGCGTTCACCGACGGCTCGCGGACGCGCAGGGCTTCAAGGAACGGCAGCAGCGGGAGCGCCGTGCCCAGCTCGTCGCCCACGCCCCAGAACACCTGACAGCCGGCTTCGGGTGCGGCGGCCGTCGCGGCGTGCACGAGCGTCGACTTGCCGATGCCCGGCTCACCCTCGATCAGCACCGCGCCACCGCGGCCTCGGGCGGCCTCTCTTAATAGCCCGTCGAGCAGGGCCAGCTCGCTGTCGCGGCCGACTAGCGCGGCGGCCGCGGTCACCGGGGACATGGCACAAACTCTACTACCTGGGGCATCACCGGAACAGGGAAACCATTTTCGGACACTAATTCGGTAGCAGAAAACCCCGAGGCGGGCACTCTATAGGCCAGGCGCGCATACTGCGATGCAAATTGCATAGAAGCTTGCACAGCATCGAGTGCCGTCAATTTTATCGCACTGACGGCTGAATATTTCAGATAAATCAAGAACGCAAAAGTCGCTGCCGGTTTTCGTTATTGATGAAGGCTAGCATAGCGATTTATCGTAGTGCATGAAAGAGCCGAATACTGGCACATAAAACACATCACTGTCGATGCGTCTAGCGGGCCGCTGGCGCCAGGTGAAGGCTGCTGACCAGTATATATGCCATGGAGGAATCATGCGCATAAGGCGAGCCCTCATCTCCCCCCTCCTGACGCTCGGCTTCGCCGGGTCCATTCTGGCCGGTGTCGCGGTGCCAGTGGCAACCGCAGTCACGTCCAGCACCCCGGTGGTCGCGACTGGCGCTGCCCAGCCCGCCGTGCTTTTCCATATGTGAATAGCACGGCCGCGAGACTAACGGCCTGCCGCCGAATCCCCCAGTCGGCGGCAGGCCGTTTCCGTGCGGCCGTGCAGGCGCATATATCAGTTCTATAAAGGGAGGCCTCACGCGCTTAATCGCCGTAACTCCAGTCTCTTTTCTTTACCGGTGTCACCATCGTCAATCATCTATACAGGCAGCGCAGAGTTGCGGATTTCCGCCCCTGACACCTGTGCCGAGGCCCGTATCAGCGGCCACTGAATGAATCGGCGGCGCCTCATGTCACAAAAGAAGCTTCGGTTGCGCTGGGTGAGTGTACGATGTACTAAGGGTTTCATAGCGGATTTCCGTGCAATCTGCGTGACGACTCGCTGAGCCAGCCGTCCGCGCGCGCGGCACCAGAAGAAAGGGGTGCCCGATGACCGAGCCAGGCAGCCCCACGGTGCGCCGCCGGCGGCTCGCTGCCGAGCTGCGGGAAATTCGCGAGTCCAGGGGCAGGAGCGGGGAATCGGTCGCCGCGGCGCTCGGCTGGTCGCCGTCCAAGATCAGCAGGTACGAGCGGGCCAAGACCGGGCTGCGCCCGCGCGAGGTCGAACGGCTGCTCTCCTATTACCAGGTCACCGGCCAGCGCCGCGCCCTGCTGCTCGCGCTCGCCGAGGACGCCACGCACAAGGGCTGGTGGGAAGATTCCGCCGATGTGCTCGCCGAGGACTACAAGCAGTTCATCGGCCTGGAACACGAGGCGAACACCATCGCCATCTGGCACGTCGACGTGGTGGCGGGACTGCTCCAGACGGAGGCGTACGCCAGGCACATCATCGGCAGCTACAGCAGGATCGAGCCCGTCGCGCCCGGCATGATCGGGCGGCTGGTCCGGATCAGGATGCGCCGCCAGCAGGTCATCGACCGCGCGGACCTGGAGCTGAACGTCGTCTTCGACGAATCGATCCTGCAGCGCAGGATCGGCGACGACGTCGTGATGTACGAGCAGCTGCAGCACCTGGCCAAGGTGGCCGAACGGCCGAACGTGACCATGCAGATCCTCACCCTCGACGGGCAGCACCGGGTTTTCGGCGAGTCCTTCGTCATCTTCGGCTTCGGCGCGGACAGCGACGCGATGCTGCAGGACGTCGTCGCCACCGAGCACATGCGCAGCGGCTTCACGCTGGAGGGTGAGCGGGAGACCTACCTCCACCGGATCGCGTTCGAGACGCTCGCCGAGGCGGCGCTCGACCCGGAGTCGTCCAAGGCGCTCATCCTCGACACGGCCGAATCACGCTGGCTCGGGCGTTAAGCGGAACCCCGGCGGCCGCACCGTCCACCCCGCGCTTCAACGTTGTCGATACTTGGGGTTTTTTGTTGCTTACGGTGCGTATTGAAACGCACGAGATTTTACGAATAATCGGTACGTAATGTGCGTTAGGGCTATTTGAGACAAGTAGGACTCTCGGGACAACTGTTGTCTGCTAGCCTATGGAATTAGTGACACGGTGCGTAGTATAATGATTACACATCGTAGTCATTGGCGACTAAAGTCCAAGCACAACAGCAAGCAGTGAGGTGGGGCGACATGACAAGGCCTGAAGACGAAAGGCCAGGTTCAGGTTCTCACTGGGTTAAGAGCTCGCTGAGCTTCTCCAACGGCAACTGTGTCGAAGTGGCGAACCTCTCAACGGGCGGCGTGGCCGTACGCAACAGCAGGGACCCAGAAGGGCCGGTTCTCCGGTTCACCCCGGATGAGTGGCACGCATTTATTGGTGGCGCTCACCTGGGAGAGTTCGACAACTTCGGCAGGTAATTCTCAATCGCGAGAACAGCGGAGGGTCCTTCCCGATGGCCCGGGGGGGACCCTCCGCTGCTGCGTCGCCGCCGATTGCCTCTTCGCCGGCTGAACCGTTCGCGGGCTGGCGGAATAGCCCTGCGTCCAGTGCCGGCTCGCGGCATCGCTGCGGCCGCCGCGCCGCGGCCTTGCGCGGGCGCGTGCCGTGAGTACGGTGAACCGCCGGGGGCGTTACGGCTCACCATTCCCACGTCTGCACCCCGGCGGATCGCGGCCGGCCAGCCGTTGCGGCATCAGGCCGAACCAGACGCGACCCGCTGGGGTACGTCAAAAGCCCTGCTCAGCCGGGCGTATGCCGGCTAGCATCGGGATCTGGCCCAGTACCTAGGCCAGGTGCGTACCCGCACCGGAGGGGATCATGGCGCGTCGCTGCCGACAGCACGCGCCTGGCGCCGCACGAACCGGTGTCCCCCGCCGCGAGGTGCGTGCTGGCGGTGGTCAGGGGCTCGCTGGCGAGGAAACGGCAACGCTGCAAGTCGATTGGCAGACGCGTCGCAATCCCGTTCATGCGGTTCCTTTAGTAGGGGCTGACGGATCGCGCTGCGACTGCCCGCGGGGAAGTCCGAGCACCGGGCGGATCCACATCAAGTTCTCGTTGCAGCACAAATACTTCTGCAAGTTGCGGTGCAAGACATCGGTCACCTGACTGATCTTCGCCTGTGACGGATGAGACTGATGTGACTAATGGGGTATCTCGCGCGCGACTCGCCCCACTCCAAAGGCCGCGGGTACCGGCCCTGATAGGTTCGCAGCATGGTTTCCCTTGGCCGTACGAACCTTGACGTCTTTCCCCTCTGCCTGGGAGGGAACGTGTTCGGGTGGACCGCCGGCGAGCAGCAGTCCTACGCCGTCCTCGACGCCTACACCGAGGCGGGCGGCAACTTCGTCGACACCGCCAACTCCTACCTGGTCGAGCACGGCCGGTCGGAGACGATCATCGGGCGCTGGTTCAAAGAACGCGGCAACCGCGACCAGATCGTGCTTGCCACGAAGGTCGGCGGCGGGCGCGACCCCCAGTACAGGAACCTGCGCGCGGACACCATCCGCAGCGAGGCGCACGCCTCACTCGGCCGGCTGCAGACCGACTACATCGACCTGTACTACGGGCACTACGACGACCAGGAGACGCCGCTCGAGGAGTCGCTGCGCGCGTTCGACGCGCTGGTCAAGGAGGGCGTCGTCCGGCACGTCGCCGCGTCCAACTACTCGCCGGAACGGCTGGCCGAGGCGCTCAGGCTGCAGCGCGAGCTCGGGCTCGCCGAGTTCACGGTGCTGCAGCCGCACTACAACCTCGTCGAGCGGGACTACGAGCGCACGCTCGGGCCCATCGCGGACGCGTGGGACCTGGCCGTGCTGCCCTACTACGCGCTGGCCAGCGGCTTCCTGACCGGCAAGTACCGGCAGGGCGGCGCGGACGTCGACTCGCCGCGCGCCCAGCGGGCCGGCCAGTACCTCGCCAAGGGCGGCGCGGCCGCGCTGGACGCGCTCGACCAGGTCGCGGCGGCGCACCAGACCACGCTGGCCGCGGTCGCGATCGCCTGGCTGCTGACCCGCCCGCACGTCGTCGCGCCGATCGCGAGCGCGCGGTCGACCGCCCAGCTGGCGGAGATCCTGCCCGCCGTCAAGCTGGAGCTGACGCCGGAGGAGACCGGCCTGCTGTCGTCCGCCACCGCGTAGGCCTAGCCGGCCTCCGCTGCCGCGATGCGCCGCACCTCGGCGAGTTCGAGCTTGCCCGCGGGCGTCCTTGGCAGGCTGGGCAGCAGCACGATGCCGCGCGGCACCTTGTACCCGGCTAGCCGGCTCCGCACCGCGTCCCGCAGTTCGGCCGCCGTGAGCGACGTGGAGGCGGTCGCCACCACGGCCATCACGCGCTCCCCCCACGTCTCGTCGGGGACGCCGACCACGGAGGCGTCGGTCACGTCGGGGTGGGCGAGCAGCGCGTCCTCAACTTCCTGCGGGTGGACCTTCTCGCCGCCGGTGTTGATGACGCCGGCGCCGCGGCCGAGAAACCGGATGGCGCCGTCCTGCTCGACCACCGCCAGGTCGCCGGGCATCGTGTAGCGGATCCCGTCGACGGTGCGGAACGTGGCCGTCGTCTTGGCGGTGTCCTTGTAGTACCCGCGCGGTATCGGGCCGCCGAAGGCGAGGACGCCGACCTGGCCGCTGCCCGGGGTCACCGGCGTGTCGCCGGCGAGCACCCTGGTGGGGGCGGCAGGGAAGAACCTGGCGGGCAGGTCAGCGACCGACGAGGTGACCGCGTACGCGAACGGGCCCCCTTCGCTCGAGGCGATCGCGTCGGTGATCGTGACGCTGGCGCGCTCGTGCAGCGCGCGCTTCAGCCGGTCGCTCAGCACGGTGCCCGAGCTGACCACGGAGTCGAGCGAGCTGAGGTCGTGCGGCCGCCCGGCCCGCTCCGCGGCGGCGAGCTCGTCGACGAGCGGCTGGCAGACCGCGTTGCCCGCCACCACGAGCGTCCGCACCCGCTGGGCGGCGACGGTCTCCCAGACGTGCCGCGGGTCCAGCCCGCCTGCCCGGGCGGTGACCACCCGGCCGCCCGCCAGCAGGGCGCCCATCGAGTTGAACAGCCCGGTCGCGTGCATCAGCGGGACGGCAGGCATCATGACCGGCGACCTGCCCGCGGACCTGGCGGCGGCCGCGACCCGCACCGCCTCGTCGACCGTGCCTGGCAGCGCGCGCACCCCGATCCGCTGGAAGACCGACGCCTCCATGGAGTGCATCAGGTCCGAAAGCCGCCAGATCACGCCTTTCGGCTTGCCCGTCGTGCCGCCGGTGTACATGAAGAGCTCGTCGGACCCAGGGCGCGGCCGGGCCGGCCGGGGCGGGTGCGCGGCGAGCAATTCTTCGAGCCCGGCAGCGTCCGGCCCTGGCTGGCCCGCGGCGGGGACGGCGCCGACCCTGACGAGCAGCCGCAGCGACGGGAGCCTGGCCGCGACGTCGGTGACGTTCCCGGCCAGTTCGCCGCTGAACACCAGGGCCGCGGCGTCGGCGTCGGCCAGCAGCGCGACCAGCTCGTCGCTGGTGTACCGGTAGTTGACGTTGACCGGCACCGCGCCGAGCTTGAAGGCGGCGAACACCGTCTCCAGGTAGGCGGCCCCGTTGTACAGGTAGCACGCGACCTTGTCCCCTGGGCCGACGCCGGCGTCCGCCAGCGCGGCGGCCAGCCGCGCGGCCCGGTCCTCGAATTCGGCGTAGCTGTAGTCCCGTCCCGGCTCGGAGATCGCGATCACGTCCGGCAGCTCGCGGGCGAACGCCTCCCAGACGGTGCCGAAGGAGACGTCCACTGCCCAGCCGCCCTTTGCTGTCAGGCGCGGCGGCCGACGCCGCCCCACATCCCGGAGTGCGCTTTCGCTTCGGCCCTGGACTCAGGGCGCCATTGCGGCACCACCACCACGCCGGGCTCGAGCAGCTCGAGGCCGTCGAAGAACCTCGTCACCTCGGCGTGCGTGCGGTGCCGCTGCGTCTCGCGGGCCCGCACGTTGTACTGCCTGGCCGCCTCGGCCATCTGCTCGGGCTCGATGTCCGACGCCACCTGGGACAGCGCGAGGCAGCTGCCCGGGGGCATGGCGTCCTTCAGCCGGCCGACGATCCCGTAGGGGTCGTCGGCGTCCACGATCAGGTGCATGACGGCGATCAGCATGATCGCCACCGGCTGGCTGAAGTTCAGCGTCCGCTCCGCCAGCCGCAGGATCTTTTCGGTGTCCCGCAGGTCAGCGTCGATATAGTCCACCGTCCCCCGCGGGCCGCTGGTGAGCAGCGCGCGGGCGTGCTGCAACACGACCGGGTCGTAGTCCACGTAGACCACGCGGGCGTCCGGCGTCACCGACTGCGCGACCTCGTGGGTGTTGTTCGAGGCGGGGATGCCGGTGCCGATGTCGAGGAACTGGGTGATCCCGGCGTCGGCGGCCAGGAACCGCACGGCGCGGGCCAGGAACGCCCGGTTGGCCCGCACGGACTCGACGATGCCCGGGTAGGCGGCCTGCACGGCGTCGCCAGCGGCGCGGTCAGCGGCGAAGTTGTCCTTGCCGCCGAGCCAGTAGTCGTGCACCCGGGCGCTGTGCGCCACGCTGATGTCGATGCGCGGCGTGCCGACGGCCTCCACGGCTATTCCTCCAGGAGGAGAGCGGTCTTCGGGCAGGACATGACCGCTTCCCTGACGCGGTCCGCGAGCTCCGGCGGGACCTCGCCGGCGCGGATGTGCAGCTCGTCCTCGTCGTCCACGGAGAAGACCTCGGGAACCAGGCCGGCGCACACGGCGTTGGCCTCGCACAGGTCGGTGTCAACGGTCACCCTCATGCGCAGATCGTAACTTTGGGGCCGGCCACAGGCCAGCCGGATCGTATATTGACCGCTCCGGAACCCGGTCCTACGATCCGGGCAAGCCGACGGGAACAGCCGACGGAACAAGGGCGGGAGGCGCCGATGCCCGCGAGCGATTCGGTGGCAGACACCGGCTTCGACTGGTTCAGCCCGGAAGTCATCCGCGATCCGCAGAAATACGACGGCATGATCCGCGAGGCGGGGCCCGTTGTCTACTCGCCGCAGTACGACGTGTGGGCGACGGGGCGGCACGCCCAGATCGAGCTCATGATGCGGGACTGGAAGACGTTCAGCTCCACCAGGCCGGCGTTCGAAGAGGTCGGCCAGCCCATGATCCTGCTGTCCGACGACCCGCCAGACCACCAGCGGGTCAGGACGGTGATCAGCAAGGGCATGTCGCCCGCGGTGCTCCGCCGCATGCAGGACGCCTTCGAGCAGGCGGCGGACCAGATCGTGCGGTCGCTGCTCGACGCGCCCGGCGGCATCATCGACGGGCACACCGACCTCGCGAAGGCGTACGTGCTGACCGTGTTTCCCGACGCGATCGGGCTCGGCGACACCAACAGGGAAATGCTGATCAGGTTCGGGCACGCGCAGTTCAACATGTTCGGGCCGAAGAACGAGATCTACCGCCAGTCGATGGACGAGGCGTTCGAGGTCTTCGAGTGGGTCGCGGTCAACTGCAAGCGGGACGCGGTCCAGCCCGGCGGCATCTGCATGGCGATGTACGAGGCCGCCGACACCGGGGCCGTCACCCAGGAAGAGGCCGAGGTCCTCGTCCGCACCCTGTACTCGGCGGGCTCCGACACCACGATCTACTCGCTCGGCAACACGCTGCGCGCGCTGGCGGAGTTCCCTGACCAGTACCAGCTCCTGCGGTCCAACATCGACGAGTTCGCGGTGCGGGCCTTCGAGGAGGGCATCAGGTACGACAACCCGGCCCGGTTCACCAGGCGCCGCGCCACCGCGACCGTGGAGGTCGACGGGACCGAGCTGCCGCAGGACGCGAAGATCCTGCTGCTGCACATGCCCGGCGGCCGGGACCCGCGGCGCTGGGCGGACCCGGCCGTCTACGACATCACCAGGGACGTGGTCAACAAGCACCTCGGCCTCGGGTTCGGGGTGCACGCCTGCGTCGGCGCGCGGGTCGCCCGCCTTGAAGGGGTGTCGCTGCTGTCGGCGCTGGCCCGCCACGTGCGGTCCGTTGAGCTGGCCGGGGAGCCGGAGGTGACCACGAACATGGCGGTGCACGGCCACGAGAAGCTGCCGCTGCGCATCGTGGCTGCGTAGGCACAGAGCCTAGGAGGCGCCGAACCAGCCGGGGACGTCCAGCCGGAACATCTCGCCGGGCACCATCGTCCGCAGGCTGTCCTCCAGGTCCCCGAGCCGGTCCGCGCCGAGGGTCCGCGCCCAGCGGTCCCTGATGTCGCCGAAGATCTCCGCCGACAGGGACAGCGCCGCCACTCCGCGCGGGG
>Ga0335075_10010204_pt1 | contig 14270 bp, 11 predicted proteins | sample Lox_Sample_24_FD_206723 | JGI IMG/M metagenome (GOLD analysis project Ga0335075, IMG submission 206723) | Soil microbial communities from Loxahatchee National Wildlife Refuge, Florida, United States - Lox_Sample_2.4 | ecosystem: Environmental > Terrestrial > Soil > Wetlands | place: USA...
AGGGTGCTTGACCCGCTCTACACCGCGCTTGGGACGCGCTTCCACCACGAGAAGGCGCCACGTGAGCGTGCCACCTACGAGGCGGCGCTCGCCGAGGCCGGCCTGCCGGCCAGCCTGGCCGACGCCGCGGAGTCCACGGAGTACGACGAGGCGCTGCGCGCGTCGCACAAAGAGGGCATCGAACGGGTCGGCTACGAGGTAGGGACGCCGATTATTTCCGTGGGTGGCACTTCGATTTTCGGGCCCGTGGTGTCGCCGATCCCGCGCGGGGAAGCGGCTGCGCGGCTGTGGGACGGCGTGCTGCTCGTCGCCGGGACCGATGGCTTCTTCGAACTGAAGAGGTCTCGAACCCGGGAGCCAATCTTCGACTGACGGCCCACGAACGGGCATTGGTGGCATATTACGCGCCTCGTCCGCCTAGCGAGTTTCACATCATATTACACCGCGTGCCTGTTTCGTCATCGGTTGTGATCGTGCCGTTTTCCCGGTGACGGAACGGGCTCGTGTATGAAGGCGCGGGGCGAGTCTGGCAGACTAGCGAGCGTGCGCGTATACCTGGGATCCGACCACGCGGGGTTCGAACTCAAGACCAGGCTGATCGCCTGGCTCAGCGAAGCCGGGCACGAGCCGGTCGACTGCGGTCCGGAAGGCTACCGCCCGGACGATGACTACCCCGTGTACGTGATGCGCGCGGCGCGCGGTGTCGCCGGGGACCCGGGAAGCCTGGGCATCGTGATCGGCGGTTCCGGCAACGGCGAGCAGATCGCGGCCAACAAGATCTCCGGCATCCGGGCCGCGCTGGCCTGGACACTCCAGACGGCCAGCCTCGCCCGTCAGCACAATGACGCGAACGTGCTCAGCCTGGGCGCGCGGATGTACACGATCGAGGAGGCGATGGGGTTCGCGCAGGTCTTCGTCGCGACCCCGTTCTCCGGTGAGCAACGGCACGCCAGGCGGCTGGCGATGATCGCCGACTTCGAGAAGACCGGGGAGTTGCCGCCGCTGCCGGCCGACCCGGCCGAGTCCTAGCGGGCGCGGCGCCGCCGGCGCCGGCCCCGCGGTTCCTCCTCGGCGGCCTTCGCGTCCTCGCGGCCCGACGGCGCCGGGGTGACTTGCGACGATACCGCGTCCTCGCGCGCGGCGGCCGCCGCGAGGTGGTCCGGCCGCGGCCGTGAGGCGTCCCTGGCCCGCATCGCGCCGCTGAGCGTGATCTTCATGGCTGCCATGCGTATCAGTCTGGGTCAGAAAACCACCGGACACCAGGGGGACGGGTCCCAGGACATCGCGGCGGACAGCGGTGCCAGCGTGCCCGGCCGGAGTTCGGTGACCAGCCCGGCGGCGGCGAGCGTGCCGAGCCGGGTGCCACCGAGGTAAGCGGCGCCAAGCTCCTGGATGCCGAGCGCGACGTCGGCGGGCTTGCTTGTCCGTTCGATGCTGGCTTCGTTCGTGTTCGCGGTGAGATGCCACCGGCCCGCGTTGGACGGCAGCAACTCGTCGCTGACCTCGAGCACCACGTCGACCGGGCAGGAGTAGGCGCGCGCGGCCAGCGCCGCCGGCAGGTCAACGACCCGCACCCACAGCCCGTCCGTGACGTTCACCCGTGCCCGGCGCGGGTCAAGGAGCTGGAACAGCACCGGGTCCGCGGCGGACCGCAGCCGCGCGGTGACCTCCGCCACCAGGTCGCGGCTGAGCAAGTCGTGCCACAGCGCCGCGCCCGCCGCCGGGTCGGCGGCGATGAGCTCTCGGATCTCGAGCAGGCCGTCGGGCAGCCCCGTGCCGCGCTCCCAGCGGCTCTGTGCCGCGTAGAGCGCGTAGCCGCGCGGCCCGGAGTCGTCCTCGGCCAGCAGGCAGCGCAGCGGGCTGAACCCGCGCCTGTCCTCCTCATGATCGCGCAGCACCCGCTCCCACCAGGCGTCGTTCCTGGTGAAGAAACCCGGCTGGGTTTGCAGCACGGTGTCGTAGACCTTCGCGAGTTCCACCGCGGCCGCCGCGGGCCCGGCGAGCCGCAGCCGAAGCGCCGGATCGGCCGGCGCCGTGGCGGAAAGGGCTCCCTCGCCCCGGTGGAAGGTGAAGAACGCGTCGTTCGACGCCATGCCGTATCCGTAGCGCCCGTACAGCGGGGTCTCCGAGGCCCAAAGCGCGGCGATGGGCTCACCCTTGGCGCTGATATCCGCGAGCTGGCGGCGCATCAGCGAGCGGAGGATGCCGCGCCGCCGGTAGGTCGGCAGCACCGCCACGTACGAGACGCCCGCGGTCGGCACCAGGCCGCCGGGCACGCCCATGCGGAAGGTGTAGGCGCCAGCGACGCCGACCGGGCCGGCGCTCGCGGGCAGCGCCGGGTCGAAGGCCGCCAGCGATCGGTCGGCCTCGAACAGGCGCCGGACCAGCGGCAGCTGGCGCTCGGGCAGCGGGCCGCCGTGGAATGCGTGCTCGTCCACGGCATGAAATGCGGTAAATTCGTCGAGAGGCACAGGACGTATCGGATACGGCTCTGTCATGATTGTCTTCCTATCCTGCCGGGGTGCCGAACGCGAGTGGTTTTTCACGCGCGGGGAGGGCGGCGAAAAAATGAGAAGCGTGGCGCCGCGTGCGATTCTCCGAAGTGGCGACTAGTCTGCCGGCATCATGATGCTTTCCGCCCCCGCCATTGTCCTACGCTCAGTGACGCATAGGCTACGTACGGTCAGCACCTGGCTGGGCAATCTGGCCCGCAAGCAGTTCATCACCAGGAACCGCCGGGTGGCCTTCGGGCTCACCCTGGTCACGGTGGTGATCGCGGTGGCGGCGGTGCACGTGTCGGCGTGGTGGTTCTCGCCCGATGTGATGATCTTGCCAATCCTGTGCGGCGGGCTGCTGCTATGGCCGCGTGCGCTGCGGATCCTGTTCGGGATCACGGCGGTGTGCATGGCCTACGACGTGGTCAAGGATAAGGCCGGGGCGGGAATCGTCGCCACGCTCGTGGTCACCGCCTTTTTCGCCGACGTCCTCTCCCGGACCAGGGGGAAGCTGGGCACCCGCGGGCTGCGCGCCGACCGGATGATGATCGAGTTGCGGGACCGTGTCCACGCCCAGGGCCTGCTGCCCGAACTCGGCGAGGGCTGGGGGTCGGCGGTGGTGCTGCGGCCGGCCGGGGGATCGTCGTTCGGCGGCGACTTCGTGGTCTCCAACTGCGACGGCAAGACGCTTGAGGTCGCGCTTGTCGACGTGCCGGGCAAGGGGATGGACGCGGGGACCAGGGCGCTGCTGCTTTCCGGGGCGTTCGGCGGCCTGCTCGGGTCGGTGCCGCGCGAGTCGTTCCTTCCCGCCTGCAACGCCTACGTCCGCCGGGGTAAAGCCGCCGAGGGCTTCGTGACCGCCGTCCACCTGGCGGTAGACCTGGCGTCGGGGGAGTACGTGCTGTCTTCGGCCGGGCATCCGCCTCCGGTGCACTACGACGCCAACACCGGCCGCTGGCGGACCACGCAGGCCCGCGGGATCGTGCTCGGCGTGGTCCCCGACCTGGCCGGCGTGCCGGAAACCCCCGAAGAGGGCGTGCTCCGCCGCGGTGACGCCATCCTGCTCTACACCGACGGGATGGTGGAGGCACCGGGGGAGGACATCGACGAGGGGATCGACCGTCTGCTCGGCGAGGCGGACCGCATGGTGGTCAACGGCTTCAGCAGCGGCGCGCCGGAACTCGTCGCGGCTATGCAACGCGCGATCGGCGGCTCTGATGACTGCGCCCTCGTCCTCATCTGGCGCTCCTGACCTGGCCCCCATCGGTCCGGTCCCGCCTCCGTACGGGCATTTCGCCTATATAGCAACGAAAGCACCCATGCGATGACCATGATCCCGAAGACTTTATTCCTAACGTAAATTTTTCGTCGTATGTATATCAAATATTCGCAATAAAATAGTTTCGCAAAATGGGCGGATTCGCTTTATCTTCGGCCGAAATGCCGTGGATGCCGGATTTGCGCGGTGGGGCTTGTGCTTTGTCCCTGGTTCCCGGGGTTTCGCACTCATGGAGGTTGCACGGCCCCCTGTTCCTCCTTCCATACCCGCCGGGGGTATCCGGGGAGGAGTGACGTCATGATCACGGGCCGTTACCCGCGAATAACGCGGTGAACAACCCACGATCATGGAACAGCCGGCCGCGCCGGCCGCGCCGACCGCGCCGGCCGTCGGAGTCTGTGGTTCGCCTCCACCGCGTCAGGACCCGCTCCCGCCGCGGGCCCGGCGAGGCGAACCGTAAGGGAACGAGGTCGAACACGGGAAGACCCATCCCGAACGACTTCTGAAAACAAGGTGAACACCACCCTCACGCGAGCCGGATCCAAGCTCCGTGCCGCCCGGGTGATACTTCTCACGTGCTCCCGCTGTCATGTGTCGAGGGCGCAGCGTAGTGATACATGCCCGAGCGCGTAGCCATCACGACACGGCAAGTCAAAAAGTTTCCGTAATGTGTCTTAGCCGCGATTTTTCGTGGCGCTGAGTTAAATCGTCGTTTTGGGGTGCATGGGCAGATTTCAGTAGCTTAACCTCGCGGGCGGGCGACCCTCCGGTCGGCGTACCATGACGACATAAGCCCAGCTCAGAGGCTATTTCATAGGAGCTTATCCGCATTCCCTAGCATATCTGGTTTGGCTGTCGCAAACTAATTGGGGGACCATAGCCGGATACCCCGCGGGGTTACCCGCCAGTTCTCCGACATAGGCGTCAGGTGACGCGTGCGTCATTGTTTGCATTTATATGTGACCTGTGCGCAAATAGACAGGTGGCTGGCGGAGGACAGGGAGGCCCGGCGGGAGAGCCCGGGCCGGATGACGAGATGCCCGCGGGAAGTCCCGCGGGAAGCAGGGTGATCACCGCCCCCGCCGGAGGCATGGCGATCGCCGCCGAGGTGTCGCTGGCGGTCGCGGCGAAGGCGTCGGGAGAGAACTTCCCTGTGGCCCTGCGCGTGCTGCCGCGGGAACGGCGAAAACACCTGACCGCCCTGTACGGTTTCGCCCGGCTGACCGACGACATCGGCGACGAGCCGCTCCCCGGCCTTGACCCGGCCGCGAGTCAGGAAACGCAGTGCGCCACCCGGCTGCGCCTGCTCGACGAGCTGCAGGCGGACGTCGCCCGGATCTACGCCGGCGAGCAGCCCAAGCTCCCCGCCATCCGCGCGCTCGGCGAGACCGTCGCGGCGTGCGGCATCCCGCGCCAGCCGTTCGACGACCTGATCCAGGCCAACCGGCAGGACCAGCTGGTCACCAGGTACGAGACCTACGCGGAGCTGGTGAAATACTGCGAGTTGTCCGCGAACCCGGTCGGCCAGGTCGTGCTGTACATCTTCGGTGCGGCATCCGAAGAGCGGTTGCGCCTGTCCGATAACATCTGCACTGCCCTACAGCTGGCCGAACACTGGCAGGACGTTGCCGAGGATCTGGCGAACGGCCGGATCTACCTGCCGCGGGAAGACCTGGCGAAGTTCGGCTGCACCGAGGCCGACCTGGCCAAGCCGGGCGCCGGCCAGGCGGTGGTGAAGCTCATGGCTTTCGAGACCGAGCGCGCGGCGCGGCTGCTCGACGACGGCGCTCCGCTGGTCGGCACGCTGCACGGCGCGGCCAGGCTGGCGATCTCCGGTTACCTGGCCGGCGGGCGCGCCGCGCTCAAGGCGATCGCTCGGAGCGGTTATGACGTGCTCCGGCAGACGCCGAAGCCGGGCAAGGCGGACACGCTGGCCGGCCTGGTCAGCTGTTATCTCCGAGGGAGGTGAGCGTGTGGACACGGAACAGGCGTACCAGGAGTGCGAGCGGATCACCTGGACACAGGCGCGGAACTTCGCTTACGGCATTAGGCTGCTGCCGCCGCCCAAGCGGCGGGCGCTCGCCGCTGTCTACGCGTTCGCCCGGCGGGTCGACGACATCGGGGACGGCACGCTGTCGGCTCAGGAAAAGGCCCTGCAGCTCGAAGAAGCACGCGGGCAGGTGCATGGCCTGGTAAAAGCAACGGGAGGCACGCTCCACAGCGACGCGACGCCGGCCGAACTCGACCCAGAAGACGCGGTGCTTGTCGCGCTGACCGACGCGGGGCGCCGGTTCGCCATCCCGATGGCGGCGTTCGGCGAACTGATCGACGGTTGCCTCGCGGACGTCAATGAGGCGACCTACGAGACGTTCGACGACCTGCTGTACTATTGCCGCTGCGTGGCCGGCTCGATCGGCCGCCTGTCGCTGGGCATCTACGGTGCCAAGGAGCCGACCAGGCAGCAGCGGATGGCCGACGACCTCGGCGTGGCGCTGCAGCTCACGAACATCCTGCGTGACGTCCGCGAGGACTACCTGAACGGCCGGGTGTACCTGCCCGCCGAGGACCTGGCCAAGTTCGGCTGCGAGATCGCCGGTGGCCAGCCGGAGCCGTTCCCTGACCCGGCGCAGCAGGCGCGGTTCGCTGGCCTGGTCGAGTTCGAGGCGGCGCGCGCCCGTGAGTGGTACGCGTCCGGGATGCGGCTGCTCGCCACGATCGACCGCCGCAGCGCCGCCTGCACCGGGGCGATGGCCGGCATCTACCGCCGCCTGCTCGAGCGCATCGCGCGCCAGCCATCGGCCGTCCTCCAGGGCCGGATGTCGCTCCCCGCTGGGGAGAAGGCGCTGGTCGCCGCGCGGGCGCTGACCGGCGTCGACCGCTGGATGACCCGCCGGGGAGGAACTCTGTGAAGGCGGTCGTGATCGGCGGTGGGCTGGCCGGCATCACCGCCGCGGTCGCGCTGGCGCAGGCCGGCGAGGACGTCACCCTGCTCGAGGCCAAGCCCCGGCTGGGCGGCGCGACGATGTCGTTCAACCGCGATGACCTCGTGGTCGACACCGGCCAGCACGTGTTCCTGCGCTGCTGCACGGCTTACCGCGGGCTGCTCGACCGGCTCGGCATGAGCGCGCACGCCCCGCTGCAGCGCCGCTTCGACGTAACCGTGCTCACCCCGTACCGCCGCGCGAGGCTGCACAGGAACCGGCTCCCCGGCCCGCTGCACTTGCTGCCGGCCCTTGCCCGGTATCCCCTGCTTTCTCTCCCCGAACGGGCGCGGGTGTCTCAGGCAGCCCTCGCGATGCGCAAGGTGGACCCGGCCGATCCGGCGATCGACGAGCTCAGGCTGGGTGACTGGCTCGCCGCGCACGGCCAGGACGAGCGGGCGCGCCGCGCGCTCTGGGACCTGTTCTCGGTCTCGTCGCTGAACGTACCCGGCGACGACGCCTCGCTCTCGCTGGCCGCGACGGTCGTGCGGACCGGGCTGCTTGGCTCGGCCGGCGCGGCGGACATCGGGGTGCCCGCGCTCTCGCTGGGTGAACTGCACGGTGCCGCGGCCGCGCGGCTGCTCGGCAAGCTGGGCGCCACCCTGCGGCTGGGCACGAAGGTCGCCGCGATCGAGGTGCCGGGCGCGGGCGGCGCGGGCCGCTTCCTCGTCCGGCTGGCCCGGGCGGAGGGCGCCGACGGCGATGCCGATGCCGGGCCGGTCCCGGCGGACGCCGTGGTGCTCGCGGTCCCGCACGAGGCCGCCGCGCGGTTGATGCCGGAAGGCGCGCTGCCCCCGGCCACGGTCGCGGCCTGGTCCGGGCTCGGGGCGGCCCCGATCGTGAACGTGCACGTCATCTACGACCGGAAGGTCATGGACCTCCCGTTCGCCGCGGCCGTCGACTCGCCGGTGCAGTGGGTATTCGACCGGACGAGGATCTCCGGCATGCATGCCCGCGGGGACGATGGGCAGTATCTGGCGATATCGCTCTCGGCCGCCGACGAGTACGTGGACATGCCGTCCGGCAAGCTGCGCGAGCAGTTTGTCCCGGCGCTCGCGGAGTTGTTCCCCGGTGCGCGGGATGCGCGAGTGACGGAGTTCTTCGTCACGAGGGAGCGGCGTGCCACGTTTCGTCAGGTGCCGGGGACGGGGCGGTTGCGTCCACGGGCATCGACGGCGCTGCCTGGGCTGGCGCTGGCGGGCTCGTGGACCGATACCGGCTGGCCAGACACGATGGAGGGCGCCGTGCGCAGCGGCCTGAACGCCGTCCTCGCCCTTCGGGGCGACCCGGAGGAAGCCGAAGGGCATCAGCCGGGAATCGATCAAACCGCTGTGGATGCTGTGTTTGCCGAGAATGCTGGGAGCAAAAGTGAATAGCGCGACAGTGAACACGAGGGAGGTGCGCTTGTGACAGTCGTTATGCCGGCCGGCGTCGCTGTGGCTCGTGACCTGGTTGGACCTGCGACGGAGGCCGCGCTCGCCCGGCTAAGCCCGGGTGTACGCCGGGTCGCCGCCTATCACTACGGCCTCGCCGACGCGGACGGCAACCCCGTCCGTGAGGGCAGCGGCAAGGCGCTGCGGCCCGCACTGGCCCTGCTGTCCGCGCGTGCCGCCGGCGCGGCGCCCGAGCGCGGCGTCACCCCCGCGGTCGCGGTCGAGCTCGTGCACAATTTCTCGCTGCTGCACGACGACATCATGGACGGTGACACCGAGCGCAGGCACCGGCCGACCGCGTGGACGGTGTTCGGCGTCGGCGCCGCGATCCTCGCCGGGGACGCACTGCTCGCCCTCGCCAACGACATGCTGCTTGAGGACATGGCTCCGGGCGGCCCATGGGCGGCGCGCTGCCTGTCCACCGCGGTGCAGCGGCTGATCGCCGGACAGGGCGAAGACCTGGCGTTCGAGAAGCGCGGCGACGTGACCTTGCCCGAGTGCCTGGAGATGGCGGGCGACAAGACCGCGGCGCTGATGGCCTGCGCGTGCACGATTGGCGCGGTGCACGTGGGGGCGCCGCCTGAGCTGGCCATGGGACTGGCCGAGTTCGGCGGGCACGTGGGCCTGGCGTTCCAGCTCACCGACGACCTGCTCGGCATCTGGGGCGCGCCCGAGGTGACCGGCAAGCCGGTCCGTGCCGACCTGCGGGCCCGCAAGAAGTCGCTGCCCGTGGTGGCGGCGCTGTCCAGTGGCACGCCGGCCGCCGGGGAACTGGCGGAGATCATGGAGAGCACAGGGACGCTCAGCGAGGAAGAGCTTGTCCGCGCCGCCGACCTAGTGGTCGCGGCCGGCGGCAAGCAGTGGGCGGAGCAGGAGGCCGACGACCGGCTCGCCGCGGCCGCCAAGAGCATCGAGGGCATCGGGCTTCCCGCCGACGTCCGTGCCGAGTTCATGGCGATCGCCGAGTTCATCACCGCGAGGCAGTGGTGACGGTTACCGAGAGCACCTCGGTCGGCGAGCTCGCGGCCGCGACGCTGAAGCGGGCGCGTGAGGCCCTGCTCGGCCTGCAGGACCCGGGCGGATGGTGGCAGGGAGAACTCGAGACCAACGTCACGATGGACGCCGAAGACGTGCTGCTCCGCCACTTCCTCGGCATCCTCACCCCCGAGCTGGCGGGCGAGTCGGCGGGGTGGATTCGCAGCAAGCAGCGTGAGGACGGCACCTGGGCCAACTTCTACGGCGGTCCGGGTGACCTGTCCACCACGGTCGAGGCGTACGTCGCGCTCCGGCTGGCCGGCGACGAGCCGGACGCGCCGCACATGAAACAGGCCACCGAGTGGATAACGGCAAGTGGCGGGCTGACCGCGACCCGGGTGTTCACCCGGATGTGGCTGGCGCTGTCCGGCCTGTGGTCCTGGGACGACCTGCCGGTCATTCCGCCGGAGATCATCTACCTGCCCTCGTGGTTCCCGCTGAACATCTATGACTGGGGCTGCTGGGCGCGGCAGACGATCGTCGCGCTTGCGGTCGTGCAGTCGTTCCATCCGTCCCGGCCGCTCCCGTTCCGGGTCGACGAGCTGTATGCGGCCCGTGGCGGGCAGCCCCGTGGCGGGCAGCCCCGTGGCGGGCAGCCCCGTGGCGGGCAGCCCCGTGGCGGGCAGCCCCGTGGCGGGCAGCCCCGTGGTGGGCAGCAGAGCCCGGCGCTGCCGTCGAAGGGCGGGCAGGACGATCCCTGGTCGGTGTTCTTCAACAGCCTGGACAAGGTCCTGCACAAGGTCGAGCACCGCATCCCCCGGCGCGCGCGCCGCGCCGCGCTGCGCCGCTGCGCGGAGTGGATCATCGCCCGGCAGGAGGCGGACGGCTGCTGGGGCGGCATCCAGCCGCCATGGGTGTACTCGATCATCGGGCTGCACCTGCTCGGCTACGGCCTGGACCACCCGGTCATCAAGAAGGGCCTGGACGGCCTGGAGCGGTTCACGATCAGGGAGAACGGCACCCGCCGCCTGGAGGCCTGCCAGTCCCCGGTCTGGGACACCGTGCTCACGATGATCGGGCTCGCCGACGCCGGCCTGCCGCCGGAGCATCCGGCGCTGCGCAAGGCCGCGCAGTGGGTCCTCGACGAGGAGATACGCGGTCCGGGCGACTGGCAGGTCCGGCGCCCGCACACGCCACCGGGGGGCTGGGCGTTCGAGTTCGACAACGACAACTACGCCGACACCGACGACACCGCTGAGGTGATCCTGGCGCTCCGCCGGGTTTCCGGCCCGGATGTCCGCCCCGCGATCAACCGCGGCCTGCGCTGGCTCGAGGGCATGCAGTGCAAGGACGGCGGATGGGGCGCGTTCGACGCGGACAACACCCGCGAGCTGGTGAACAAGCTGCCGTTCTGCGACTTCGGTGCGGTCATCGACCCGCCGAGCGCGGACGTCACCGCGCACATCGTGGAGGCGCTCGCGGCGGAGGGCCTGGCCAGCGAGACAGCCTGTCGGCGCGGCGTGGTCTGGCTGCTGCGCAACCAGGAGAGCGACGGATCCTGGTTCGGCCGCTGGGGCGCGAACTACATCTACGGCACCGGCGCCGTGGTGCCCGCGCTGATCGCGGCCGGCGTGAAGCCGGGCAAGCCGCAGGTCCGCCGCGCGGTCGCCTGGCTCGAGGCGCACCAGAACGCCGACGGCGGCTGGGGCGAGGACCTGCGCTCTTACGACGACCCGGCGTGGGCGGGCAAGGGAGACTCGACCGCCTCGCAGACCGCGTGGGCGCTGCTCGCGCTGCTCGCCGCGGGGGAGCGGGAGAGCCCGGCTGCCGAACGCGGCATCCGCTGGCTGGCACAGACCCAGCTGCCGGACGGCACCTGGGACGAGCCGCAGTTCACCGGAACCGGCTTCCCGCGCGACTTCTACTTGAACTACCACCTCTACCGGCTGGCCTTCCCGGTCTCCGCGCTCGGCAGATACGTGAGGGGTACTTCCCATGACTGAGACGATCCCGCAGCATCGTGCCGCCGAGGCTGGGATGAGCTCCGAACCCGCCACGGGCACCGGGCTGCTCGTCTTCGCGCCGCTGCACCTGGAGGCGAACGCCGTGCGCCGCGGGCTGCGGGAGCCGGGCAGCCGCGTGGTGCGCACCGGCATGGGCGCCGCGAAGGCGGCGCGGGCGGCCAGGGGGAGTCAGCCGGGAACGTTCGGGAGCATGGTCATCATGGGGACGGCGGCCGGGCTCGCCCCCGATCTCAAGCCGGGCGACCTGGTCGTCGCGACCGAGGTCAGCGACGGGGAACGCACCGTACCGCTGCCGGGCGCCGAGCTGCTGGCCGGCGAGCTGCGGCGTGCGGGGCTGCGGGCGCGCGCCGGCCAGCTGGTCACCGTGTCGGCCCTGGTCAGATCCGCGGAACGGCAACGGCTTGCTGCCTCGGGCGCCCTGGCTGCCGACATGGAGTCGGCGGCACTGCTCGGCGCCGCTCCGGAGGGCCGGCCGAGGGCCGTGATCAGGGCGGTGTCGGACAGCGGGTTCGGGCCGTCCATGGTCAGCGGTGGACTTGCCGCGCTGCGGTCGCTGCGCGCCGCCGCGCCGGTCGCCGAGCGGTGGGCCGCCGCGTGCGCCGAGCGGACCGTGCTGCTGGCGGGTCCCCGGTCGTTCTGCGCCGGGGTGGAGCGGGCCATCGAGATCGTGGAGCGCGCGCTCGAGCTGCGCGGCGCGCCGGTTTACGTGCGCAAGCAGATCGTGCACAACACGCGCGTGGTCGCCGACCTGGAGCAGCGGGGCGCGGTGTTCGTGGACGAGCTCGACGAGGTTCCGGACGGAGCGACGGTCGTGTTCTCCGCGCACGGGGTGTCGCCGGCGGTCCGCGACGGGGCCTCCCAGCGCAGCCTGTCGGTCATCGACGCGACCTGTCCGCTGGTGTCCAAGGTGCACGCCGAGGCGCGCCGATTCGCCCGCGAGGGGTACACGGTGGCGCTGATCGGGCACGCCGGGCATGAGGAAGTGGAAGGCACGCTCGGCGAGGCGCCCGACTCGGCGGTCCTCGTGCAGACCGTCGAGGACGTGGCGTCGCTGGCGCCGCGGGACTCCGAGAAGGTCGCCTACCTGATGCAGACCACGCTGGCCGTCGACGAGGCAGCCGACGTGGCGGGCGCGCTGCGGGAACGGTTTCCGCAGATGCGCGCTCCGGGCAGCGATGACATCTGTTACGCCACCACGAACCGTCAGGTGGCCGTCCGGGCCGTCGCGACGGAGGCGGACCTGGTGCTCGTCGCCGGCTCGAAGAACTCCTCCAACTCGGTGCGGCTGGTGGAGAGATCCGAGCGGACGGGGACGCCCGCTCACCTCATCGACGGCGCCTCGGATATCGAGCTGTCCTGGTTGTCCGGCGTCTCGGTGGTTGGGCTCACCGCGGGTGCGTCCGCCCCGCCGGCGGTAGTCAGCGAGATCATCAGCGCGCTGTCCGGTCTTGGCGCCGTCACGGTGACCGAGCGAGTCACCACAACCGAGTCTGTACAGTTCGGCCTGCCCAGGGAGGTAAGGCGCTAAATGTCCATGCCACTGCGCGTCAGCATGCGCATCGGGGCACACCTGATGAAGCAGAAGCTGCGCGGAAATAAGAAGTTTCCGCTGCTCGTGGAGCTGGAGCCGCTGTTCGCCTGCAACCTCAAGTGTGCGGGCTGCGGCAAGATCCAGCACCCCGCTTCGGTGCTCAAGCAGCGGATGCCGGTCGAGCAGGCGATCACCGCCATCGAGGAGGCGAACGCGCCGATGGTGTCGATCGCCGGCGGCGAGCCGCTCATGCACCCGCAGATCGACGTGATCACCAGCGAGCTGATCAAGCGGAAGAAGTTCGTGTTCCTGTGCACGAACGCGCTGCTGATGGCCAAGAAGATCGACAAGTTCACCCCGTCGCCCTACTTCCGCTGGGTGGTGCACATCGACGGGCTGCGGGAGCGGCACGACGAGTCGGTCTCGAAGGAAGGCGTGTTCGACGAGGCCACCGCCGCGATCCGGATGGCGAAGGAGCGCGGGTTCAAGGTCAACACGAACACCACGTTCTTCAACACCGACACGCCGCAGGCGGTCATCGACGTGCTCGACTACCTCAACGACGAGCTCGAAGTCGACGACATGCAGATCTCGCCGGGCTACGCCTACGAGAAGGCACCGGACCAGGAGCACTTCCTCGGCGTGACCGAGACCCGCGAACTGTTCCGCAAGGCGTTCGCGGACGGGCGGCGGAAGAAGTGGCGGCTGATGCACACGCCGCTGTTCCTCGACTTCCTCGAGGGCAAGGTCGACTACGAGTGCACGGCGTGGGGAATCCCGTCGTACTCGCTTTTCGGCTGGCAGAAGCCGTGCTACCTGATGTCCGACGGGTACGTCCCGACTTACAAGGAGCTGGTCGAGACCACCGAGTGGGAGAAGTACGGCCGGGGCAAGGACCCGCGCTGTGCCAACTGCATGGCGCACTGCGGCTACGAGCCCTCGGCGGTCATCGGCACGATGACCTCCCTCAAGGAGTCCATCCGCGCCCTACGGGAAAGCTAACCCGTCCCGGGGAGGGCAATGCCGAGAACGTTCGACGATCGGCCGGGATTTCGAGTAAACTTTTTTTACCGTGAAGACTTCGTGTACCTATACGATGAATTATCGTCGCCAGGAATTAAGTCTTCGCGATCATGGAGCCCGACGCTGAGTTCACCCTCCGGATGTATCCCCTTTTGAGTGTTATCGCTGCTCGTGTCGCATTCGGCCGTTCCCCGGGGCCTGGCCTCTGGGATGCCATCGGGCTTACATAAGCTCCATGCGTCCCAGGCGACCCGAACTTGATTCGTTCTTGCGGCTTGCGCTGGCCACGCTTTGCTAAATGGTTTCTGGAATCGGCTGGTTCGAAGGTCCCATTCAGGGACTTCCAAGGTAAGGCCTTCAGGATACTGTCTGGCGCGGACGCCGCCTCAGAGCGGATTACCACTTCCGGGACGGCGAGTCCGCGCCGCCAACTTGCCTTCAGGGGACGCCTCTTACCCCTTCCTGGCAAGATATAGCTGCTATTTGCTGAAGTCCGTTGAGGAGTCCGATGTTCTTTACGTACCTCTGG
>Ga0335075_10010205_pt1 | contig 14270 bp, 12 predicted proteins | sample Lox_Sample_24_FD_206723 | JGI IMG/M metagenome (GOLD analysis project Ga0335075, IMG submission 206723) | Soil microbial communities from Loxahatchee National Wildlife Refuge, Florida, United States - Lox_Sample_2.4 | ecosystem: Environmental > Terrestrial > Soil > Wetlands | place: USA...
GATCTCGTCGGGGGTGACGATCCACGGGCCGAACGGCGCGTGCGTGTCGAAGGATTTGCCCAGGATCCATTGTGGGGTGTGGAACTGCCAGTCGCGCACGCTGACATCGTTGCCCGCCGCATAACCGAAGATCACGCCTGGCGCGTCAGCCTTCGAGACATGGCGACAGCGCTTGCCGATGATGGCGACGAACTCGGCCTCATAGTCGATGGCCGATGAAGCTTTCGGCATCTGGATCGGATCGTAGGGCCCGTTGACCGCGTTCGGCAGTTTGGAGAACCAGATCTGGCGTTCCGGCGTTTTCTGTCCGCTTTCCGCAATGTGGTCGGCGTAGTTGAGCCCGATGGCGAGGATTTTCTGCGGCCGGGGTACAGGCGCTTTCAAACGGACGTCGGCGATCTTGAAATGCGGTTTGACGCTCTCGATGCGGCGCAGTTCGGCTTCAACGGAGGGCCATGCCTCGATCAGCGCGATCATGTCCTCGGAGAGCCGCGGCGCCGCCTGCGCGAGGTCTATGATTGCGTCGCCGGCGACAAGGCCGACGCGCTCCCGTCCGTCCGTCTCGAATGTGGCGAGCTTCATTGGTGGCCTCCGTATCGACGAAGGCAACAACAGCGGCGCTGCCGAAGCAAGCGCCGCTGCATATTCATCGGCAGATTACGCGCGTGCGCGGCGGCCCGACTTGGACGATGCGGCTTCCGCCTGATCGTTCGCGAGCTGGCGTGCGAGATTGAGGATCGCGCGGCGGCGCTTCGGCGACTCGATGCTCGCATAGGCTTCGAGCAGATCGCTCGCGCCCGGCTCCGTGAGATATGCCACCTGCTTGGAGAACGAACCGGACGATTTCGACTTGTCGAGATTGCCGATCAGATCGCCGACGCTGCATTCGAGTGCTTCCGAAATCTCGACAAGGCGCGAGAAGCTGATGCGGTTCGTACCGTGTTCGTATTTCTGCACCTGCTGGAAGGTGATGCCCACGGCGCGGGCCAGCTGATCCTGCGAGAAGCCCAGTTCCTTGCGGCGCAGCCGGACGCGCGAGCCCAGGGCGATGTCGAGGGGGTGTGGTGAATGCTCGTCAGAGTTACGTGCCATTGTCGATTCCCGTTGTTGCAATAGCGTCTTATACATCAATCGTTGCACCGCTTGTCCATGCGAACGGTTGTGCAACGCAGGTTTTTTCAACTTTTTCGGTTAAGCCTGACGCGTGAATGCGGATAAGTCCTACAATCGAGTCGAATGTGGCAAAAAGCAGGCAAACGGCGGGTGGAAGAGGTTGAGCGGTTTGGGAACGATCATACGCGGCGCGGCAAGCTGGCTTCCATCCGGCGTTTTGCGGCCGTTTGGCCGTCCGGCCGCGCTGTTCTTTCACGGCGTAGAGCCGGGGATCGACGATTCGCGCGTGCAGTCCAATCATCACAGGGCTGCGTGTTTTGCAGAGATTGCCACCTGTCTTAAGGACAATTTCGATGTGCTGCCGTTGACGATGTTGCCGGACGTCCTGCGGCAACCGCAGCGTAACAAACGCGCAATCTTCCTGATGAGCGACGATGGCTATGCCAACACGCTAACAAATGTTGCGGATATTCTCGCGGGCTTCGATCTGCCCTGGACGCTGTTCGTCAGTACGCAGCATGTCGATACGGCGGAGCGCAGCCCGGTCTTCCTCGCGCGCCTGTTCTTTCTGTTTGCGCCGGCCGGTGCGTACGACATCGCGCATCTTGGACGCGTGGTTCTGGGCGAGGATCGCGAGGATGCGGCACGCAGGTTCGGCACTGTCCTGAAATCCATGGACGCCGCGCGCGCCGGGGCAGCGGTCGCGGCCATGTGCGAGGCGCTTCCCGATCTCCCTGACCTGCTCAAGCGTTTCGATTCCGATGCATTTCTCACCTGGGATCAGGTGCGTGAACTGAAACGCCGCAATGTCGAGATCGGCGCGCACGCGCATGCCCATTGGGCAATGCATGGCGGACAGGGCGCGGCCTATGTGCGCGAGCAGGCATCCTTGTCGCGCGCACGTATCGAGGCAGAAGTGGGGAGCTGCCGTTATTTTGCCTATCCGTTCGGCAACACGCAGGACGTATCGCGCGATGCATGGCAGGCGGTGCGCGATGCCGGATTCGAATATGGATTCACCACACTATCGGGCACGCTGGATGCGAGCACGAACCCCTGGCTGATGCCGCGCTATGGCTTGCGCGCCGAGGAGCCGCGTCTGGCCTCGATCATTCCCACCCTGCGCCTCGGCAATGGCCGGCTCACCGGGTGGCAAAGGCTTATCGCCGGTTAACGCTGCGGCGTCCCATCGCGGGATTTGCCTGAGGCTGCGTTGGCCGGGCCGCGTTTCCGATTCACACAGACTCGTCTCGAACCGGCACAGCGGAAGGGCAAAAGCGCTGGCGCGAGCGATGCAACTTTTCTCCCGCGGAAAAGTCATCGAAGTCGCCAGTGAGCATTCAGGAACAGTTCGCGGAAACAGGAGGCAGGCTACCGATCCTAGCCGAGCCGTTCGCGCTTGCGCCTGCGCCCGCCCGCAAACAGGCCATCGCCCGTCCGCGCCACACACATACAGCTCTCAAGCGTCTGCTCGATCTGGCGCTCGCCGTTCCGATGTTCGTCGTCCTTTCACCGTTGCTTCTCGCGGTCGCGGTTCTCATCAAGCTGGACAGCAAGGGTCCGGCGCTGTTCCGCCAGTCGCGGCTGGGATTGAACGGCCGCGCCTTCGGCATCCTGAAATTCCGCACGATGAACGTCATCGAAGACGGCGACGCCGTCGTGCAGGCGGAACGCAACGACGCGCGCATCACGCGCCTCGGCGCTTTCCTGCGCGCTTCGAGTATCGATGAGTTGCCGCAGTTGCTGAACGTGATCCTCGGCGATATGTCGCTGGTCGGGCCGCGCCCACACGCGATAGCGCATGACATCCATTACGCCTCGCTGATCCCGGAATACACGCAGCGTCAGCGCGTGAAGCCCGGCATCACCGGCTGGGCACAGGTGAATGGATATCGCGGCGGCACGCCGACGCTCGACCTGATGCAGAGCCGTGTCGATCTCGATATCTGGTATGCCGATCACGCATCCGTGGCACTCGATCTTCTGATCCTCGCGCGCACGCCGATCGAGTTGCTGCGCAACCGGAACGTCTATTGATGGCTGCGCAAACCCAGCAAACAAAGGCTTTCGAGCGTCGCAGCGGCGAGCGCGTCTACAAGCGCATCACCGTCGGCGGCGTGAAGACCGATTGCGTGTCGCGCCAGCAGATGGGCCGCCTGATGGTCGGCGATTGCCTGGCCGCGCGTGGCGGCCGGCGTTCGCCGAAGCTCGTCTTCGCAGCCAACGGGCACGCCGTCGCAATGGCCGGCACCGACGCGAAATTCCGCGAGACATTCCAGAAGGCCGATATCGTGCACGCCGATGGCGCGCCGGTTGTGTTCGCGTCGAAGGTTCTGACCGATGCGCCGATCCCGGAACGCAGTGCGACGACCGACTTCCTGCATGATGCCGCGAAGATGGCCGAAGCGCATGGGCTGACCTTCTATCTGCTCGGTGCAACCGAAGCGGTGAACTCCGCCTGCGCCGAACGGCTGCATCGCGACTATCCGAATCTCAAGATTGCTGGGCGCCGCGACGGCTATTTCGAGCCGGAAGATGAAGATGCGCTGATCGACGAGATCAATGCCTCGGGCGCCGATGTGCTCTGGGTCGGTCTCGGCGTTCCGCTGGAATATGATTTCTGCCTGCGCCACCGCGAAAAACTGAAGGCTGGTTGGGTCGTGACCTGTGGCGGCTGCTTCAACTTCGCGGCCGGCACCTACAAGCGCGCGCCGGAGTGGATGCAGCGCACAGGCTTCGAGTGGCTTTACCGTCTGTGGCGGGAGCCGAAGCGCCTGTTCTGGCGCTATGCGATCACGAACCCGCTCGCGATATTCCTTCTGCTAACGCGGACAAAGGCTTAACCGTAAACCGGCCCGTAACTTGCTTCGTGCCCTGCTGCACGGACCGAAAGGTCCTCCTGCGCGGACCAAAACAGCACGTTAGGCATCGTGATGGCGGGAACGGCCCTTCCCACCGAAACCTTCCAGAAAACCGCTCCCGGGTCTTTCGGGCGGCAGAAGCTTGTCCAGCTGGCGGGGCGTTACAGTCTCTCCGCCATCGGGCCGATTGCGACCTCGGGTGCCCACTTCGCCGCCTCGCTGATCTTCCTGCACCGCATGGAGCAGGCGGAGTTCGGCCTGTTCTCGTTCCTGCTGGTCGTTGTGCCGTTCGGGTTGAGCATCTCGTCCGGTCTTCTCTGCGCGCCGCTGGTCAGTGCCATCAACAAGCCGGGTACGGTGGGCGAGGGTGAGCGCGCCGCTTTCCGCGCCGTGAACCGTGTCTATTCGCTGATCGTGGGCCTCGTGACCGCGGTGCTGATGTACACGAGCAAGGCTGGCGACGTGTCGTCCGTGCTGCTCGGCTTCTACGGCGCGGCGATGACAATGCGCTGGTTCTCGCGCTCCAACGCCTATTACCTCAGCCATCCGCTGCGCGCATCGGCATCGGATCTCGTCTACAGCCTTTCGCTCGTCGGCGGCCTCGTACTCCTGATCGCGATCGGTCATCTGACGATGGAATTCGCAAGCGCTGTACTCATGACAAGCGCCTTGCTCGGCCTTCTGCCGTTCGGCTGGGAATTCCTCCGCCTCCAGCTTCTGCCGATCGAGAAGAAGGCATTCCGCCTCTACGGCCCCATCTGGCGCGACATCACGCGCTGGTCGCTGATGGGCGTAGCGCTGTCGGAGATCACGGCCAACGCACACGCCTATGTGGTGACTTTCTTTGCCGGTGCGCAGGCGTTCGCGGTACTCGCCGCCGGTGCGTTGCTGATGCGTCCGCTGATGCTGGTGTTGACCGCGCTTCCGGACCGTGAGCGGCCGGTGATGGGACGTGCGCTCGCGGCAGGCGATATCGAGAGCGCGTTCGCGACCAGAAATGAATTCCGTATTGCTTCGGCCGTGGCATGGCTCGGTACGGTGCTGCTGTCGGCCGGTATCCTGATCTGGTTCCCGCAGCTCATCGTGCGCACGGGGTTCGATCACCGCGAAGTCGAGGTCGTCGTTGCGATCTGGGCGCTGATCGTCGCGGTGCGCACGGCGCGCACGGCCGACGCGACGTTTCTTCAGGCGGCCTGCGAGTTCAACGGATTGGCGCGCGCCGGTTTGCCGGCCGGCATTGCGTCGCTGGCGATGACTCTCGCGCTTCTGCTGACTCTGGGACCCGTCGCGTCGCTCGGTGGAATTCTGGCGGGCGAACTGGTCACCACGGTGAACATCTTCGCGCTGATGCGGAAGTGGAAGCGCGACCATGCCTGAAGTCGTCGTCGCAATTCCCACCTTCCGCAGGCCGCAGAGTTTGATGCGGCTGCTCGCCGCGTTGGCGAAGCTTGAGACCCACGCGGATGTCACGATCATCGTGGCCGATAACGATGCCGAAAAGCATGAAGGTTTCGATGTGTGCGAAGCGCTTTGCGATTATCGCTGGCCGCTTGACCATTTCATCGCACCTGCGCGTGGCATCGCAAATGTCCGCAACGCGCTTGTGGAGCGCGCTCTGACGCACGACTGCGAATTCATCGCCATGCTTGACGACGACGAGTGGCCGGAGCCCGGCTGGCTCGATGCGTTCCTGCGCACGCATACCGCGACGCGCGCAGATGCGCTGCACGGCTGTGTGCTGCGCGCGTACGAAACGGCGCCCGGCCCGATGGCCGCGCAGCTTGACGGCATCAAGGACATGCATGGCGTGACCGGCGTGGTCGACATGATCCCCGGCACCGGCAATGTGATCTTCACCCGTGCCTGCTTCGAAGACATGCCGAAACCCTGCTTCGATCCGGCGTTCGCACTCTGCGGCGGCGAGGACAGCGATTTCTTTGAGCGTCTGCGGCGTCAGGGCAAGCGCTTCGCATGGTGCGAAGAGGCTGTGGTTCACGCCTGGGTGCCGGCGTCGCGCGGCAATCTTCGCTGGGCGCTGTCGCGCGCCTACAGCGTCGGCAATTCTGACATGCGCGTGTTCCTGAAATACCCGCACAGCGCAGCAGCGCGCGCGGTTGAGTTCGCGAAGATTGTGGGCGCTCTCTTGTTGACGCCGATTCTCTTCGTCATCCTTGGCCTTGTCACGAATCGCGCGGTGGATGCCTTGCGCAAACTGTTCCGGGCGGCGGGAAAGATCGCAGCCTTCCGTGGCCGCTACTACGACGAATACTCCGTGACCCATGGCGCATGACACGCTGACATACGCGCCTGCCAAGCCGCGCCTCGAAGCGTGGCTGATCGATGCCGCGTTCCTGGGCCTGCTGTTGCTGGCGTTCGTCGGCGTGCAGCCTTTTGCCGAACGCAATCCCGCCACCGATCTTCAGATGGGCCCATATACCGCAACCGGCGGCGGCGACTGGGTGCGGCAGGCGTTCTATGCCGCGGTGTTTCTTTCCATCGGCGCGGTCGCGTTCTTCCGCAAGGGTCTTGGACTCGTCAAGGCCGTGCCGCCGATGATCCTCGTCACCCTGCTGTGGTGCGCGGTGACGGCCTTGTGGGCAACGGCCCCGGACGTCGCGGTACGCCGCGCCGGCCTCGCCTTTGTCGTCGCCATATCGACATTCCTGTGCGTCGACACGATTGGCGCTGAGCGTTCGTTCCGGATCTGGTGGTTCGTTCTTGCCGGTGTGCTGATCGTCAACTGGCTGTCGATCCCGTTGGTGCATCAATCCGTGCATCTGCCGGGTGAACAGGATGTCGGCCTGGTCGGTGACTGGCGCGGGCTTTACTTCCACAAGAACATCGCCGGCGCAGTGTGCGCAGTGTCCGCGCTCGTGTTCGGGTTCTCCGCTGTGAAATCGAAAAGCTGGATCGATATCGTATTCTGCCTCGCAGCGATCGGCTTCACGGTGATGACGAAGTCGAAGACGTCGCTGGGCCTGCTGTTCGTCGCCTTCGCCATCGGATTCACCTATCGCTTCGCATGGCGGCGCGACCTCGATCGCATGATCGTCGGCATTGCGGCTTTGCTGTTCGTGTTCCTGTTCGCGGCCTTCATCGCCGTCGATGCGGATGCGATCTCGCGCATGCTCGAAGACCCGAACGAGTTCACCGGCCGCTCCGCGATCTGGGCGGCGGAACTCGCGTTCATCGCCGATCATCCGTTGCTCGGCTCAGGCTTCGGTACGTTTGCGGATTCCGGAACGCTGTCGCCCCTGCACAACTACGTCGCGGGTTCCTGGGTGGAGCAGGTTGCGCATGGTCATAGCGGCTATCTGCAGCTTCTCGTCACCATCGGCGGCATCGGTTTCGTGCTGACGATCCTGGCCTGCGTCGCGGTTCCGCTGTGGCAGTTCTGGCAGAAGCGCGGCGGCGACCTGAACAGGACCGCGATGCTGTTCGCGATCTTCGTCTTCATCGTGCTGCACAATTTCCTGGAGTCCGATTTCCTCGAGGGCGACTCGCCTGCGTGGATGTCGTTCCTGCTGATGCTCGCGTTCCTGCGTGCGCCGCAGACGGAGCGCGTGTCATGAACCCGCTCTTCTCCGTCGTCATCCCCGTCTACAACCGCGCCGACGTCGTGGGCGATGCGATCCGTTCTGTGCTCGCGCAAACCTGCCAGGATTTCGAGATCGTCGTCGTGGACGATGGTTCGCACGACAATCCCCGTCCCATCATCGAAGCGTTCAACGATCCGCGCATTCACTTTTACGCGCAGGCCAATGGCGGTGGCGGCGCGGCGCGCAACAAGGGCATCGACCTCGCGCAAGGCAAATTCATCGCCTTTCTCGATTCCGACGACGTCTATCTTCCCGAACATCTGGAGACGATGCGCAGATTGCTCGACGGCACGGCGCGCACCGTCGGCTATGCGCGGATGATCGTCGATCGCGGCAACGGCAATACCTTCCTCAAGCCGCCACGCGCGATCCGGTCGGATGAGCACATGGCGACCTATCTGCTGTGCGAGCGCGGCTTCGTCCCCACGATCACGGTTGTGGTCGAAGCGAGCGCAGCGAAGCGGGTGCGCTACAGCGAGAATCTCCGCGCGGCGGAGGACACCGATTTCGCGATCCGCCTCTTCCTCGACGGACAGCGTTTCGTCATGGCCGAGGAGCCGGGGGCGATCTGGAAGGACATTCCGGATCCGAACCGCACCTCCTCCGGCCGCAAGGGAGGGCGGATGCTGGCGTGGCTGGAGGAGATGCGGCCATCGATTCCGGCGCGGGCTTATTACGGCTGCCGGGGCTGGGCGATCGCCAAATCGGTGGCGGTGACGGACCAGGCGGGGGCACTCGGGCTGTACCTGACGGCTGTGCTGCGCGGTTGTTATCCGTGGCGGCTGGCGGGGATCATCTTCCTGCAGATATTCCTCTCGGACCGGGCCTACCGGAAGGTCGCCGATGGGGCGATTTCCAGGCTTGGCGCGGGTTTTCGGCTGGCGCGATCCTGATCCATGGGTGCTGTGACCGGCGTGTCCCCGATTGGTGCAAATCGGGGCAAAAGACAGTTTCCGCCCGTTAACGGTTCGTCAGCCGCTGAGGCGTTAAATCGACCCAAAGGCGCTGGAGAATGGCTCAAAAGCGCCGCTTTGAGGCAGAGGACCGCTCCCGCTTCCATGTCGTCTGCTGCGTCCGCGCTTCCGGCTCAGACCGAGGCCAGCTTCCAGCTGGGCGACCTCGCGCGTGTCGCACGCGAACGGCGTGGCCTGATCCGCAACGTCGCGCTCGCGGTCGTGGCCGCGACCGTGATCGTGCTCATGCTGCTGCCGACGATGTATTCGACATCGGCGAGCGTGATGCTCGATCCGCGCAAGAACAATGTCGCCGATCTGTCGTCGGTGCTGTCGCAGCTTCCGACCGATCCGTCCTCCCTGCAGAACCAGATCCAGATTCTCACGTCGCGCGATCTCGCGGCGCATGTCATCGCCAAGCTGAAGCTCTATGACGATCCGGAATTCAATGGCGCGCTCAATCACAGTGCGACCGCGCAATTGTTCGCCGCCCTCGATCCGCGCAACTGGATTCACAGCAGCGACGCGCCGCCGGACGGCGACACGACACGCGACAAGATCGTGGATGCGTTCCTCAAGCATGTCTCCGTGACCGCCGAAGGTCTCTCGACCACGCTGACCGTGGCGGTCACATCGAAAGATCCCGAAAAAGCGGCGCTGATCGCCAACACGCTGGTCGACACCTACATCGAAGACCAGATCGATGCGAAGCGCAGCGTCGGCGACAAGACCACGGCGTGGCTCATCAACCGCACCCAGGAACTTGCGCAGCAGCTTCAGACGCAGGAAGCGGCGGTGCAGCGCTACAAGGCCGATCACAATCTCAACGAGACCGCGGACGGCACGTCGTTCGCCGATCAGCAGATCACCGCGATCAGCAATCAACTCGTTCTCGCCAAAGCCGATCTCGCCGAGAAGCAGGCGACGAATGATCGTGTGCAGGCGCTAGTGAAGGCCGGCGACACGGCGGACGTCTCGCAGATTCTTGCGTCGCCGTTGATCGTGCAGCTCCGCACGCAGCAGGGTGCGCTGATCGCAAGCGAGTCCGATCTCGCGACGAAATACGGCCCGCGTCATCCCAAGATGATCGCGATGGAGCAGCAGAAGAAGGACCTGCAGGACAAGATCGAGACGGAAGTGAACCGCCTCAGCGGCTCGATCTCCAACGATGTCGCGGTTGCGCGCGCGCAAGTCGGCTCGCTGACCGGAAGCCTCGCGCAAGCCGAGAAGCAGGCCGGCGCGCAGAACCTTGTCCGCGTCAATCTCCGTGCGCTGCAATCCAACGCCCAGTCCACGCGCACGATGTACGAAGCCTTCGTCACGCGCCTGCGTGAGACGCAGGATCAGGACGTGATCCAGAATCCCGATGCACGCGTGATCTCGCGTGCGCCGGTGCCGGCGTCTCCGAGTTCACCGAAGCGCGCGCTCATCGCCGGTCTTTCCATCCCTGTCGGCCTTATGCTGGGGCTGTTGGCAGCGCTTCTGGCGGAGCGGTTTTCAGGACCGGTGCCCGCGCGCGTGAGCCCTGTTGTCGCTTTCCGTCCGGTGCCGCAGCCTGTGATGCGCATGCCGCCGGTCGTCGCCGCGCTCGAAGGCGCCTCCGACCCGCGCGCCGTGAACGCCGTGCTCGATTGGCCCACATCGCCTTTCGCGAAGAGCATGCGGTCCCTGCTGCATCAGCTTCGCGCTTCCGCACATAGGCCCGGCGCCGTGGTCGTGAGCGTGGCCAGCCTGGATTCCGGAACGGCGAAAACCTCAGTCGCCGTGTCTCTGGCGCGCGCCGCGTCGCAGGCGAAGCTGCGTGTCGCGGTGATTGAGGCCGACCTGCAAAGGCCCCTGGCAGCACGCGCCATGGGCGTCGCGCCGCAGCGCGCCGGACTGATCGAATTGCTCATGGGCGCCGCACCGCCGGGCCGTGCTTTCATGCGCGATCCGCGTTCCGGCGCATCGGTGCTTTCGCCTGTCCAGGCGACGCGCGATCCGGCGCGGGTGCTGGCCTCCGCAAAAATGGGTGAGCTCGTCTCCTATCTGCGCCGCCGTTGCGACGTCGTGATCGTCCATGCGCCGTCGCTCTTCGCAGCCGCCGAGACGAATGCGGTTGCGGCGCTTTCGGACGCGGTGCTGGTCGTCGCGCGCGATGAAACCGCGATGCGCAACGCGGCTGTGCTCGAATCCTTCGCAGCCCGTCACAATGCCAAAACCGGCGTGGTTCTCGCGGAATAACCTATTGGCGAACATGGATATTTTTTCCGCACCCCGGCAGCGACAGATGCGGGACCGCCACCAGTAACCTTTCTGCAAATTATTTCATTGTGTTGACCGCGGCTTATGCGATACGCGTTGCGCCCTCAATTCCCAAAAGCCGGACATATTCCGGCTCCACAACCGAAACGAAGCCCATGAACGATCAGATGAAAGCCCTGCTGCCGCGCATCGCCATGGGGCTTGGCGTGTTTATCGTCGGCGCACTTGTCGGCTGGTTCGTCCGCGGCCCGGGCAGCGATGGCGCCGCCAGCATCCGCGTCTATGACGACTGGCGTGTGATCTGCCCGGGGGACAAGGACACGAAGGCCTCGTGCCAGCTCACCAGCGAACTCATCGATCCCAAGACGGGCACGCAGCTTTCGCAGTTCGCGATCGGCAGCGAAGACGGCAAGCCGACGCTCGTGGTGCGCGTGCCGTTGACGGTCCTGATCCCGGCCGGTGTCGGCCTCCAGTTCGGCAGCGACACCCAGACCTTCCAGTATGCAACCTGCGCGGCGAATGGCTGTATCGCCTTCGTGCCGTTCGACGACAAGATCCGTTCGTCGTTCGCCTCCGCCACGTCGATCGCAGTGGTCGTGACCGCGTCGCAGAACGGCAAGAGCGTCAATCTGCCGATGTCCATCAAGGGTTACGCCGAGGCGACGAAGGCTCTCAACAACTCTGAAGCAAGGCGCCATTCCTGGTGGCGGAGACTGTGATCATGAAATCGATGCGTAAATTCTCCGCCGCTCTCGCCGCATTCGCGCTCGTCGTCACGCCTGTTCTCGCGCAGGACGCGCCGCAACAGCAGCAACCCGCCAAGCGCCAGGGTCCGCAGGTCATCAAGACCTTCGGCGGCTGGGACGTTCGCTGCTTCCCGGTTTCGACGCCGGCGCCGTGCGACGTGTGGGAAGCGATCGCCTTCAAGCAGGGCGGCCAGCTCGCGGTGAGCGTTTCGGTCGTCTATGTGCCGTCGCAGGATCGCCATCTGATGCAGTTCATCGTGCCGCTCGGCGTCGATTTCGCGAAGGGCGCCAAACTGGTCGCCGGCACCTACACGTCGGAGATGATCCCCTTCCATCACTGTGATCGCATCGGCTGCTATTTCGGCGTCGGCAACGCGAATGCCGTAGTGGACGCGATCCGCTCGCAGAACTCGCTGAAGGTTCGCATCGCGCAATTCCGCGGCAAGTCTGCCGATCTCAACGTGCCGACCAAGGGCTTCGAGGAAGCGCATGCGATGATGGTCGAGCAGGCGAAGCAGAAGGCGGGCAAGCCTGCTGCCGCTCCTGCTGCGGAAGCGCCGGCGGCTCCGGACAACTCGACCAACCCGTAAGGTTGCCGTTTTGTTCCTGAAGTCTTTTTCATAGCGCGGGACTCGCCGGTCCCGCGACAGTTTCGACATATTTGCGTTCCCCCCGTTTGCTACTGACCGCGCGCGTACCGAGTTCCATCTTGGTGCGTTAAGATGGAACGGAAGCGCGCTCTGCCGCGCGTTAGAGCGGACATGAGCAGCAGCCACGACACGCCAAAGAATTGGTTTGGAACTACAATCGACGGGGCGCGTGCCGGCGCCAGCGGTGCCACACGCTGGAGCGAAACCCATCTGCCAGGCGGCGCCAAAACCTTCTGGGCGGTCATTGGGCTGATCCTGCTGGGGGTGCTGATCGTGGCGATCCGGCCGGGTGAGCAAGCCCGCACCAACGGGCGTGGCGGCTTCGGCGGACCGATGCCGGTTGGCGCCGCGGCGGTTTCCAAGGGCGACATCGCGATCACGCTGAACGCACTCGGCACCGTGACGCCGCTCGCGACCGTGACCGTGCGTCCGCAGGTCAGCGGCCAGATCGTGCGCTTCAATTTCCAGGAAGGTCAGATGGTCAAGGCCGGCGCTGTGCTGGCGGAGATCGATCCCCGTACCTACAAGGCGGCCTATGACCAGGCGGTCGGGCAGGCGGAGCGCGACAAGGCCACGCTCGCCAACGCGCAGGTCGACCTGAAACGCGACGAAGCGCTGTACGCGCAGAAGGCCGTATCGCAACAGGTGCTGGCGACGCAGCAGGCACTGGTGCGTTCGACGGCTGCGACGGTGAAATCCGATCAGGCCGCGGTCGAAAGCGCCGCGATCAATCTCGGTTATACACGCGTGACGTCGCCGGTCACCGGCCGCGTCGGTTTGCGCCAGGTCGATATCGGCAATCTCGTGCAGGCCGGACAGACGAACGGCATCGTCGTGGTGACGCAAGAGCAGCCGATCTCGGTCATGTTCGCGCTGCCGGAAGACAACATCTCCGACATCATGACGCGCGTGAACCAGGGCGCGACGCTCAGCGTCGAAGCCTATGACCGCGGCCAGACGGTGAAACTCGCCACCGGCAAGCTCGCGACCGTCGACAACGTTATCGATCCGACGACAGGCACCGTGAAGATGCGCGCGATGTTCGACAACCCGGACGATGCGCTGTTCCCGAACCAGTTCGTCAATGTGCGCCTGCTGGTGAACACGCTGCACGATCAGACCTGGGTGCCGGCCTCGGCGATCGAGCGCGGATCGCAGGGTGCGTTCGTCTATATCGTGCAATCCGACAACACCGTCGCGATGCGCACCGTGTCGCTCGGCCCGCAAGATGGCGACAAGATTGCGATCACCAAGGGGCTGAACCCCGGCGAGAACGTTGTGACCGATGGTGCCGATCGTCTGCGCGACGGTTCGGAAGTGACCGTGGCGAAAGGTCCGAAGACCAGCACCGTGAAGGCGCCTGCGGAGGCCGCGTCAGGCGATGACGAGCGCGCCAAGCGCCGCGCCGCGATCACCCAGGCTTGCGGCGAGGACATCAAGAAATATTGCCCGACCGCGCAAGGCATGGAGCGCTTCCAGTGCATGCGCGAGCATCGCGACGATTTCAGCGATACCTGCAAGGCCGCGATGTCCAAAATGCGTCGTCATGGCAGCGGTGGCGGCCAGTGACTTCAAAACTCACCATGGCCGGGCTTGACCCGGCCACCCAGCGCGCGAGCGTCTGCGAGCGCAAGAGAGTCATTTCGATGCGCAGACGCGCATCGTACTGGGTGGCCGCCTCAAGGGCGGCCATGGTGAAGGTGCGATGAACCCTTCAGCCCCCTTTATCCAGCGTCCGGTTGCGACGTCGCTGCTGATGATCGCCATCATGCTGGTGGGCATCGCCGGCTATCTCTATCTGCCGCTGTCGGCGCTGCCCGAGGTCGATTACCCGACGATCCAGGTACAGACGTTCCTGCCCGGCGCCAGCCCTGAAGTGATGACGACGACCGTCACCGCGCCGCTGGAGCGCCAGTTCGGCCAGATGCCCGGCCTCAACCAGATGTCGTCGGTAAGCTCCGCGGGCTCATCGGTGATCACGCTGCAGTTCGACCTCAGCCTCAGCCTCGACATCGCCGAGCAGCAGGTGCAGGCGGCGATCAACGCGTCGGGCAATCTCCTGCCGCAGACGCTGCCCGCGCCGCCGATCTACGCCAAGGACAAT
>Ga0335075_10010206_pt1 | contig 14270 bp, 13 predicted proteins | sample Lox_Sample_24_FD_206723 | JGI IMG/M metagenome (GOLD analysis project Ga0335075, IMG submission 206723) | Soil microbial communities from Loxahatchee National Wildlife Refuge, Florida, United States - Lox_Sample_2.4 | ecosystem: Environmental > Terrestrial > Soil > Wetlands | place: USA...
CCGAGGCGCTGGCGAGGGCGGCCGTCGCCGCCAATATGCCGGTGGTGCTCATCAACGCACCCGTTGTCCCATCGGAACATCCATTGGGAATCGCCGGACGCCCCGAGCTCAGGAGCTTGTTCCGGGCGCAGCTCGCGCAGGCCGGAGAATACGCCGAGGCGTTGGGCGCGCAATTTGTGCATGTACTGGCGGGAATCCTGCCGGCTGAGGCGGACCGCGCGCGCGCTCTTTTCGTGTACGAGGAGAACCTGCGGCTTGCCGAGGAGGCTCTGCGCCCAAGGGGCGTCGGGGTGCTGATCGAGCCCCTGAATGCGGCCGACGCGCCCGGCTACTTGCTCGGATCCTTCGATCTCGCCCGCTCGATACTTTCGCGGCATGGGCCGGCAATCGCAATGCAATTCGATGCCTACCACGTGACGCGCATGGGTCTCGATCTCGTGGAGGAGCTCCACAGGGCGCTGCCCTGCATTCGCCACGTGCAGTTCGCCGATGCTCCCGGCCGCCACGAGCCAGGCACGGGCAACGTGCGATTCCACGAGCTGCTGAGCGCTCTCGCCCATGGGCGCTATCGAGGCTGGCTGGGCGCTGAATACTTCCCGAGCGGTGCCACGGAACACAGTCTGGACTGGCTCGCGCAATGGCGCGCTTTGCTCCCGGGAGCCGTGCCCCCCGCAAGGTCGTAGCCGAGGTCGCAGCCTTCGGCGCCGGCGTCCCGAGCAGGGAGCCCCGCACAAAACCGGCCCGTCCGCCGCCGCGTCGGAATGGGCCTACACCCCAACAGATGCTGAATCCGGCAGCGCTTCCCGGCCGAATCTCACACCATCCTGTGGCTTGATCCGCACCACTGCAAAGCGATGCACCATGCATCTCGGACTGCTGCCGACCGCTCCGGCGTCCTTCGCTGACGAAGGCTTTGCTCGACGAGAGCACACCGTGCAGTGCCGTAACTGCGGGCTGGTGCAGCTCGTGCAGGGGGGAGGCGGACCGCAGCTGATGTCGTGCCGCCGCTGCGGGACGCAGCTCGAGCACGGCGCCGGCCGCAGTTTCGACGCGACGCTGGCATGCGCGCTTGCCGTGATGCTGCTCCTGATCCCGAGCTGGTGCCTGCCGTTCTTGACCACGTCCGCGCTCGACGCGACGCTCACCAGCACCCTGCCGATGAGTGTCTCGGTGCTCTGGGGTGAGAGTCGGCCGTGGCTCGCGATCGTCGTGTTCCTGTTCGTGCTGCTCGCGCCTGCGGTGCGCTTCGGCGCCATGTCGGCGGCTCTGGCCGCATTGCGGCTCGGCTTGCGGCCACCCTGGGTGGCGCCGGCCTTTCGGCTCTGCAATGCGCTGCAGACGTGGGCGATGCTGGATGTCTTTCTTCTGGGCTTCGTCGTCGCCTATGTTCGTCTGCGTGATTCGCTGCTGGTGACGATCGGTCCCGGCGCCCTGTGCTTCATCGCGGCGGCGCTGCTCTCGCTGGTCGCACGCGCAACCCTCGACCGGGCCCGCATCTGGCGCATGATCGCCCCCGACTGCGAAGCCGGCGATAAGCAGGCGGCCCTCGCCTGCAGGAGCTGCGAGCTGTTGGTCCCGGGGTGCCTCGAGGGCGGCGCCTGTCCTCGCTGCGCAGCGACGCTTCACGCCCGCAAGCCCGCGTCCTATTCCCGATCCATGGCGCTCCTGTCCGCCGCGGTACTCCTGTATGTGCCGGCGAACGTCTACCCCATCGCGACGATTCCGATCGGCTTGACTCCGACGCCGTACACCGTGCTCGGCGGCGTCGCCGACTTGCTGCAGTCGCATCTGTTCGGCCTCGCTGCACTCATCTTCGCGGCCAGCTTCATCATTCCGCTGCTCAAGATGGCGGGCTTGTCCTGGTGCGCGGCATCCGTGATCCGGCACTCGACCCGGCACTTGGTGGGTAAGACTCGAATCTATCGCGTGATCGAAGAGATCGGCCGATGGTCTCTGGTGGATCCGCTGACCATCGCCTGCTTCGTCCCGGTGCTGCGCTTCAACGGGTTGATCTACGGCCGCGCCGACGCGGCCGCCATACCGTTCGCGGCAGTCGCCATTCTCACGACCTTGGCGGTGCGGGCCTTCGACCCGCGATTGATGTGGAGCGAGGCGCGTTGCAGATGAACGAGCCACCACAGCCGCAGGAGCCGCCCGAGTGCAAGCGCCGGGGCACCGTGTGGCCCAATGTCGTCTGGAGCGTGCCGCTCGCCGCCCTGCTGGTCGTCATCTACCTGGCAGTGCAAGCCCTCGCCCATCGAGGCGAGATCGTGACGGTGACCTTTCGGCGGGCCGCCGGCGCTCAAGCAGGCGAGACCAAGGTCTACTACCAGGGTGCGGTGGCGGGTCGGCTCATCAAGATCGTGCCGAACAAGGACGGCCAGCGCATCGATTTTCGCCTTCGGCTGGTGCCTGAAGCGAAGTCGGGCTTGAACACCAATGCGCGCTTCTGGCTCATTGGAGCCTCTCCCAATTTTGCGGACCTCAGTTCGCTGAAAGCGGTTCTTTCGGGCGTCGAGATCGGCTATGCACCGGGCAGGGGCGGCACGCCGACCACGCACTTCGAGGGGCTCGATCACGCGCCGATCATCCTTCCCGGGGACAAAGGAACGCCCTACGTCCTGGCGGCGTCCGACGTCGGTTCCGTGCGTGACGGCTCCGTGCTGCTGTTTCATGGCAAAGCCATCGGCCGGGTCACCGGCATCCAGTTCGAGGGGGAGCAGGGGTTTCGCCTGGGAATATTCGTATTCCGGCCCTACGACTCGCTGGTCAAGACGGGGGCAAGATTCTGGAAAGCCAGTCCATTGCGTCTGTCGTTCGCAGCCGGCGGCATCCACGCGCAGCTGGCGCCGCTCGGCACGATCCTGTCGGGCGGCATCGAGCTCGGAGACGAGGAGGAGATCGCCGATGCGCCGCAAAGCAAGCCGGCCACGGAGTTCATCCTCTACGATTCGCGCAGCGCGGCCCGGGCCGCCCTGTCCGGACCGACGGTACCGTACCAGATCGCGTTTCACCAGGCGGCGGGTGGTCTCGAGGAAGATGCGCCGGTCACGCTGCTCGGATTTCAGATCGGCGCGGTGACATCGACGCGCCTCGCTTATGACCCGCTCAGCGGTGAGCCGTACACGCTGGTGACCGTGCTGCTGTATCCGCGCCGCATGGACCTCACCGCCGCACCCGCCGCTGCGGAGGATTGGCGGAGCAGGACCGACGCTGCCCTCGAGCGGCTGCTGCGCCTGGGGTTCCGCGCTGAGCTGCGAACGACACCGGCCATTTTTGGCGCACCGTCGGTCGCCTTGGTCAGGGTGCGCGGCGGGCGCCGGGCGGTGTTGGCACGCGACGATGTGCAAGGTCCACGCATCCCCGCGGTCTCCGGCGCCGGCGGGCTCGATGAGCTCACCGCGCAAGCCGGACGGTTTTTCGACACGTTGAATGAGCTGCCGCTTCAAGCGATCGCCGCGAATGTGAGGCGGGTCACCGCGCGTCTTGACCGGTTGACGGCATCGCCGCAAATGGGTGCGAGCGTCACGCACCTGAGCTCGGTGCTCGCCAACCTCGACAAGATACTGGGCACGACGCAGCCCAAGGTCGGACCGCTCCTCGACCAGCTGCACGAAGCCGCGGCGCAGTTGACGGCAACCGTTGCGGACGCCCATCGGCTGCTGCGGGGCGGTGGCGGAGAGGGCAGCCTCGCCGACGGCTTGCAAGAGATGACGCAGGCGGCGGTCTCCATTCGCACGCTCGCCGACTATTTGAGCCGGCATCCCGAGGCGCTGCTGCGCGGCAAGAGAGCGGACCGATGAGCCCCCTGATCCGTGGACTGCTCGCCTCGGCGCTCACGCTCCTGGTTCTGGCGGGCTGTCGCAGCCAACCCACACGCCTGTTCACCATCCAGGCAGTCACCCGGGGCCCGGGATACCCAAGCTACCAGGGCCCCGTCGTCCGAGTGGACGCTGTCCACGTACCGCCGGGGCTCGATCGGACAGAGCTGATGTGGACGATTGCGCCCGGCGAGCTTCAGATAGACGACTTTGCCTACTGGTCGGCGCCGCTCGCGCAACTGGCGCGCCGAGCCCTCTCGGCGGATCTCATCGCCCTGTTCCCGCCGGGCACGGTGCTCTTCCCGGATTTGCCAAAGCCGGCGGATGCGCTGGGTGTCGAGGTCGATTTGCTCAGTATGGTCGTCGATCGCGGCCAGGCTCAGCTCACCGCCGGGTGGATGATCACGGCGCCGGGGAGCGACTCGAGCGGGGAGCGCCAGACAGTGACTCTGCAGGCGCCCGCGGGCTCCGGCGCAGCCGGCGTGGCCGATGCCTATGGCGTTCTCATGGGCGAGCTGGCCGAACGAATCGGCGCTGACCTCGCGGCGCGTCACAGCGCGCGTCCCCGTGCGCGCGCGGTTCAGCTCTTGGGGGGTACCGGTTGAGCGCTCCCGTGGTAGTGCGGCAGCGGCAAACCAGCGGCGCGCAATAACTCGTTCTGCTCGGCGGTCGTCAGGGCTCGAACTGCGACGATCGGCACCTGCGGCGGCTGCCACCCGGGGACTGTCAGATAGTCATCGCCGTTGTCGCAGATCTGGCCGGTGTGCTCTCTGTCCTCGAAGCCGAGGCGCTGGCGAAAGCTCAGGTTGAAGACCGGCTCGAACAGCTTGACGACATAGATATCCTTCGGCAGCGGAGCACGCACGATCAGCGTCGAATCGTTCAGCACCGTCCAGTCTCCCTGAAAGTTCGATCTCCAGAAGCAGGCGGGCTTTCCGGGAAGATTCGCCAGCTTCGTCAGGTTCGCAAGTTTCGCCGCGGAGGGCGGCGGCTGGGTGGTGGTCGCACAGCCCACCGCGATGGCGGCCAGCGCGCCGAGGGCGGCGCCAATCAGCAGGGGACGAGCTCGCATGATGGCGAGCATAGCCGTTTCCGCAGGCCATTCCCATTGCCGATCGTCCTACAATGGCTACGGATTTGTCCTAAAGCAGACCTGCACCTTGGTCTCGGTATGGGGGGCGCGCAGCCGCTCGATCGTCGCGGGCAGCTCGGTCAGTGCGATTTCCCGGGTGATGATCGCCTTCGGATCCGCATGTCCCTTGTCCATCTGGTCGGCGATGTAGATGAATTCCCTCATGGAATAGCCGACCGCGAACTGGATCGATGCGCACTTGTAGGAACCCATTGCCGGAACGAGGGGATCGGGTGCGGTGCAAAAACCGAGCGAGACGATCCTGCCGAACTGCCCCACGTGCAGCACCGCCTTCGACAACATGCCTTCGGCACCGACGCATTCGAAGACCAGCTGCGGGGCGCCCTGCAGTGCTTCCTTGACTTCGCCGATCTCGCTCTTGCCGTACACGATGAACTCGTTCGCGCCCATCTCGAGCGCGAGGTCACGGCGGCGGTCCGAGCGTGACATGGCAACGATGCGTCCGGCCCCGAGTCGACGCGCCCAGTAGATGGCGTAGAGCGCGACGGTACCGCCACCCAGCACCAATACCCGGGTGCCCGGTTCGATATGAGCGAGCTTGACGCCATACAGGCTGATGGCCAAGGGCTCGATCAATGCGCCATCCGCCATCGACAGCGTGCCGGGCAATCGGGTCGCGAGCGCGGCCGGCACGCGCGCCAGCTCGGCAAACCCCACCATGGCCGTGCCCGGCTTGTTGTGGCAGAGCACATGGTTGCCGTGGCTGCGGCAGGCTTCGCAATTGCCGCACGCCGGCGAGGGCAACACGCCGATTCGCTCCCCGATTCGAAAGCCCGTGACCCGAGGCCCGATCTCGACGATTTCGCCGGCGTATTCGTGCCCGAACTGCGTGTTCACGCCGAAGTCCCATGTCCCCCCCTTGGTCATCGACAAGTCGGTCCCGCAGATGCCGCAGCGATGGACTTCGATGATGAGATCATCGGCACCGGGTTTGGGATCGGGCAGCTCTTCGAGGAGGATGCCCTTGCCGTGGCCGGGATAGATGGCTGCCTTCACTCAGCGAGCCCTCACCAGATCGTAGCGTCGGATGTACTCCTCGAAGGGCTCGCGCGCCTGCGCCTCGCTCATCCCGTAAGCGGCAATGCTGTAGCGATGCTCGCCATGCGAGAGTTCGGGCTTCTCCCGGATGCGCCGCTCGAAAAGGGCCCGCAGCTCGCCGCTGATCTGCATGCCGATGAAGGCGTAGATGCGCTCCAGCACGCTCATGGGATCGCGATGAAAATCGGCGTGGATGACGTCGATCACCTGGCCCGGATTGCATGCGCGCACCCGCTCCGCCTTGCGGACCGCGTTCGCCCATTTCGCCACCTCGCGCACCAGCATGTTCTCGGCCCGCTGCTCGCGGCGTCCGTCCTCCGTCAACGCATTCAGCTGCATCAAGAGGGATACCAGAGAGGGTAGGGCCTTTGCCGGATCGCGATGCGTCTGGATGACTTTCGCATCCGGAAAGAGCGCAAACAGCAGATCCAGTTGGTCGATGTGGCCCGGGTTCTTCAGCAGCCAGCGGGTGTGCGGCTCGTTGCTGCCGATCAGCTGTACGCAGCGGTAGAAGTGGCGGTAGGCCGCTGCCTCGCTCTGACACTGCCACCAGGCATCGTAGGTGGCCGCAGACCAGGCACAGGTCCACAGGTTCGAGACGAACGATTGCCGCAGCACCATGCAGCACTCGTGCACCTCCTCGGCGGCGCGGTGGTGCGCGGCTCGCTTTTCGGGCGCCGCCGCATACTGCGCGTCGAGCGCGGCCGCGGTTCTTTGAAACTCCAGGAAGTCTTTCCAGGTCTCGATCGGCGGGCGCGGCATCGGTGAATCGAGCAGCCAGGTCTGCAGACCCTGAAAGCGCCGATCGACCGCCATCAGCCGATGTAACGCGGTCGTGCCGGTGCGAGGCACACCGGTGATCACCACCGGACTGCGGATGGCATGAGCGTCGAATCCGCGGTGCTGCTTCATCGATTGAATCGCCTGCGCCCGGCCCCTGAGCACCCCGATGACCATGCCCCAGGCGATACGCCTTCCGGTGATCGAGAAATGCGGGTCGTAATCCATCGACTGCAGCAGCACTTTGAGGCCGGGCAGATAGTCGCCGGCGCCGAAATCGTCGCTCCCCACTTCGCGGCTGACGATTTGGTGCGCCTGATCGAGCGCGTGACGGAAACTCTCCGGGGGATCGTAGCCTAGATCCATTGCGTACCGAGGCGACGGTCACCGAGCGGCCGTCACCACCTCCGCCTGCGCTGGCACGCTTTGACCCGCTGGCGTATTTCTTCGGCGCGTTCCGCCTCCGAGACGAGCGGCGTGTCCCGAGGCAAATGCTCGCGCAGCTCCGACAGCTTGACGCGCCGGATCGTGGGCAGCGGCGCACTGTCGCAGTCGTACCAGCGGCCGTAGATGCCGCCCTCGGTGTAGCCGGCCGGATCGAGCCAGTTGGGCACACCCGGATCGCTCAGCGATATCACCGCGCGCAGCCGCCCGTCCGTGCTCAGGCGGGCGTAGTGTCCGTTGGTGCTCGACAGCCGATAGACGTATTCCAGGGCGTTGAAGTACGGGTCGTTGAGCTGGATGTTCCAGTAGGGCCGCTTCGCCGGCAGCTCGGTCTCGATGATGAGCGCCTCGTCCTCGGCCAGCTGAAAACAGGCCGGCCAATACACCTGCTTGACCAGCGCGCCCGGATAGCGCACCGGCTCGAACACGTTGAAGCCGACGCGCCGTTTGACACCGTTCTGCATGCCGTAGTAGAGCCCGGTCTTGCGGGCCGGAAACTTCGCCATCTCCTTTATGCGTACGAGGATCTGATCGGGCGTCAAGCGGGGCTTGAGCGGCACCGGGTCCAGGCATTCGATCGTCAGCACCGGGTCGATCTCATTGGCCCAGTCATAGCTGCGAAAGCGCACCATCATGCCGCCCGCCTGCGGATCGATCGGCGCCCACTTGCCGGAGTGGCCCGAAGGCCGCCGAGCGCTGAAGATTACTTCGAAGTCCCGCCCGAGCTCGAGCTCCAGGTCGATCGAATCCACCTCGTTGTGCCCGCTGGGCTGCGGCATCTGGTCCACCGTCCCGGACAAGGCCTTCTGTGTGGTGAAGCTGAGGATCCTGCAGGTGCCGCGATTGCCGCAGACGCGGTAGGTCAGATCACCGCGGATCGGCGATTGCAGATAGATGTCGTCGGGATTGGGCTGCAAGGTGTAGACCGGATTCCACAGCGGCGCCCAGTCCGGATGCTCGGCGTCCGCATGGAAGTAGGCAAAGTAGGCATACGACAGGCTCGTCATCGTCTGCCGATAGAGGTCCGCGCGGTAGTGCGGATCATCCGGGCGCCAGGTGTCCTTGAGATTCTCCACCGCGCCTTGCAGCGCATCGAGATACGCGAGGATGTCGGGCTCGATGTCCATGATCGATAAAAAGGACCCTGCTCTCACCACCGCCGCCGGCGCTGACAGCCGCGCACGCGCCGCCGCAGTTCGTCTTGGCGCTCCTGCGGGGTCACGGCAGGGGTGTCCGCCGGCAGGTAGCGGCGAATGTCGGAAGATTTGACGCGCCTCAATGCCGGCGTCGGGCAGCTGTCGCAGTCGTACCAGCGACCGTAGATGGTGCCCTGGGTAAAGCCCGCCGGGTCCAGCCAGTTGGGAACTCCGGGATCGGCGAGCGAAATGACGGCGCGAAAGCACCCGTCAGCGCTCACCGTCGCGAAATGACCGTTGGTGCTGGAGAGCCGATAGACATATTCGATGGCGTTGAAATAGGGATCGTTGAGCTGAAAATTCCAGTAGCGCCGCTCCTTCGGCAGCTCGGTCTCCAGGATCAACGCCTCGTCGGGCTCGAACTCGAACACGGCCGGAAGATAGACCTGCCGCGAGAGCGCGCCGCCGTAGCGCACGGGCTCGAACACGTTGACGCCGACGCGGGCCTTGACGGCGTTTTGCATGTCATAGAAAAGCTTGGTCGAACGTGCCGGCATCCAGGCCATCTGCTCGATGCGTTCCAGAATCTCCTCGGGATTCAGGCGCTTCTTCAAGGAGGTCGCGTTCAGGCATTCGATCGACATGAGCGGATCGATCTCATGCTCCCAGTCGTAGCTGCGATAGCGCGTCATCAGCACGCGGGCCCCCGGCTCGATCTTGAGCCAGTTGCCTCGATGCCGAGCGGGACGCTCGGTGCCGAGCAGCAGCTCGAAGTCGCCATTCGCGGCGATCTGCAGATCCGAGTCGTCGATGTCGTGATAATAAGCGCCCGTCGTATCGTTCTCCCACGGCATGCCCGACAGGCTCAGCTGCGTGCCGATGGTCAGCATCTTGACGGTGCCGCGATTGCCCGCGATCCGGTAGCTGTAGCGGCTGCTGATCGGACAGTACAGATAGATATCGTCGGGGTTGGGCTGCAAGGTATAGACCGGGTTCCACAACGGGGCCCAATCGGGGTGCTCCGGGTCGGCGTGAAAGAATGCAAAATAGCCGTACGAGAGCTGCATCATGATCTGGCGGTAGACGTCCGCACGATATCGTGGATCGCCCGGCCGCCAGGTGTTGGCCAGTTGCTTGACCGCCTCTTCCAGAGGCTTCAGGTACTCGAGTAGGGGCCCGATGACCTGCGTCATGGGTCAATGCCTGGGAACGCTCTCGAAGAAATCCAGACCGGCCTGCTTGGGTAGAAAATATTCCAGATAATGACCCAGCTCGGTCGCGTCGACGAAGCAGACTTCGACCAGCGGATTGTCGTTGCGATACGGCACGGACCAGCCGCTCTGCCGGGCTTTGACCATCACCGCCTCCCACTGCTCGCGGCTGCGGAGCAGGAAGCCGAGATGATGATGCTTCATGTGAAAGTCATCGCCGGGCGGCAGACGATCCATGTAGATCTCCGATCCGGGGCCCGAAGCGCAGATCAGCTCGTACATGATCGTGCCCACCCAGGCGAATTCCGCGCGAATATGCCCGCCCGCCGGCATCTGTCCCTCCAGGCGGCGGAACTCGCGTATGCCGAGACGCGATTGCAACAGATCGAGTGCCCGCTCCATGTCGGTCGTCACATAGGCCATTTGAAAGTGCTCGGCGAGCAACATCCCACGGCGGGGATCGCAGTCGGCGGCGGACCTCGAAAGCAGGTGTTGCATCGGCAGATCCTTCGCTGCACGTCGGCGCTTGACGTGCCATCGATGGTACACGCTATCCTCGCCTCGGCAAGTACTCGTGCACGCGACCCGATACGCGAGGATCGCTCAGATCCGGTCCCAATCGACCGGCCCCCGGATATCGATGAGGGGAAGCTTCTCGCAGATCGCCTCGGGGTACTTTTGCGCGCCGCCGGTATTGAAGACGACGATCCGCTCGTCGGGGCGCACGGCACCGCGCGCGAGCAGGGACTCGAGCGCGCCCAGACACACGGCGGTCTCGGGACAGATGGACAACCCCTCGAGGCTGATCGCCTTTCTCATCCACGGTGCGATTCGCTCCTCGGGCACCGCGATCGCCAGACCGCCGCTTTCGCGCACCGCGTCCAGGATCATGAAATCACCCACCGCCACCGGCACGCGCACACCGCTTGCGATGGTCGCTGCATGGTCGAATTTGGCCGCGAATCTCTCGCCCCGCTCGAACGCGCGTGCGATGGGCGCGCAGCCCTCGCTCTGGCAGGCGATCATGCGAGGCTTGTGCGCCGAATTCAGCCATCCGATCGATGCCAGCTCGGCGAAGGCCTTCCACATGCCGATCAGGCCGGTGCCGCCACCGGTCGGGTACAGGATCACGTCGGGCAACTGCCAGTCCAGTTGCTCGGCCAATTCGAGCCCCATCGTCTTCTTGCCCTCGATCCGATAAGGCTCCTTGAGCGTGGAAAGGTCGAACCAGTGCTTGCGGGTCTTGCCTTCGGCGACGATTCGGCCGCAGTCGTCGATCAGCCCGTTGACATGGAACGTCTTGGCGCCCGCCAACCAGCACTCCTTGGCGTTGATGGACGGCGTGTCTTGCGGCATGAAGACATAGGCCTCCATGCCCGCGCGCGCGGCGTAGGCCGCCACGGCGCCGCCGGCATTGCCGGCCGTCGGTACTGCAACCCGGCGGATTGCGAGCTCGTTCGCCTTCGAGATCGCCATCGCCATGCCGCGCGCCTTGAAGCTGCCGGTCGGAAGGCGGCTCTCGTCCTTGAACAGGAGCTCGCGTACGCCGAAAGATGCGCCGAGGCGCGGAGCCGGAAGCAAAGGCGTGGCGGTCTCCCCCAGGGTGATCACGTTGCCCATGTCGCGTATCGGCAGCAGTTCGCGGTAGCGCCACATCGTGCGCTCGCGATCTGCGAGGCTGCGCTTGGGGAGGTGGCGTCGCACCGCATCCAGGTCGTAACGCACCCACAGAGGCCGCTGGCATTTGACGCACAGTCCGTGCACCAGCCCGGCATCGTACCGCTCGAAGCAATTCGCACATTCCAGATGAGTGACGAAGCAACTCATTTCCGGTCCGGCCTCACATGCGCACTCCTGTCCCTCGCCGCCGCCTTCGGCCGATAGCGTAGAGCAGAGCGCCGAAGGCGGTCAAAACAGCCACGTCGCGAGTCGCCGCGAACGAGGAGCTCGCCAGCAGCCAGGCGATCAAGGCGAGCGCCGCGGCAGGTATCATCGCACCGCCGCGCAGCACGAAGCGCGCCGACGGCACCCCGGGGCTGTGCCGCAATTTCGGCATGGCCGCGCAGGTCACAGCGAACACCAGCAGCCGGGATATCGTGCTCACGGTCAACAGATAGACGAATCGTCCGCTCAGCGTGAATCCGAGCACCAGCACAGCGGAGAATACGACCGCCACGTGCGGTGTGCGATGACGAGGATGCACGGCGGCCAGCGCGCGCGGCAGCTGCCCCGCGGCGGCCATGGCGTAAGGGAGTCTGGAGATCGTGATCATCGAGCCATTCAGGGTGCCGAGCATGGAGATGGCCGCGCCCAGCGTGATCATCAGGGCGCCCGCGGGCCCGAGGAACGTGCGGCCGGCGTCGACCAGGGGTCGCTCGGAGGCCGCGAGCCGCGGCAAGGTACCGATGCAAACCAGCTGGATCAATCCGTATAGCACGGCGACCAAGGCGAGGCCGGCGATCAAGGCGCGCGGAAGATCGCGTCGCGGGTCCTGCGTTTCGCCCGCCGCCACGACGACGCTTTCCCAGCCAACGAAGGCAAAGCCCAGCAACAGGACTGCCTCGGCGAAATGCTCGTTGATCGGCGGCCCGGTGGGCTGAAAGCGCGCCCAATCGACATGAAACAGGCCGATCGCCACGAAAAGCAGCAGCGGGAGGAGTTTGGCCACTGTCACGAGATTGCCGAACGATGCCGCGCCCCGTATGCCCCGCACGTGCAGGACGGTCAAGCCGCCGATGATCACCGAGGCGGTCGCGACCCGGCCCGCGCCTTGGTTCATCGCAGGAGCGAGATCGGCGAGGTAGCGCAGCAGCAGCGAACAGATGGCGCAGCAACCGGTCACGCGCGCGATCCACAATGCCCACCCGGTGAGGAAGCCGAGCAGAGGGCCGAATGCCGCATCGGCGTAGATGAAGGGACCGCCCGTCTGTGTGAATCGGCTGGCCACTTCGGCGAAACACAGCACCACCAGACCGATGATGGCGGCGCAGACGAGGATCGCGCCGAGACCGTATACGCCCAGCAGCGCCTGCACCTTGGCGGGAAGGCCGAATATGCCGGCGCCGATGATCCCGTTGATGACCAGGGCAAGCAGGTCCCAGCGGCCGAGCGCGCGCAGCAGGCTCGACTCGTCGGGTGGGGGCGTCTCGGCTCGCTTCATGAGTTGCGGATCCGGGCAATTCTTCACGATAGATACGGGCAGTGCCGCGACGCAACCGCTCGATCGGCGCCTCCTCGGGGCAGCGCTGTCCCCACACAGCGCTATGCTGCAGTGCAGCAGGACGGCGACCTACAGGCGGGAGCGCCACGGCGGGCGATGAGCACGAAAACCGGTCCATCCCCAGTGATACAGTGCTGACGGCGACAGTCGGCTCGAAGCACGCAATGAATCGGATCACGCCCAGAGATTTTCGCAATGCCTTCGCTTCCGTCATGCAATCGGAGCATGAGAACTTCCGGATCGCGGTGGGCTACGAGACCAAATCGTATAACTTCTTCATGCGAACCACGATCTATCCGAAAGTCGCCAGACAGCTGGGGTTGCTGTCATGGAACAAGGAGTACTACACGCTGGACGGCATGCTGTACGAGGAGCGCGGCGTGGACGATACGGGCAAGTACGCCACCTATGCCAACTGGATCTCGGTCGCGATAGAGCACGAGAACGATGCCTCCCGCGCCCACGAAAAGATGAACAAGCTTCAGTCCTTCAATGCGCCGCTGAAGGTCCTGATCACTTATGCAAGCGACGAGGCCACCGAAACCCTGCTGCGCAAGTACGAGAACCTGATCAAGACCTCGGACGTATTCAACGACGTCGCCACGCTGCGCCAGCAGCTCGTCATCCTCGGAACACCGAAGACGGTTCGCGAGTGGCGATTCTACGCCTACGAAAACGGTGGCTTCGTCCTGATGCTGCCCACTTAGAGCCCGGCCCGCAGCGCAGGAAACCACGGCATGGCAGGGTGCGGATGGTCGGGGTTCGGAGGTAGACTCCACCCCATGACGGATTCCCGCGCGCCCCTCGAGTTCTCCGCCGCCGAGGTACGCGAGCGGGAAGAGTATATCCGCGGGCGGCCGCCGCGCCTGCCGGTCTTGCCGCCGGAGGAGCGGACCGCCCGGCAGCGGCAGCTGCTGGATGAGATGAGCATGGTGGTCGTCGACGGGGTGCGCAAGCCCCGAGAAGACAAGGCCGCCCTGGAGATACTCATCCGCCATGCGGAGCTTTACAAAGCTCACATGGACGTGGCTCGAAGATACCTGTCGGACTGCGAGATGCACATACGCGACAGAGAATTGGCCATACTGCGGATCGGCTGGCTTTCCCAGGCACCCTTCGAGTGGGGGTCTCACGTCAAGATCGCCAAGCGTAACGGCATTACCTCGGAGGAGATAGCGCGGGTCATCGAGGGATCCTCGGCGCCCGGCTGGAGCAAACGGGACCGGGCCATCCTGCGCGCCGTGGAGCAGCTGCATTTCGATTCGATGATCGGCGACGACACCTGGTCCGATCTTCAGGAATTCTACAACGACAAGAAACTCATCGAGCTGGTGATACTGGCCGGGCAGTACAAGACCGTTGCCTACTATCAGAACAGCTTGAGGCTCCCGCTGCCCGAGGGCAACGAGGGCTTGTTGGCTCGCTAGCTCCGGCCGAGCGACGTGCCGTTGCGGGCCCTTGACCGGT
>Ga0335075_10010207_pt1 | contig 14269 bp, 10 predicted proteins | sample Lox_Sample_24_FD_206723 | JGI IMG/M metagenome (GOLD analysis project Ga0335075, IMG submission 206723) | Soil microbial communities from Loxahatchee National Wildlife Refuge, Florida, United States - Lox_Sample_2.4 | ecosystem: Environmental > Terrestrial > Soil > Wetlands | place: USA...
AGCACCTGGGCCCTCCCGTCTTTTATTATTACAGGACCTCTCACCGTTATCCATCTGATATACTATTTTAATCGCGACTCTGCGCGTGCGTCGTGTGTACCCTATCCACACTCTATCAATTGTGGCCCTCATCACGGCCATTGTTCAGTCATGTACAATTGAATTGAATGTTGCAAACTTTGTGACGAGATGTGCGCGACATGTATCCTGGGTCAAAGATCCTGATCTGCTCCCCGTATAAGCACGTCGGAAGGATCTGTGTGCAGTCGCTACTCGATATATGAAAACACGAACACGAGCACAAGCACGAGCACGAGTATGAGACATGTGGCACACTACACTCTACAAAGTACATACCTACCTGCTACCCCAGTCTTCCATCATCTAACTACTTGCGAAGCCGAAGTTGACCTCCGCAGAAATGGCACTTCTAATACCATACTTAGCCCTTTACATTAGTCGCGTCGCCCCTAGGCACCACATGGTCATCCACTTTGTGTGGTCGGGCCTAACGTGTACGTTTTAATATGAGGGGTCGTGAACTTTCATGATAATCGTGACCGCTGCGGTCAATTCTCTCGCCCCCAATTGTTATATTATACATTAATAATTTCCGTTCGTTTTTCTTACCCTTCACATATACATCCATTCAAGCCGCGGCTGGTAGCGCAAGCTTACTGCTGGTCTTCCTCGTCAAAATTTTCGTAATGGCATGTCGTATGGTCACCCCGGCCTTTTCTATCTCTTTCTTCGATAGACCCGTTGTGATGCAGACTTTCAACGCTGGCTGAAGCTGCCACCCTTGCTCCTTAGAAGTGCTGTTTGGTGCTACTGGCATGCTCTTGAGCCGTGTTATCAATACTCCGTTGGCCAACGTCTAAGATTATTAGTGCACATAATCCCAATATTACCGCAGAGTAAGAACTCACCTCATCTACGCACTCCTGCAAAACTCTCTCCTGCTCTTCAATACTGAGCCGTCGTGAATTGATGACATCAGGCTTCATAACAAATAACATTATAGGGTTCTCAGGCGCACTCGTGCAAATGACCCAGTCACTTCTTGGATCGAGCTGGGCTCGCATCGCTTTAATGTTCTCTCGACATGTGGCCAGGATCTCAGGATTGGTTTGAAGCATGTTCAAAGTCTCGCTTGCTGTGGTAGCCAGCATGGCTGGTAAGGCCGCTGAGTATGTGTAAGCTGTTGCAGATATACGCTGATGTTCCACGATATCCATCGACCCAGCACAAAAACCGCCACCTGCACAAAGAGGACCAGCAAGGGATCCAACTATCATGTCGACTTGGGTTGTATCAACATTTTGGGCTTCTGTAATGCCGCGACCAGTTCTACCAAGGACTCCAAAAGACCAAGTCTCGTCAAGGATAAGTCGAAACTTGTATCGCAGTTTGAGCTCAATCTAGATACCTATTAGCATAAAGTTGACCATTGGTGCTGTGCAGGCTCACAATCTTAGCCAGATCTACAGAGTCTCCAGTAGTTTCAAATAGGCCTTCCGTCACAATGAATCTTCTCGTCAAAGGTTTCCTTGCTTGCTCCTTGATGACCTTTTGCAGTACGCGCTCCAAGTCCTCCATATCGTTATGTTCGTACCACCGGATCGTACTTCTAGAGATTTGAAGCCCTTTGCGAATGGCATAGTTAACTGCCTTGTCGGCCACGATGATATCACCTCTCTTTGAGAACGCCGGAATTACACTGGAAATTGTAGAGAAAGCTTGCGCATATATAATGCAACCCTCTGTGCCAAGACATGACGCAATGTCCGCCTCAGTCTTCATATGTACGTCTTGAGTTCCATAGAACTGCGGCGGACCACAGGGCCCCACCCCATAAGTCCGTAAGGTTTGAATGGCTTTTTCCTTGATCTGTTCATTGGCAACAAAGTTATAGAAGTTATAGGATGCCAGATTGGTAACTGTCCGTCCATTCGAGAGCTTCGATTTAGGGCCGGTCGGCCTGCGCCACTGTCAGCTGGAATAAGATGCGTAGTAAATCATTACATACCCAATAATTACAGGTAACTTCTCATTCTCCGCTTCTTCAAATGCTGTCTGTGGCGCCACAAGGGGCTCAGGGGTCCACTCATCCACGAGATCATCGATTTCCTAATCCTAATGGTAAGGATCTACAACTTTGTTGCATCTAGAACAGACCTACCTCTTCAGAGAGCGTGACAAAGTTCTGCTTATGTGTGGAATATGAGGGTGCCAGGAGATATCGGACAAAAAAAACAACCAGGATCAATTCGATGGCTGAGCGGACAGGATCGTTTTGATAGCTGGAGCGCACATACCGGATGAGCATTGCAGAACCGGGCACCTTTTGGAAAGTATGCGTAATCTCATTGATAGACCGTAATATCAGGTTTTGAGCGTCTTGGAGATCCATCTTGTCTGTGGGGGAAGTTGAAAGGCTGGCAAGTTCAACAGGATTTTTCTAAATAATCATCAGGACGTTCTACAGAAGGCACCGAGTTAGGCGAAATTAGTCACGTGCAGTATTTTTGACCTTCCATCAGATCTGGAGTCATCAGCCCTAGGCTAGAAGAAGCAGGGAATCAGTATATTATTTGCAGTTAAATCTCATTTGAGTGGTCCAATTATGATTTAGCTGTTGTATGACCCTAGCAGAAGGAGTTTTATGATGTGTCTTTATATTCTTGTCATTATGAGAATAGGAAAGCCTGAGAAGTCTAACCCATGTGCTATGCACCCGAAAAAAAGAAAATGAAACACCTGTACAAAACAATAACGGCCTCAATCTAGCCGAAACACAGCGCAATGTATTGCCCGAGGTGCAATTTACATGTTAGACCATGCCTAACTCTGAGCCTTTTAAAACATCTTGACGATTCTTGCAGCCGCAGTACCTGTAGCTGTAGCTGCTGCTGCTGCTGTAGCGGCTGCTGTTGAGGCGGCAGCCGCATTAAGTGCGGTGCCAGTTTGTGTTCTGCCTCTTGTATCGTTGTTGTTCTGGCCTGTCGGCTGCAAGAGGTCGGTCAAGATTGAACTATTTATCGAGCCCAAGAAGGAGTTAATCTGCGTGCTAGCTACGACAGGACCAACCGCCAAGGCGAGGAAGATAATGAACATAACGAAGTAAAGAATGGCGTAGCGCCATACCCGTCTTCTTCGTAGCTTTGACTGCTTCAACGAATAGATAGGAGGTCGGATTTGACGACTGTGAATATTATTAGCGAAATTCCAAGAAGCGATTGGAGGGCTGAAATACCTTGGACGAAGCCAGAACAGCATGACAGAGTGAAGCTTGTCCACCTGCGGGATCGCAATGATTGGGAGCATGGAAAAGAGTATAATGTGACCAAGGACAAAGTCACCGGCGAACATGCCAAGCTCAGTAATCTTGCATAGATATTCACGAGCAGGTTGAGACATGGAATGCCATCCCATTGAATACCACTTTCCAGTCCAGAAGGCGATGTTTGAAGTATCCGTCTTGAACTCTCGAGTCAGCGCCAAAGAAATAATAAGCTTATAAAAGAAGCGCTGAATTGCTGCAGCGGCGATCATGCCTAGTACGGCCTTGGGGAAGCTGACACCTTCCAAGAAGAGCATGACTTCGAAGAAAACAAGGAGCATGACAACAGCTATTCCATGTGCGATGGCGGCCAGGACGGTACCGAATTTCTTGCAGCACATGCTCAAAATTGGTCCCATACAACAAGCCATCCCGAAAAATGCCGCGAGCACGCCAGCATTGATGGCAATAGGAGCGAATGCAACAATAGCGACGCGAACCACAGAGTACGTTGGATTAAGCGGCTTGCCACCAGGGTTTTCTTGAACACCAGTTTGAGCATTGATGAATAGATATGGAACAAGTGTGACGGCCACTAAGATTAAAGGTTGGACGATCTCGCCAAAAAAGAGGTTCGTAAAGGCAGCACGCGGTGCATCTCCTGACAACTGTGCAGTTGGATCCCCCAAGGCTTTGCGTTTGTAACCTGTTATTCTAGTCCGCGAAAGACGGCAGTAGGCGATCCATGATGAAGAGTGTGATCGAGAATTTCCCCTTGATAGCCATCGAAGGAAGTCACGATAGTCAATGAAGAAATCGTTCCATGCGTACTGATGTGGATTGTAAATAAACGGAGAGCTACAGAGAGCCACCAAGGAGATCCAGAAATAGACCATGGCTGGCTGCCAGATCGTCAAGGTGGCGAAGAGAAGCATCATCAGCGAACGAGCTCCAAGATAGATAGCTGGCCCAGCGAACCGCGAGTACAATACACCAAATGGGATACGGGCTGTAGCAAAACCACGCCCGGTAAAAATATACCGTGCACCACCAAAGGACAGATCCTGAGTGACGGAGTGAGCATAGATCTGGCAAACGAAGACCTCAAAGAACGGCGATAAAGAACAGAATTGTTTCCCAAGACGGGTTGCTGCACGCCAGAATCCTCGTTCCGTTAACTCTTGAACTGTGAGGGGAATGAAGGACATTCCGAAAACAATAAGAATTGAAAGAATGCAGCGGTATATCCAGTTATTAATTGGCGTAACGTTGTTGCATCCAGTCGGGAAAAGAGGGTCGGTGGGTGGTACGTTCGGATTGAAGTTACAACTGATGACTTGATTGCTCAGAGCGCCTAGATTGATCAAGCAAAGCATGAACAACTGCACTGATACCATGATGAACATGTTATTCAGGTGGAATCCAGGATGAGCGTAGTAGAAGGACAAGAAACGATCTAAGGGGAGCTGCGTTCCGAGGTAGTAATATTCACGAGATAACATCTGCTCGCCCATACCAGTTCCAATCTTTGTCGTGAAATTCAGAATCGATCCGAAACCAAGATCACGACCCTTGCCACATTGGTAATATTCGCAATGCTTTATGCGTCCACCACGAATCAAAGCGGTCATACCGGCATAGATGTCCTCATTCAGGTGGAGACCCTTTTGAGCCTTTGATACTCCTCCTCTAGTGGTCATAAAAATACCATTGAGGAAGTCAGGATGACCGTAATGAAGTTTGCCTCCGATTTGAGCAAGTGTACGGGCAAACAGGGTACCAAAGGTCTGTTCCTTTCCTGCTGCAACGTCGCCCAAAATCCCAATATTCTCGGAGAAAATGTACTCGCGGGCTCCGAGGATAGCGACAGGATTAGTCTGGGCCTGTTTGACCCCAGGAGTGTAAGGAGAGACATTATCAGTTACCATCTCTTCAAATTCAGCAAGAACACTGCGGATCTTTAGGCACTCCTCAAGATAGTTATCTTGATTGGCGTCGATAAGCTGGATGTACTCTCCACGGTAGAAAATGATGGCATGGTTTTGATTATCAGACTTTCCGTCGCCGAGAATGGGATTGCCGGACAGCTGGATGCGAAATTTGGGTCGACGCAAACCATTCTCCATTATTTCCGAATGACCATCAATCAAAGCTGAGTACAAACGTGGCTCATCACCTTCGTTAACAGGTGCTTCTTCATCTAAGTAAGCGATTTGAAGATCTGGATACGCTCGCAACAAGAACTCGGTATTCTCCATTTCCTCCTTCTTGAACTTTGCATAACGCTGCATAGAGACGATCAATTTAAACTTCCGGCGAGCCATACGCTCCAACTCGCGTTCGAGCTTATCCGAATTGCCTCCGAACATCTGGACCACTTCCGGATTCTCAACCCGATACAATAGCTTAATGGCACGGCTATAGTTCATGAAACCAGAGATTGTGCGGTACAGTGTTTGGGAACGAAGAGATGCCCAGATACGCGTCCGGAGAGTATACTCGGGTGCAGCTGATTTAAAACCGATACAGTAAAATGGCAAGTCGTCAATCTTACTCTTTGCGGAATCTTTTTCATTCTTCTCGTAATCGCCGTTAAATTGAGATGTTTCGTCGGCCAGGATTTTGGTGTCTTTAACAAAACAATCCCATTCGTGCGGGTGCAGCTGCTTGAGATATTCCAATAGTGTGACACGGGAGTAAGGCTCATCCTCTCGTATGATCTCGCGAAGAGAAAGAAGAATCTTCTCACTGTAATGTGGGATTAAGACGGTGAACGTCGGCATGTTGTCAACAGGAAGCGGTTCAGGAATCGGAGTGGAAAGGGACTGCGCAAAGAATGATATACGTCGCTCAGCCTCACTTTGAACTGGGAAAAATTCCGTCTTGAAGGAGTGATCCTCTTGCGACACAAAAAAGGTCGGTGCACGTAAAGTACGCTTACCTTCCTGCTCGGAAGGAACTTGATGATAAAGTAGCTTCTGAACATGGTCGATTGCGAGCAGATGCTCTCGGTACATGGAAATCACAATTGCATTCCAGATTTGAGATATCAAGACCTTAGGCTTGTACTTGATTTCCATATCGGTCGTGGCAAGAATCTTCGAGTATATACGCTTCGGTAGACGTGAGAATATATTTCTCCAAGGCGTCCAAATGGAGACACCTAGATAGAAGGACCTCGCGACTGAGAAGAGCGTGTTCATGAGAACATACCACAAGAACGAATCCAGGAAAAACAATGTCAAATCGGTGATGAACATCAGGCCAAGGACAAATTGCGGCTGAATCTTGCACAAGACATCGCCAAATAGGGCATCTCCTTGACATCTTGTGATTACCATCGTCGAGAGAATATTGATGGGGTCGCGGAATGAGAGGGTCAAGAAAAAGTACGATTCGGTCAGTTTCACAGCGAAGACGCAGGTCCATAGGCCGTAAGACATGTACATGTCATTGCCGTGAAGACGAGGGTAACTGGCGGTAAAAGTCTGGCTGGCAACATATTTCCTCGAGTTCTTAGTCAAGTAGCTCCCAAAGAGCCCACCAAGAGGCATGACAGTAAAAAAGAAAAAGGTAGCGAGCGCGATGAAGAATTGCACTATCGCCAGGGGAAGTGCAAACGATGACGTTTGACCGCCTTTAACAACAAAGATATAGACACTAGGTCCTGCATTGATGCACAAGATAACAATCAAAAAGAGTAGTCGTTTCGTCAGATGCTGCGCACCTGCCCATCTGCGAGGAACGTAGGCCCATTCGCAAAGTGTAGCAACCACCATGAGAAGAGACGCAACAGTGCCGCCTAGAGCGACGGCAGACCATTGTGCCGATGCGTTTGGCGGATTGTTCAACTGCTGCTGATAGTTCGCAGTGTAGAGCGTCGGTGCGTTGAAAGAGGTATAGAACCAGAATGTGGTGATATGAAGTACCCAGATACGGTTGAAATTAACCAAAAGATGGCCCCAAGATCGAGACTCCTTGTATGTCTTGAAGAAAACTTTTTTCCACGCGACGTTTTTGAGCTGCATAAAGCGCTCCGCAGGAGGCAAGTCTACAATTCGAGATTTGTCTTCCATAATGATACGCTCGATACCTTCTGGGTACCAGAAGAGCTGGTTGCAGTCATCGTATCCAATGACCTTGTCGTGGTCTCTCTCACGCCGCATGTATTTGCCATTGATGATTTCGTATCCCTGATCTCTGCAGTACTGGTATAGAGGAGTGATGACATTATTGAGGTAAGAGAACTCATCCACAGGCTCAACAAGGTTTTGGCAGGCGGGCGAGTTCAGATAGTCGTCTGCACACTTGAAGATAAAGCACAGGCATTCGGGCATGAATCGGACCTGGTTGGCTTCTCCCCAGCAGAGCAGATAAAGAGCGATCTGTCGTACTCGATCGTGTTGAGACATGCGATTCATACGCGTCTTCCAGCGGTACTCGGCAGCCTCTAAGCTGTCATCGCCCTCCAGCTCCTCCAGAGTCTGTTGCTCATTCTGTGGATCGGCATTCGCCCTTTTCTTTGCAGCCTTTCGGGCTTTCCGTGTACGGCGGTTAGCCTTACCAAGTTTCATGTTGGCAAATCCAACAGCATCATCCAAATCGAGATGAGCAGCGAAGTACCATTTCCGGTAATTGGCATTTTCACCACCAATATAATCGGCATGAAGTGACAATAAAGCCTGATTTGGCGTCATGCGAGAGGCGCGAGAGTCGAGGAGCGTCATTAGGTGATCGTACATATTCCGCATGCTGTCCCTCTGGAAGCCGAACTTCGCCGTTAGATCAAGGAAAATATCTTCTACTTCTTCCTTTGATAACGGTATTTGAGCTTCAGAAGTCCAGGCTGGATAAGGCTCTCGGGAGCGTTGTCCGGCAGGGAGAACATTGTTATAATCCATCCCATAATTGGGGGTAGATGCACCTGAGGATCTATTACCGCCATATGAGATTTGCGATGATGGAGGTCTGTATCCACGGCCCCCCATTTGGCTCTCATTGTAACTATTGTAGCGCTCATCACCACGACCATAATAGTCCATGTTAGCAGCACGGGCCATATCCGACCGCATGGTAAAATCACTGAACGTTTCGGAGTCTTCTTCAGAATCACCCCGTCGTTTGCCTTTGGGAGCATACCCGCCCTGGCCTTGATAGTGTTGCTGACCAGCAGCAGACGCACCCTGGTCGTAGTACTGATCATTATAGTATTCATCTTGATATTGCCCAGCATGTTCCTGGCCCTCGTAATAGCCGCCATCTTGATGGTATGGGTTGTTGGCGTCCGCGTTATAGTAGCCGCTATTCTCATAAGCATATTACGCCGCAAGAATTTCCAAGCAGAAGCTTACGATTCATCATAGTAACCATCAGCACCTTGCACGTGCCCATGATGATCTAAATGCTGCTCTCCGTAGCCAGCATTGTTGTCGTAGTACCCCTGATTATGCTCATCGGCGTAATACGAGTCAGTATTGCTCTCCTGATGACCGTAGCCGTCATCGTAATGACCTCCATGTGGATGTCCCGACATGATTCGTGTTCCAGAGAGATATTACGGGAACTATAGAAGTGTCAACGCTTGCAAACAGGGTAAATATTGGCAATGAAAACAGAAGCCACGTCTGCTGTACCCTCTCGGGAGTGCGAATTAAGAATACTAGCAGATAACTTACGTTTATTTGCACATTGATTGGAAAGTCTAAATTGACAACGTGCCTCGACAGCAGTTATGAAACGATGGTAAACAACACTTTCGCGCGGCTGCTACAGCCTTTGGTCCTTGGAGTGAGAAGGTTATTTATTGCTGACGGAAGCGAACGTAAAAATGTCTTGCAACCAAGCCGACCGTATAATGTCGATTATGAAAAGGAGATGCCCTTTCCCAAACGATCGTAAAATGAGTTTGAAAGAGAGTTAAGTTGAGAGTTGAGCGTCAGGATTGAAAGTACAAAGGCTTTCGTAGTCGCAGGCAGGAAAGGAAGGAGTGGAACTTGTTTTGGTTGATTGCGTTGCTGGGTGCGTTTCCTGGTTCCTGGACTATCTTGGGCTAGCCAGTGATCCTTGAATTCCTGTCCAACAGCACAGCCTTCCAGAAGCGAGCAAGAATGAGCGTGATTTATCGATAGCTAGAAACAAACCCACAACAGATCACGACGACGATGAAGTGTATGGGGAGAGCGAATTTGAGAAGAGAGAGAATAAAAGCGATGCTGCGTGAGGATTCAAAATGAAGTGTACGAAGTATGGGAAATCGCTAGAGTACTATGAAGGGGGTAAAGAGAAGCCCCATTAGGCCTAGCTCGGGATTGGTTGGTCTCAGCAAGGAAGAGAAAAAGAAGTGGGTTGGAAATAAATAGCCACGGGCAAGGTAATGGCGTATACCCTCGTCCCGTCCAGCAATGGCAACCCACCTAAGCTGGAAAACGACGAGAGCGACAGGGGTGGTCAGAGGCAAGTTCAGGGGCAGTGCTGGCACTAAAGGTATGAGCACCTGGTTCTACTCCTAAATTCCTTGATTCCATCATGGTGAATTGTAATTCCTAACGGGAAATGCCACTTGCTGCAAGTATGTATACTGTATTAATAATGTAGGTTCTTCAAGATGCAGAAGCGGATGTTGGATCTTCTGCGGAGACCGGCAGCTTTGGGCGCCCTCTCGAACGCATAATGAAGCACATGCATTTGCAACAATCATCAGACAAGCTTCAACAAGGCGCCGCCCCCTGAATGACACAGTCTCTGACTCGCCATGCCCCTCAGGAAGACCCTCTTCTCGTATGGGACGAAATACTTACCCTCCGCCAACAGACGACATGCTTTTTGATCGGTTGAATTCCAAGCCCCGTTTCTTATCTGCAGCTTAGCGAAGTAGCTACAGAAGTTCATACGAGCGAGTCGTGGTCGTTCGTTGAGTGGCATGCTACAGTATATTACTCCGTCTCATTATCATTTAATGCAATTGCGATGCTAATCTTATCAATTAACGTGCCAAAGGTTCAGAAGGGCGGAGATGTCAGTCCTATCAGGTGAGTTATATGTCGTCGCCCGCTGATTTTTCCCCTCATCTGGTGCCAAAAATAGAACACGTAATTTAAGGCTCGTGGCGAATTGTTCTGCTCCTATGTAGTACTCTGTAAGGAACCAAAAACTTTCTCGAACCTAATGGCTTTTGGAACTGAAGAAATAGCCCCGCCTACATTTTTTGCGTTTTAGCCGCAGCCGGTCTCTCCGGACAGAGGAGCTTCTAGGTCAACAAAAAAAGGCCCTCAAACAAGGTGGAACCTTCAATCTACACCACTGTCCCGGAAAAAGATGTCGTCAGTGGATGGACGCCACATGCAGTTCGAGTACTCCAACAATAATCTAGGAACGTGTATCAGCGAAGACAAGAGTTTAGATGCCAAAATGCTCTTGACTAGTCTGTAGAATCGGCTCAATTCGTGATTTTCGGCGTTTCTTGACATCAAAGCTGTAGCAAGTCATCTCGTGTTGCTTCCAAAAGCGGGTTAGTTCGGGTCGCGCGTCGCATTTGTTAGACCCGCTCAACCCCTTGGACCTGAACTGGATTCTACATCGCCGAGCTTCAATAATATCTCTTTATTCTTTGTTTTTGCCTTCGTCCTGTGTGCACAAGCGCACACAATTACTTCTCGACATTCATTTGCGACTGTTAACACTCGTTAATAGACCTTTCTCCTGCTTTGGGTGGGACTCTCTGCTTTTGGCAACAATTACTTGGGGAAGGAAAGGAGAGAAGGTGGTATTGTAATCCAACCAAAACACCGACGACAATTTCCATCATTTAAAATCAACAAGTACAATTAAATCATCCAATTTGGTAGATACAGCCACCAGGAATCAATATGAGGACTTTTAGTGCTGTGTCTGTGGCCGCGACCGTGCTGGCTGGAGCTGCACTCTTCGCATCGGTCGTAAATGCTCAACTTGACCCCATTGTCATCAAGGTATTGCGTCGCTCTCATACTCAGATCACACACGGGATGCTAAATCAACACCATAGGGCCAACACTTCTTCTACAAGACAAATGGATCCGAATTCTTCATTCGAGGTATTGCTTATCAACAAGATGTCAACTCTAATGGCACCACCAGTGGCACTTCGACGTTCACAGACCCCCTCGCGGATTCAGCTGGCTGTGCGCGAGATATACCGCTGTTGCAGCAACTTGGGACAAATGTGATCCGTGTATATGCTATCAATTCTTCGTTGGATCATAGCTCGTGCATGAGCCAACTTGAAGCAGCCGGCATCTACGTTATTCAGGACCTTTCAAATCCATCCGCCTCTATTAACCGTAATTCGCCCTCGTGGACCACCGATCTCTTTGCTAGTTATGCGGCAGTTGTCGATTCTATGGCGAACTACACTAATGTACTGGGCTTTTTCGCTGGCAACGAGGTCTCAAACTCCGTCAATACGACTGCTGCTAGCGCTTTCGTGAAAGCTGCTGTCCGTGACATGAAAGCATATATCCAGACCAAAGGCTATCGAACAATAGGAGTCGGTTATGCTACGAACGACGACGCAACTATCCGTGAGAATATGGCTGACTACTTCAATTGTGGAGATCAGTCTTCAGCTATTGATTTCTGGGGATACAACATCTACTCTTGGTGTGGTGACTCGAACTATATAGTATCCGGGTACAATGAGAGAGTTGCGGAGTTCTCAAACTACTCGGTTCCAGCCTTCTTCGCTGAGTACGGTTGCAACACAGTTCAACCACGTACCTTCACTGAGGTTCAAGCTCTGTACGGCTCTAACATGACCGGCGTCTTCTCCGGTGGGATTGTCTACATGTATTTCCAGGAAGTCAACGATTATGGTAGGTTTCTGACCGGTGTTAAGAGATGCAACATGCTAACGAACCGAAGGTCTAGTTACAATCAGCAACGGTGTTGCCTCCAAACTTCCTGATTTTACTGCACTGTCTAGTCAGCTTGCCATTATCAGTCCCAGTTCCACTGCCGAATCTGCTTACACAGTTTTCAATACCGCTCCTCAAGCATGTCCTACGGTTGATGCGGACTGGCTAGCATCCAGTAATCTTCCTCCTATTGTCAACGCGGATACTTGCACCTGCATGCTTAGCTCTCTTTCGTGCGTGGCCAAAACCGATATAAGTGGTGACGCACAAGAAGCCCTCTTCAACTACATCTGTGGTACTGACAACAATGCTTGCACTGGGATCCTTGCAAATGCGACTACTGGTGTCTATGGTGAATACTCAATGTGCGATTCGTATCAACAGCTGTCATTCGTCATGAATGCTTATTACATTGACAACAATAAGGCCGCCAGTGCATGTGATTTCAGTGGCAATGCAACAACTCAAGCAGCATCTACAGCTTCGAGCTGCTCTTCGGTATTGAGTGCTGCGGGCACTGCAGGCACTGGAAGCGTCACTGCGGTGCCAACCGGTTCTGGCTCTGGTTCAAGCACTGGCAGTGGTTCTTCCCAGTCCAGCTCGAAGTCTGCTGCTGGTGGAATGACCATTCCTCAATTCGACATAGGCTCACTTCAACTTGGTATCTATGTTGTTGCTGCGATGATGACGGGTGCTGGGATGGTACTTCTGTAAACTTGTATCTATGTTAGAGCTGCAGCTTTCATCTGCATGGGCGTGTCTTGAACTTGGATCATTTCTGCCGGTCACACATTACAAATCTGGAATATCTAGTATTTTCTCATCCTTTCATTGAACCGTCAAGCCCATCTGAGGGACTCATCAGCCTTCACGGCATAACCAAGTTTGTAGTTAAAAGAAATAGCATAAAATTCACTAGTGGTCATTGAGATCTCAAAAGGAATGTAAAGGGCTGTGATGTATACTGAATTTCCTTCCAAAGCCAATATCTTTTATCACTATTATGAATTCAAAATTCGGCTCAGTTTTCTACTATTATGAATTCCTAGTATATGTAATATCAATATTCACATGTTCCAACGGTAGAGGAAATCGTCGGGACTTTATTTCATATTGTCGGCGAGTCGTCGCATTCCAAATGGTTGCTCAGCCAACACGTAGTCAATAAACATGCCAGAAAACTACGCTTTCGCTACAGTGAATGTAGACCTGACGGTAAGGGAATGTCTTTAAAATGGCAAGGCTTGTAGAAGACAGCGATGATGATTTTCCAGACCTGGCTGTTATCATCGGCAAACATGAGAGAGGCGCAGAGTCGAAGGAAGTCATGGGAGGTCCAATGAAGACGTCAATGACAAAACCCATTCCAACCCAGACAATGGTAATGTCGAGAGCTAGGCTCCAGAAAGTAGGACTTCAAACTTCTTCGGGGGATCTCAAGAGTTCTAGGCCGGATTTGGAAAAGCCAAAATCTAAGATACGGGTTCTAAGCAAGATCTGCGATAATCCACTTCTACGACCATTTGACCCCAAGAAAGAGAGTACGCTAGTGTTGTCATCTTCAAAGAGATCAGATTTCCAATCGAAAGCATTAGCAATGGGATTGAAAGAGCATGAAGAGTCCAAGGCAGCTGGCTGCTCAAGCTCGAGCTGTGCATCAGATGGGGAAGAGGAAATTTCAATGGAAGATTCTACACGACTGTCGGATTTCATCGTCAATAATAGCTCGTCCCTTGGAGAAGACAGTACGGATGAGGAGATCCACCCACGTCCTCCAAGGTCAACCAAGAGACTGGTCAGGGGAAGAAGGCCTTCACTAGGAAACACGTCTCAGGAGAGGCGGCCAGAGGAGGATGTGCCACCATTTAAGAGCAAATCTATCACATATGATGATGACGAGAAAAAACCCGTACATATTTCAAAAGGCGGATCACCAAGTGTGATTCCCAGCGGTGTATGCGTTGTGATACCTACTTCAAGCCCTCGAAAGACTCAAAACAGACTTCTATCTCCAAAGAAAGGTACACAAATTCCCATGATACCACATAGGCCTAGCATGGATGCCTTTTGGGACCCAGATGTCATCAACGAGTGG
>Ga0335075_10010208_pt1 | contig 14269 bp, 10 predicted proteins | sample Lox_Sample_24_FD_206723 | JGI IMG/M metagenome (GOLD analysis project Ga0335075, IMG submission 206723) | Soil microbial communities from Loxahatchee National Wildlife Refuge, Florida, United States - Lox_Sample_2.4 | ecosystem: Environmental > Terrestrial > Soil > Wetlands | place: USA...
TATATGGGCCAACGCACTGCCGGGGGGGCGGATCAGAGGATCGGGAGGCGGGACTGGAGGGCGCGTTTCCTCCATTTGCGCGGGTCGTTGGTGCGGAAGCGTTCGACCGCTTCCTGGGCCAGCGCCACGTGGGGGGCGAGTTCGAAGGCCTTGCGGGCGGCGGGGCGGGGGTCCTGGCCGGCGGCGCCCTTGACCAGGGCGAGGCCGTAATACGATTCCCATTCGCCCGGGTCGCGGTCGACCGCCGTTTCCAGCATCTGGATCGCGAGCCGGTGCCGGCCGGTGCGCGAGTCGCAGAAGCCGAGCACCTGGTAGGGCTCGGGCCGCACCGAGAGCACGTGGATCGCGTCGAGCGCTTCGTGCGAGGCGGCGCCGCAGTTGCCCGCCTGCAGATTGCGGACGGCCGAGTTGAGCATCCCCTGGGAGATCGCCACCAGGGCCGGCGAGACGACCAGGACGAGGCAGCCGATGCCGAGCGCGACGCGTGGCATCCGGCCCGGCGCGGTCGGGATCCAGCTCGTGCCCTCGCCCTGGCGGGCGGCGATCGCCAACCCGCCGAGCGAGAAGAAGAAGAACCCGGTGGCCGGCATCTCCCAGTCCCAGTCGACCGCCGCGTGCGCGGCCCAGGCCAGGGCGGCGGCGAAGAGCGCCGCGTAGAGGACCCGGTCGGGCCCGCGGATCCGCCCCGCCAGGCCGACGAAGATGGCGACGATCGCCACGACCAGGAAGATGAGCCCCGGGGCGCCCAGCTCGGCCAGCATCTCGAGGTAGAGCGAGTGGGCGTTGATCACCTTGAATTCGCCGCTGCCTTCCTGCGCCCAGACGCGGGCGAAGGTGCCCGCGCCGGTGCCGTCGAGCGGGTGCTCGCCGAACTTTTCGACCGCCAGTTCCCACTGGGCGAGGCGCCCGTTGCTGTTCAGGTTGGTGAGCCGGTCCTGCAGCGCTTCCGGGTCGACCGGGGCCTTGGTCGCGGTGAAGTCGTGGAATCCCCCACTGATCTTCCGCGGCGCGTCGACGGCGATCCCGGCGACGACGATCACCAGCACCGCGGCGACGGCGAACACGAGCCAGTTCCGCCGTTTGGTCGCCGCCGATATCTCGATCGCGGCGAGCCGCCGGTCGAGCGGCCGCAGGGCGAAGCGCAAGACGCCGGCAGCGACGGCGAGGCCGATCAGCTCCCAGGCCAGCGTCCTGCCTTCGGCGACCCCCGCCGGGCTGCCGTACCTGCCGGTCGACAGCAGGTCGGTGCCGACGCAGAGGAGCACCGCCACCGCGGTCGGCGGCACCACCGCGATCGCCGCCGGGATCAGATCGCGGCGGGCGGCGAGGAGGACGAAGACGACCGCCCCCACCGCCAGCACCCCGATCGAGCCGCGCGAGAAGGTGAAGTAGATGGTGGCGACGAGGATCGGGATCGCCGCCGCCGCGAGCCCCTGGGCGAGCGGATGTTCGTCGCTGCGGGTGGCGATCCCGCCGCACAGCAGGATCGCCACGGCGACGAACAGGCCGAGCGCGTTCCAGTAGGTCAGCGGGTAGCTCAGCCGGTAATTTTCGAGCGAGACCGGGATCGAGTGGATGCCCGGGGTGACCCGCGTGATCAGCGCCATGATCGCCACCGCGGTCATCGTCGCGGCGAGGATCCGCAGCGCCCAGACGAAGCGCTCCCGGGTCCAGCCGATCGAGCCGAACAGGACCAGCGCCAGCCAGTACATGAGGACCCGGTCGAACTCGATCATCGCCTGCGCCGGGGCGTGGGACCAGAGCGAGGAGAGCAGGGTCCAGATCGCGAAGCAGCCGAGCGCCACCGCGGCGCAGACCAGCGCCGGGCCGAAGCCTTCGAACGGCTCCTCGGCGAGGACCAGCCGCAGGGTCAGGGCGATCCCGAGGACCACGGCGACGATCGCCGGGGCGCCGGCGAAGAAGCCGCCGGAGCGGAAGGCGAGGTAGGCGGTCACCGCGGCCGGGCCGCAGACCGCGATCGCGGTGAGGAACGGCGCGACGTAGGAGCGGGACGACCGGGCGGCCGACGCGTCCCCCCGGGTGTCCGGCGAACTCAGCTCCACTGGACCGGGCACCATATTCGCTGCGTGGCGGGTCGAACTATCGGGTCCACGCGGTCTCCTCGGCAGCAACCGCGGCCGTCCTGAGCTGTTCTTTTGGACATCTGTCCATTGCAACGGTCGATGCAGTCGAAAAGCTCTCCGCTGCCGATGCCGAGGGCAACGCTGTGACCAACTCAGGTCGAGTCAATATCGTGCGCTTGGAGAAACAAGGAGATGTTTCTATCCTTGGGTTTCCCGGTTACATACCGATTAGTAGGTAGATCGTGGAGTCTTCGGCTGTAGATCATCCAGAACGCGCTCACGGCGAAGCGCATGGTGAAGCCCTTCCAGGGTCGCTCGCCCTCGGCCCGAAGACGGAGCGCAGCCGCCCCCGCGACCGCGGCGTGGTGCTGGCCAAGATGCTCTTCGTCGGCGATCTCGTCGCCGGCGTGCTGGCCGGGCTCGCCGCCCTGCTGATCCTCGACAACTCGGTCTCCGACACCCCCCTCTTCGTCGTCGTCGTCGCCCTGCTCTGGACGCTGGTGGCGTTCAGCATCGGCCTCTACCGCACCGACCAGCTCTCCTCCTGGGCCTCGGCGGTCTCCGAGGTCCCCCGCGGGATCGTCGCGATCATGCTGCTGACCTGGCCGATCTACGGCCTCGCGGCGCTGATGGGGATCGAGCCCGCGATCGGCACCGCCTTCGTCACCGTCGGCGCGATGGCGGTCTTCTCCGGCACCGCCCGCACCGTCGTCCGCGCGGTGCTGCACCGCAACCCGGCGCTGCGCCAACGGACCCTGATCCTCGGCTCCGGCGTCGTCGCCGGCCAGGTGGTGGCGAAGATCAAGTCCAACGACCAGTTCGGGCTCGACCCGGTGGGCCTGGTCGACAACGTCGTGCACGACATCGGCACCCCCGACCTGCCCCGCTTCGGCGGCTTCTCCGACCTCTCCGAGATCATCCAGATGCAGAGCATCGACCGGGTGATCATCGCCTTCTCCCGGGTCAGCCACGAGGAGCTGCTGGAGGCGATCCGGGCCTGCCGCGACGCCGGCATCGCCGTCGACGTGGTCCCCCGCCTGTTCGAGTTCCTCGACGGGATCCGCTCGCTCGACCAGATCGGCGGCCTGCCGCTGCTCTCGATCAGCGTCCCGGTGCTCGCCCCGGCGATGGTCGCCGCCAAGCGCATGCTCGACATCCTCGGCGCGGCGGCGCTGCTGCTGCTCTTCTCGCCGGTGATGCTGGCGACGGCGATCGCGATCAAGCTCGAGTCGCGCGGCCCGGTCCTCTTCCGCCAGCCCCGCGCCGGCCGCCGGAACAAGAGCTTCAACCTGATCAAGTTCCGCTCGATGTACGTCGACGCGGAGCGGCGCAAGGCGGAGCTCGACGCGATGAACGAAGCCGACGACGGGGTGATGTTCAAGATCCGCGAGGACCCCCGGATCACCAAGGTCGGCCACTTCATCCGCCGCTTCTCGATCGACGAGCTGCCGCAGCTCTTCAACGTCCTGCGCGGCGAGATGAGCCTGGTCGGCCCGCGCCCGCTGATCTTCCGCGAGACCGCCCACCTGGAAGAGCGCTGGCACCTGCGCCGGCTCGAGCTGCGACCCGGGATCACCGGCCCCTGGCAGGTCTACGGCCGCTCCGACAGCCCCTTCCAGGAGATGGTCCGCTTCGACTACCAGTACGTCGCCGGCTGGTCGCTGGCCCGCGACATCGAGCTGCTGCTGGCGACGCTGCCCGCGGTCCTCTCGGGTCGAGGCGCGTATTGAGCCGCGGCCGCGAAGCGCGGCTGCCCCGCATCCTGCATGTCTCGGAGGCGTTCGGCGGCGGCGTCCAGGAGATGGTGACGACGCTGTCGGAGCGGCTCCAGGCGGCCGGCTACCCGGTCGCGATCGCCTACGGCCGGCGGCCGGAGACCCCGGTCGACGTGCGCGAGCGGATCGCCCCCGGGGTCGAGCTCTTCTCGCTCGGCTGGGAACGGCGCACCCTGCCTGAACAGGCGCGCGCCTGCCGCCGCCTGCGCCGGCTGGTCGAGGCCTGGCGGCCCGACGTGGTCCACCTGCACTCCTCCTTCGCCGGCCTCGTCGGCGCGGCGGCGCTCGCGGGCCTCGACCTGCCGAGCGTCTACACCCCGCACGGCTACTCGTTCACGATGGGCGACCAGAGCCCCGCGCGCCGCCGCGCCTTCCGCCTCGCCGAGCGGCTGACCGCGCGCCGGGCGACGGTGGTCGTCACCGTCTCCGAGGCCGAGGCGGCCGCCGCCCGCACGGTGGCCCCGGCGGCCAAGGTGCGGGTGGTGAGGAACGGGATCCCGGAGCTCGACGAGTGCGACTCGGCGGCGCCGCCGGCGCCCCGTCCCGACCCCCCGCGAGTGATCGCGATGGGCCGCGTCACCCCCGCCCACCTGCCGTTCGAGTCGGCCCGCCTGCTCGCCGCCGTCGCCGACCTCGCCGCGGTCGAATGGGTCGGCGGCGCCGGGGCGGGCGAGATCCCGGTCTCGGCGATCACCGACCAGGGCGTGCCGATCAGCGGCTGGGTCGACCGTCCCACGGCGCTGGCGAAGCTCGCCGAGGCGACCGTCCTCCTGCACTGGACCGGCTGGGACGGGCTGCCGCTCTCGGTGCTCGAGGCGATGGCGAGCGACGTGGTCGTGATCGGCCACGACATCCCCGCCGTGCGGGAGATCGTCGGCCCCGGCCAGGTGCGGGCGACCGAGGCCGAAGGCCGCGAGCTGCTGCGCCGCACGCTGACCGAGCCCGGGCTGCGCGAGGAGATGCTGGCCGAGCAGCGCCGGCGGCGGCCCGCCTACGGCGCGGCGCGGATGACGGCGGACTGGCGCGAGCTCTACGACTCCCTCCTCGCGATCCCCGCCGATCGCGCCGCGACGCCGCCCCGCCCCGCCCGTGCAGGAGATGATGCGGCCGCTCATGCCGCGGCCACGCGGGGCCGATAAGGCACCGGTGACCGATCTAGGATTGCGCTGATGGAAGTCCGCGAACTACTTCAACTCTTCTGGCGACGGCGCTGGCTGATCGCGCTCACGGTGATCGCCACCACCGCGATCGCCGCCGTCTTCGCCTTCGCCAGGACCGACGAATACGAATCGGTCTCGACGATCGCCCTGACCCCGACCCAGACCGCCGCCGGGTTCGTCACCCCCGACACCCTCGACGCGCTGCTCGGCACCTACGCCCAGACCGCGCAGTCGGAACTGATGGCGAACGAAGCCGAAGTCGAAACCGGCGAAGAACTCGGCGGCAAGGTGGAAACCGCCACCCACGCCGGAACCGGGATCCTCGAAATCATCGGCGTCGCCGACACGCCGGAAGCGGCGAAGGCGACCTCGACCGCGATCGCGCGTGCCTTCGTCAACTACATCGGCTTCAACAAACTGCTCGAACCCGAAGTCGTCGACCCGGCCAACACGCCGACCGAACCGGCCGGGCCGAGCGATGCGCTGATCATCGCGATCGGGATCATCCTCGGGTTGATCGCCGGGGCGATGCTGGCCTACGCGGTCGAGCAGGTCCGCGGCCGGATCGAACGGGCCTCCGACATCGCCTCGGTGACGCCGCTGCCGATCATCGGCGTGCTGCCGCGGGAGCGCAAGCTGGCCCGCTCCCCCTCGCGCCTGATCTGGGACGACCTCAGCCTCACCGGCCTGCACGAAGGCATCCGCGCGCTGCGCACCAACCTCGAGCTGCTGATGGAAGACGGCACCGCGGTGGTCCAGGTGACCAGCCCGGTGGCCGGCGAGGGCAAGTCCCTGCTGGTCGCCAACCTCGGCGTCGCCCTCGCCCAGATCGGGGTCGAAACGCTGATCGTCGACGCCGACCTGCGCCGGCCCTCCCAGCACGAGATCTTCAACGTCAGCAACGACCTCGGCGTCTCCAACCTGCTGACCGGCGGGGTGGAGACCAAAGTCCGCCGCGCCTCGACCCCCTACGAGAACCTCACCCTGCTGCCGAGCGGCCCGCAGCTGCCGAACTCGACCGAGATGCTGCACGTCCGCGGCCGCTCGCTGATCGAGACGCTGCGCAAGACGGGCGCCTTCGTGCTGGTCGACTCGCCGCCGCTGCTGCCGGTCTCCGACGCCCGCATCCTCGCCGGCCGCGCCGACCACGTGATCCTCACCGTCGCCGCCAACAAGGAGAAGCCGAGCACCCTGCGCAGCGCGATCGAGGCGCTGCAGTTCTCCGGCGCCGCGATCCTCGGCGTCGTCCTCAACCAGGCGATGGAGGACACCCAGGGCTACGACTACTACCGGGCGGTCCCGGCGAAGAAACCGGAGCAGCCGACGATCAACACGCCAGGCTGATGTCCTTCCGCCGCTTCGGAGGCGGTGACATCGTCGCCGTCGCCCTCGTCGTCTCGCTCGCGATGGCCTACGGGGCGGCGCACTCCCCCCTCGTCGCGGTGGGCCTGCTGGTCGCGATCGTCTTCGCCGGCTGGGTGGTGATGCGGCCCGACCTGGTGCTGCTGGTGGTGGTCGCCTGCCTTCCCTGGCAGGACAAGCTGCAGTACCCGAACGCCACCCTGTCGCTGGTCAAGCTCCTCGGCCTGGCCCTGGTCGCCGCCTACTTCCTGCGCGCGGTGCGCCGCAACGACGTGCTCCGGCTGCCGGCCGTGCTCGGCTTCGCCCTCACCTTCGGCCTCGTCGTCGGGTTCGCCCTGATCGCCTCGCCGGAACCGAGCGCCGGCCTGCAGAAGGCGTCCCGCTACGTCTTCTTCATCCTCTTCCTCTTCCTGCTGATCCAGATGATCGACACCCGCGAGCAGGCGGTCCGGCTGCTGCGCGTGCTCGTCGCCTCCTGCGCCGCCGCCTCGCTCTACGGCATCGTCGGCTTCGTCACCGGGACCGTCGAACGGGCCTCGGGGCCGATCGCCGACCCCAACGACTTCGCCTACATGATGGCCGCCGTCATCCCCCTCGCCCTCTTCCTCTGCGTCGAGGACCGCCGCTGGCGGCTCGCCTGGGTGGCCTCGACCCTGCTGCTGCTGGGGGCGACCTTCGCCACCCTCTCGCGCGGCGCCGTGGTCGGCCTCGCGGCGCTCCTCCTGTGGGCGATCGTCACCCGGCGGATCGGCGTCGGCGGCACCCTCGCGGTGGTCGTCGCCTCGGTCCTCGTGATCGCCGCCGCCTTCACCTTCTGGGCCTCGACGGTCGAACAGCGGCTCACCGAGAAGAACCAGATCGCCGCCGCGAACAGCAACTCGCGCGCCGCCTTCTGGGCGGCGGCGGAGGAAATGTGGGAAGCCCACCCGGTCTTCGGGGTAGGGCCCGGACGCTTCCCGATCGAAGCGAAGAACTACGTCAAAAACAGCCCGATCGAACTGGAAAACCCGATCGTCCACAACAGCTACATCGAAATCCTGGTCGAGGCCGGGCCGCTCGCGCTGCTGCTCTTCCTCGGCATGCTCGGCGCCGCCTGGCTGGGCGCGACCCGGGCGGCGCGGCTGGCGCGCTCGCGCCAGGACCGGACGACGATCCGCCTGGCGAGCGCGGCCAAGGGCACCCTGCTGGTCGCGATCGTCTCCGGCTTCTTCCTCTCCGAGCAGATCGCGCCGCCCTTCTGGATCGCCTGCGCCCTGATCGGCAGCGGGGCCCTCTACGTCGCCGGGGAGCGGAAAGAGCGCGTCGGCGGCGAGCGCCCGTGGCCCCAGGCGGTCCTCCCCGGCGCGGCGTGAAGGTCCTGCTGGCGACCTCGCTGCCCGGCGGCGGCCCGCTCGAGCACGCGCTGACCCTGGCGCGGGCGCTGGTCGACGCCGGGGTCGAGGTCGAGGCCTCCTGCGGTGGCTCCGAGCCGGCCGAGCGCTTCGCCGCCGCCGGGGCGACCCCCCACGTCCTGCCGCTCGAGCGGACCTTCGACCCGGCAGGCGCGCGGCGCCTGGCCGAGCTCGCCCGCGGGGTCGACGTCGTCCACGCGCAGGACCGCCGCACCGGCCTCCTCACCCGCCTCTGGCGGCCCGACGGCACGCCCCGCGTCTACACCGTCCACGGGCTGCCCGATCCCTACCTGCCGATCCCGGCCAACGCGGGCCGCCGCCCCGGCCTCCGCAACCAGCTCGCCTACCGCGGCCTCGACGCCGCCCTGGCGCGCCGCTCCGACGCCCTCGTCGTCGCCTCCCGGGCGCTCGCCGAGCAGCTGCGCCGGCGCCTGCGCTTCCCCGCCGGGCGGATGGCGGTGATCCCGAACGGGGTCGAGCCGCTGCCGGCGAGCGCGGGCGGCGACCTGGTCGCCTCGGTCTCGATGCTGGAGCCGGTCAAGGGGCTCGACGCCTTCGTCCGCGCGGCGGCGGAGCTCGGCCGCAGCGCGGCGGCCGCCGGCGCCCGCTTCGCGATCGTCGGCTCCGGCGGGGCGACGGCCGACCTGCGCGAGCTGGCGGCCGGGCTCGGCGCCCCGGTCGAGTTCCCCGGCCACGTCCCGGCGGCGGCGGTCCTGCCGCGACTGCGGGTCTTCGTCCTCACCTCCTGGTTCGAGAACTGCCCGATGGCGCTGCTCGAGGCGATGATGGCCGGGGTGCCGGCGGTGGTCACCGGCGTCGGCGGGGTGCCCGAGATCGTCGCCGACACGGCGCTCGTGGTGCCGCCCGGCGACCCGGGTGCCCTGGCCGCCGCCCTGCGCCGGCTGCTCGAGGATCCCGGCCTCGCCGCCGACCTCGGCGCCCGCGCCCGCACCCGCGCCCTCGCCGCCTTCACCGCCGAGCGCAACGCCCGGAGCCTGGTCGACCTCTACTCCCGGATCGCCTGAGGAGCCGTCGGTGCGCCTCGAGTACGCGATCTCGGAGATGGGCGTCGGCGGCGCCGAGCGGGTGGTCGTCGACCTTGCCCTGGACGCGGTGGCGCGCGGCGACGAGATGCTGCTGCTCGGCGCCCCCGGCCGCAACGACGAGCACCTGGCCGGGACCGCGGTCCGCCGCGTCTCCCTCCCCACCGGCCGCACGCCGCTCGAGGTCTCCCGCGCGATCGGCCGCACCGCGCGGGCGACCCGCGGCTTCGCGCCCGCCCTGATCCACGCCCACAACGTCAGGGTGACCGCGGTGGCCCGCTTCGGCTCGCGCCTCGCCGGCCGCCGCCGGGCGCCGCTCCTGACCACCTACCACGGCGTCCCCCACGAGGAGGTCGACGCGGCGGCCCGCATCCTCCGCCTCGCCGACCTGGTCGCCTGCGTGTCCACCGACCTGATGGAGCAACTGGCGGCCCGCGGCCTGCCGCCCGAGCGGCTGGCGGTGGTCCCCAACGGCGTCCCGGAGCCGGAGCCGACCAGCGCCGCGACGATGCGGGCGCTCGACGCCGAGCTCGGCCTCGACGCCGACGCGCCGGTGGTCAGCGTGGTCGGCCGGCTGGTCGCGCAGAAGGCCCACGACCGCTTTTTGCGCGCCGCCGCGATCGTCCACCGGGCCGTCCCCGCGGCGAGGTTCCTGGTCGTCGGCGACGGTGAGCTGCGGGCGCCCACCGAAGCGCTGGCCGCGCGGCTCGGGCTCGCCGACGCGGTGGTCTTCACCGGCATCCGCGGCGACGCGACGACGATCATCGCCCGCTCCGACCTGCTCGTCTTCTCCTCCGACTGGGAGGGGCTCTCGATCGCCGCGCTGGAGGCGCTGGCCCGCGGCGTGCCGGTCGTCTCGACCGCGGTCGAGGGCACCCGGGAGCTGCTCGGCGAAGGCGCCGGGGTCGTCGTCCCGCACGAGGAGGAGGCGCTGGCGGCGGCGATCGTCGAGTGCCTCGGCGACCCCGCCCGGCGGGCCGAGCTCGGCGCCACCGGGCGCCGGATCCACCGCGAGCGGTTCTCGACCGCCCGGATGGCCGCCGCCTACAGGACCTTGTACGAGCGGCTCTTGGCCGGCTGAGCGGCGCCGCGGACCCGGAAGGTCTTCGAGCGCGCGACGATCCTGCCGCGGCCGTCGTAGCCGACGATCTCGAGGGCGCTGGCGCGGCGCCTCGCGATCCCGCCGACGCGGCTGCGGCGCTTGCGCGTGCTGGCCACCTTCCTGCGGTTCTTGACCACCTGGTAGGAGACCGTGCCGGAGTTCTGCGGCGGCGTCCAGGCCAGCTCGACGCTGTGCTCGCCGACGGTGACGTCGACGGCGATCGGCAGCGGCGCCGGGGACTTCGGGCCGGGCGGGCGGATCGGCGCCGTGGGGGCCGCCGGGGCGGTCGCTTCGGGCGCCGCGGCCGCGGCGCTCCCGGTCAGGATCAGGGCGGAGTGGGCGGGCATCGTCGCCCCGGTCGCGTCTTCCAGGCCGGAGCCGGAGTAGGTGCCGCCGAAGCTGACGCTCTGGGCCGCCGCGGTCGGGTTGACCAGGACCAGGCCGGCTTCGAAGCGGCGCCGGTGCACGCCGTCGGCGTCGGCGGTCTCGGCCCCGGTGGCGGCGCCGATTTCGTATTCGTATTCCGGCAGCCAGGTTTCTTCGGTGTAGTTGGGGGTGAAGGCGTAGGAGGCGGACTCGTCGCCGCCGAGCAGCACCGAGGCGTAGCCGTAGCGGGCGGCCTGGGTCTCGCCGACGGCGCCCTGGGTGAAGCCGATGAAGACCTTGCCCTTGGCGGCGGCGTATTCGGCCTCTTCGACCTGCGCTTCCCACTGGTAGGCGGGCCGATAGCCTTCGCCCGCTCCGCGGCCCCACTTGACGAACATCTCGTCGAGCCCGCCGCTCAGGTAGCCGAGCCAGCGGTTGTAGGTCTGCGGCGCTTCGACCCACTGGGCGAAGTTGGCGATCGCCAGCTTGCCGCGGGCCTGGACCTTGGGGCCGATGTAGGCGAGCGCCGCTTCCATCGCCGCCGCGTAGGAGGCGTCGTTGGGGTACTTCGCCACCTTGGCCGGGTCGTAGGCGTACTTCATGCTGGCGTTGGCGTCGTCGATGAAGACGCCGTCCCAGCCGGCCGATTCGACTTCGCCGATCACGTTTTCGTACCAGCGCTGCTGGTAGGCGGCCGAGCCGACGTCCATCGCCCAGAGCCATTCGTAGGCTTCCGAGGTGAATTTCCTGCCGCCGGTGTTCTTCAGGAACCAGGCTTCGGGAGCTTCGCTCACCCCCACGCCGCTCGCCGAGGTGGCGTCGGACCCGGCGCCGGGGCCGCTGAAGGCGAGGTCCTTGTAGACCAGCACCTTGACGTTCGGGTTGGCGGCCTTCAGTTCGTGCAGCCGCCGCGTTTCCCAGGCCTGCAGGATCACGTAGTTGTCGCGGTGGGGGGTGTATTCGGCGCTCGACGCGGCGCCGTCGAGGGCGGGGACGACGTGTCCCAGCGGGCCGGCGGTCGCCGCGCCGGCGCTCGCGCCGAGGAGCGCGACGAGGGCGCCGAGGGCGAGGGCGAAGCGCAGGGCGAGGACCTTCATCCCCCCCGGGATCGGCGCGCCGAGGCCGCCCCGACAGGGCCATGCAAGCGATTTGGACGAACTTCCCCTGCCCGGCTGGACGTCTGTTGTATGCGTGGTTAGTCTCGGGCGCGTGTGGGGGCCCCGGAGAACGCGATGACGTCCGACGTGATCGTCGTCGGCGCCGGCGCGGCCGGCTCCTGGGCGGCCAAGGAGCTTGCCGAGCGCGGCCTCGAGGTCACCGTGCTCGACGCCGGGCCGCTGGTCGCGGCGCCCGACGGCACCGGGCTGCGGCGGCGGCCGGTCCAGTCGCACTGCTACGCCTGCACCGAGGCGGACGCCCACCTCTTCGTCGACGACCTCGACAACCCCTACGAGGTCGCCCCGGGCACCAGCTTCCGCTGGATCCGCGCCCGCCAGGTAGGCGGCCGGATGCACACCTGGGGCCGCACCTCGCCGCGGATGGAGGACGACGAGTTCAAGGCCGCCTCGGCCGACGGGGTCGGCGCCGACTGGCCGCTCGCGGCCGCCGACCTCGCCCCCGCCTACGCCCGGGTCGAGGAGTTCCTCGACGTGCGCCAGGTTCCCCTGATCGCCGCCGAGCGCGCCCTGCAGGAGGCGATCGAAGCGCGCTGGCCGACCCGCCGGGTCGAGGCGAGCCAGTCGGCCTGCCGGGAACCGCTGCGCCCGCTCCAGGCGGCCCTCGCCACCGGCCGCGTCACCCTGCTCGCCGACACGATCGCGGCGCGGCTGCCGGTCGAGCGCGGTGGCGAGCGCGTCAGCGGGGTCGAGGTCGTCGACCGGCGCAGCGGCGCCCGGGGCGAGCTCCGCGCCCGGGCGGTCGTCCTCTGCGCCTCGGCGCTCGAGTCGACCCGGCTCCTGCTGAACTCGGCCGGCGGCGACCATCCGAATGGGCTGGCGAACTCCTCCGGCGCCCTCGGTCGCCACCTGATGGACCACACCTACGGGATCAACTTCGAGGGCCTCGCCCCCGCCCGCCGGGCGGGGGCGGAAGAGGAGGCCGGCGACGGCGGCATCCTCCCCGGCTTCCGCAACGTGACCGAGCCGATCGCCGACTTCCGCCGCAGCTACGAGGTCGAGTTCGGCGTCCTGCCCGGGACCGGCCGCCGCTCGCGCCTGCGCCGGGAGGTCAGAGACAGCTTCTGGATCGCGGCCTTCGGCGAGATGCTGCCCGACCCCGAGAACCGGGTCGAGGTCGACCCCGACCGGACCGACGCCTGGGGCATCCCCACCCTCCTGGTCACCGCCCGCCACTCCGACAACGAGCGCGCGATGGCCCGTGACCAGATCGCCACCCTGCGCGAGATGTGCGCGGCGGCCGGCTTCGAGATCACCGGCGGCGAAGCCGCCCTCGCCCCGGTCGGCATGGCCTCCCACGAGATGGGCACCGCCCGGATGGGCGCCGACCCCGCGACCTCGGTCCTCAACTCCTGGAACCAGTCCTGGGACGTCCCCAACCTCTTCGTCACCGACGCCGCCTCCTTCACCTCCAACGGCCGCCGCAACCCGACCCTGACGATCATGGCCCTGACCGTCCGCGCCTGCGCCCACCTCGCAGACCAGCTCGAGGACGGCGCTCGCTGAAGGGACGCGCTCACCAGATTTGACCTTCGACCCTCAGTCAGCTTCAGACATCACAGTCCGATGGAAGCCTGGACATCGCGGATCGCCTTCTCGGTGAGGCCTCGCTGGGACGATAACTCTTGAGCGCCCCCTCCTTCGCCTGCTCTGGGACCACACTCACCCTTCATCTCCGCCCACGCGCCTACAGTGGTAACGAATCAAGAACACTAAGGACCGCCGATTCGTCAGGAGTCATACTGGCGAGCACACACGGGACCCTATGACTCCTATCAGGCTGTATCAGCAGACCTGAAGAACGTCCGAGTCCCCGGAAGCAGCAGCAAGCAGATAACAAGCAGGCTGATCAAATCATCGAGCAAAGATATGCCCTTGTTCGCAACACTAAAGGCTAGAAATCCGTCTAACAGGCCAACCGTAGCAATCCACAGCCACCGCACTTCATTGAGCAACAGGCCAGGCCACCTGATCGATTCGGGACAATCTCTACCGTCAAGACCAAAATCGAGAGCCCCACAGTGATGATCCAAACGGCCGGCGGGGTGGTGGTAACTGCGAGCACTGACGCGGAATACGCGAATGCGGGATCGCTGGCCAACGTTGCCGTGACGTCCCTCAGCAGCAAGAGCGTCACGGCCAGCCGCAGAAAGACCGTACCAAGGTAGGTCACCGGAAACCTAGATGGACCCGACACCGAAGTAGCGCCGCATGCTGGGCAGTAGAAGAAGGCATAGGTTCAGCAATCCGGCCGCTAGCCCGAAAATGCTGAACGACTCAGATATCAGGTCCACTGCCAGTACGGATACTGAAATCAGGACGGCCGCAATCCAGACTCCCCGAATGCCCTTCAAAAGGAGATAAAGCCAGACACAGGCTAATAGGAGAACAATGATCAGGCTGACGATTCGGACGCGGCCATCAAGTCCAAGCGACGCCACACCGACTAAAAGTACCCCGCCATAGGCCCAGAGCGACCAAGGGACAGTTTCCCAGGCGATCATGCGGAACACATTACCTATTCTTCCCTTGTCCAGATCAGGGATACGCGATGTAAAAATGACTACTCGGGCGCTAAGGCGAATGGAGTTCGGACCTGTGCGAGATCTGCTCGGACCGCCTGTATGGTTCCCTCGACCTTAGGGAACTCGCGTGTAGTCAGGGGGCGGGGTACCGATCTTCACCCTGCGAGATTCGAAAGCTGGGCGAAAATTTCGTATAAAGTCGCTTGCACGGTCGAAAAGCCCTCTATGCTCCGATCTGTTCAATCAATCTTGGCCGAGAGGACGACGGTGGGGGCGATGGCTTCGA
>Ga0335075_10010209_pt1 | contig 14268 bp, 11 predicted proteins | sample Lox_Sample_24_FD_206723 | JGI IMG/M metagenome (GOLD analysis project Ga0335075, IMG submission 206723) | Soil microbial communities from Loxahatchee National Wildlife Refuge, Florida, United States - Lox_Sample_2.4 | ecosystem: Environmental > Terrestrial > Soil > Wetlands | place: USA...
GGTTCGTGTTCGCCGAGCTCGGGCGGCTGCCCAAGCGCGGGGACACGATCGCGGCCAACGGCTACTCGATCCGGGTCGAATCCGTCCGCCAGAACCGGATCGAGGCCGTGCGGATCCGCCAGCGCCGCGCCGCCGCATGACGCCCCGGGGCCGCCCGGCGCGCACGGTCCAAACATCGGCCGGCATCCTCTCGCGCCATTCGTTACATTTGCGCCTTCGGTAACGACCGGAGAGTCGCGGTCAAGAGCGTTGACCATCTTCCGGTGGTTGAGAGGAGAGTTGAAGCCGGCCCCCGATCTGGGCCGGCTTCGCCTTATCTGCTCCAAAAAAGAAACCGGCCCGCTGGGGACGGGCCGGCTTCGTGCTTCTGGGGAGGAGGTGCTGCTATGAGGTACGTCGCGATATGAAGGATGCGCCGCGCACCTGAACGATCCCTAAATAGTTCATCTCAGGTTGGTCAGTAGGGAATTTGAGGTTGGTCGGCGGCGCCTGGCGGCGGCGCCTTAATGGGCCGCCTGCGGCGGCGTCCGTGGGGCCGGGGAGGCGTCGTCCGGCTGAAGTCGTCTCACTCGTAGCTGTAGAACCCGGCGCCGGTCTTGCGGCCGAGGCTCCCCGCCTGCACCAGCTCGGCCAGCCGGTCGGGGACCTTGACCCCGATCGACTCCCCGATCGCCTGGCAGACGTCGAGGCCGACGTAGTCGAGCAGCGCGATCGGGCCCATCGGCATGCCGGCGCCGAGCGTCATGCAGCTGTCGATGTCCGCAGGCGCCATGCCGGTCTGGGCGAGCAGCTCGACGGCGCTGAACAGATAGGGGAACAGCAGCCGGTTGACGACGAAGCCCGGGATGTCCGGGACCTCGACCGGCGTCTTGCCGAGCGCCTTGCACAGCTCCCGGGCCCGCCGGCGCGTCTCGTCGCTGGCCTGGGGCGGGAAGGCAAGCTCGACCAGCTGCATCCGCGGCACCGGGTTGAACGGATGGAAGCCGACGAAGTTCTCCGGGTGACCGCTGGCCTGGGCGAGCTCCCCGATCGACAGCGAGGAGGTGGTGGTGGCCAGCACAGCGCCGACGCCGGCGTGCCGGGCGAGCTCGCCGAGGTCGGCCAGCATTGTGCTCTTGGAGCCGTGATGCTCGACGACGGCCTCGACCAGGAACGTGGCCTGGGCCAGGTCGTCCAGGTCGGTCACGATCCGGATGCGATCGGCGTCGTAGCCGTCGAGCTTGGAGCAGGTCTTGGCCACCTGTGTCCGAGCCCGCTCGGCGGAGCCGTCCGATCGAGCCCACAACAGCACCTCGTTCTCTCCAGCTGCCGCCACCGCCAGGCCACAGGCGATCACGCCCGACCCCGCGATTCCTACTCGTTCCCGCAAAACGACTCCTCTGGTCGACTGGCTGCTCAGAAAGCTTCAGTACAGTAGTAACTGATCCACCGCAAGGCGCCAGCGGGCCCTTGCGGCACCCAAATTGGCAACAAAAGGGAGCATCCGCATGCCGCAGTCCGGTCGCGAGGTAGTCATCGTCGAGGCGGTCCGCACGCCGATCGGACGCGGGCACAAGGAGAAGGGCTACTACAAGGACGTCCATCCCAACGAGCTGCTCGGCCGCTGCTACAGCGAGGTGATCGAGCGAGCGGGGATCGACCCGAGCGAGGTCGAGGACGTCGTCGCGGGCTGTGTGCAGCAGTACGGCGAGCAGATGTTCAACGTGGCGCGCAACGCCTGGCTTCAAGCCGGGCTGCCGATCGAGACTCCGGCCACGACCGTCGACCGCCAGTGCGGCTCGGCCCAGCAGGCGGTGAACTTCGCGGCGGCGCTGATCGCGGCCGGGGTGCACGACGTGGCGATTGGGTCGGGTGTCGAGCACATGGCGCATGTGCCGATGGGCATCGGCTTCAAGTGGGTCGACGAGGTCGGCTCGCCGTGGCCGCCGGAACTGATGGAGCGCTACAACCTGATCCCCCAGGGCCTGTCGGCCGAGATGATCGCCGACCAATGGGAGATCCCCCGCGCCGAGCTCGATGAGCTGGCGCTGCGCTCCCACCAGCGGGCCCACCGCGCCACCGAGGAGGGCCGGTTTGAGCGGGAGACGATGCCGTTCAAGGTCAACGGCTCTACCTACGTGAGCGACCAGGGGATCCGGCCCGAGACCTCGATCGAGGCGCTGTCCCAGCTCAAGCCCGCGTTCAAGGAGGACGGCAAGGTCACCGCCGGCAACAGCTCCCAGATCTCCGACGGCGCCGCCGCGGTCCTGCTCATGGCCCGCGAAAAGGCAGACGCGCTGGGTCTGAAGGCCCGGGCTCGGATCGTCGACCAGACGACCGTCGGAGTCGACCCGGTGATCATGCTGACCGGCCCAATCCCGGCCACGCACAAGATTCTCGAGCGCAACGGGATGACCATCGACGACATCGACCTGGTCGAGATCAACGAGGCGTTCGCGCCGGTCGTGGCCGCGTGGCGTCGCGAGCTCGAGCCCGACATGGACCGGGTCAACGTCAACGGTGGCGCGATGGCGCTCGGGCACCCGCTCGGGTCGACCGGCGCGCGGCTGATCACCACGCTCCTGCACGAGCTCGAGCGCTCCGACACGGAGATCGGGCTCGTGACCATGTGCTGCGGCGGCGGGCTCGGCACGGGCACGCTGATTCAGCGGGTCTAGCCCGCCCTCGATAGAGGCAGGTGGCCGGGCGGCGGCGGCGAACACCGCCCGGTGGTGCTCCACCTCGCGCTAGCCGGCGTCCCGTCGGGTCAGGGCCTCAAGCAGTTCGGCGAGCTGGGCCTGGCCTTCGTGCTGTCCTCGCTCATCGGCCTCGAGCGAGAGTGGCGCCAGAAGTCGGCCGGGCTGCGCACCCACACGCTGGTCGGGCTGGGTGCCGCGCTGTTCCTGATCATCAGCAAATACGGCTTCAGCGACGTGCTCGGGCCCAGGGTGGTGCTCGATCCGTCGCGTGTGGCGGCCCAGATCGTCACCGGCATTGGGTTCATCGGTGGCGGGCTGATCTTCGTGCGCGGCGACGCGGTGCGGGGGCTGACCACCGCGGCGATCGTGTGGGTCACGGCGGCGATCGGGATGGCATGCGGCGCCGGCCTGCCCCTGCTCGCTCTGGGCGTGACGGCCGCCCACTTCGTCGTCGTGTTCGTCTATCCGGGCCTGGCGGCAAGGCTTCCGCGCTCGCGCTATCTCGAGTTCGGCGTGCGCGTCGTCTACGAGGATGGACAAGGGATCCTGCGCAAGTTGCTCGCCGAGTCGACCCAGCTAGGTTTTTCGATCGTCCGGGTCCGCACTGAGCAGCTCTCGCACGAGGTGCACGACCGGGCGGCGGTCGCCGTCGACATCGACGTTCGGGGCCAGCCGGACGTCGAGCCGCTAGCCACGGCGTTAGACGAGATGGACGGGGTGCTCGAGGTGACGACGACCGACCTCGCGAGCGGCGCCGACTAGGCGAATTTCGACCTCGATCGCGGCTCCTTGGGATAAAACTGGCGCATAGCGGGAGTTTTATCCCAAGCTCTGCCAGCGGAAGCCCACCGCTGACGGCGACGGGGAGAGGGGACTCACCGGGAGCTCGTCCGGCGGGTCGTTCTGGTTGAACGGCACCGGGGCCAGGTCGTTGGGCGTGTCCGGATGGAACAGCGAGGCCAGGTACTGGGCCTGCCCTCGCCCCGGGCCGAGCTCGAACTGACCGCCGCTGTAGGCCCCGATGGCGTGCTCGGCGCAGTAGTCGTAGGTGGCGCACAGCTTGGCCAGCCCGCCGATCCGCGACGGCTTCAGGTTTACCATCTTCGGCGCGAACGGGAGCGCCTCGATGTCGTCGATCGAGTGGATCGGGGCGTCCCAGGTGATCCGGTCGTGCTCTCCGGCCAGGATTGCGGCAGTCTCCGGGGTGACCACGTCGGGATCCTCGATCCAGGCGTCGGGGAACGCGCGCACGACGCGGTCGTAGAGCACCGGGTCGGGCGGCTGATCGACCACGGTGCCGTGGTACAGGCTCTTGAAGTCGACCGAGTCAACGGCGCCGGTCGCGACCAGCGCGTCGATCAGCTCAGGCGTCCAGGAGCTCGTCGGGTCAAGCTTGAAGCGCAGGGTCGGGTACCGGGCCAGCAGGCGCTCGAGCGGGTCGAGCGTGGCCGGCTCGCCGAGGCGCAGCGAGACGACGAAGGTCAGCGGGCGGGATTCGCGGCCGAGCGCCTCGTACAGCGGCCGCCCGGCCTGGGCGAGCGCGAGATCGAGCGCGGCGCTGTGGAAGGTCCAGCGGCGGTAAAGCCGCGAGACGTCGCGCACAGGAGCCACCGGGAACAGGTCGAGCGAATCGACCAGCTCGCAGAACTCTCCCAGCCCGAAGCGTCCGGACAGGGCGCGAGCTTGGACCGGCCCGGCCTCCTGAAGGGAAACCTGATCCTCGGCGTCGTACACGACGTCCTCGCCGACGCCCTCGAGCCCGCCCCCCGTCAGGTGCACCACCGTGGTCAGGCGCTCGAAGCCGCTCGAGACCTCTGCCCGGAGCCCCTCGAGCGTGTAGCCGTCGACCTCGAGCGGCAGGTCGGCGAGCAGGTCAAAGGTGCTCACGATGAGCGACCCGCGCCTTCGAGCCGCGCCACCAGGTCGTCGAGGCGGAGCTCCTCGAGGCCGTGGCTTACCGCTTCTAGCTCGGCGGCGCAGTACTCGACTAAGTCTCGCCCCTCCTTGACCAGCGCGAGCGTCTCACGCAGTCCGGCCTCGCCCGAATCCAGCCGTCGGATGATCTCCTCGATCCGTGCCACGGCGCTCTCGTAGGTGGGCTGGGGCTCGCTCGCGCTCATGGCTCGTCGGTGACGGTGGCGTCGAGGGTGCCGTCGTGGAAGCGCAGGCGGACGTCGTGGGCGCTGCGGGCGGCGGCGGCGGATCCGAGCGCCTGGCCGGCGCGGTCCTCGACGAGCGCGTAGCCACGGGCCAGTGTGCGATCGGGGTCGTGGGCGGCCAGGGCGAGCGCGAGGCGTTCGAGTTCGCGCCGGCGCGCGGCGCGCTCGGTGCTCCGGGCTCGCTCGGCCCCGCGGCCGAGCACCTTCGCGTGGACACCGGCGCGCTCGCGGCCCTTCTCGATTCCGCGGCGGGCGCTCGCCCGGAGTTCGCGTACGAGCTGGTGTAGGCGCCGGCGCTCGCGGGCGACGTGGTGGCCGGGGGCCGCGGCCAGGCGCTCAAGGGCCCGAGCGCGGTCAGTGACCGCACGACGGCTTTGCACATCCAGGCGCCGGCCGGCGGCAAGCAGGTTGGTCCGGGCGGCGGCACAGTCGATCGGCACCGCCGCTTCAGCGGCGTGGGTGGGGGTCGAGCAGCACACCGCGGCGACGTCGTCGATCAGGGTCCGGTCGGTGTGGTGGCCGACCGAGGAGATGACGGGTACCCGCAGGAGCGCCACCGTCCGGCACAGCGACTCGTCGCAGAACGCGAACAGGTCGGCGAGCGAGCCGCCGCCCCGGGCCACGATCACGACCTCGACCTCCTGAAGAGCGGCCAGGTCACGCAGCGCGGTGGCGATGACCGGAGCGGCAAAGCGGTCCTGCACCGGAGCGAAGCCCCAGATCAGCCGTCCCGCCCAGCCCCGGCGCTTCAGGCCGGCCAGGACGTCGTCGCGGGCCTTGCCGCGCTCACCGGTCACCACCCCGATCGTGCGGGGAAGCAGCGGACGCGCCAGGCGCTTCTGCGGCTCGAACAGCCCGTCCGCCTCCAGGCGCCGGCGGAGTCGCTCCAGCTGCACAAGCAGGTCTCCCTCGCCCGCCACCCGCAGCTCGCTAACCGCGAAGGTGAACGAGGGCGAGGACGAGGCGCTGCCCGGGTAGTAGTCGCAGCCGCCGCCGACGACCACCTTGACGCCGTCGCTCAGAGGGATGCCCAGGCGTTCGAAGTCCGACAGCCACATCGAGCATGGGAGCGCGCCGCGCGCGTCGCGCAGCTCGAAGTAAACCCGGGCCCGGCTGCGGCGAGATCCCCACACCTCGCCGACGAGCTGGACGCGCGCGAACTCGAGCAGCCTCTGCTTGAGCCGGCCGGCGTAGGTGCCTACCTCGTAGGGGCCGGGCAGGTCACTTTCGAGCGCGGCGGGGGCGAGCGCGGGATGATCCATGTGAGTTATCGAGGCTACCGGCCGGCCCCCACGGATAGGATGGGCCGCCATGGACCTGACCCTCTCACCGGCCGAGGAGGCCTTCCGCGACGAGCTGCGCAGCTGGCTCGAGGCCAACAACCCCGGCCGTGAACCGGCGGGGGACGAGGCGGCGTTCGAGTTCCGCAAGGACTGGCAGCGCCAGTTGAACGACGCCGGGTGGGCCGGCGTCTCGTGGCCCAAGGAGTACGGCGGGCGCGGCGCCACGCTGGTCGAGCAGGCGATCTTCAACGAAGAGGTGGTGCGGGCGCGCACGCCGTCGGTGGCAAACGTTTTGGCGCTCGCCATGGGCGGCCCCACTGTGATCGCGCATGGGACCGAGGAGCAACGCAAGCGCTTCCTGCCTCCGATCCTGTCCGCCGACGAGATCTGGTGTCAGGGCTTCTCCGAGCCGGGCGCCGGCTCGGACCTGGCTTCGTTGAAGACCCGGGCCGTGCGCGACGGGGACGAGTGGGTGGTGACGGGACAGAAGGTGTGGACGACGTTCGCCCATCACGCCAAGTGGTGCATGCTGGTGGCGCGGACCGATCCTGACGCCCCCAAGCACAAGGGCCTGACCTACTTCCTCATGGATATGGAGCAGGACGCCGTGCAGGTCCGGCCGCTGCGTCAGATCACCGGCGAGTCCGAGTTCAACGAGCTGTTCATGGAGGAGGCGCGGATTCCCCACGAGAACATCGTGGGGAACGAGGGGGAGGGCTGGGCGGTGGCGATCACGACGCTCATGCACGAGCGCGCCACGCTCGCGTTCGGCCTCCAGGTGAGCGTCCAGATCGCGTTGCGCGAGCTGCTCGAGACCGCGCACGAGACGCGTGGCCTCAACGGTGGCGTCGCCACCGAGGACCCCGTGATCCGCCAGCGGCTGGCCCAGCTGATGATCGAGTCCGAGGTTCTGCGGCTGAACGCCTACCGGGGTCTGTCGGCGATCATGCGGACCGGAGTCCCGGGTCCCGAAGGGTCGCTCGGGAAGTGGCACTGGTCCGAGGTCAACCAGTCGCTGGCCGAGCTGGCCATGGAGATCGCGGGGCCGAGGGCGATGCTCAGCGAGGACAGCTGGAGCTACCGGTTCCTGCGCTCGCGGGCCAACTCGATCGAGGGCGGCACGACCGAGATCCTCAAGAACATCGTGGCCGAGCGCGTGCTCGGGCTGCCGCGGATGCGATGAACTTCGGCTTCACCGACGACCAGCAGGCGATCAAGCGCACCGCGCGGGAGTTCCTCGACGCGCGCTACCCATTGGCCACGGTCCGGACCCTGGCCGAGGACGAGCGCGGCTTCACCGACGAGCAGTGGGCCGAGCTGGTCGAGCTCGGGTGGCCGGGCGTGATCGTCCCCGAGGAGCGGGACGGACTGGGGCTCGGCGCGGTCGAGCTCGTGGTGATCGCGGAGGAGATGGGCTATGCGCTCGCGCCGAGCCCGTGGTTCTCGACCACGTGCGCCGCCTTGCTGCTCTGCGCGGCGGGAAGCGACGCCCAGCTCGAGCGCTGGCTCGCGCCGCTTGCCCGTGGCGAGGTGCGCGGCACGGTGGCCGTGTGGGACGAGAACTCGGGGCCCGCGCCCGACCACTCCGAGGTCGAGACCTCGGCTGATGGGACGCTCACGTGCGTGAAGATCGCGGTACCCGACGCGGCCAGCGCCGACTTCCTGGTCGTGTCGGGGGCGGACGGCCGCCACTGGGTCGTCGAGCGGTCGGCCGAAGGGGTCTCGATCGAGCCCGAGGAGGCGATCGATCCGACCCGCAAGCTGTTCCGGGTCGTGCTCTCGGCCGCCCCGGCCGATCCGCTCGAATTCGCGCCGGAGGCTGTCGCCCGCGCCTACGCGACGATCGTCACGCTGCTGGCGGCCGAGAATGTCGGCGCGGGGCAGCGAGCGATGGAGATGGCCGTGGAGTACGCCAAGGACCGCACCCAGTTCGACCGCCCGATCGGCGCCTACCAGGCGGTCTCGCACCGGTGCGCGCAGATGCTGCTCGAGGTGGAGGGGTCGCGTTCACTGTGCTACTGGGCGGGCTGGGCGCTGGCCCACGAGCCCGAGACGGGTCCTCGCGCTGCCTCGATGGCCAAGGCGTACGCGGGGGACGCCGGCTTCCGTGTCGCCGCCTCGGCGCTTCAGGTGCACGGCGGGATCGGCTTTACCTACGAGCACGACCTGCACTTCTTTCTCAAGCGCGCGCACGCCAACGCCCACGCGTTCGGCGACTCGCGCTGGCACCGCGATCGAGTCGCGGACCTGGCCGGGGTCTAAGGCGCCGCCGTCAGGCGCCGCCGCCGACAAAAATCCTTGAAAGCCGCCGGCCAGGCCGCTGCAGCGCACTCAGTGAATCGTCACCGCCTCAGGGGACGAGGCGATTCCGTTCGCGACCACGACCAGCGTGCTCCTGCCCGTCGGCGTGGCGCTGGGGAGGGTGAACTGCGTCGAGGAGCTCGTGCCGGGGGCAACCGACACCGAGCTCCAGTCATACGTGCGGGCGTAGGTGACCACGCCCGTGGAGTCGTTGGTGATCCGCACCAGGGGGAAGTTGGTGTTGTCCTGAACGTCATCGCCGTAGGCGGCTCCCTGATCGAGCCCGGCGAGCTGCTTTCCGGACACGCTGTAGGTGCCGCCGGGGGCGAGCGTGTTAGCGCTCAGCGACGTGATCGACGGCGCCCACGACGGGTTTGGCGTGCCGCCGGCCGTGTACACCTCCATGTCGCTGCTCCCGTCGTTGAACAGCACCTGCCCGTTGGGCAGGGCCAGCATGCGTGTGTAGTACGGGCTGTCATTTGGCGCGTTCGGCACGTCCGCGATCTGGGTCAGCGTGTTTGAGCTCGCGTTGTAGACGAAGAAGTGAGTCGGCGTGTTGTACACGCAGGCGCCCACGTCGAACAGCACGTTCCCGTCAGGCAGGATCGACCCCGGTCCGTCGGTGCTGTCGTACTCCTCATTGTCGATGGTCGGAATCTCCGGCCCGGCGCTCCATGCGCCGGTCTTGTAGTCGTAGAGCGCGGTGGTCGTCTCCTGATCGGTGGTGCACGGGGTGGGCGGCTGTTGCGTGCTCGAGCCGGCGCCGACGACGAACACGTTGCCGCCCGGCATCTCGACCTGGGGTCCGATTTCGACGGTCGGGAACGGGTCGACGGGGCTGCCGCCGGCGGCCGTGGCTCCGGCGAAGCTCCAAGTGTCGGTGCGCGGGTTGAACAGTTCCGTGTTGCCAATCCCCCACAGATCGAGGGTCAGCACCTCGCCATTGGGCTCGAGCGTCCAGCCCTCCTCGTCGTTGGGATCGGTCTTGCCGGTGGCGGGGATCACCGTCCAGGTCAGGTTCCTCGCGTTGAGCAGCGCGTCGTCGACGGTCAAATCGGGGTTGGTGAGGCATGTGTTGCAGGGCTGCTGAAGCATGAAGGTGCCGTCATCGAGGACTTCGCTCGCGGCGTCCCCCATATTCGTCCAACCCGCCGGCGGTGCGACCGAGCGCCAGGTGTTGGTCACCGGGTTGTAGATCGCGCCCTGGTCCGACCACGCCGCGTTCTCACCGATGTATTCGCCGCCCTCGACGATCATCCGCCCGTCGGGCAAGATGGCCGAGGCGAAGTACAGCGGCGTGTAGTCAGACGGCATGGATGCGATCTGGCTCCAGGTCCCATCGATGTAGCTGCCGTGCGAATCCGGCGTGAGCTTCCACCAGGCGTTGGTACCGCCGGTGGTGTCGTTGTCGGGCTCGTTGTGCACGAGCACGGTCCCGTCGCTCTCGAGCAGCATCGTGCCGGGTGTACCGAACGGCGGTGGGTTCACCAGAGTCGTCCAGGGTGACGCCGTCCCAGCCGACGCGACGTCGGGCTTCAAGCCGGACGGAGCGGGATGCTTGAAGGGCGTGACGATTGGATGAAATTCAGCGACCGCTGGCCTTGCCGCCAGCTGGGCCTTACTGGCCCGGTGTGCCGAAGCGAGCGGTGCGCTGGCGATCACCAGTGCCGCCACCCCGGCGAGTGCGGCCAGGCACGCGGCGCCGCCGGCCAACAGTGCAAATCGACGACGGGTTGAAGACAAAACCCCTCCCATGGGTCGTCCTGCGTTTAGGACCCCGGCTACGTGTGAGAGGGCAACGACACCCACCGCCGGGCTTTCACGATGCGACCGAGCGGCAACCTATTCCTCAGGGCCGCTGTTAGGCAAAGCGCCTAACAGCAGGACTACGGGGTGTTTGGTTCGCCTCGGTAGTGTGGAGGCTCAACGTGGGCGGCGTCATCGATAAGCACCCTGGGATCCGCCGTCTCCGGGCGGCGGCTGAAGTAGCCGGTGAAGAACGGCCAGGAGGCGAACATCAGGACGACGCCCAGGATGAGGCCGCCGATGCCGACGAGGATCGGTGTCTGGATGCCCAGGAGCGCCTTTGAGTAGTTGTTCCCCGCCGTGTTGTAGTAACCGAACGCCTTGATCCCGACGTATCCCATCATCAGGCCGCCGACCAACGGAATCAGCCCGGCATAGAAGAAATTGCGAGCGCTCTTGAGTAGATCGTGCCGGAAATAGAACGCGCAGGCGATGCCGGTGAAGCCGTAGTAGAAGCAGACCGAGAAGCCGAGTGCCGAGATCGTGTCGCCGAGCACGTCCTGGTTGGGATTGAACGCCAGCAGCGCGACCGTCCACACAATCGATAGCCCACCCATCAGCAGGGTCGAGAACGTCGGCGTAAGGAAGCGCGGATGCACGCGCCCGAACGCCTTGGGGATCGCACCCCAGCTGGCCATCGACAGCGTCGTCCGAGCGGTGGGCAGGATTGTCGTCTGGGTCGAGGCCGAGGCCGAGGTCAGCACGGAGATGATCAGCAGCTTGTCCAGGGGCGACCCGAACACGCCGCTGCCGAGCGCATTCAACACATCGGCCGAGTTCGTGGAGAGGAAATTCGTGCCGTGGAATGCCTGCGCCGCCACGCCGACGAGGACGTAAATCAGCAGCAGGATCACGGTTGACACGACCGCGGCCTTGCCGGGTCCGCGGTGGCGGTCGCGCGACTCCTCGTTGACCGCGACGCCCGAGTCCCAGCCCCAGTAGATGAAGATCCCGAGCAGCACCCCGGCGGTCAACGTGCTCGAGCTGAGGTGGAACGGGCTGAACCACGAGAGGCTGACGCGAATCGAGTGTGCCGGGTGGCCGGTGTAGACCTTGACCAGCGCGACGACGAAGAACAGGATCAGCGTGAAGATCTCGAGGCTCAGCAGGAACTGCTGGATGCGTGCGGACAGCTCGATGCCGCGGTAGCAGATCCACGTCATCAGCGCGATCCACACCACCGAGCCGATGATCAGCGCGAGGTTCGAGTGTTCGAGGCCGTGCAGGCTGAACAGGGAATACGTGTAGCTCGCCGCGATCTCGGCCAGGGACGCCATCACGATGATGTCGGCCAGGAAGATCGCCCACCCGTTGATCCAACCGATCTGGGGTCCGAAGGCGCGCGTTACCCAGGCGAAGGTGGTGCCGGCGTCCGGGTCAGCCAGGTTGAAGAACCGGTAGCCGAGCGAGACGAACAGGATCGGGATGAACGAGACGATCAGCACGGCCGGCGCGTGCGTCCCCATGCCGGCGACGGCCACGACGAAGCCGAGCGTTGCGGCCAGGCTGTAGGCCGGGGCGGTGGACGCGATCGCGATGACCAGGTTCGAGGCGTAGCCGAGCGCATCGGCCTTGAGCCCCTTAGCCCCGGGAGCGGTGGGATCCCCGGATTGGGGCGATGAGGTTAGGGTCGTCGTGTCCAAGGTGTGAAACCTAATGCCGAGCGGGGCGCCCCCAGCGGTGAGAAAGTATCGCCGGGTTTAGCCAAAACGTCCAACCTGCCCACGTCACGGTGGTCGCGCATGGCTCGACACGTTCAGCTTCAGTTAGCGGCTTCCGCTTCCTGGTCGCGGAGCCAAGCAACGGTCTGGGCGATCCCGTCGCGGAGGTCGATCCGGGCCTCCCAGCCGAGCAGCCGCCGTGCCTTCTCCACCGACGGCCACCGCCGCTGCACGTCGACCGCGAAGGTGGGCAGGTGGGCGAGCTCGAACTGGTCGGGGTCATTGCCGCAGGCCGCCCAGATGATCCGCGCGAGCTCGGCCACCGTGAGCTCCTCGGAGGCGGAGATGTTGAAGTCCTCGTTTTCGCCCGCTGGCGATGCCATCGCGGTGACGATCCCGTCGGCGATGTCGTCGACGTGGGTGATCGTCCGCGTCTGCTCGCCCGAGCCGAAGATCTCGAGCGGCCGGCGGCCCGTGAGCGCCTTGTGGATCAGGTCGGGCACGGCGTGGGCGATCCCGGGCTCGTCGGGCTCGGGCAGCTCGCCCGGGCCGTAGGCGTTGAACGGGCGACAGATCGTGAACCGCAGGCCGCGCTGATCGTGCGCGGCGCGGGTGTAGACCTCGCCGGCGAGCTTTGAGAACCCGTAGGCGGAGCGGGGCGCCGGGCAATTGTCCAGGTACTCCTCGGTCGTGGGGAACTCGGTGGCCCGCTCGAACACCATCGACGAGGAGACGTAGACGAACCGCTCGACCTGGTGTTCGACCGCCGAGCCCGCGACCGCGCCGGTCAGAGCGTTGTTGACCGCAAACAGCGTGAACGGCAGCTTGTGGAAGTTGGCGATTCCGCCGACGATCGCCGCCAGGTGGATCACGTGCGAGCAGCCGTGAACCGCCGCTCCCGCCGTCAACGGCTCGCGCAGGTCGCCGGTCCGGATCTCACATCCCTCGCGCATCCATTGAGGGGGGTCGCGGTGGTCGGCGATCCTGACCTCCCACCGGCTGTCGGACAGCAGCCGCCGGACGACGGCCGAGCCGATCGTCCCGGCCCCGCCTGTGACCAAGACCCGGCTCATGGAACCTGGTAGGTGGTCGCCGCGCCGAGCAGCGCCGCGCACTCGGAGGCGAAGACGAACACCTGGCCGGTGTGCAGCGCGTTCCACGGGTCGACGAGCAGGCAGTCTCGGGACGCATGGCGCACGATCTCGGCCAACGTATCCCGGCCCTCGAACTCGGAATGGTTGGTGGCCACGACGACGACGTCGGCGTCCTGCACGGCCTGCTCGAGCGGCTGGGTGGGCGAGCGCGCGTGCGGGTCACACACCGCGACGTCGGCCAGCTCGCGCTCGAGCAGCCGGATCAGCTTGGGCGCGAGCGAGTCGCGCTCGTCGTCCGTGTTGCGCTTGAAGGTCAGGCCAAGGACCGCCACCTTGCGCGATCCGAGCCCTCCGATCCGGCGCTTGATTCCCTCGACGAGGAACAGGGGCACCGACTCGTTAACGCGCGAGACCGCGAGCAGCATGCCGGGTGAGTTGGAGCGCTCCTCGGAGAAGGCAAAGTCCTTGCGCAGGCAGGTGCCGGCGGTCATTCCGGGCTGGGCGATCCCGCCGCGCGGATAGTCCCGGTTGATCAGGTCGATCACGTCGAACACGTTGGCGTCGTAGCGCTCGCAGTCCATCATCAGCAGGTTGGGGAGCGCGAACGTCGTGTAGCGGAGGATGTTGGTCCAGATCTTGGCCAGCTCGGCTTGGACGGGGGAGGTGCGCACGATCGGGGCGCCGAACACCGAGAAGGTGGCGGCGGCTCGCTCGGTCGAGGCCTCGTCGACGCCCCCAACGATGCACGGAAGCGTCGAGATCTCCTCCAGAAAGCGGCCGGCTGCGATCCGCTCGGGGGTGTGGGCCACGAATAGGTCCCGGCCAACGCGCAGGCCGCGCTGCTTCTCGAGATAGCCCGCGACGAACTCGGTCGTGCCCGGGGCGATCGTCGAGCGCAGGAGCAACGCGTGGCCAGGGCGAAGCATCGGCAGCAGGTCGTCAACCGCGGCGCGCACCTGGCGCAGGTCGCTCTCGATGTGGGAGAACGACGGGGTGCCGATCGTGATGACGATGTCGTCAGCCTGCGCGGCGTCGACCGCTCGTTCGGCGAGTTGAAGACGTCCGGTGCGCTGGACGCGCTCGAGCAGCTCTTGGGTGCCCGCCTCGTGGAAAGGCATCCGGCCGGCGCGCAGCGAGGCAAGCACCGTCGGGTCGTGGTCGACGCCGAGTACGCTGACGCCGCGGTCGGCGAAGCACAGAGCGAGCGGCAACCCGACGCGTCCGAGGCCAATGACCGAGACCGATGATGGTGCGGCGGCGGCTTCGCCGGCGCCTTGGGATGACGG
>Ga0335075_10010210_pt1 | contig 14268 bp, 13 predicted proteins | sample Lox_Sample_24_FD_206723 | JGI IMG/M metagenome (GOLD analysis project Ga0335075, IMG submission 206723) | Soil microbial communities from Loxahatchee National Wildlife Refuge, Florida, United States - Lox_Sample_2.4 | ecosystem: Environmental > Terrestrial > Soil > Wetlands | place: USA...
TATACCCTGTGCTTATGGACCAGCGCATCACCGGCACCACCATGCCCGTCCTCGAGTTCCAGCTCGAGCCCAACGACGCTATCGTCTCCGAATCCGGCGAGCTCTCCTGGATGTCCCCCAACGTCCAGATGACCACCCATACCCAGTTCGCCGGCGGTGGGGGCATCTTCGGAGCCATCAAGCGCATGGCCGGCGGCGGCAGCCTCTTTATGACCGAGTACCGCGCCATGGACGGTCCCGGCGAACTGGCCTTCGCCACTCGCGTTCCCGGCCACATCCTTCCCGTTGAGGTCGCCCCCGGTGCGGAGTACATGGTCCACCGCCATGGCTTCCTCTGCGGCACCTCGGCCATTCAGCTCAGCGTCGGATTCCAGCAGTCCCTCGGCGCCGGTATCTTCGGCGGCTCCGGGTTCCTGCTCCAGAAAGTCGGTGGCCAGGGCCAGGCGTGGCTCGAGCTCTCCGGCGAAGTGGTCACTCGCGATCTCGCTGCCGGCCAGACCCTCCTCGTCCATCCCGGCCACGTGGGCGCTTTTCAGGCCAGCGTCTCGTTCCAGATCACCATGGTCCGCGGCATCCGCAACCTGATCTTCGGCGGCGACGGTCTCTTTCTCGCCGCGCTCACCGGGCCCGGCCGCATCTGGCTCCAGACCCTGCCCATCTCCCGCCTCGCTCAGCAGATCTTCGAGTACATGCCCTCGCAGCAGCCGGCGCAAACCGCCGAAGCCGGACTCCTCGGCGGCATCGTCGGCTCCGTCCTCGACAACATGCGCTGACCCCGGCTTCCCACATCCACCCGCCCCTGGCAGATGTTGGAAGTCACCAATCCGCGGTGGTCTCCGGTTTTCACCCGGAAGATCGCCGCCCAATCTCCGACCCGTATAATCCCCGCATGATTACGCCTCAGGCTGGAATTTTCGCGCTGGGAACGTCGTCTCATGCCTATCTTGAGTTCGACATTCTGGACCCGGGCCGGCAGGAGCAGTTCGCCTCCGCGCTCTCCTCCATCCGCGAACCCCGGACCACCACCGGCGGCGTCAATTTCGTCATCGGCTTTCGGCCCGAGCTCTGGCGCACCCTCGTTCCCGCCGACACCCCGTCCGGCGTCCAGGGTTTCAACCGCGAGATTCAAGGCACCGAGGGCTTCGTCATGCCCGCCACCCAGCATGACGCGCTCGTATGGCTCTCCGGCAGTGCCTACGACGTTCTCTTCGACATGGCCCGCTCCGTGGTTCGCGACCTCGCCGGCCTGGCAACGCTGGCGGATGAGGTCTCCAGCTGGCCTTACCGGCATGATCGCGACCTGACCGGCTTCATCGACGGCTCCGAGAATCCAACCCTGGTCGACGCGCCCGCAGATGCACTCATCCCGGAAGGTCTCGCCGGCGCCGGCGGCTCAGTCCTGTTGCTCCAGAAGTGGAGGCACAAAGTCGCGGAGTGGGAGTCCCTGCCCGTCGATGAACAGGAGCGCGTCATCGGGCGCACCAGGCCTGACAGCATCGAGCTCACCAACAAGCCGCCCAGTTCCCATGTCGCTCGCACCGATCAGGACGAATTCGGACACATCTTTCGCCGCAATATGCCGTACGGCGGCGTCAGCGACCATGGCACCATGTTCGTCGGATTCAGTTCCGACCAGAACCGGCTCTCGAAAATGCTGGACAGCATGGCAGGCCTGGTCGAGGGCACCCGCGATGCTCTCACCCGCTACACCGAGCCGCTGACAGGCGCTTATTATTTCGTGCCGTCGATCGAGAGCCTGCGAAGCCTGCGCTAGGATTGCTGGCCCCCGCGGCTATCGGACTGCTGCTGCAGAGTGGCTCCTCCTTACGTCGAGCCGGGTGTGTCCATCGGCCGCCTGAACGGCGACGGGCAGATGGATATCGTCGTCGACTGCGTCTGCAACCCCACGCCGGTCGGCGGCGAGGGCAAGGGCCCCGAATATCAGCCCTGTGCCAGCTTCGACGTGTATTACGGCCTTGGAGACAACCAGCTCGTCAAGCGCACGGTTGTCACTGACCCCAGTGTCTACGACTTCGGAGTGCCCTACGCGGTGGATGTGAACGGCGACGGCTACGGCGACCTGGCGGTCTCGGGAAGCCTTGGCTGCGATTGCCGCTTTGGTCTGTTCGTGTGGCAGGGCAATGCCGACGGATCGTTCCAGCAGACGCCGCAGCCGTTCATCTCGAACACGAACTCGGTGGGCTGGATGGCCGTGGCTGACTTCAACCGCGACGGCATGATGGATTTCGCGATGGGCGGCCGGAACGAGTACTTGATCAATACCACACCGCGCGCCGCCTGCGGAACCTACATCATCAGCCCATCGGTAACGGCTTGCCAGCCGGTGGATAACACTTATTCGCCCAGCCCGGTGTCGGTCGAAGTGAATTCTTATGACACCACGAACCTCTCCGCCGGCACGCACAGCCTGGTTTTCAAGCTGTGGGACGCAGGCGGGGACGTCTACACGGCCACAAAGACGATCACCGTGAACTAACTCGCGATGGTAGCTGCATGCGGCGCGGAACAACCATCCTGCGCCGCGCGCCCCATCAAAACTTTCGTTCCGACCGCAGAGCCACGATGAACAAACCACTGGTAACCAACAACCCGCGGCCATCGCTCCTGTTACGAAAGTAAAGCTCACTTCCCTCCGTAATCTGTCTTCGCCCCATTTCTTCCCCTATCCTCGATCTAACTTGCCAGATATCTGGCTGATCCAATATGTACGACTATCCCCCCACCGATCGCCCTCTGGTCTCCGCCGTTATTCCCACGCGGAACCGGCCCGCGCTGCTCGCCTGCGCCGTCCGCAGCGCTCTGCGCCAGACATGGCTAAGGGTCGAGGTCATCGTTGTCGTCGATGGCGCCGATCTCGCCACCGAAGTCCTTCTCGAGTCGCTCGCCGATCCGCGGCTGCGCACGATTTTCCTTCCTGAGAATTCCGGCGGCTGCGCGGCTCGCAACATGGGCGTGCGCGCCGCGCGCGGCGAATGGATCGCCTTCCTCGACGACGACGACGAATGGCTCCCCGAAAAAGTCGAGCTCCAGATGTACGCTGTCCAGAAGTCCCGCGACTGGTTTCCGGTCATCTCCTCACGTCTCATCGCCCAGTCGCCCTCCGGCAGCCGCGTGCTCCCCGAGCGCCTCTATCGTCACCCCCAGCCGGTTGCCGATTACCTCTTCCGCCGCACCGGTCTGCTCGATCCCGGCGGCCTCATGCAGACGTCCACCCTGCTCGCCCCGCGCGATCTTCTCCTCGCCATCCCCTTTCGCGACGGCCTTCCCCTCCATCAGGACTGGGACTGGCTCATTCACGTCGCCTCGCATCAGGGCGTAGTCGTCTCTATGGTCGACAAGCCGCTGGCCATCTGGCGCGTCGAGGATACACGCGACACCGTCGGCCGTGCCGCCAACTGGCAGGTCTCCTTTGCCTGGATTCGCGAGCTTCGCTCCCTGATTTCTCCTCGCGCGTTCTCCTCCTTTGTCGCCGTTCAGTGCACCTGGCGTGCGAAGAAGAGCCGCGCCAGCCTCGCCGAACGTCTTCGTCTTCTCTGCTCTTTTCTCCTTGAAGGCCGGCCCGGCCTGCTTTCGCTGTTTCACTTTTTCGTCTTCGCTCTTCTTCCCGCCGATCTGCGCCGTTCTCTTCGCCGCCCCTGGCAGAGAGCCTTCGATCGCCACCACCCTTCGGCCGGTCTCACCCTCGTCGCCGTCCACAACCCGTCCGCTGCGATTCTGCGCAAATCCTCCCTGTGATCCCGGAGCGCATCTTGCCCGTCAACGATTACACTCGCGCCTATCTTGCTGAAGTGCGGTCTCTCGCGGATCGCATCGACGCCGGCGCCATCGACCGCATCGTCGAGCTCCTCCTCGATCTCCGCAACCGCGGCGGCCGCCTGTTCTTTCTCGGCGTCGGCGGAGGCGCGGGCAACGCCGGCCACGCCGTCAACGACTTCCGCAAGATCGCCGGCATCGAGTCCTACGCGCCCACCGACAATGTATCCGAGCTCACCGCCCGCATCAACGACGATGGCTGGGACTCCTGCTATGCGGAGTGGCTGCGCGGCAGTCACCTCGCCAATAGCGACGCCGTCTTCGTCTTTTCCGTCGGCGGCGGCAGCGCCGAGCACCGCATCAGCATGAACCTCGTGGCCGCGCTCTCTTTCGCGCGCGAAACCGGCGCCCGCATCCTCGGCGTTGTCGGCCGCGACGGCGGCTGCACTGCGCAGCTCGCCGACGCCTGCGTCATCGTTCCCTTTGCCTCGGCGGAAACCGTCACGCCTCACACCGAGGAATTTCAGGCCGTGGTCTGGCACCTCATCGTTTCCCATCCCCGCCTGCAGGCCAATCCGATGAAGTGGGAGTCTGCCCGTTGAGCCATGCAGCCATCTTCCTTGACCGGGACGGCGTCCTCAACCGGCTCGTTCACAATCCCTCTACCGGCCACATGGAGTCCCCGCTGACCCCCGGCGATGTCCACCTCATCGAAGGCGTCGTGCCCGCCCTCCGCCGCCTGCAGCAGGCCGGCTACCCGCTCATCCTCGTTTCCAATCAGCCCAACTATGCGCTCGGCAAGTCCACACTCGATACTCTCAGCGCCATCCACGCCAGGCTGGTCACCGAGCTCCTCTACGCCGGCATCCGCTTCCGGCGCTTCTGCTATTGCCTCCACCATCCCAAAGGCGTCGTTCCCGGCTTTTCCGGCCTCTGTGTATGCCGCAAGCCCTCGCCGTGGTTCCTGCTCCGGGCGCGCGACGATTTCGGCTACTCGCTCTCCAATTGCTGGATGATCGGCGATCAGCCCACCGACACCCAGTGTGGCCGCGCCGCAGGCGTCCGCACCATCCGCATCGATTCAGGCACGCCTCTCCACGCCCACCGCGCCTCGCCCGTGGCCGACCACCTTGCGTGGGGGCTCTCCGAAGCCGCCGAAATCATCCTCAGACGGCGCCCCTGCCACTGAAGACCATCTCCTTCGCGTCCGATTCACTCGTGTCGATCCGGTACCCCGCGGCCTGCGCGTCGCGATGAAACATCTCCACCGTTTCCAGCGAATACTCCGCCAGATCCCGGCCCACCAGCTCCAGCTTGCGCAGGATCTCCGGCGCCACGGTGATGATGTCGCATCCCGCCTCGTCTGCCTGAAAAATGTTCAGCAGCTCCCGCGGGCTCGCCCACAGCAGTTGTGCGCGCGGCCGCGCTTGCAGAATTCCTTTCGCCTTGCGCATCAGAGGCACAGGATCGACTCCCGTATCCGCAATCCGCCCCGCGAACACGCTCACAATCGTCGCCGTCTCCGGCGCCAGCGCATTGGCCACGCGCTCCACCTGCTCCAGGGTCAGGATTGCCGTCACGTTCAGCGCCACCCCCGCCTCGCCGAGTCTTCTCATCAGCGGCCCCAGAAACTTTCCCGTGCGGTCGGTCACGGGGATCTTCACGTTGACGTTGTCTCCCCACGCCGCGATCGTCAGTGCCTGGCGCTCCATCTCGTCTTCGTCCTCGGCAAACACCTCGAACGAAATCGGCCGGTCGGGCACCGCCTCCAGCAGCGTTCGCGCAAATTCCTCATATTTCCGCACGCCCGCCTTGCGCATCAGCGTGGGATTGGTGGTGAAGCCACGCACCCACGGCTTCGCAACCATCTCCAGAATCCCCTTGAGATCCGCCCCATCGCTGAACAGCTTCACCCGCAGCTCTTCGATTCTGCTCATCGCTCAGTCTCCGTCCCCTTCCATCGCCGGCTTGCGCATCGTTCCCAGCCGCTCCCGCATCCGGCCATAGCTCTCTCGCAGCCACTGCCGGAACACAATGACCAGGAACTCCGCATTCCCGATCAGATATCTCCTCCACAGCCGCCGCGGCTCCATCGCCAGCCGGAAAAACCACTCCATCCCCAGTCGCTGAATCCACATCGGGGCCCGCCGCCGCAATCCCGCCTGCGTATCCAGTGCGGCGCCCACCGGCAGAATCGCCCCCACCCGCAGCCATCCGCGATTCTCCTGCATCCAGATCTCCTGCTTCGGCGCGCCGAACGCCACGCACAGCAGGTCCGGCGCCGCTGCCTCGATCGCCTCCCGGATCCGCTCCTGCTCTGCCTCGCGCTTCTCAAATCCCATCGGCGGGCAGTAGGTTCCGCAGATATTCAGCCCCGGATACCGCACGCGTAGATTGTGCGCGGCCATCATCGCCGCGCCTGGCAGTCCTCCCAGAAAGAACACGCGGAATCCGAAATGCGCCGCCGCCGCGCACATCCGCTCCATCAGGTCGCCGCCCGTCACCCGCTCCGGAATCTCCGCTCCCAGCAGCCGCGACGCCTTCACCACCGAAATCCCGTCCGGAACCGCCAGGTCCGCCGCCAGCATGGCTTCCGCAAAACGCGCATTCTTCTCTGCCAGCGTCACCAGATACGCATTGGGACCCACAATCGTCATCGGCGGCAGTTCTCCCCGATGCATCAGCGCCTCCGTCACCAGCACCGCCGCATAGTCCATCGTGATCCGGTCCACCGGCACTTTCCCCACCAGCAGCCGCGGAGGCCGCGGCAGTGCCTCCATCGCTCCGTGCACTTCCAGCTCCGCCCCCGCCCTGGTCGTTTCTTCGATCACAGCCACAATGCTTCCTTCCTTTCCTCGAACAGCCGCGGCGCGACCCCGTTGGCGATCGCACCGTGCCGGAATTCGTCGCGCAGTCTGCCCATCACATACGCCGGCGACTCGCAAAACGCCCGTGCCAGAGCCGCCAGTCCCTGTGCCCGGCGTCCATCCGCGCGCTCCATGTTGAACCGCCGCAGCTGTTCCTTCGCCCGCACGCCCGAGGGCCGCAGAAACCCTTGCAGCGTCTGCGCCACCTGCTCCAGCGGCCGCGGCGCATAATCCCACAGCTCCGAGAGCAGCAGGTACTGCACGTACAGTCCCGCCAGCTCCTGCTTCTCCAGGTTGCGCGTGCTCACGCTGCCTGCGTTCTGGCGGAAGCCCACCAGCACTTCGGGGAGAAAATGGATCTCATATCTCCGCGTCATGCGCCACCATAAGTCGGCGTCCTCGGCGTGCAGATCCATCCGGTATCCGCCCGCTGCCAGCGCCTTCCCGGCATGCAGCGCCACTGTGGAATGACAAATGGACAGCAGGTATCCGCTCTCCACGATCGATCGCAGCTCCGCCGGCGTTCCCCGCGAGCACCGGAAGCGACCCGCGCATCGCTCGCGCGGGTGATAATCTGCCAGCGAATAAATCAGTCCCGCATCCGGATGCGCCTCGATCGCCCCCAGCAATCGTTCCATGCGCCGCGGGTATGACACGTCGTCCGCATCCTGCCGCACCAGCCACGGCGTCCGCGCCTCGCGCAGCATGCGGTTCAGCGTCGCCGTGACTCCCGCGTTTTCCTGGACCAGGACCCTCAGCCTCCCATCGGAGACGCTGCGCAGATACGCGAGGCTGTCGTCGCTCCCTCCATCCACAATCGCCAGAATCTCGAATGCACTGGCCGTCTGCTGCAGCAGGCTCTCGATCGCCTCCGGCAGCCACGGCATCGCATTGCAAACCGGCATGCCCACGGTCAGGATGGTCTTCGGCACCGTCGTCAGTCCTTGATCTGCACTCCTGCCCGGTAAGTGCCGCCAGGCATCGGTGAGCTAAAAAGGACTTATATCTCTGCCGTTCACAGCTTCAAAGATAGATTCCCGAGTTCTGATGTTACTCAGGTCACATATCTGACTTCGGTAACTGCATTCTCAGCCTTTCTTCTTGCGCCTTTCTCTCCGCAACGAAACGATGATCTCTTGGCGCTGCATCCTTGCTGACCTCGATCCGAAGCGGCGCCTGCCATGAACTGAACCGCTTTTCAGCAGGAGACCCTGCGTGTTGCTCTGCCAATGCAGTTATTTCATCGTCGGCGGCGCCGGCTTTCTCGGCAGCCATTTTGTTGATGTCCTTCTCGCTTCTCCGCTAACCAGGCGCGTCACCATCTTCGATAACTTCTCCTCCGGCCGCGAATGGCACTTCGAGGCTCACCTCGCCGACAAGCGACTCGCCGTCGTCCGCGCCGATGCCAGCGACGTCTGCGCCCTTACCGCCACCATGGAGGGCCACGACTGGGTCATCCACCTCGCCTCCAATCCCAACATCGCCCTCGCCGCCGAATCCCCCGAGATCGACTTCTACCGCGGCACCCTTCTCACCAATAACGTCGTTGAGGCCATGCGCCGCGCCAATCTCCGCCGCCTGCTCTACGCCTCCGGCAGCGGCGTCTATGGCGACGCCGGCGGAGCTCTCGTCGCCGAGGACTACGCCCCCATGGTGCCGGTTTCCACCTACGGCGCCAGCAAGCTCTCCTGCGAATCTCTCATCGCCAGCTACTCCGCCATGTTCGGCCTGCGCGCCTGCGCCTTTCGCTTCGGCAACATCGTCGGCCCCCGCCAGACCCACGGCGTGGGCGTCGATTTCCTCCGCAGCCTCACCACCAATCCCCACCGCCTTCGCATTCTCGGCGACGGCCGTCAGTCCAAGCCCTACATCCACGTCACCGATGTCGTCGAGGCCGCTCTCTGCGCCGCGAAGAAAGCCACGGCGCCCTTTTCCGTCTTCAACGTCGCCACCGACGACGCCATCACCGTCACCGAAATCGCCGAGCTCGCCGTCGATGTCCTCGGCCTCAAGGCCGTGCCCGACTTCCAATACACCGGCGGCAGCCGCGGCTGGCGCGGCGACGTTCCCGTCGTTCGTCTCGACTCCTCCCGCATCCGTTCCCTTGGCTGGTTCCCAAAATGGAACAGCCGCGAAGCCGTTCGCCACTCTCTTCTGGAGCTCGTCGCCGATGCGCGCGTCTTCCAGGCCTGACTGGCCCCCGCGTCTGGCCCTCCTCGCCGGCGGCCTTGCCACCCGTCTGCTCCCGCTCACTGCCGCCACGCCCAAATCCCTCATCCCCGTCGCCGGCGAGCCTTTTCTTGCCCACCAGCTCCGCCATCTTGCCGCCGAAGGCATCCGCGAAGTCGTCCTCTGCTGCGGTCATCTCGGCGATCAGATCGAGGCCTTCGCCGGCGACGGCCGCCCGTTCGGACTCTCCATCGTCTACAGCCGCGACGGAGACTGCCCGCTCGGCACCGGCGGCGCGCTCCGTGCCGCTCTGCCTCATCTCGGCCCGCATTTCCTGGTCATGTATGGAGACAGCTGGCTCACCGAGCCCATCCGCCCCGTCTGGAACGCATTTCTTCGCTCCGGCCGCCCCGCCCTCATGACCGTCTTCCCCAATCGCAACCGCTGGGGCGCCAGCAACGTCGAATTCCGCCAGGGCGCCGTCCTTCGTTACGACAAGCTGCAGCCCTCCCCCTCCATGACCCACATCGACTACGGCCTCGAAGCGCTGGATGCCTCGGTCTTCGAGCTGTGTCCCCAACCCCGTTTCGATCTCGCCGGCCTCTTCTCTGTGCTGGTCGCCCGCTCCCAGCTCGCCGGCTACGAGACAGCCGGCCGTTTCTACGAAATCGGCTCGCTCGATGGCCTGCGCGAAACCGAATCCGTCCTCACCGTTTCCACTTCTCACGCCGCCCAGCTCGCGCCGTGGGATCGCCGGGGGGTGCTCCTGTGATCATGACCCGCACCCCCCTGCGTATCTCCATCGGCGGAGGCGGCACCGACCTGCCTTCCTACTATCGCGAGTTCGGCGGGGGATTCGTTCTTTCCGCCGCCATCAGCAAGTACGTCTACATCTCCGTCAATCGCAGTTTCCTGCCCGGCTACTTCCTCAAATACTCCGAGCACGAACACGCCGACTCCTGCGACGAAATCCGCCATCCCCTCTTCCGCGAAGCTCTGCGCATGCACGACGCGCCTTCACCGCTCGAAGTGGTCAGCGTCGCCGACGTCCCCGCCGGAACCGGCCTCGGCTCCTCCGGCACCTTCCTCGTCGGCCTGCTCCACGCGCTCTATGCCCTGCGCCGCGAGCCCGTCTCCGCCGAAGCTCTCGCCCGCGAGGCCGTCGAGATCGAGATGAACCGCCTCGGCCTGCCGGTCGGCAAGCAGGACCAGTACATCGCCGCCTACGGGGGCCTGCTTTGCCAGGAATATCTCCCCGACGGCCAGGTCCGCGTCACCCCCCTCCACATCGCAGAAGAATCGCTCCGCGAGCTGCGCGATTCGCTCATGCTCTTCTTTCTCGGCGACACCCGCAGCGCCTCCGGCCTCCTCGACGAGCAAAAGCGCCGCACCGAAGCACGCGATCCCGCCATGATCGACAGCCTGCACTTTGCCCGCTCCCTCGGCCGCGAAATTCGCCACGCCCTCGAGTCCGGTCAGGTCGCCGACTTCGGCCCGCTCATGCATCAGCACTGGCTGCGCAAACGTTCCCGCTGCCGCTCCATGAGCACCTCGCATATCGACCAGCTCTACGATCTGGCCCTGGCCCGTGGCGGAGCCACCGGCGGCAAACTGGTGGGCGCGGGCGGCAGCGGCTTCCTGCTCCTCCACACCCACGATCGCCGCCGCCTCCGCGACACCATGCTCGGCGCCGGTCTCAGCGAAATGGATTTCAGCTTCGACTTCGACGGATCGGTGGTCCTGCTCCGCAATGCGTAGCGCTGACAGCAACTCGTCGAGGCCCGCCTTTGAAGGGGCACGGCTTCAGCCGTGCCGAACAGTTCGCAAAATCAGCGGGGCTTTAGCCCCCGGGGGGTCGCCATCCAGGACCTGTTTTTTCCTCCCCTCTCAACCGAAGGTCCACCCATGACCTCGCCCTCGCGCGTCCTGACTTCGCCCATTTCTCCCGACCCTTCCGTCGAGTGGACCCTCGCCGATCTCGTCGCCATCCTCGCGCGCCGCCGCATCTGGATTGTCGCCGCACTCGCCCTCTGCTGCTCAGCCGCCGCGCTCGACTGGCTTTGCTCCACGCCTCGCTATCGCGCCACCGCGGTCATCGAAGTCCAGAAGGACTCTCACGGCGCCTTCGGCCTCGAATCCACCACCGACGACAAGCCCTCCGCCGCTGTCAGCGACTCCTTCGACGATGCCCTCGCTCTCCAAACCGAAATCGGCATTCTCGAGTCCGACGCGCTCGCCCTCGATGTCATCCGCGGTACGGGCCTCGAGACCACCCCCGACTACTTCATGCACCGGCCGGCCCATTTGCTATGGCTGCACCGCCTCTTCTTCTGGCGCAAGCCACTGGAGCCGCTCTCCATCCCCCTCGAAAACGCCCCCGACCGCCGCTACACCGCGCTCAGAATCTTCGCAAAACATCGGAAAATTGCGCCTGCCGCAGGAACCCGCCTCATCTCCGTCAGCTACTCCGATTCGGACCCTCGCCGCGCCGCGGCCGTCGCCAACGCCCTCGTCCAGGCGCTCGCCGACTACAGCTTCCAGTCGCGTTCCACCGCAGCCAATGAATCCGCCGCATGGCTGGAGGCCCAGCTTGCCCAGCTGAAGCAGCAAACCGACGCCCTCGATGCGCGCGCTGCCGCCCTCGACCGCGCTGCCGGCGACTTCGGCGACGACAGCTCCCACAACGTCGTGCTTTCCCGTCTCGACGACCTGAACGCCGCACTCACCCAGGCGCAGTCCAGCCGCATCGTGCGCGAGGCCATCTGGCGGGCCGTCGAGAGTGGCAATCCCGAAGTCATCTCCGGCCTCGGCGGCAATCCCGCCATCGGCCCCAACACTCAAAATTCTTTCGAACTGCTCCAGTCCCTGCGCGCCCAGGAGGCCGCAGCGCAGGCCCAGCTCGCCGAATCCGAGAAACGCTATGGCGAGAACTGGCCTGCCGTCGCCGAACAGCGCGCCCGTCTTGCCACCATCGATCAGTCCATCCAGCAGGAGATCCACCGTCTCGGCGAGCGCGCCCGCAGCGACTACGAAGTCTCTCTCCAGGCCGAAACCGCCGCGCGCACCGCCTTCGAGCAGCAAAAGGACCAGGCCTCCCGGCTCACCGGCGACGCGGTCGCACTGCGCCTCGCGCGCCAGGAGGCCGACGAGAGCCGCAGCCTCTACGCCACCCTCCTCGGCCGCCTGCAGCAAACCGGCGTGCTTGCCGGCCTGCACTCCGGAAACTTCGCCGTGGTCACGCCCGCGCTTGTTCCGCCGAACGACCACCCCGCGAGCCCCAGCCCGCCCCTGCTCGCCGCCCTCGCCCTCGCCGCCGGGCTCACCCTCGGCTGCTCGGCGGCCATCCTGCGCGAGCTCACCGACCGCACCGTCCATTCCGCTGTCGAACTCGAATCTCTTCTCGACGCACCCGTCCTCGCCGCCCTCCCCGAACGTCAGCCCGCTGCCCCCTGGTATCGCCAGTGGCCCCGGCGCTTGCTCCCCGCGCCACGCGGCGCCGATCTCGCCCTCGATGCCTCGGCGGCGTCGGATTTCGCCATCGCCGCCCCGCAATCTCCCTACCTCGAGGCCCTCCACCGGCTGCGCGCCGGTCTTCTGCTTTCGCACAGCGAGCGTCCCCCCCAGGTCATCGCCATCGTTCCCATTACGCCGCAGCGCGCCGGCAATGGTGCGACACCCTCCACAGTCGAATATTCCGAAGAAAATTCACCCTCCCTCGCGCTCAGCCTCGCCGCCGTCCTTGCCCAGCATGGGTCCTCGGTGCTCTGCGTCGACGCCGACCTCCGTTCCGCTCCCGCCGGCGCATTCCCCACGAACCCAGGCCTCACCGACCTGCTCACCAGCGACCGCGCTCCCGAATACGACCACCCCGCATCCACGCCTTCGCTGCTTTCAGTCATCCACACCGGCAACCGTCCTCCCTGTCCCGCCGAGCTCATCGCCTCGCCGCGCATGGCCTCGCTCGTCGCGCGCTGGCGTCGGGAATTCAGCTTCATCGTCGTTGACGGTCCCGCCGCTCCCTACGCTGACGCCCTCGTTCTCGCGCAGCTCTCCGACGCCGTCCTGCTCGCCGCCCGCTCCGGCCGCACCCGGCGCGACGAAATCCTCCCCGCCTTCGATGCTCTCAGCCGCCAGGTTCCCGCCCATGCCGTCCTCGCGCTCGTCCTCGACGGCGTTCCCAATGGAGTTCCCTATGCGCATGCCTGATAAGTTGCAGCGAAAATTCGGGTCTGGCAGGGCACGGCTCTGTTTTGAAGGGGCGCGGCTCTGTTTTGAAAGGGCACGGGGATGTCTTGAAAGGGCAGAGCTCTGTTTTGATGGGGCAGGGCTCTGTCTTGAAGGGGCACGGCTTCAGCCGTGCCGTACACAGCTGAAAAACAGCAGGGCTTTAGCCCCTGAGGGATTGCAAGTTCACAAATCCCGATTCTGCCTGCAGGCTGCCCGGGTCGCTGCCGGCTCCGTCTTGCTCGCCTGCGCTCTCGCCGCAACCGCGCAATCCCCAGCCCCAGCGACCGTTCCGCAACCCGTCCCCGTCAGCACATCCCCGACGACATCTCAACCCTCCACCGAATCCCTCCTCATCGGTCCCGGCGACCTCCTCCACATCACCGTGCTGCGCGAGCCCGAGCTCGATCAGCGCGTCCGCGTCCTCGACTCCGGAGAAATTTCTCTCGCCCTCGCCGGCAACGTCTCCGTTCAGGGCCTCACTCCTGCCCAGGCCGCGCTGCGCATCGCCGGCCGCTATCGCGACGGCCAGTTCCTCCTTCATCCCGAGGTCTCCGTCCTGGTCGAGGAATACGCAACCCAGTCGGTGACAATTCTCGGCCAGGTCGTGCATCCCGGCACCCTTCGCCTCGATGCCCCGCGCAGCCTCATCGACGTCCTTTCTCTCGCCGGCGGCCTCACCGATGTTGCCGACCGCAACATCGTCGTCCAGCGCGGAGGCAAAGATGGCCAGCGCATCCACGCCTTTCTGTCGAATCGCGCCGACGACGCCCTCAATGCCAACCTACTCGTCCGTCCCGGCGACACCGTCCTCGTCCCCAGGGCCGGCATCGTCTACGTCCTCGGCGATGTCGCCCACCCCGGCGGCTACGTCATGACCAACGACTCGAAGCTGACCGTCCTCCAGGCCATCGCCCTCGCCGCCGGCGCCTCCAAAACCGCCAGCGAGAAGCGCGTCCGCCTCGTGCGCAACGTCGACGGCCTCACCCAATCCATCGATCTCCCCCTCCGCGACATGGAACGCGGCCGCCAGCCCGACGTACCCCTCCAGGCCAATGACATCATCTATGTCCCCTTCAGCCTCGCCAAAAATATCTCCCTCGGCATCGCCAACATCACCGCCGCCGCCAGCTCGGCGCTCATCTACGCCACGCACTGATGCTGCCGCAAACGGGTTGTCATCCTCAGCCGGCAACGGCAGAAATCGCCGCTCTCGCGAAGTCGAGGAATCTGC
>Ga0335075_10010211_pt1 | contig 14268 bp, 9 predicted proteins | sample Lox_Sample_24_FD_206723 | JGI IMG/M metagenome (GOLD analysis project Ga0335075, IMG submission 206723) | Soil microbial communities from Loxahatchee National Wildlife Refuge, Florida, United States - Lox_Sample_2.4 | ecosystem: Environmental > Terrestrial > Soil > Wetlands | place: USA: Florida...
ACGTGTCGTTGCGCCAGAACGCGGCGAACCCGAACATCTACGGCCTCGATCTCGATCTGGTGTATGCGCTACCGCTCGGGTTCGAGGTGGAGGTGCACGCCCTGCTGCTCGACGCGCGCTACAGCGAGCGCACGATCGTGAACGATGGACGCATCGACTTCGGGGTGGGCCAGTACGAGGTGGACATCAACGGCCACTGGGTGCCGCGCGCCTCGCCCTACACGCTGAACTACTCACTGTCGCAGCTGATCTTCAGCAGCGCAGGCTCGTTCAACTGGATGGTGTCGGGGCAGACGGTCGGCAAGCATTACATGACGGTGTTCAACGGCGACGGCAAGGTGCTGCCCGAGGTGAACGGCAACGTGCCCGTCAACAACGCGGCCTACGACGACTTGCTGATCGACGCCTCGCGGCTGACGGACGTGGTGCCCAGCTACACGCGCGTCGACCTCGGCGGCGGCTGGACGCACCCGGACGGGCGCGTCTCGGTGAATGCCTTCGTGAACAACGTGTTCAACATCGCGTACGCCACGAGCATCATCTCGGGGCCGGGTCTGAACCTGCGCTTCTTCAACCCACCGCGCACCGCCGGCGTGCGTTTTCGAGTGACGTGGTAGCGCCAAGCGAGCGCTGGGAGGCTCGAGCATGAATCAAAGCAGACTGGGTCGAGGCGCCGTCGCCGTGGGGTTGTTCGCCAGCGGCTGCACCATCGCGAACGACGTCAACGACGACCCGGAGGGCAACGCGGCCGCCAACATGTACCTCGACGGCCCCTCCGAACGCAGCCTGAGCCTGTGGGCTGCACCGGGCGATAACCTGCTCGCGGCGCTGGCCGAGGTCGAGGCGAACGACGCCGACGTGGTGCTGCCGGTCGATAACCGTGTGCTCGGCAGCTTCTTCGGCGAGCTGGGCGCCTACTTCTCGGCGACGACGAAGTATACGCCCTTCAGCGAGGCACTGAAACGGCAGACGATGGACTGCGAGAGCAGCAGGCTGCCCGACGCGATCGAGACGCTGTGCGCGCAGATCGCCGAGCCGCGCCGCCCGAGCGACGAGTCGACGGGCGGCGCGGTGCAGCTCGTGCTGGTGAACGAGCTGCAGCACGTAGCCTATCAGCGGAGCCTCGTGCGGCAGCTCTTGCAATGCAGCTGGGACGCGGGCTTCCGCTACCTCGGCATCGAGGCGCTCGAGGAGGACGACGCAGCGCTCGAGGCACGAGGCTTTGTATCGAAGACGGCGAGCGGCGCGCTGATGCGCGAGCCACAGATGGCGCGCCTGGTCGAAGACGGGCTCGCGCTCGGCTACGATCTCGTCAGCTTCGACGTCGCAGGCCGCTGCACGGACTGCCGTCTGATCGAGGCGATCGAGCAATACTCCGCCGAGCAGGCCACGAACCTGATCGCGAAGACGTTCGGCGTCGACCCGGAGGCGAAGGTGCTGGTTCTGACGAACGCGCGTCAGGCATACAAGCGGATCTGGGGCCCGGCGCCGTACATCACGTCGCTCGGCGGGCATGTCTGGGAGCAATCGGGGGTCGAGCCCTTCGCCATCGAACAGGTCGCGGTGGATCGTCCCAGCCCGCAGTTTGGCGCGAGCGAGAGCCCGCCGTCGGGCATGTATGGCCTGGTCTGGGACGTCGACGCGCGCTGCATGGGGTCTTACGCGCAAGGGTCGCCGACGGGGATGGCCAACGTGGATGGCTTGGTCATCCACGTGCCGCCCCAGGACGACGCCGACCGCTGGGGCTGGGTGCATGCGCCGGCGGACGAGCGCCGCACGCTGACGGCGACGTGCGCGTCGTGTTCGGCGGGCGAGCGTCTGTTGTTGCAAGCGTTCGCTGCCGGCAGCGATCGTAGCGATCGAGTGCCGATCGATCAGGCGCTGTGCAGCGTGGGGCAGGCGTGTCAGCTCGCGCTGCCGGCGGCGGTGTACGACGTGGTCGTCTGGAACGAGAGCGCCGAGGTGGGCGTGGCGACGGCGGATCTGCAGACGAACGCGAACGCGGCGATCGACGTGCCGTAGCCCGCGCTGCGGACGAGCGGGGCGCCACGGACGGCGTCATGACGTGGGAGGACGAAATGAAGGCGATGCGGATTTTCGCAGGACGGCTCGGGCGGCTCGCATGCGGCGCGGGCGGGTTTGGGGCGCTCGCGGCGAGCGCGGCGTGCAGCCCCAACGAGCCGGAGCCGTGGGCGGGTGCGACGAAGCCGTTCGACGTGGTCGGTTCGCGAGCGGCGAGCCCGGGCGGGACCGACGTGAGCGCGTCGAGCGCAGAAGGCTCGAGCGCAGGGTTCAGGCCTGCCGGCAAAGAGGCACGCATCGGAGCTGCGGGCATCCCCGCCCTCGCCGTCGACGGCGCGCGGCTCTCGCTCGAGGTATGCGCCGACAACATCATCCGTGTCGCGTACTCGCGCGATGGCGCGTTCGTCGATCGGCCGAGCCTGATGGCGGCGCCCAAGCGCTGCGACGGCGGCGTGGCGAACGACGCGCTCGTGGCGAGCAGCCCCAGCGAAATCAGCGTGCGCACGGCGCGGCTCGGCGTGCGCGTCGCGCGCCGCTCGGGGCGGGTCAGCTTCTACGACGCGCACGGCGCTCGCATTCTCGCCGAGAAGTCGCACGGCCGCACCCTCGCGCCCACGACGCTGTACGGCCAGGCCGCGCTGAGCGTGGGCCAGCAGTGGGAACCCGCGAGCGACGAGTCGCTCTACGGCCTCGGCCAGCACCAGGACGGCCTGCTCGACATCCGAGGGTACGACCTCGACCTGAAGCAGTTCAACACGCAGATCGCGGTGCCGTTCCTGGTGTCGAGCCGCGGCTACGGCATCCTCTGGGACAACAACTCGTTCACGCACTTCGGCGATCGGCGCCCGTTCGAGCCGCTGCCGGGCACGGCCGGGCTGTACACGGCGGCGGGCGATGGCAGCGTCGACTCGGCCACCGGCAGCGTCGACTGGACGGGCAGCGTCGTCGCTCCGGCGACGGGCGACTATCAATTGCAGACGTACTCGGGCGGCGCGATCCAGCTCTGGCTCGACGATGCGCTCGTCATCGACCACTGGCGTCAGGGTTGGCTACCCGGCACCGACGTGGCGCGTGTGCACCTCGACGCCGGGCAGCACCTGCGCGTGCGCCTCGCGTGGACGGCCGACATCGGCGTCAACTTCCTGCGCCTGCTGTGGAAGACGCCGTCGCCCGAGCCCTCGACCGAGCTCTGGTCGGAGGTGGGTGACGGCGTCGACTACTACTTCGTGTACGGCCCCGACTTGGACGATGTCATCGCGGGCTACCGCCAGATCACGGGGCCTGCGCCGATGATGCCGCGCTGGGCGCTGGGGCTGTTCCAGAGCCGCGAGCGTTATCAGACGCAGCAGGAGAGCCTGGCCGTGGCCGCCGGTTTCCGCTCGCGGGGCGCGCCCGTCGACGTCATCGTGCAAGACTGGCAATACTGGACGATCGACTCGTGGGGCTCGCACCAGTTCGACCCGACGCGCTTCCCCGACCCGAACGGGTGGATCGAAGCGTTGCACGACCAGTATCACACCCGGCTGATGCTCTCGGTGTGGCCGAAGTTTTACCCGGGCTCGCAGAGCTTCGACGAGCTGCGCGCCGGCGGCTTCCTGTTCGAGCGCAACCTCGCCGACGGCAAGATCGACTTCCTCGGCTACCCCTTCACCTACTACGACGCGTTCAATCCCGACGCGCGAGCTCTCTACTGGGAGCAGATGCGTCGCAACCTGTTCGTGCGCGGGGTGGATGCGTGGTGGATGGACGCGACGGAGCCCGAGATCGTCGAAGGCCCCTACCCCACGCCGGAGGCGCAGGTCGACACCTTCAAAGCCTACCTGCACCCGACGGCACTCGGCAGCGGCGCCAGCGTGCTGAACGCATACTCGCTCGTCAACAGCCAGGCGGTGTACGACGGGCAACGCGCGGCCGCGCCCGACCAGCGCGTGTTCATCCTCACGCGCAACGGCTTCGCGGGCCAGCAACGCTACGCAGCCGCCAGCTGGTCCGGCGACATCAGCTCGACCTGGACGGCCTTGAAGAAGCAGATCCCGGCGGGGCTCGGCTTCTCGATCTCGGGCCTGCCGTACTGGACGGTGGACAGCGGCGGGTTCTCGGTGCCGCCGTGGTTTGCGTACGGGCCCACGCCGGAGCGGGTCGTCGAGTGGAACGAACTGAACACGCGCTGGTTCGAGTATGCGACGTTCTTGCCGCTCCTGCGCGTGCACGGCCAGTTCCCGCTGCGCGAGATGTGGGAGTTCGGTGGCGACGACAGCCCGAGCTATCGCGCGATGCTGTTCTTCGATCGGCTGCGCTATCGGATGCAGCCGTACCTGTACTCGCTCGCCGGGCAGGCGGCGCACGAGGGCGGCACGCTCCTCCGGCCGCTCGTGATGGACCACCCGAGCGACGCGCAGGCGCGTGACGTGCGCGATCAGTTCGCGCTCGGACCGGCGTTTCTGGTGAGCCCGATCACGGATTATCGGGCGCGCGAGCGGTCGGTGTATCTGCCGAGCGGCTCGGGTTGGTACGACTTCTGGACGGGTGCGGCGCTGAGCGGCGGGCAGACGATCACGGCGGCCGCGCCCTACGAATCGATCCCCGTGTTCGTGCCAGCGGGCGCGATCGTACCCTTCGGGCCCGAGCTCGAGTACACGGGCGAGAAGGCGGCCGATCCGATCACGATCCAGGTGTATGCGGGAGCCGATGGGGCGTTTACGTTGTACGAGGATGACGGGACGACGTACGGATACGAGCGGGGCGAGTTCGCACGCATTCCGCTGCGCTGGGATGACGCCACGCGGACGCTGACCATCGGCGCACGCGACGGGTCTTTTCCGGGCATGCTCGCGGAGCGGACGTTCGAGGTGGTGCTGGTGTCCGCGACGAAGGCGGCGGGGTTCTCGTTCGCTCCGAGCGCCGATGCGGTCGTCCGATATTCGGGGCAGGTTGTCGCGCTGCCGCTCGAGTGAGGCTCGAGTGCCCGTTCTGGCTCGGCGCGACGGGCCCGTAACAATCCGAAATATGCATGTCAGACATGCGGAACGCTCGGGTCTCAGACTGATGGCCTGTGAGCGACGCGCCGTTCAGGCCTAGGCTGCGATTGCGCCATCGACCGGGGGGTCGCTCACGCAAGGAGGTCGAGACATGAAGGGTGCGAAGATGAGGGGCGAGTTTGGGCTTTGGCTCTGCGGCATCGCGGGTTTGGCGGTCGCCACGGCGTTCGCGTGCAGCGGCTCGGACGACGACGATGGCGACGACGGCCTGGGCGGCTCGGGCGGCACCTCGGCCGCCGGCGCGGCAGGCGATGCGTCGGGCGGCAGCGCTGGCAGCACCGCGGGGGGCGGAGCCGGGGGGCTGGGCACGGTGCCGGGCGTCACCGCCACCTGCGACAGCGATGCGGCGACGGCCGAGAACACGGCCGCCGTCGCCACCGCAGCCAACGCGCTGATCGCGGCGCTCACGGCGGAGCAGCAAGACGCGATCGCGTACGACAAGACGCTGGCCAACGCCCAGCAATGGTCGAACTTCCCGACCACGTTCGTGCAGCGCAACGGTGTGCGCATTGGCGACATGAGCACCGAGGCCCAGGCCGCCGCCGTCGCGCTCGCGGAGGTGGCCGCCGGCGAGGCGGGCGGCACGCTGCTCGACGAGCTGCGCGAGGCGGACGAGTGGTTGGTGACGGACGGCAACGCCTCGTCGACGGACTACGGGCGCGGGCTGTTCTACTTCTCGATCCATGGCACGCCGTCGACGTCGTCGGCTTGGATGCTGCAGATCGCGGGCCATCACCTGGCCTATAACATCACCTATAATGGAGCCTGCACGAGCGCGACACCGCTGTTCGACGGCGCGGAGCCGATGGACTGGACGGACGCGGACGGCGTCGAACACTCGCCCCTCGAGGCGCAGCGCTCGGCGATGGTCGAGCTGCTCGCAGCGGTGGGGTCGCTCTCTGGAGCGCAGCTGAGCGGCACCTTCGGCGACCTGGTGAACGGCCCCGCTGGCGGCGGACCGGGTGCGGGAGGCCCGGGCGGCGGCACCGCCTCGGGCGGGGGCGACACCAAGTATCCCTCGACGCTGACGTACCCGACGGGCACGACGGGGCGCGGCGCGGCGGTGTCGAGCTTCAGCGCCGAGCAGAAAGAGTTGGTGAAGGCGGCGATCGAGTCCTGGGTGCAGAACGTCGCCGACCCCGTGTCGAGCGCGCTGCTCACGGAGTACGAGAGCGACGCGGCCCTGGCGGAGACGTACGTCGGATATTCGGGCTCTGCCGACCTGTCGACGCAGTCGTCGTACGTGCGCATCGACGGCCCGCGCGTCTGGATCGAGGCCACCGTCCAGGGCGGCATCATCTACCGCGACATCGTGCACTGGCACACCATCTGGCGCGACAAGATCGCCGACTACGGCGCGGAGTACGTGTCGCAGTGACAGCGCCACGCTCTGCGCTGCCTGCCGCGCTCGCGGGCGCGATCGTCGCCGGTGGCCTGCTCTGCGGCGGCAGCGCGGCGGCCCACCCGACGCCGGGCTCGATCGCCTTCGTCGACTTCACCGTCGACGGGGCGCGGCTCGAGCAGGACGTGCCGCTCGAGGAGCTGGAGCGAGCGCTGCACCGGCAGCTGGTGAATGCGGGCGAATCGGCGGCGGCAGCCGTGCTGCGTCAGGAGGCGCTGCTGCGCGAGTATGCGGGCCAGCACGTGCGAGCGACGTCGGTCGGGTCGGCACAGCCGTGGCGGTCGAGCGTGCTCGAGGTCAGCGGGCACGACGCCGACGACGGGCCGCGCGCTCGATTTCGTTTTGCGCTCGCCGCTCCGGGGGGTGTCGCGCCGGGATCCATCGCGTTGCACGACGATCTCGTCGCGCACGAGGTCATCTCGCACTACACGGCCGTGTACGTGCGCAGCGACTGGGCGACGGGCACCGAAGCCAGCGCGGCGAGCGAGCCGCGCCTCGTCGGCAGCATCCACGCCGGTCGCAACGACGTGACGATCGACCGTCAGGGCTCGCTCTGGCGCGGCCTGAAGAGCATCGTGGGGCTCGGCGCCGAGCACATCGCCACGGGCACCGATCACCTGCTGTTCTTGCTCGTGCTGCTGCTCGTGGCGCCGGTGGCGGCGGCGAGCGGCGCGTGGCGGGCGGCCAAGCCGACGCGCGGGACGCTGCTGGCGCTGGCCCGCATCGTCACGGCCTTCACGCTCGGGCACTCGGCGACGCTGGCGCTCGGCGTGCTCGGCGGCGTCAGCTTGCCGTCCGCGCTGGTCGAAGCCGCGATCGCCGCGTCGATCCTGATCACGGCGCTGCACGCGCTGCGGCCGCTCTTTGCACGCCGCGAGGCGCTGGTGGCGGGACTGTTCGGACTCGTGCACGGGCTCGCCTTCGCGAGCACGCTCCAGGGGCGCGACCTCGGCGTCGCGCAAGCGGCGTGGACGCTGTTCGGCTTCAACCTCGGCATCGAGCTCGCGCAGCTCGGCTTGCTCGCGCTGGTGCTACCGTGGCTGTTGCTCGCGGCACAGACGCGCGCGTATCGCTGGCTGCGCATCGGTGGCGGCGCGCTCACCGTGCTGCTGGCGACGGGTTGGCTCGTGGAGCGCACGCTCGGCGTGGGCAACCCCCTGGCGCAGCCGCTCGGGTGGCTCGAGGGGCATCCCCTGCTGCTCCTGTTCGCGCTCGCAGGCTTTGCGCTGCTGGCGCGCATCGCAGACCGGAGCGGCGAACGCAGCCAACGTCTGGCCGCTCACCCCTCCTCGAGCCACGCATGAACTCCGGCGAGCAGCCGGCGCAGATAGCGCTCGCGCACCTCCGCCTGTGAAAAATCGAGCGACAGGAACGGGTCGAGCAGGCGCGGCAGCACCCCGAACAAGAGCAGGCTGCCCCACACTTGCACCAGCAACAAGCGCAGTTCGGCAGCGCGCTCCGAGCTCGTGCCGCGAGCGAGCCGCGCGAGCAACTGATCGAGGAAGGCGTTCAAGCGCACGATGGCGTCGCCGTCGTATCGCTGGTTGACGAGCGCGTCGCGCAGGTGCGCGTAAGCGAGGCGCGGGAACTCGCCGAGATGGTGCAGGTAGTCGTCCATGACGCGCTCGAAGGCGACGCGCATCGGCACGCTCTCGGCGAGCAGCCGATCGAGCTCGCCGATGGTGCCGTCGAAGGCGTTCTCGAGCGAACGCTCGAGGGCGAGGCGGATGAGGTTGTCCTTGCTGCGGAAGTAGTAGTTGATGGCCGCGCTGTTGACGCCGGCCTCGCGCGCGATGTCGCGGATGCCGGTGGCCTCGATGCCGTCGCGCTCCATACACGTCAGCGCCGCCGCCATGATCCGATCGGCGGGGGGAGCCGGCCCGTTGTCCTCGACGGGATCGGGTTCAGCGCCGGGCACAACGCCGGCGGACGGCCCGGTGGGGTGTGCGTCTCTAACCATTCGAAATAGCTATTTTATCGAAAGATGGGCTGGACAGCGAGGATTCTCTATCCCATGTTTTAATCACCTGATTGAATCATCGGATTATAGCATGCAATTGAAGCGATGGGGTGCGCTGGCGTTGGCGCTCGGCGTGGCGGAATGGTCGGGGACGGCGCTCGGGGAAGACTCGGCGTCGACGGGCGATGCGGCGAGCCAGATCGAGCAGGCCGAGGCTGTCGCCGATGCCGAAGCCGATGCGCACGCCGAGGGTGGCTGGAGCCTCATCCCCTTCGTGCTTCCGGCATACCAGCCCGAGACGAGCTTCCTCTTGGGCGGCGCCGCCATCCTCAGCCATCAGCCGCCACGCGGCTCGGGGCTGCGCGAGTCGCAGCTGTCGTTTGCGGGCGCGGCCAGCGTGCGCGGGCAGTTCACCGCGCTGCTGTCGCCAGATTTGTTCTTGCTCGACGATCGGATGCACCTCGGCGGCACGCTCAGCGCCGCGCGCTTCCCCGACACGTTTTATGGCGTCGGGCCCGACACGCCGAAGGATCTCTCGGAGCCGTACCGCGCCAACATCTACGAGCTCGAGCTGAGCCCGCGCTGGCGCATCGTCGACGGCCTGTACGTCGGCCCGAGCATCCGCTTGCAAAACGTGAAGGTGGCCGAGGTCGAAGACGGTGGCCTGCTCGACACGGGCCTGAGTGAAGGCGCGAGCATCGACGGCACCGAGGGCGGGACGACGCTGCAGCTCGGGGTGAGCGCTTTCTGGGACACGCGCTCGAGCACGTTGTATCCCACGTCCGGCGGCATCGTGCGCCTCAACGCGCGGCGAGCCCTGCCCGCGCTCGGCTCCGACTACGAGTTCGACGTGCTGCGGGTCGACGCACGCCGCTACATCACGCTGCCCTGGCATTCGCGGCACATCCTGGCGCTGCAGGGCGTGGTCGAGCTGCGCGACGGAGCGCCGCCGTTCTACGATCTGGCGCGCCTCGGCGGCGCCGAGATCATGCGCGGCTACTACGAGGGGCGCTACCGCGACCGGCAGCTGTATGCGCTGCAGGCGGAGTATCGCGCGCCGCTCTTCTGGCGCTTCGGCGGCGTGCTGTTCGCGTCGCTGGGCGGCGTCGCGCACGACGTCGACTCGAGCTTCTTCGATCATCCGCACCTCGGGGGCGGCGCAGGGCTTCGTTTTGCGCCGCTCGACGACGTGCCCGTGAACTTCCGGCTGGATGTGGCCTTCGGCGACCCGGTGGCCTTCTACCTCAACGTCGGCGAGGCCTTCTGATGGACCGTCGTACTCTGTTCCGTAGACTCGGCTGGTTCTCTGCCGGCGTCATCGCCGGCGAAGTGGTGCCCGCCGTGGCCCAGCGCGCGCTGCCCCGCTTGTCTGCCGACGTCGACGACTGGACGCAGCACGAGTTCGTGGCCGACCCGGTGATGAACGATCAGTTCCGCGCGCACCTGTGCCAGATGCTCCACGGCGCGGCCGATCTGGGCGAGTGCCTCGACACCGCCTCGCGCATCGACCCGGACAGCGAAGTCAGCTGGCTCGAAGCCTGGCTCGGCACGGCGCAGCGGATCCATACGCAGGCCGACGAGAGCCAGGCACGTGGCCACCGCGAGAGCGCCGCCAGCGCCTACCTGCGCGCCGCCAACTACTACCGTGCCTCGCTCATCCACCACTCGCTCCCCGACGCGCGCGAAAGAGACATCTGCCAGCGCAGCCGCCGCTGCCAGGATCTCGCGTTTTCGCTCTCGGCGTATCCCGCGACGGCTGTCGATATCCCGTACGAGAACACCACGCTGCCGGGCTACCTGATCCGTTCGCCCACGGCGCCCCCCACGGCCCCGCTGCTCATCATGCAACAGGGCCGCGACGCCTGGCCCGAAGACACGCAGTGGGTGTACGAGAACGCCCGCCGTCGCGGCATCCACGCGCTCATCTTCCACGCGCCGGGGCAAGGGCTGGCGCTGCGCCTCGGAGGGCTGCCGTTTCGTGCCGACTGGGATGCCGTCATCCGCCCCGTCGTCGACTTCGCGCTCGGCATCCAGGGGGTAGACCCAACCCGCCTCGCGCTCATGGGCCTCAGCTTCGGCGGCTTCCTCGCGCCGCGCGCCGCCGCCATCGAGCAGCGCCTCGAGCTCTGCATCGCCAACCCCGGCGTGCTCGACTGGGGCGCATCCATCCGCAGCCACTTCGAGTCGATGCCCGGCATGATGGGCCTGTACGAGAGCTCCCCCGAGCGCTTCGACACCGCCATGAACACGCTCGGCCGCCTGTGGCCAACTGCCGGCTGGTGGCTGCGCGACGCCAGCCGCAAGCATGGCGTCAGCACGCCGCACGCGCTGTTCCAAGAGCTCGCGAAGTACGACAACCAACCGTTCGTCGAGCGCATCCGCTGCCGCACGCTCGTGATGGACGGCGCCGCCGAAGCCTTCTCCGGCGGCCAAGCCAAGCAACTCTTCGACGCCCTGCGCTGCCCCAAAGACTACATGTACTTCGACACCGCCAGCACCGCGCAGCTCCACTGCCAGAACGGCGGCACCGCGCACGCCGCCGAGCGCCTCTTCGACTGGCTCGCGGACGCGCTCTAGCCTTTTTCGCGCCGGCGCCTGAGCCAAGCCCCGAGCGAAGCGTTGCCTTCGCCGCCGAGCACGAGCGTGAGCAGCCCGGCGAGGTACAGCAGGTTCAGCTCGTAGCCAGGCCGCCCAAACTCGGCTCCTGCGGCGGTGATTTCCCGAAGCTTGATGGAGGAAAAACCGTACCTCAGGTGCACGCCGAACATCGCCGTCAACATCACGATCGCGAGAGGCAGACTGAGCGCGCTGACGAACGCACCGAGCATGAGGGCGATGCCGCCGAGTAGCTCGAGCAGAGTCGTGGCCCATGCCGTGAAGTGGGGGCCCGGAACACCGAGCGCGTCGAGAACGACGGCGAACTGATCGGGGCCTCGCTGGAGCTTGGCCCAGCCATGCGCCGCGAAGCCGAAGCCGATGAGCAGTCGAAGTGGCAAAACGGCCCAGCCGCGCTCCATCAGGCGCGCCTGAAATGCTGACATAGATACTCCTTTTCAGAGTGCCTACGCGGCTGCGCGCCGTCGGTTACTCCTCGCCCTCACAACCTCGGGCGCGCGCGCCGAAGATCTGCCGTCCCCCGGCGCCGCTCGGGCGCGGTGGTTGTGTCCCGTAGAGCCACGGTCATGTGCGGGGCTCGCGCAAGTCCACCACGATGGCGGCGCCTGGGCTGCGCGCGGACGATCCGAGGCGCGCCTTGCGAGTCGACGCGCAGAACTCGCCGAACGGGCCGCGATGCTCCGCCCACCAGGCGCTCGCTTCGCCGGCGCCCCAGCGCTCGTCGAGCGGGCAAGCGAGCAAAGCGGCACGCAGCGCGAGCGCGCTCGCGAAGCGGGCTGCCGGCTGCTTCTCGAGGCAACGGAGCAGCACCGCGTCGAGCTCGGGCCCGACCTCGGGACGCCGCGCCGATGCGCGGGGCGGGGGCGTGTGCAGGTGCGCGGCGCAAACGCCGACGATGTTGTCGCCCTGGAACACGGGCTCGCCCACCAGCAAGAAATAGGCGAGCGCGCCGAGCGAGTACAGATCGGCGCGCGCGTCGATGGTGTCGGGCGCCGAGATGCTCTCCGGGGCGATGTAGAGCGGCGTGCCCGTGAGCGCCCCGTCGTGCGTCTGAGCGCTGTCGCCGCCGGCGCGCAAGTCTTTCACGAGGCCGAAGTCGACCATCTTGGCGACGTCGCCTTCGCCGCCGCGCTCGCACAAGAGCACGTTGCTCGGCTTCACGTCGCGATGGATGAGTCCGAGCCCGTGCGCCTCGGCGAGCGCGCGGCACACCTGCTCCAGGACCCAGACCACGCGCGCGACGGGGAGCGGCCCGCGATATTCGACCAGCTGCTCCAGGTCGCCGCCTTCGAGGTATTCCATGGCGTAGTAGAACACGCCGTCGGGGGTGCGCCCGTAGTCGAAGATGGCCACGGTGCTCGGGTGCTTGAGCTGCGCCGTCAGCTTCACCTCGCGCTCGAAGCGCATCATGCCGTGGTCGCCGACGCGACGGGGGAGCAGGACCTTGACCGCCGTGTCGCGGCGGAGCAGAGCGTGCGTGGCGCGATACACCGCGCCCATGCCGCCCTCGCCGATCTTCTCGCGCAGCACGTATTGCCCGAGCCGGGCGGCGTCGCGCACCTGGCGCCGCAAGCCGTAGATGACGCGCGACGTGAACGTGGCGAGGAACGCGGTGACGCCCAGGTTGCGAAACACCAAGAATGCCTGCAGCGGCCACTCGCTGGGACGATCGACGGCGCCATACGCCTCGAGCCGCAGCCGCGTCGCGATGACCCCTGCGGGCACGAGCGCGAGGAGCGAGACGCCGAGCGTGCGCCAGCCCGAGCTCGGCAAGAAGATGGCGCGCGCGAGCAACACGTAGGTGGCGCCGAGCACGATCGACAGCGACGCCTCGTTGGGCGGCGGCACGTCCGTGAGCGACGCCGCGATGAACCAGCAGGTGCCCGCCGTGGCGAACGCATCGAGCAGCCGCAGCTCGGTGACGGAGCGCCGCCCGGTGCGGCAGCGCAGCGCCACCAGCCCGGCGCCCGCGCCATTCAAGAACGTGCGCAGCGGCAACAACACCGAACGCGACCGCTCCGTCTCCGCCACCAAGTCCTGCACGAACTGGCTGAGGGCGTAGAAGAACGCCAAGAGCGACAGCATGCCGAACACCGTCCACAGCCGGTGCTGCAAGAGCGCCCGCGTCTCTTCGTCAAAGCGACTGTCGTTCGGTTCGGCGGCCATCGGACGGCCGCAGACTAGCCGACGACGCCGCGAAGCGCGCTCGTTTCGGCGGGCAGCTCGCCCGCGCCGTCTGCCGAAGTGACGGATGCGGCATCGAGTGCCCGCCCGACTGAAACCTACCAGCTCCCCCGAGCCATCATCCCCTGCCCTCCCGCGACAAACCACGGGCTCAGCTCCACCCCCGCGCCACCTGGGGCATCGACCACCTCCGCGCCGATCGCCACCAGCTGGCTGCCGACGACGCCCACGGCGAGACCGATCGAGCCCGCCAGCAAGTCCGACGCTCGCGGGGGCGCATCGGCGCCGTGCAGTGCCGGGATGGCGAGCCCGATGCCGGCGCCCACCAGCGCCCCGACCACGATGTCGCTGTAGTAGTGCTTGCCCGCGCGCGCTCGCAGGTTGGCGGTGGCGCCCGCGAGCGCCATCTCGGTGCCCCAGATGGCCGCGCGCGTGCGGCGATCGGCGTGCTCGGACATCAGGAACGAGCCCGCGAACGCCGAGACGAACACGCCGCTCGAGTGGCCCGAGAAGAACGAGCGATTCGGATCGGGGTCTTCGACCTGAAAGGAGCACCCTTCCTTGCGATAGCTGAAGGGCCGCGGCCTGCGAAAGGTGACCTTGGCCACCGAGGTGAGCAAGCCGGCAGCGAACAACGCCTGGGTGTAGACGACCTCGGCGTTGACGAAGCGCGCGTTCAGCCCGCCGCCGAGCTCCATCGCGGGCGGCAGAGCGATGGCGAGCGCGAAGGTGACGTCGCTCAAATGCGCGGCCTGGGGTGAGCACCGGCCACGCAGCCCCGCGTCGCCTGGGAACCACACGGTGTCATGGCCGGCTTCGAGCTGCTTGCCGAGCAGGCCCGTGAGGGCGCGGCCGCCGATGAGCGCCGCGGTGACGGCGCCGTTCACGGCGTAGTAGCTCTCCGAGCGCCACTCGCTCGGCGCGGCTTGCGCCAACGCCGAGCTCGTCCACGCGAGCGACGCCAGCGCGAGGAGGGAGGCCGTTCGACGCATCACGTCCGCGCCCCTCCCGCAGCGATCGCCGCCGCCATCGCCAGCCGATGCTCC
>Ga0335075_10010212_pt1 | contig 14267 bp, 9 predicted proteins | sample Lox_Sample_24_FD_206723 | JGI IMG/M metagenome (GOLD analysis project Ga0335075, IMG submission 206723) | Soil microbial communities from Loxahatchee National Wildlife Refuge, Florida, United States - Lox_Sample_2.4 | ecosystem: Environmental > Terrestrial > Soil > Wetlands | place: USA: Florida...
TTCAGGCCGGCATACAGCGGGATCCCGAAGTAGATCGCGGCGATCAGCAGGATAGCCCAGCGCCACACCGGCCAGCCGCGCCGACGGGCAGCGCTGCGAGGTGCCTGGGTGCCGAGCTGCTCGGCGGCCGCTACCGTAGCCATCGCGCCGCCCTCCGCTGGACGAACGTATAGAGAATCATGACGATGGCGATGATCACAATCATGATCAGGCCGAGGGCATAGCCGAGATTCTCCTGCCCGGCGATGACGTTGCCGTTCAAGAGCGCGCCGATCTGAATCGATGTCAGCGACACGGTGCCGCCGGTCAGTGCCTCGGCGGTGGCGTAGGCCGAGAGCGAGGTGCCGAACAGCAGCAGCAGGCAGCCGAGGAACGACGGGAACAGCACAGGCCCGCCCACGTAGCGCCAGTACTGCCAGGTGCCGGCGCCCATGTTCTGGGCCGCCTCCCGCCAGGCGGGCCGCAGTCCTTCCAGGGCGGGCAGGATGATCAGCACCATCAGCGGGGTCTGGAAGTACAGATAGGCCAGGAAGATGCCATGTACGTCGTACAGGGTGAAACCGTGGTCCCAGATATCAACGCCGGTGACATCCTTGATCCAGCCGGTAACGACCCCGGTCGTGCTCAGTGCCGCGATGAACAGGAAGGCCAGGGGGACGCCGCCGAAGTTGGCGAATACGCCCGATGCCGTGATGACAACTCGGCGGAGCACGTTGCCGCGCTTGGCAGTGAAGATCGCATAGGCGATCAGCAGTCCGAAGATGCCCGGAAGGATCGCGCAGACGAGCGACAGCTCAAGGCTGTTTTCCAGGCCGGTCAGGTATGTGCCATGGACGGCGGCGTCCATATTGCTGAGCGTCGCGGCGTTGTTGTTGGAGCCCTGGAACGCAGCGATGGCGATGGCGACTGTCGGTGCACCGAGCCCCAGCGCGACGTAGGCCCCGAAGGGCAGCACGCCCAGCCACCGCAGCGCGCTGCGGACAATTACGGAAACGCGGCCGGGCCGGGCCCCGGAGGCTTGCACCCCCGGGGCCGCGGCTGCGGTAGCAACTTCTGCCATGGGACTAGCCGACGTCCTTTGCCCAGTTCTGGGTGACGACGTTCTCCGCGGTGGCATTCTGCGCATCCGTCGGGAACGTCAGGGCGCCGGACGGCGCGGGCGGGAGGGCGTCGTAGGCCGCCTTGTCGACGGTGCCGTTGCTGACCAGCGTCGGCAGTTCGATCGGCCGCGCGAAGCCCGCCAGCCAGAGATTCTGGCCGGTGGTCGAGTACAGGTACTCCTCCCAGAGACGCGCGGCGGCCGGGTCCGGGGCCGTGGCGCTGATCGCCTGGTCGTAGTAGGAGGCAAAGCTCGAGTCCGACGGGATCACGATCTTGAATCCCGGCACCACCGGCTTGACCTCGGAGGCCAGCAGGTAGTCCCACCAGATGAGGATCGGCGTGGTGCCGTTCTGCACGGTGGACGGGCCGCCGATCGCGGTCGGCACGAAGTTGCCGATCTTCTTCAGATGGGCGAAGTAGTTGATGCCGGGCTGGATGTTGCTGAACGAGCCGCCGTTGGCCAGCGCCGCGGCGTATACAGCCGCGAAGGCCGCGCCAGCGGTGGTCGGGCTGTTGTTCAGGCCGATCATGTTCTTGTAGGCGGGGTTAGTCAGGCTGGCGAAGGAGGTTGGCGCCACCTTCACCTTCGCGGGGTTGTAGCCGATGGCCACGTACCCGCCGTAGTCGGCGTAGTAGTCACCATCGGAGTCCTTGGCGACGCCCGGGATGTCGTTCCAGGTCTGCACCTTGTACGGAGCCCAGTAACCCTTCTGGGCTCCCTCCACCGCGAACGGGGTGCCGACGTCGACGACGTCGGGCGCCCGGCTCTGGCCCTTCTCGGTCTGGACGGCCTGCAACTCCTGGCCGCTCGAACCCTCGGGGATCGCGTCGGTGATGTGGATGTGGTACTTGGCCGTGAAGTCCTTCATGATGTTGCCGTAGTTGGCCCAGTTGGACGGCAGCGTGATGACGTTGAGCTGCCCCTCCTTCTCAGCGGCCTTGACCAGATTGGCCATGCTGTCGGAGCCAGAAGTGGTCAGATGAGTGACCTTGGACCAGTCGACGGAGCTGCCGCCGGCTGACGAGTTACTGCTGCCGCATGCGGCAGCGAAAACCGCCGTGCTGGCCGCGGCCACGACGACGGCAATTGCCTTGCTTTTGCGCACTACAGTTCTCCGAGCTGTCTGATCGCGAGAGGTTCAGGACGCGTGTATGGTCGCGGGGCAAAGTAACAGGCTGTCGGCTTTGGCGTGTCGCGAATGCGTGCGACAGGTGAACTGTGAGTGACGACCCGTTTTTCGGAAGCAGAATCAAACCGCCGCCGGGACGGTTTCGGCAGGCCGGCAACCTGCGGAGCTGTGGTCTTGCGCTGCTTTAGCTACATTCGCCAGGAAGTGTCCTGCAGCGCGGCAACGTCGCTGTCGTTGCCGTCCAGTTCAACCTTGGCGGCGCTGGTCCGGCCCATGACCCACAGCGTCAGCTCGGCAGGCTCGCCGGAGACCGTGACCAGCGGAGTGCGGGCTTTCACGGTGATCCGCAACCGGCCGTTCCTGCCCTGATCGGGCGTATCCGCCGCAGCGCTGGCAGCGTCCGCCCGGGCCAGTTCGACGCCGACCGGTGCGCGCCGCAGCATCAGCCTGGCCAGCGGCAGCCGGGCCCACAGCAGGTCGGCCAGCTCAGCGCTGATCGGCCGGGGCTCGAAGCCTGGCTGGGCCCGGAGAATATCCTCATGGTGCACGAAGTACTCCACCAGGTTGAGGCGCTCGTCCGCGCCGGGCAACGCGAACAGCGACATTCGCGGCGGGCCGGTCCTGATGAGCTGGAGGAGCCGGGGAAACGAGGTCCGCTCGGTGAGCCGGGTCTGCACCCGTTTGGTGTAGCCGGCCAGCGGCCCGCCCATTACCCCGGCGCCGGCGTCGGGGCGGCGCTCGCGCAGGACGAGATGCGCAGCCAGGTCGGCGGTCTGCCACCCGTCGCACAGCGTAGGTTTACCGGGTCCTAGGTCGGCAAGAAGATCGCAGATCGCGCGGCGCTCATCCTGGGCATGACTCACGGGTGCTCCTCACGTCAGCCAGACTGACTGATTCACCGCAGCGGGTTCGCGGCACCGGCCTGGGCGACCCAGGCCGGCCTGCGTGACACTGTCCCGATAGTAGGTCATCTGCCCTCAGCGGCAGAGGCCCTGCGGCGACCGCCGGTCCGGCCGCTGACGGGTTGGGGCTAGCCTTCTGCTAGGCAGGAGCCAGTGCTAGCCGGGAGCTAGCGCAAGCGGGAGGAAGTGGGATGAGCCTTGAGCGGCAGCCGGGCAGCCGGCCGCCCCGGTCGGGCTGGCTGCGGCTGCAGCGCTCGCCGCGGCAGGAGCTCTGGCTCGCGTTGCTGCTCGGCGCGCTGGGTGCCGGGCTGATCTTCCTGGCTAGCAAGCAGGGCTGGGCGCAGATCCGCACCATCCCGCCGAAGCCGCTGCCCCCGAGCTCGGTCAGCGTAACCGGGGCGGCTCTTGTGCCCTACGCCGACGCGCTGGTCGTGGCGGGCCTCGCGACACTCGCCGCCGTACTGGCGAGCAAGGGGCTATTGCGACGGCTGACGGGCGTTCTGCTCGGCGTCATCGGCCTGGCCCTGGCGGCATCTGCCTTCACCCCTACCAGGGCCGGAGCGGTCTCGGCGGCGAGCTCGAACGTTAGCCCGGAAACGGCCGCTGCGGGGTCGGTCACGGCCGGGAGCGGTAGCGTGTCGGCTGCCGTGCCGAACGTGGCTGGTACTGCGCCGCACGTGGTGTTCGCGGCCGCCGGGTGGCAGTCGGTCGTCGTCATCGGCGCGATCATGATGGTGGCCGCCGGAATCCTGGTGGTGACGCGGTCGAGCCGGATGGCGGTCATGTCGAGCCGGTACGACTCGCCGGCTGGTGCCGCCGGGCGTCAGGCGCCAGCTCAGGCAGCCGGATCAGGCCAGCGTGCCGGAACCGGCTCTTCCGTCGCTGGCCCGGCTGGCGGCCCGTGGGCCACTGCCGAGGCCGACGAAGAGCCCCCGGTCGATTCGGCGACTATCTGGGAGTCGCTTAGCCGCGGCGAGGATCCAACCTCGGCCGGGTCAAGGTCCGCCTGAGTGAACTTGCCAGGAGCCCTGGCTGGCCGGCTCGTTCCGCCGGACCAGGCAGGCGTGCCGCCCGGTTGCGGCAGCTGGCCGAGAGCCTTGCGGACATGCCAGCCGGCCCGGCAGATCAGGGGGCCGGCAATCCTGCGATGGTGGTATCGCTACGATTTTGACGCAAGGCATCCCACCCGAGGGGGCGGCAGAACCGCGTGAGCGTGCTTCACGACATCCTCGATGGAGTCCGGGCAGACCTGGCGGCTCGCCAGCTCCAGACCCCGCTGGAGCAGCTCAAGGCGCTCGCTTCGAAGGCGCCGTCGCCACGGGACGTAATGGCAGCCTTTGCGGGCACCGGGGTCGCGGTCATCGCGGAGGTGAAGCGGGCCAGCCCGTCGAAGGGCGCGCTCGCCGCGATCGCTGACCCCGCTGCGCTGGCAGCCGACTACGAGGCTGGCGGGGCGCGGGTTATCAGCGTCCTGACCGAGAAGCGGCGCTTCGGTGGCAGTCTTGACGACCTCGCGGCCGTCAGGGACGTCGTTAGCGTTCCGATACTGCGCAAGGACTTCATCGTCAGCTCGTACCAGCTATGGGAGGCCAGGGCGTACGGCGCCGACCTGGTGCTGCTCATCGTCGCGGCGCTCGAGCAGAACGCGCTTGTCTCCCTCGTCGAGCGCGCCCAGTCGATCGGCCTGGTCCCGCTCGTGGAGGTGCATACGCTCGGCGAGCTAGAGCGCGCGATGGCTGCGGGGGCGCGGGTGCTCGGCATCAACGCCCGGAACCTGGCCACGCTGGAGGTCGACCGCGGCGTGTTTGCTCAGCTTGTCCCGCATATCCCGGACGGCGTGATCAAGGTCGCTGAATCGGGCGTGCGCGGGCCGCACGATCTGCTGGCGTATGCCGCTGCGGGCGCGGACGCAGTGCTGGTCGGGGAGAGCCTGGTGACCGGCAAGGATCCGCGTTCCGCCGTTGCCGACCTCGTTACCGCCGGCTCGCACCCGGCCCTGCGCGGCGATCGCGGCAGCAGCACAAGCGGCGGGGGTACCGGCAATCCTGGCCAGGGCGACGAACCGTCATGACAGTGAGTTCCGGTGCGGGCGCAGCGGGCGGGGCGCTCCCGGACGACGCCGGTTATTTCGGCAGCTTCGGCGGCAGGCTGGCCCCGGAGGCGCTGATGTCCGCCCTGGACGAGCTCACCGCCGCCTACGCGCAGGCGCGGGCGGACCCGGTGTTCCAGGCCGAGCTCAGGGCGCTGCTGACTGGCTATGCGGGCCGCCCGACGCTGCTCACCGAGGTGCCGAGGTTCGCTGCTGAAGCCGGCGGCTGCCGCGTCTTCCTGAAGCGGGAAGACATGGCGCACACCGGCTCTCACAAGATCAACAACGTGCTCGGCCAGGCGCTGCTGACCAAACGGCTCGGCAAGAGCCGGATCATCGCCGAGACGGGGGCCGGCCAGCACGGGGTGGCTACCGCGACGGCGGCCGCATTGCTCGGCCTGGACTGCGTGGTCTTCATGGGCGAGGAAGACACCCGGCGGCAGGCGCTCAACGTGGCCCGGATGAAGATGCTCGGCGCCGAGGTCGTCCCGGTGATGACAGGCAGCCGGACCCTCAAGGACGCGATGAACGAGGCCTTCAGGAACTGGGTCTCCACCGTTGAGTACACGCATTACTGCATCGGCTCGGTCGGCGGCCCGCACCCGTTCCCGATGATGGTGCGCGACTTCCAGCGCATCATCGGCGTCGAAGCACGCGGGCAAGTGCTGCAGGCAGCCGGCCGGCTGCCGGATGCGGTGATCGCCTGTGTCGGCGGCGGCTCGAACGCGATCGGCATCTTCCACGAGTTCATCCCGGACTCCCGGGTCGGGCTGATCGGCTGCGAGGCGGGCGGGGACGGCCAGGAGACCGGGCGGAACGCGGCCACGCTGACCTTCGGCTCCACGGGCGTCCTGCACGGCATGCGCACGTTCCTCCTTCAGGATGCTGACGGCCAGACAATGGAAACCCACTCGATCTCAGCCGGGCTCGACTATCCGGGCGTCGGCCCTGAGCATGCCTGGCTCAAGGAAACCGGCCGGGCGAGCTACCGGCCGGTCACTGACGGTGAGGCGATGGAGGCATTCTCGGTGCTCTGCCGCACCGAGGGCATCATCCCGGCGATCGAGTCGTCGCACGCCCTGGCCGGCGCGCTGCAGGTCGGCCGTGAACTCGGGCCCGGCGGCGTGCTGCTAGTTAACCTGTCCGGCCGCGGCGACAAGGACGTCGACATCGCTGGCCGGTGGTTTGGTCACCTCGCCGGCTCCAGGCCTTCGTCTGGCCCCTCGTCGGAGGGAGGGACAAGTCGGTGACCGCCGTCAGCGCCGCATTCGAGAAGGCGGCGGCGGAGCACCGGGCGGCGCTGATCGGGTACCTCCCGGCTGGCTTTCCCTCGGTCGAGGGCGCGATCGAAGCGGCCATCGCGATGGCCGAGGCTGGCGCAGATGTCATCGAGATCGGGCTGCCGTACTCCGACCCGCTGATGGACGGCCCGGTGATCCAGGAGGCGGTGCACCGGGCGCTGACGGGCGGCACCCGGGTAGCTGACGTGCTGCGTACCGTGCGAGCCGTAGCCGGGGCCGGGATACCGACCCTGATCATGACCTACTGGAACCCGGTCGACCAGCACGGCGTCGGGAAGTTCGCCCGTGACCTGGCTGACGCCTGCGGCAGCGGTCTCATCACCCCGGACCTGACCCCGGAGGAAGCCGGGCCGTGGCTGTCAGCCGCCGCCGCACTCGACCTCGACCCGATCTTCCTGGTCGCCCCCAGCTCTTCCGACCAGCGGATTGAGCTGATCACCTCGGTCTGCCGGGGATTCGTGTACGCCGCGTCCCTGATGGGAACCACGGGCACCAGGGAGTCGGTGGGGAGCGAGGCCGAGGGCCTGGTCCGCCGGGTCAGGGCACGCACCAGCCTGCCGGTCGCGGTCGGGCTCGGCGTCCGGGACGGCAGGCAGGCCGCCGAGGTGGCCTCGTTCGCCGACGGGGTGATCGTGGGCTCGGCGTTCGTGCAGCGGCTGCTGGCGGCCGACAGCCCGGCGGCCGGCCTGGCAGGCGTCCGCGAGCTGGCCCGCGAGCTCGCCGCAGGGGTACGCGCGGGCAGCTAGCCGCCCCATCCGTCACAGATCGATGTGACTTGAGGGGCGCTATAGGCCCCCTGGATCAACATCGATCAAGGAACCTGAGCCGGCCAACTGCGGATGATCTTGCCACGGCCCGCCAAATGTTCAGGTGAACGAGGCCTGATCGCGGCCAGCAGGCTTCGTTATACTGCTGGCGAGCGCGCTGCAGTGCTGCCTGCAAAGGGGCTACCTGCCAACGGGGCTAGCTAGCACAGCGCGCGGCTGGGCCAGTGTTGTCCCGCGAGACAGGGCCAGTGTCGTCCCGATCCCATGCACCCTCCGCCCGCTATGGCGGCTCCGCTAGCTATAGCGGCGGGCGAGACGACAGGAGCACGCTGGATGGCATCTGCCACCCAACAGCTAGGTACCGGCCTTTACGACAGCAGGAACGAGCACGACGCGTGCGGCGTCGGCTTCGTGGCAGATCTCACCGGCGAGCGCCGGCATCAGACGGTTGCCGATGCCCTCACCGTGCTGCGCAATCTCGACCACCGGGGGGCGAAGGGCGCTGACCCGGACTCAGGCGACGGCGCGGGAATTCTGACCCAGATGCCCGACGAACTGCTCCGGGCGCGCTGTGATTTCGCTCTCCCGCCAGCCGGGAGCTACGCGGCCGGGCTTGCCTTCCTGCCCGCCGACGAGACCGACGCCGCGAGCGGAATGGCCGCAGTCCGGCGGATCGCGACGGAGGAGGGGCTGACCGTCCTCGGCTGGCGCGACGTTCCGCACGATCCGGATTATTGCGGGAACGAGGCAAGGGCGGCGTTGCCCAGGCTCGTCCATCTCATCGTTGCGGGGCTGGCCGGAGAGTCCGGTCTGGCGCTCGACCGGAAGGCGTACTGCCTGCGCAAGCGGGCCGAGCACGAGACCGGGATCTACTTGTGCAGCCTCGCCAGCGCGACGATCGTGTACAAGGGCATGCTGACCGCGCTCCAGCTGGAGCCGTTCTTCCCCGACCTGTCCGATCCGCTGTATGCCTCGGCGATCGCGCTGGTGCACGCTCGCTTCTCCACCAATACGTTCCCGTCCTGGCCGCTGGCCCACCCGTACCGTCTGGTCGCACACAACGGCGAGATCAACACGATTCGCGGCAATCGCAACTGGATGCGCGCGCGGGAAGCGCAGCTGTCGGCTGACGTGCTGGGCAGGGACACCGCTGGCCGCGGCATCGAGCGGCTGCTGCCGATGGTCGACGAGACGGTAAGCGACTCGGCGAGCTTCGACGCGTGCCTGGAGCTGCTGCACCTTGGCGGGAGGTCGCTCCCGCACGCGGTGCTGATGATGATCCCGGAGCCGTGGGAGAACAACTTCACCATGGACCCGGCCCGGCGCGAGTTCTACCGGTTCCACGCCTCGCTGATGGAGCCCTGGGACGGGCCGGCGCTGATCGCGTTCACCGACGGAACCGTGATCGGCGCGGTGCTTGACCGCAACGGGCTGCGGCCGGGCCGGTACTGGGTCACCGACGACGGCCTGGTCGTGCTCGCCAGTGAGGTCGGCGTGCTCGACATCGACCCGGACCGGATAGTGCGCAAGGGACGACTGCAGCCGGGCCGGATCTTCCTGGCCGACACCGGAACCGGCCGGATTATCGAGGACGAGGAAGTTAAATCGCAGCTGGCCGCCGAGCACCCGTACGGCGACTGGCTGCACGCCGGCATGATTCACCTGCGCAACCTGCCCGAGCGCACCAGGGAACTGCCCGACAGCCGGGTACTGCTCGTCCAGCAGCAGCTATTCGGCTACACCGAGGAGGACCTTCGGGTGCTGCTCGCGCCAATGGCACGCACCGGCACAGAGGCCCTGGGCTCGATGGGTTCCGACACTCCGCTTGCCGTGCTGTCGGACCGGCCGCGACTGCTGTACGACTACTTCAGCCAGTTGTTCGCCCAGGTCACCAACCCGCCGCTGGATGCCATCAGGGAAGAGCTCGTGACCGCGCTCGGCACCGCTACCGGGCCAGAGCACAACCTGCTCGAGCCTGGCCCGGCATCCTGCCGTCAGGTGGTGCTGCCGTTCCCGGTTATCAGCGACAGTGACCTGGCCAAGATCGTGCACATCAACGACGACGGTGACCTGCCTGGCTTCGCCGCGCACGTCGTCGACGGCCGGTATGAGGTAGCAGGCGGCGGCGCGGCGCTCCAGGCGAGGCTGGCGGAGATCCGGGCGGAGGTGTCGGCGGCGATCGCGTCCGGCGCGCGGATCATCGTGCTGTCCGACCGGGGCGCCGAGGCCGGCGGTGGCGGCCCGCAGCCAGCGACGCCGGTGGAAGACGTCGGGGATGCCGTGCGCAGCCGCGGCGATCACCTTGCGCCCATACCGTCGCTGCTGCTGACCGGGGCGGTTCACCACCACCTGATTGCTGAGCGGACCAGAACCATGGTCGGGCTGGTCGTGGAGTCCGGCGACGCGCGCGAATGCCACCACATTGCCCTGCTCCTCGGCTACGGTGCCGCGGCCGTCTGCCCGTACCTGGCCATCGAGACGGTCGAGGAGATGGTCCGCCGCGGAATATTGCGCGACATCAGCGAGCGCACGGCTGGTGCCAACCTGATCAAGGCACTCGGCAAGGGCGTGCTCAAGGTCATGTCCAAGATGGGCGTGTCGACAGTCGCCTCCTATACGGGCGCGCAGCTGTTCGAGGCCGTCGGCCTGGGTCCCGAGGTAGTCGGCTCGTGCTTCGCTGGCACCGCATCTCCACTGGGCGGTATCGGCTTCGACGAAATCGCTGCCGAAGCCGCCCGGCGGCACCAGGCGGCCTATCCGGCCCGTGGCGGCCGGCCGCACCTGCGGCTGGAAACTGGCGGGGAATACCAGTGGCGCCGTGATGGCGAGCCGCACCTGTTCAGCCCGGAAGCCGTATTCAAACTGCAGCACGCCACCCGCAGCGGGCAGGCGGGCGTGTTCCGCGAGTACACCAGGGTGGTCGACGACCAGTCGGCCACGCTGATGACACTTCGCGGCCTGCTGCGGATCCGGGGAATTGACTCCTCGGCTGAGAATTCGAGCCGCGAGCCCGTTCCGTTGTCCGAGGTTGAACCGGTATCCAGCATCGTCGCGCGATTCGCCACCGGTGCGATGTCCTATGGCTCGATCTCGGCTGAAGCGCACGAGACCATCGCGATCGCGATGAACCGCCTCGGCGGCCGGTCCAACACCGGAGAGGGCGGCGAGGACGCACGCCGGTACGTGCCAGACGACAATGGCGACTTGCGCCGCTCTTCGGTGAAGCAGGTGGCTAGCGGCCGGTTCGGAGTCACCAGCGAATACCTCGTCAACGCGGATGACCTGCAGATCAAGATGGCCCAGGGTGCCAAGCCTGGGGAGGGCGGCCAGCTGCCGGGGAACAAGGTGTACCCGTGGATCGCGGCCACCCGGCACTCCACCCCGGGCGTCGGGCTGATCTCGCCGCCGCCACATCACGACATCTACTCGATCGAGGATCTGGCCCAGCTGATCCACGACCTCAAGAACGCGAATCCGCTCGCGCGAGTGCATGTCAAGCTCGTCGCCGAGATGGGAGTCGGCACCGTCGCGGCGGGCGTGGCCAAGGCACATTCGGACGTCGTGCTGATCTCCGGGCATGACGGCGGCACCGGCGCATCGCCGCTGACCAGCATCAAGCACGCGGGCGCTGCGTGGGAGCTCGGCCTGGCGGATACGCAGCAGACGCTGCTGCGCAACGGGCTGCGGGACCGGGTCGTGGTGCAGGTGGACGGCCAGCTGAAGACCGGCCGGGACGTGATCGTCGCGGCGTTGCTCGGCGCCGAGGAGTTCGGCTTCGCCACCGCGCCGCTAGTGGTGGCCGGCTGCGTGCTGATGCGGGTCTGCCACCTGGACACCTGCCCGGTCGGCGTGGCGACCCAGAACCCGGAGCTGCGGGCCAGGTTCACCGGCCGTCCGGAGTTCATCGTGAACTTCTTCGAGTTCCTGGCGGAGGAAGTCCGGGAGTACCTGGCCCAGCTCGGCTTCCGGTCACTCGACGAGGCGGTCGGGCACGCGGAGCTCCTGGACACCGCGGCGGCGGTGAGCCACTGGAAGGCGGCCGGCCTCGACCTCCGGCCGCTGCTGCACGTGCCGGAACTTCCGCCGGATGCCGCCAGGCATTGCGTGGTCAGCCAGGATCACGGCCTGGACAAAGCACTGGACAACACGCTGATCCTGCTTGCCGAAGGAGCGCTGACCCATGGCACGCCAGTCCGGCTCGAGCTGCCGGTGCGGAATGTCAACCGGACTGTCGGCACCATGCTCGGCAGCGAGCTGACCAGGCGCTGGGGCGGCGCAGGGCTGCCGGACGACACCATCGAGATCGACCTGACGGGGTCGGCCGGCCAGTCTCTCGGGGCGTTCCTGCCGAGGGGCATCACGCTCAGGCTGCACGGCGACGCCAACGACTACCTCGGCAAGGGCCTGTCCGGCGGCCGGATCATTGCCGCGCCCGACCCGGCGGCGGCCTTCGCCGCCGAGCACAACGTGATCGCGGGCAACGTGATCGGCTACGGCGCCACCAGCGGTGAGGTGCTGCTGCGCGGCGTGGTAGGCGAGCGGTTCTGCGTCCGCAACTCCGGGGCGACAGCCGTGGCCGAGGGCACCGGAGACCACGGCTGCGAGTACATGACCGGTGGCCGGGTGGTCGTGCTCGGTCCGGTCGGCCGGAACTTCGCAGCCGGGATGTCGGGCGGCATCGCCTACCTGCTTGACCCGGATCCAGCCTTGGTGAACACGCAGATGGCCGACCTGGAGCCGATCGCCGGGCAGGACGCTGACTTCCTGCGCGAGCTGATCGGTCGGCACCAGGCGGAGACCGGATCGGCGGTGGCCGCGGCCTTGCTCGCCGACTGGGAAGCGGCCCTGCCGAGGTTCGCCAGAGTGATGCCGCGCGACTACAAGCGCGTGCTTGCCGCCGCCCGCCAGGCCGAGCGCGACGGCGTGGACGTCAGTCAGGCCGTGATGGCCGCGGCGAGTGGCTGAGGAGCTGACAGATGGCTAACCCCAGGGGCTTTTTGACCACGCCGCGGCAGACCCCGGCGCGCCGGCCAGTCGACGTGCGCATCACGGACTGGCGCGAGGTCTACACCGCGTTCGGTGCTGACCAGCTTGAGCATCAGGCGGGCCGGTGCATGGACTGCGGCATCCCGTTCTGCCATTCGGGCTGCCCGCTCGGCAACCTCATCCCGGAATGGAACGACCTGGTCCACTCCGGAAGCTGGCGGGCCGCGGCCGAGCGACTGCATGCCACGAACAACTTTCCCGAGTTCACTGGCCGGCTGTGCCCTGCGCCATGCGAGTCCGCCTGCGTGCTCGGCATCAGCGCTGATCCGGTCACGATCAAGCAGGTCGAGGTGGAGATCATCGACCGTGCCTGGGCCGAAGGCTGGGTCCCGCCGCGGCGGCCCGCGCCGGCGGCGCTAGCGGCGGGCCGCAAGGTCGCGGTGATCGGTTCCGGGCCAGCGGGCTTGGCCGCGGCACAGCAACTGACCAGGGCCGGGCATGCGGTCACCGTTTTCGAGCGCGCGGATGCGCCAGGCGGGCTGCTGCGCTACGGGATCCCTGAGTTCAAGATGGAGAAGCGGCACCTGGACCGGCGACTGATCCAGATGCTGGCCGAGGGGACTGAGTTTCGCTGCGGTGTCGAGGCGGGCGTCGACATCGCAGCCGACGACCTGCGCCGCCACTTTGCCGCCATCGTGCTGGCTGGCGGTGCCACGGTGGCCCGCCAGCTCCCGGTGCCAGGAGCTGATCTGGCCGGGATCCATCAGGCGATGGAGTACCTGCCGCCGGCGAACCGGGCGGTCGCGGCTGCCGACGGAGCTGGCGGCGGCCGGGCAGGCGACGGCAGGCAGCACGCCAGGCGGCGGTCCGGTGAGGACGGGGCGGCCGGCCCCGGCTCCAACCCGGCTGGCACAGCGTCGGCTGGCCCGGTACCAGCCAGCACGGAACGGGGCACGCCAGGGCCGGTCCCGGAGACAGCGATCTCTGCCAAGGGCCGACGGGTCGTGATCATCGGCGGCGGAGACACCGGCGCTGACTGCCTTGGCACGGCGTTGCGGCAGGGCGCGATCTCGGTCACGCAGCTGGAGATCCTGCCGAGGCCGCCGGCCGAGCGGCCGGCCAGTCAGCCCTGGCCGGTGTACCCAATGATTTTCCGCGTTTCCAGCGCCCACGAGGAGGGCGGCGAGCGGGTCTATGCGGTATCCACCCAGCGGTTCATCGGCAACTCGGCCGGCCGGGTGCGTGGCATCGAACTCGTGGAGGTCGCGCAGGCCGCGGGCGGATTCCAGCCAGTGCCCGGAACGGAACGTGAGCTGCCCTGCGACCTGGTCCTGCTGGCGATGGGGTTCACCGGCGCCGAGGCGGGGCCGCTCACAGACGGGCTGGGCGTCGCATTCGACAGCAGGGGAAACGTCGCCAGGGACGGCATGTTCGCTACCTCGGTGCCCGGCGTCTTCGTCGCCGGTGACATGGGCCGCGGGCAGTCGCTGATCGTGTGGGCTATCGCTGAGGGCAGGTCGGCGGCAGCCGCCGTCGACGCCTACCTGTGCGGCTCGACTGTTCTTCCTGCTGCGATCGGGCCGACAGCCGGCCCGCTGCGGTGAGCACAGGTGCGCGGATAAACCTGATGGCCTGAGATCGACCTGGCAGCCGGCCCGCTGCGGTGGGGAGGAATGCCCGGATAAACCTGATGGCCGGAGAAACTATGGCGTCCTAGCGGCGGCTGGCAGGTAACGTCCAAAGCATGCCGGTGGCTTACCTGCCGAGCCCGTCGAGCACTCTGTGGCACCTGGGCGCTCTGCCGGTTCGTGCCTATGCGCTCTGCATGGTCGCCGGAGTGGCAGTCGCGCTGTGGCTCACCGACCGGCGCTACCGGACGGCCGGCGGCAAGCCCGGCACAATCCTGGACCTGGCCACGATTGCCGTCCCGGCCGGCCTGGTGGGAGCGCGTATCTACAGCGTGCTCACCGATTTCCACCTCTACTTCGGGC
>Ga0335075_10010213_pt1 | contig 14267 bp, 11 predicted proteins | sample Lox_Sample_24_FD_206723 | JGI IMG/M metagenome (GOLD analysis project Ga0335075, IMG submission 206723) | Soil microbial communities from Loxahatchee National Wildlife Refuge, Florida, United States - Lox_Sample_2.4 | ecosystem: Environmental > Terrestrial > Soil > Wetlands | place: USA...
AAGCTGCGTTGCATCTCGACCTGGATGTCAACGGGCTCGATACGGCCCTGGCCCTCCGACGGCGCGTCGGGTGTGGTGACGTCAGGCACTGACTGCGTTCCTTCCCCTCATACTGCTGCGCTGGCTGGGTGCCGCCAGCGCCGGACTGCCCGTTCCCGGACTAGATGTCGAGGAACTTCACGTCCTTGGCATTGCGCTGGATAAACGAGCGTCGTGCCTCGACGTCCTCGCCCATCAGCACGCTGAACATCTCGTCCGCCTGGGCCGCATCGTCGACGGTGACCTGCTTCAGCACGCGCCTGGCCGGATCCATGGTCGTGTCCCACAGTTCGGTCGCGTTCATCTCGCCGAGACCCTTGTATCGCTGTACGCCATCTTGAGTCCGCGGGTCCCTGCGCCCCTCAGCGATGCCGGCCTCGATGACCGCATCCCGCTCCTTGTCGGAGTAGGCGTAACCAGGATCGGCGCGACCGCCCCACTTGATCTTGTAGAGCGGCGGCTGCGCCAGGTAGACGTGCCCGGCCTCGATCAGTGGCTTCATGAACCGGAACAACAGCGTCAGCAGCAAAGTCGTGATGTGCTGGCCGTCGACGTCGGCATCTGCCATCAGGATGATGTGGTTGTAGCGCAGCTTGGTGATGTCGAACTCTTCGTGGATCCCGGTACCGAGCGCAGTGATCATCGACTGCACTTCGTTGTTCTTCAGCACCCGGTCGATCCGTGCCTTCTCGACGTTCAGGATCTTGCCGCGGATGGGCAGGATGGCCTGGAACTTCGAGTCCCGGCCGCCCTTGGCGGAACCGCCGGCCGAGTCGCCCTCCACGACGTAGATCTCGCAGATCGTCGGATCGCCCGACTGGCAGTCCGCGAGCTTGCCGGGCAGCCCCGAGCCGCCCATGGCGCTCTTGCGGGTGAGGTCCCTGGCCTGGCGCGCGGCGACCCGGGCGCGCGCGGCCTGAATCGCCTTGTTAACGATCCCCTTGGCCTCGCCGGGGTTGCGCTCGAACCAGTCCTTGAGCTGATCATTGCAGATCCGCTGGACGAACGACCGGGCTGCCGTGTTGCCCAGCTTCTGCTTGGTCTGGCCTTCGAACTGCGGCTCGGAGAGCTTGACGTGGATGATCGCGGTGAGGCCCTCGCGAATGTCCTCGCCCTGCAGGTTGTCGTCCTTCTCGCGCAGGTAGTTCTGGTCCCTGGCGTACTTGTTGACAACGGACGTCAGTGCGGCGCGAAAGCCCTCCTCGTGCGTACCGCCCTCCGCGGTGTTGATCGTGTTGGCGAAGGTGTGCACGGACTCGGAGTAGGACTGAGTCCACTGCATCGCGATCTCGGCTGACATCCCGTCGGTCTCGTCGCCGAACTCGATCACCGAGGCGTGCACCGCGTCCCTGTTGCTATTCAGGTAGCGCACGAAGTCCGCCAGGCCGCCCTCGTAGCGGTACTCGACCACGCGCGGCTCGCCGTTGATGTGCTCAGGGCGCTCGTCCACAAGCGTGATCGACAGGCCACGGTTCAGGAAGGCCATCTCCTGCAGCCGCCGCGACAGCGTCTCGAAGTTCCACTCGGTCGTCTCGAAAATGCCGCCATCGGGCCAGAACGTGATGATTGTCCCGCTCTTGTCCGTGGATTCACCCCGGAGCAGCGGCGCCGTGGGCACGCTGTACTCGTAGGACTGGCGCCAGACGTAACCGTCCTTGAATACCTCGACCTCGAGCCGCGTCGACAGAGCGTTGACGACCGAGACGCCGACACCGTGCAGGCCGCCGGAGACCGCGTACGCCTGGCTGTCGAACTTCCCGCCCGCATGCAGCGTTGTGAGCACGACTTCGAGCGCCGGGCGCTGCTCAACCGGATGGATGTCGACCGGGATACCGCGGCCGTCGTCAGCGCACCGGACGCCGCCGTCAGGCAGTAGCGTGACAACGATCGTGCTGGCGAAGCCTGCCAGCGCCTCGTCCACAGCGTTGTCCACGACCTCTTGCACCAAGTGGTGCAAACCGCGCTCGCCGGTCGATCCGATGTACATTCCCGGCCGCTTACGGACGGCTTCCAGGCCCTCCAGGACAGTGATCGAACTAGCGTCGTAGGACAAAGCTGAAGCTCCTCTAGAACAGGCAAACACGTAGCGCCGACGCGGTAACCCCCACCAGGCGTCAGTCCCTAGTGCGCTTGTTCATTTTACCTGGACAGAGAGCCCGCCTCAGCCGTACGTGTCACGCGGCCCGCGGGCCCCGCGTACCCGCCACTGACCAGGCTGCCTGGCGCTCGTGACCGGTCCGGTGACCCGCACCCGGAGCACGGTTCCGTCGCCCATCTCGGCGTTCAGCCGCTTGACGAGCTGGCCGGACAGCAGCCGGAGCTGCGTCGCCCATGCGGTCGAGTCCGCGGCGACGGTCAGCTCGCCATCAGTGAGCTTCTCCGGTGTCGTATGCGCCGCCAGATCACTGCCGACTATCTGTGCCCAGCGGCCGAAGACTGAGCCCGTCGCTGCTGCCAGCGTCCAGCCTTCGTCCGCCAGCAGGCCGCCGATGGCGGATGCCAGCGGCTGCGGGTCCTCCCCAGTCGGCTGGGCAGGAAACCCTGGCCTGGCCGTCCGGCGACGCGGGCGGGCGGCAGAGCCGGCCCGCGAGTGAGCTGAACCCGGTGCGGGGCCTGAGTCGGCCAGGGGAGCAGTGCCAGCGGCAGACCGGGCGCCAGCAGTCGGAGCTGGGCCACTGTTAGCACCGGGTGCCCTCCTGGCGGCTGCGCGTGCAGCGGCCAGAGCTGCCCTGGCCAGGCTGACAGGATCTCCTGCGGTGCCGTGCTCAGGCACTGGTGACCGTTCCTTCCGCTACCCGGAACCTCGCGCCGGTCAGCCCGGCTGGCACGTCCTGGAGGACGGCGACCGTGACCAGCACCTGCTCGGCGTCAGCGACAAGCTCCGCGAGCCGCTCCCGGCGCCCGGTATCCAGCTCGGCGAAGACGTCGTCGAGCATCAGCACCGGGTCTTCGCCGGTGGCGCGGAGCAGCTGGTAAGCGGCAAGCCGCAGGGCGAGTGCCATCGACCAGGACTCACCGTGGCTGGCGTAGCCGCGGGCCGGCAACCCGCCGATGCTGATCTCCAGCTCGTCCCGGTGCGGGCCGACCAGGCACACGCCCCGGTCCAGTTCTGCCCGCCGTCGCAGAGCTAGCGCTTCTCGCAGTATTCCGGCCAGCTTCTCGGTGTCCGGCGCTGATTCATCCCCACCCTCGCCACCGATCCCACCCTCGCCACCCCTCCCGCCCTCGCCACCCCTCCCGCCCTCGCCACCCGTCCTGTCCGCGCCACCCTCCACGGCCGGTTGCGCGGACATCCGGTACTGCAGGCCAGTGTCGCGCGCGGTCCCGGACACGGCGCTGTAGCTACTTGCCACCGCGGCTCTGAGTTCCTCGACCAGCCGCAACCGGCCGGCTGTCAGCTGCGCCCCAGCGGTCACCAGGTGATCGTCCCAGACCTCGAGCGTGCCCCGCGGCACTGCGCCGCTCGCCCTGGCTGATTTCAGCAGGGCGGTCCGCTGTCGCAGTACTCGCTCGTACTCCGACCGGACCGCGGCATACCGCGGCCGTAGCGCGACCAGCAAGTCATCCAGGTAACGCCGGCGCTGATCGGGGTCGCCCTTGACGACGGCGATGTCCTCGGGCGCGAACAGCACGCACCGGAGCAGGCCGACCGCTTCGCGCGGGCGCGCCGGGGCCTTGTTCAGCCGGATCCGGTTCGCCCGGCCAGGGTTGATCTCGATCTCCAGCAGGCTGTCGCGGCCCGCTGCCGAGATCACTCCGCGCAGGATGGCCCGGTCAGCTCCTTGCCGGATCATCGGAGCGTCTGTCGCCACCCGGTGACTGCCGAACGTCGCCAGGTAGCCAGCGGCCTCGACCAGATTCGTCTTGCCCTGGCCGTTCGAGCCCACGAACGTAGTAATACCGGGCTCCAGCGGCAGATCCGCTTCGGCGTAACTGCGGAAGTCGGTCAGCGACAGCCGGCGCAAGTGCACGAGCGCCTCAGTTCATCATGATCGTGGAGACCTATGCATGCTATGGCGTGCACAAGTCTCCACGATCAAGGAAGCGTCGGATCTGGCGCGGCTCAGCCGCCGAGCCGGATCGGCATCAGCAGGTACCGGAACTCGGGATCGCCGTCGGGGCCGGGCTTTCCGGTAAGCAGCGCAGGCTTTCCCGCCTCGGTGAACGAGATCCGCACGGTGTCGGAGTCGATCGCTGTCAGCCCGTCGAGCAGGTATTGGGGGTTGAAGGCGATCGACAGGTCATCACCGGAGAAGTCGGCCTCGATGACCTCCTCGGCCTGAGCCTCGTCGCCGGTGCCGGCCTCGAGCACAAGCTGACCGGAGCTGAACGACAGCCGGACCGGCGTGTTGCGCTCGGCCACCAGGGCGACACGCTTGACTGACTCGGACAGCAAGCCGACCGGTAGCTCGGCTACCGAGTTCACCGTTTTCGGCAGGAGTGATTGATAGCGCGGGAACTCGCCGCTGAGCAGCCGGGTCGTTGTCCGCCGCCCTGCGCCTTCGAAACCGATCATGCCGTCGCCCTGGCCAGTTTCGCTGCCGGGCAACGCCAGCGCGATCGAAACCTGAGCGCTGCCCGTCAGCGACCGCGCGGTCTCGGTGAGCGCCTTCGCCGGCACGAGCATTGCGGCGGTCAGATCCGGCCGGGCCGGGTTCCAGCGCAGTTCACGGACCGCGAGCCGGTACCGGTCGGTGGACACCAGCGTCAGCGTCTCGCCCTCGATATCGATCCGGACTCCGGTGAGCGCCGGCAATGTGTCATCCCGGCCTGCTGCCGTGGCGGACTGGCTGACCGCGGTGGCGAACGCGTCGCTGCCGATCGTTCCCGCGGCAGGGGGCATCTCGGGCAGCGCCGGATACTCCTCCTCGGGCATGGTCAGCAAGGTGAACGTCGCACTGCCACAGGTGAGGACCGCACGCCCGTCCTCGACGGTGATGTGCACCGGCTTGGCAGGCAGGCTGCGGCTGATCTCGGCTAGCAGCCGGCCAGACACAAGTGCGCTGCCTGCCTCCTCGGTGCTGACGGCGACGCTCGCCTGCGCGGACACGTCGTAGTCGAAGCTGGAAAGCACGAGCTCCTCGCCGGCCTGCATGCGGATGCCCGCCAGCACCGGGACGGTGGGCCGGGCGGGCAGGGCACGGGCCGTCCAGGCGACTGCCTCGGCGAACACATCGCGCTCAAGGACGATCTTCACCTGTCGCCCCTCCTTCTCTGATCGGTCATCTCATTACAGGCCCTGCACGGAATCACGTCGGAGTGACCCGGGCCGTGCGGTGGCACCGCTGCGGGCCACGCGCGGCACGGATGGCTGCCTGCTTTGATCTGGATCTGTCTGTCATTACAAAACTGGTAGTCGTCATAGGGACGGTGGATCCCGGGGATAACCACGGTCTGTGCAGCTAGAGTGCGCTGCGGCTGTGCACACGGGCTGTGGTTGGCCGGAGTGAACCGGTCTGGATAGCTGTGGGCGGTCGTAGAGCCGTGTGACGTAACCCCCGCGTTACCCTCCGGACGATTGGAGTTTTCCTCCGGATGTCCCAAGGTCATCCACAGCTTTGTCCACAGCCTGTGTGCGTGCATTGTGCGCAGCGCGAATTTTGCGCAGGGGGCCGGACACGCCGGGTGGAGAGGCGCAGGCAGCGACGTTGACCTGCGATAAATCGCAGGGACGCTTGCGACAACCGGCGCCGGCCTGGCCCGGCTGCGGATCGCCTGCATGCTGCTTCCTGCCGCCATGGTCACCCGGACAGCGCTTGCTGCTTGATCCGGTTCGTGAGCTCAGTCACCTGGTTGTAGATCGCGCGGCGCTCGGCCATGAGCGAGCGGATCTTCCGCTCGGCGTGCATCACCGTGGTGTGGTCACGGCCGCCGAATTGCTGGCCGATCTTCGGCAGTGACATGTCAGTGAGCTCACGACACAGGTACATGGCGATCTGCCTGGCGGTGACGAGGACCCGCGATCGTGAGGTGCCGCACAGGTCGTCGATCGATAGCCCGAAATAGGATGCTGTCTGGCCCATGATGGTGGCCGCGGTGATGTCGGGCCCGTGCGTCTCGACGATCAGGTCCTTGAGCACGAACTCGGCGAGTTGCAGATCGACCGACTGGCGGTTGAGGCTGGCGAAGGCCGTGACCCGGATCAGCGCGCCTTCGAGCTCCCGGATGTTGGTCGAGATCCGTGAGGCGATGTACTCCAGCGCCTCAGAGGGCGCATTCAGGCGGTCCTGAACGGCCTTCTTGCGCAAGATCGCGATGCGGGTTTCCAGCTCTGGCGGCTGCACGTCGGTCTGCAGCCCCCACTCGAACCGGCTCCGGAGCCGGTCTTCCAGCGTGACGAGGCGCTTCGGCGCCCGGTCTGACGAGATGACGATCTGCTTGCTGGCATTGTGCAGAGTGTTAAAGGTGTGGAAGAACTCCTCCTGGGTTCCTTCCTTGTTTTCCAGGAACTGGATGTCGTCCACGAGCAGTACGTCGACGTCCCGGTACCGGCGGCGGAAGCCGTCCTGCTTACCGTCCCTGATCATGTTGATGAAGTCATTGGTGAACTCTTCCGAGCTCACGTACCTGACCTTGAGTCCCTGGTAGAGGTTCTGCGCATAGTGGCCGATCGCATGGAGCAAATGCGTCTTGCCCAGGCCTGAGTCGCCGTAGACGAACAACGGGTTATACGCCTTCGCCGGCGCCTCAGCTACGGCGACGGCCGCCGCGTGCGCGAACCGGTTGCTGGAACCGATAACGAATGTCTCGAATGTGTACTTCGGGTTGAGCCTGGCCTGGCCGGGCGCGGGCGGCTGTCCCGCCGGGCGGGGCAGTCCCTGGGTGCGGTGCAGCGGCAGTGGCGGCTGCCCCGGCGGCAAGCTGCCGTTGCCCGGCGTGCCGTCATGCCGAGGTGCCAGCGAAGAGTGGCCGAGCTCGTGGCCGGCGAGGTCGTGTCTGGCCGGCCTATCGCCGGCTACCGGCCGGATCTGCGCCGGGAACGCGCTAAGTCCGCCTCGCAGCCCTCCGTCAGGCGGGTCAAGATCAAGCTGGCCAGAGATGCCGTTGCCGTAGTGGCTGTCGGCTAGCAAGCCGCGGTCCGAGGCGGAACCGGGGCCGGCCGGGACAGCTTCGTCTGACCGGCGCTGATAACCGGGATCTGGCTCGTCGGCGTGGTCGAGGGCGGACAGCCCGGCGCTGGTCGAGCCTGCGTCTGCGGACAGGGTCCGGGCAGCAGGATCAGCACCAGGATGGCCGAGGTCCGCTGTGGCCGCCGGGTCGACCGTGACCGCAAGCTGGATGCTGCGGGCCAGCTCCCTGGAGAGGGCGTTGGTGATGAGAGCGCGAAGCCGCGTTTCGAGCTGTTCCTTGACGAACTCGTTCGGCGCCGCGATCAGCGCGGTGTTCTCGACTAGCCCAAGTGGTCTGGTTAGCTGCAGCCAGGCGCGCTGGTGTGGCTCTATATGCATGTCGGCCAGGTCGGCCAGCGAGCGGGCCCACACCTCCCCGAGGTCGTCATCGCTCATCGGCCGGTCACCCGAGCCCCCCACATGTGATCAACAGGTTTTTCCACAGCATGTGCACGTTGCAATACCAGCGGTTGCGGCAGCGTCTCCGGCTGCCGGCGGGGCCTGATTGCGGCTGCTGGCACGAAGCGCCTTCCGCGCGGCCTGCGCTATCCACAGCCTAGGGCTGTGGTCCACAGTCCGTTCGGGAAACTCGACAGTCGGCCGGGCGGCGGGCTGTAGGAGCCTAGTTTGACCTGCCTTCGGGCCGGCGCGTAACTTGTACAGGTCCGGCTTACCCCGGTGCAGCTGAGTCACGGCCTGATACAGGTAAGGCCTGTTTCGTGGATGAGTTCACCGCCGACGGATGTTGACAGTGAGAGGTCCGTTGCCAGCGCTCAGAGCTGCCGCCTGTACCTGTAGCGATTTGTAACCTCCGTAGCCAAAATTTGCCGCACCTGGAGTTCCAGTGAGCAAGCGTACGTTTCAGCCGAACAACCGCCATCGGGCGAAGACTCACGGTTTTCGCCTGCGCATGCGCACTAGGGCCGGGCGGGCGATCCTCGCGGCCAGGCGCCGGAAGGGCCGCGCGCGCGTCAGCGTCTGACGCTGGCGGCTCTGCGGTGATGGCGCCATGCTTCCGGCGACCGCGCGGATGCGGCAGAGTTCTGACTTTGCCTCCGCGGTCAAGCGCGGCAGCAGGGCCGGGCGGCCGTTGGTCTCCGGGCACTTGCTGGTCCAGCGCGGGAGCGAGGAGGCGGCGCGCATCGGCTTCGTGGTAAGCAAGGCGGTCGGCTCGGCTGTGGTGCGGAATAAGGTGCGGCGGCGGTTGCGGCACCTCGCCCGTGGGTACCTGGGGTCGCTGCCGGGAGGTAGCCTGCTTATAGTGCGCGCTGCGCCGCGCGCGGCCACGGCGTGCCAGGCGGATCTCGCCGCCGACCTCGACCTGGTAATCGGAGCGTTGCTTCGGCGGCAAGGTGGGGTGGTGAGCCAGTGAGCCGCAGATCTGGGCCGGATGCCCGGGACCTGTCGCCCGTCGGCTGGCTGCTCGTTGGGCTGCTGACCGTCTACCGGCGGTTCGTCAGTCCGCTGCTGGGACCGCGGTGCAGGTTCTATCCGTCGTGTAGTGCCTACGCGCTTGAGGCCGTGCAACTGCACGGAGCGCTGCGGGGCTCATGGCTGGCAGTGCGCCGGCTGAGCCGGTGCCACCCGTTCCATGCCGGCGGAGTGGATCCCGTCCCCGGGTCGGACGGGAATCGGGACTCCGGTGGAGCGGGTCCGGAAGGTTATGAGCTGAGCGGTCAGGGCTCGGACGTGATGAGCAGAGCACAAGGGAGCTAGCAGGTGTCGAATCCACTGGATTACCTCTACGAGGCAGTCGGCTGGGTCTTCACGCACATTTACGACGTGCTGAAGGTCCCCTTCGGCGCCACTAGCGGTTGGACCTGGGCTCTTTCCATCGTGATCCTGGTCGTGCTGATGCGGCTGATCATGGTGCCGCTGTTCATCAAGCAGATGCACACGACCAGGGCCATGTCGTCGCTGCAGCCGCAAATGGCGGCCTTGCGCAAGAAGTACAAAAACGACAGGCAGACGCTCAATCAAGAGACGATGAAGCTGTACCAGGAGGCGGGCGTCAACCCGCTGATGGGCTGTCTGCCGGTCGTGGCGCAGCTTCCGTTGTTCTTTGGCCTGTTCAGTGTGCTGCGCGCGATCGCCGAGTACACGGGCGGGACGCCGAAGTACGGCCTGCCGATCTCGATGGTGACGGCCGGGACGCATGCGAAGATCCTGGGCGCCTCGATCGCCGACAAGGTGCTGTTCACCGGCACTTCGCACGTGCCGTTCCACTCCAAGCTGGTCATTGTCGCTGCGGTCCTGATCAGCATGGTGACGACGTTCCTCACCATCCGGCAGAGTCAGAAGCGCGGCATGATGCCGGCGGCCACGCCGGACAACCCGATGGCTTCGTCGCAGAAGTACATGACCTACATCATGCCCTTCTTCGCGTTGACCGGCCTGTACTGGCCGTTCGGCCTGGTCTTGTACTGGGTCACGACGAACGTCTGGACGCTCGGCCAGCAGTGGATCCTTGGCAGGCGCTTCCCCTACACCCCGCCGGCTACGGCGGCCGATGGCGCGGCGGCGCCGAGCGCGGCGGCCGCCAGGTCGCTGACCAGCGGCGCAAACAAGTCCGGTACGGCGCGGACTCAGCAGGCAAAGCCTTCTGCGGCGCGGCCCAGTCAGGGCAAGGCTGCCGCTGCGCGGAGTCGGCAAAGCGGATCACAGCCGGGTGGCAACCGGGATACCAAGACAGTTGCAAACGGCGCAAGTGCGAATGGCAGCGCCCAGAGCGGCGCGACGGCGGGGAGCATGCTCAAGCGTCTGGGCAGGCGTTCGGAGCCCGAGCCAGAGGCTGAGCTGCCCGACGTTAAGCTCGTGAGGCACCAGACGCAGCGGCAGTCACGCAGCAAACGGTCGGGCAAACGCTGATTGGGTTTCAGGCCCGGCGGAAGCGCTCATGCTGCCTGGCGCATCGATGCGATCAGGGATGGGGATCGAGGAGGAGCCTGGCATGAGCCAGCAGGACGATATCGCGGCGCAGGATGCTGGTCAGCAGAACCGCGATCGCCAGGAAGACGAGCATAACCATGCGAGCTCGGTGCAAACGGTAAATTCCGGGGCGGACGACGCCAGCAGGGATGGTGGCGTCGAAGACGGCTACGCCTCGGATGATATGGCGCTGGACGACGTCGACGAGACTGAGATCGACGACGACCAGAGACCGGACGACGAGGAAACCCCGGACGACGGAGCCGAGCCGGATGAGCACGCCAAGTCCCGCGGCCCGTCGGTTGCCGACCTCGAGGCCGAGGGCGAGATAGCGGCCGACTATATCGAGGGCCTGCTCGACGTCGCGGATCTCGACGGCGATATCGACATGGACGTGGAAGGCGACCGGGCGGTCGTTTCCGTCGTCGGTGCCACGCTCGATGAGCTCGTTGGCAGGCGCGGCGAGGTTCTGGAGGCACTGCAGGAGCTGACCCGGCTAGCGGTGCACCAGCAGACTGGCTACCGGACCCGCATGATGCTGGACGTCGGGGGCTACCGGCAGCGGCGGCGCACTGAGCTCGCGGAGGCAGGGCTGGACGCTGCCGAAGAGGTCCGGCGCACCGGTCAGCCGAAAAAGCTGTGGCCGATGAACCCGTTCGAGCGCAAGATCGTGCACGACGCGGTCGCGGCAGCGGGGCTGCGGAGCGAGTCAGAGGGCGAGGAGCCGGACCGGCGCGTGGTAGTGCTGCCGGTCGGCTAGTGGCGGGCAGCGTTAATGAGTGGCGGAGGGCGCGCGGATGCACGACGGAGTGAATCCTGCGGTACCAGAGTCCACTGTGGCGGTCACTGCTGAGGCGGTTTTCGCAGACACCCTTCCACAGGCGGAGAAATATGCCGAGCTTCTCGCGGGCAGCGGCGTCGAGCGCGGTCTTATCGGCCCGGCTGAGGCTGACCGGCTCTGGGAGCGGCACCTGCTGAACTGCGCGGCTGTAGTGCACCTGCTGCCGGCTCGGTGCTCAGTAGTGGATGTGGGCTCTGGCGCCGGGTTGCCGGGCATTGTGATCGCCATGCTAATGCCCCAAGCTCGCGTGACACTGCTGGAGCCGCTCGCGCGGCGGGTGGACTTTCTCACGGAGACAGTTGCGGAACTCGGGCTTGCCAATGCGGAGGTAGTTCGGGCACGTGCCGAGGACCTCGCTGGACAGGTCGCGGCCGACGTGGTGACCGCGCGTGCAGTTGCGCCTCTGGACAAGCTCGCAGGCCTGACCCTTGGAGTGGTCCGGCCAGGCGGCCGAGTACTAGCAATCAAGGGCTCAGGGGCCGAAGCCGAGCTAGCGAAGGCGCGGCCCGTCCTCGGCCGGCTGGGTGTTACTGATGCGAAAGTCGTGCGGGCATCGGGCCCCGGAGGCGGCGCAACCGCGACGGTCGTGACATTCACGGCGCCTGACCATCGCGGTTCTGGTCTGCCAGGCAATCAGGCTGCTGGTCATGCCCCGAGTCGCGGGCTGGGTCCACGCGGCGGTCGGCCCGGTCGGCCGGGATCCTCGGCAGCGCTTCGCAGGGGGCGGCCAAACAGTCGGCGTGGCGGCGGATAGCCAGCAAGCGTTCATTCGTGATGCGCTTGTGGCGACGACGTCCGCGGGGCGCTGGCGTGGCGGAGTAGCCCTGCGGAGACATGGCTGAATGGGAGAAGCTGCGCGATGACAAACTCGGTGCCGGGACTGGGCTGGCCTGAAGAGCCGTCCGGTGGACCCGAACTGCGGGAGAGCACTGAGTTGCCGGATAACGGTCCTCTGCCGCAGGACGGCAGGCCGGCGGAAGGTGCGGGCGGGCAAGCTTCGGGCACACCACGCGAGCCGCTTGCGCCAGCAAGTGGTGCGGAACCTGTATTGCAGGCATTTGCCGGAAAAGTAGACTTTAGTCGTGTCTCGGGCGTATTGCCGGGCCGATATGCCCGGCGGGCAGCGCGGGTTGGCGTGGGGTGGCCAGGCGGCCCCGGAGAGTCGCCTGGGGATACTGCGCATGCTGCCGACCTGAGGCGCGAAATTGGCCTAGGCTCAGGGTCCGCGGCGCCGTCGAGCGGCGGCGCAGTCGAACCGCCTCCGGCTCGGGTGCGCAAAGCGCTGGCAAGGGTTTCACGTGAAACCGAGACTGCGAGCGCCGCGGCACCAAAAGGTGCCTATCCCGATCGTTCGCTGGCAACGGGCGGGCGGACAGGCGAGAGTGAGGACCAGGTGTCGATCCATGAGGCGTCGGCCGATACGCCGATCGCTCGGGCAGCTCAGGCGGCGGTCGTGGCGCGCTCGGGCGGCGACGTCTGGCCGCGGCCTCGTGCGTGCCGCGTGATCACGATTGCGAATCAGAAGGGTGGCGTCGGCAAGACCACGACCGCTGTGAACCTGGCGGCGAGCCTGGCGATGCACGGGGCGCGCGTTCTGGTGATCGACCTTGACCCGCAGGGGAATGCGTCGACCGCGCTTGACGTCGACCACCACTCGGGCGTTCCGTCCGTCTACAACGTCCTGGTCGACGGGCAGTCCCTGACCTCGGTCGTCCGCCCGGTGGCCGGCTATCCCCATCTGTACTGCGCGCCGGCGGCGATCGACTTGGCGGGTGCCGAGATCGAGCTGGTTCCGCTTGTGGCAAGAGAGTCCAGGCTGGCCAGGGCACTCGGTGCTTATGACGCGGCGAGCCTGGACTACATCTTCATCGACTGCCCGCCGTCGCTGGGCCTGCTGACGGTGAATGCTCTGGTAGCGGCACCCGAGGTGCTGATTCCGATCCAGTGTGAGTACTACGCGCTCGAGGGCCTGGAGCAGTTGCTGCGCACAGTCGATCTGGTGCGCAGTCATCTCAACCCGTCGTTGTCGGTGAGCACGATCCTGCTGACGATGTATGACGGCCGTACGCGGCTGGCATCCCAAGTAGCGGACGAAGTCAGGGAGCACTTCGGAGCGGTGGTGCTGGGCTCGGTTATCCCGCGCAGCGTCCGGGTCTCAGAGGCTCCGAGCTACGGCCAGTCGGTGATGACCTACGACCCCGGTTCCACTGGTGCGCTGGCCTACTTGGAAGCCGCCCGGGAACTCGCCCGTCGCAACGTCGAGCAGCAGCCGGCTAGCTAATGCGAATCGGTTGACTGTGCGAGATGCGCTGAGCCTCGAATGCCAATTGCTCAATGACCGGCTAGGCACGATCGAGGACAGATGAGGCTCTTGCTGCGGGCCGCCTTCATGCGGCCTGGACGGGCGGCGGATGGGAGTGCAGTGTCTTGGTGCCGTCGGGGCTGACCGCGGTGGTTGTTCCGTCGGGGTGGAGGGTGAATTGCCAGCCCCACCGGTGGATGGCCACAAGGTGGTGAAACCGGCACAAAAGCGCCATGTTTGAGAGGGCGTGCCGGCCGCCGTCTTTACGGGGCAGGATGTGATGCACTTCGCAGCCGGCCGCGGGCAGGTCACACCCCGGGAACCTGCAATGCTTATCCCGCTTACGCACCGCCCGCCGCAGGTGGACGGGGATGGTGTCGAACGTCGCGGCGATATCCAGCGGCAGGCTGATCGTGGCGACCGGGATGCCGGCGGCGCGGCGGCGCAGCCAGGCCGCCCGCCCGGCCGGGCCGGACAGCAGCGCGATGGCCTGGGCGAGCACGTCCCCAAAGGGTGCTTCGGCCGCCGCCCGCGCCGCCGCGGCCTGCAGCCGCTCCCGCTGGCCGGGGTCGTGGTAGCGGGCCAGCAGCCCGCGGTCGGTCACCGCGGCGTGCAGGTCGTGCTCGCAGTCCCGGTTGTCCGCGCCGGTCAGCGGGCACGGAAACTCGCTGCCCGCTGGCCCATCGCCTTGCGGGTCGTCAGGGCCGGTGATCGCGTCGTGCAGGTCGCCGCGCGCCGGCGCATCGGGCTGCGGGTAGTCAGCGCCGGTGATCGCGGCGTGCAGGTCGTGCTCGCAGTCCCGGTTGTCGGCTCCGGTCAGCGGGCACGCAAGCTCACTGTCCGCGGATGCTTCCGGTTGCGGGTCGTCCGGGCCGGTGCTGGTGAGCTGGCCGAGGAGCTCAGAGTCGACCAGGCCGGTGATGACGGGCTGGATCACTGCGTCACACGCGGAGCCGGGCCCGGCGGGGCTGCCGGCCCCGCCGTTGGCGAGCTGGTCGAGGGTGATGTCGAGTTCCAGCCGCACGGGCTGCCCGGCCCGCTGGGGCAG
>Ga0335075_10010215_pt1 | contig 14263 bp, 18 predicted proteins | sample Lox_Sample_24_FD_206723 | JGI IMG/M metagenome (GOLD analysis project Ga0335075, IMG submission 206723) | Soil microbial communities from Loxahatchee National Wildlife Refuge, Florida, United States - Lox_Sample_2.4 | ecosystem: Environmental > Terrestrial > Soil > Wetlands | place: USA...
GTTACGAGAACGGCACCGTGTTCCTGAACATGAAGGGCGCCTGCGCTGGCTGCCCGTCATCCACCGCGACGCTGAAGCACGGTATCCAGAACCTGCTGAAGCACTTCGTGCCTGAAGTGCAGCACGTGGAGCAGGTGGTTTAACCCAACTGCACCGATCGAGTTAGCGCGAGGCGCCGGTGGTCAAGCCGCCAGCGCCTCTGCATTTCAGAAGCTATTTCCGCGACAGCGCCAGCCACACGCCGCCGCCGATCAGGAATCCGCCGGAGATACGTGACAGGATCCGTACGCGCTTTGCCGACAGTATGCGTCCGGCGCGGCCGGCAAGCACCGCATAGGCGCCGTCGCTGACGGCGGCGAAGAGCATTGCTGTCAGTCCGAGCACGATGATCTGCAGCGGATAGTTGCCCGCCGGATCGATGAATTGCGGAAAGAACGCGCCGAAGAAGATCAGCGTCTTCGGATTGCTGAGTGCAACGACCGTGCCCTGAAAGATGAAGCCCCCGCGCGGCTTCGTTGCCGGCTGCCCATCGTCGAGCTTGCCGCTGGAGCGCCACATGGCGACGCCGAGCCAGATCAGATAGGCGGCGCCGATCAGCCGCACCCATTCGAACCAGTGCCCCATCGCCTCGATCGCCGAGGTTAAGCCGATGCCGACGATGGCGATCATGATCGCCAGACCGACCTGCGTGCCGAGAACATTGCCGAGGCCGGAGCGAGTCCCGTGACGGATGCTGGACGCGATGATCAGCGTCACCGTCGGCCCCGGAACCATGATGATGATCAGACAGGCGAGCAGATAGGTGGCGTAGAGTTCAAGCGACATCATGATGGAGTTCTCCGAAAGGTTCTGCGGCGGTCAGCCAATTCCATAAGTCCACGGCATCGCCTGCTCGTAAACCCCCGCGGCCTCCAGCACCTCGCGGTCGCCGCGCGGGCGGCCGATGAGTTGCAGGCCCATCGCGCGGCCGCGTGCATCGAAGCCGGCAGGAAGGCTGATCGCCGGGCAAGCGGCGAGCGTGGCGTAGGAGCAGACCTCGAGCCAGCGGTGGTAGCTGGTCATTTTCCGGCCGGCGATCTCTTTCGGCCAGTGCTCGTTGATGTCGAAGGGGAAGACGGCCGCGACCGGCAGCGCGAGGAAATCGAAGCGCTCGAAGAGCGCCAGCATCGTCTTGTACCAGCCGCTGCGTGTCACCGTTGCATCGCGGATTTGCGGCGCGGTGAGCCGGAGGCCGCCTTCCACCTCGAAGATGGCTTCCGGTTTCAACAGCGCGCGCTTCGCCGGATCGTCATAGTGCTCCTTCAAGCCCATGCCACTGGTTGCGTGGCGGATGGTGACGAACGCGTTCCACAGTTTCTCGAAATCAAACGCCGGAACGGCCGGCTCGATGGCCGCGCCTTCGCCTTCGAAGCGCCTCAGCGCATCCTCGCAGAGCGAAAGGATGCCGTCCTCAATCGGCAGATGACCGCCGAGGTTTCCCATCCAGCCGATCCTGAAGCCGCGCCGCGGCGTGCCGAGGTCCGTGAAGCCTCCACGGTGCCCCCAGGAGAGCGGCGCGCGCGGATCGTGACCGGCCTGTGCCGAAAGCAGCAGCGCGACGTCGGCGACGGTGCGGCCCATCGGCCCCTCGACACCCATCTGTGCAATGAAGTCGTCCTTCGACGGGCCGGACGGCACCAGACCTTGCGACGGGCGGAAGCCGAAGACATTGTTCCAGCAGGCGGGATTGCGCAGCGAGCCGCCGAAATCGCTGCCGTCAGCGACAGGCAACATGTCGAGCGCCAGCGACACCGCCGCGCCGCCGCTTGAACCACCAGCCGAGATCGCAGGGTCGAAGGCATTCGACGTTGCGCCGAACACATTGTTGTAGGTGTGCGAACCGAGGCCGAACTCCGGCACATTGGTCTTGCCTATGACGATCGCGCCCGTCGCCTTGACGCGCTCGACGAAGAACTCGTCTTCCTCGGGGACATGATCCTTGAAGATCGGCGAGCCGAACGTGGTGCGCAACCCTTTGGTCAGCGCCAGATCCTTGATCGCCATCGGCAGGCCGAGCAGCGCGCCAGTTGAGCCGCTGGCGATCGCCTCGTCGGCGGCGTCGGCGTCACGCAGAATTTCGTCGCGCGGACGCAGCGACACGACTGCGTTGACCTTTGGGTTGACAGCCTCGATGCGATCGAGAAACGCCGTCACGACCTCGCGCGACGACAGCGTCTTCGCGCGCATCGCCGCAGCAAGCTCCACCGCGCTCATGCGGCAGATATCGGACGCGGCCTCGACCGCGTGTTTGGATTTCGGTTTCTGCATCATGCGGCCTTGCCGGTGGAGAGAGCTTTGTCGACATCTGCGGCAAGCGGAATCGCCGGTTGCGCGCCGCGCTTCAGGCAGGCCAGTGAGCCGGCATAGGCCGCACGCTTCAGCGCCGCCTCGAGGTCGAGTCCCGTTTCCAGCGACGCGCCGAGATAACCGCAGAACGTGTCACCGGCCCCGACCGTATCGACGGGCGCAACCTTCAGCGCCGGAACCTTGAGGAACTTTTCCGGCGTCGCGGCACGCACACCGTCGGCGCCGAGCGTCACCACGATCGTGCGGCCGGTCTTTTGCGCGAACGCTTGCATGCGCGCGTCGCGATCGCGACCATCGAGTTGAAGCGCGCCAGCGTAAAGATCGAACTCGATTTCGTTGGCGATCACATAGTCCGCTTTCGCAAGAAGCTCGCTTGCTTCGGCATGATAGGGCGCGGTGTTCAGCAGGCTGACGGCGCCCGCCTTGCGCGCGGCATCGAGCGCGGCCTCGACCGTCTCCAGTGGCACCTCGTGCTGAAGCAGCACGACATCGCGGCGTTTGAGGTCGGCTTTTGTCAGATCGCCCGGCACCACGGCGGCGTTCGCACCGGCGACCACGGCAATGATGTTCTCGCCATCGCCGCCGACGAGGATCAGCGCCGTACCGGTTGGCGCATGCGCTTCATGTACGCAAGAAAGGTCGACACCACCTTTGGCGAGCAACGCCAGCGCATCCTTGGCAAAGCTGTCCTTGCCCACGGCGCCGACCATGCGGACCTTTGCACCGGCGCGTGCGGCAGCGAGTGCCTGGTTGGCGCCCTTGCCGCCGGGTGCGATGCGGAAGGATTCGCCGGGCACGGTTTCGCCGGGCTTCGGCAGACGCTCCACCGTCGCGATCAGGTCGAGATTGATGGAGCCGATGATAATGACCAAAACGCGCCTCCGCTGTTTTGGTCACGCTAGCGTCTGGCGGTTTCCTGCGCCAGACGCGCAGGTGTCAGATTATTTGCGCCAAACCGCTCAGTTCGTCGAAAGCTGCCCGGCTTCCCAGCCGAGGATGGCGCGCTTGCGCGTCAGGCCCCAGTGATAGCCGGTCAGCGCGCCGGATTTCCCGAGCGCCCGGTGGCAGGGAACGACGAAGGACAGCGGGTTCGCGCCGACCGCGGCGCCAACCGCGCGGCTTGCCGTCGGCTGGCCGATCCTCTCGGCGATCGACGAATAGGTGCAGGCCTTGCCCATCGGGATTTTCAGCAGCGCCTCCCAGACGCGAACCTGGAAATCCGTACCGATCAGCACGACGCGAAGTGGCTGCTCGGCGCGCCATTTCGCCGGGTCGAACACGCGCGCCGCATAGGGCGAAGTTGCGGACAAGTCCTCGACATAGGTTGCGTTCGGCCAGCGCCCGCTCATGTCGGCAAAGGCTTCGCGTTCTTCGCCCGGGTCGCAGAAGGCAATGCCGGCCAGGCCGCGGTCGGTCGCCATGATCAGCGCCAGTCCGAAGGGCGAGATATGCCAGCCATAATTGATGGTCAGGCCTTCGCCGCGCGTCTTGTAGTCTCCCGGCGACATGGCCTCGTGGGTGACGAACAGATCGTGCAGCCGGCCCGGCCCCGACATGCCAAGCTCAAAGCTCGTCTCGAGCAGGGGAAGGCCTGAATCGAGCAGCTTGCGTGCATGGTCGAGCGTTACCGCCTGCAAGAAGCCTTTCGGCGACAGCCCGGCCCAGCGGGTGAACAGTTTCTGCAGGCCGGTCGGCGTCTCGCCGACATCCTCGGCCAAAGCCTCCAGCGAGGGCTGGTCGCGATAGTCGAGACTGATCTTCTCAACCACACGGCGCACAATGTCGTAGTCGCCGCCGGCAGGCGTAATGTCGTTCTGGAGGACGGTTTCGGTCTTCATTGCGATGGCGTTCATGGCAGAAAATCTCCTTGAACGCGAATATCAGCCTTAGAAGCCTGATTTCCCACCCGATTCCTGACAAGTTGGGGGCTTTTCAGCCCGCTTTTGCGGTCGCCAGCGCGTTGGAAAAAGCGGTGGCGAAGGTCTCGCGATCGTCGGGATTCAGGAAGCCGCCAATCTGCACTGACCGGCCTTCGCCCTCGACCGCCATTTGTGTGATGCCGATCTCGGTGTGGCGGGCGATCTGGAAGCGTGCCCAGAACGGGTTGAAGTGATAGGATCTGGATTTGCCGGACGGCGCGGTCTTGCGAATGTCGAGTGCGGTGCGCGAGACGGACACCTCCTCGCGGGCGCGAGCCGCGCGGTAGTTCAGCCGGAAGGCGATGTAGATGGCGAGCACATCGAGGCCGAAGAAGCCGAACACCGGCCATGCGCCGGCGCTCAGGAAAAACGCGCCGGTGACGACCCAGCCGAGCAGCAGCGCGCCGATCAGGATCGCGAAGCCGGTGCGGCCGAGCGAGCGGTGCGGCGTCAGCAGCGCCAGGAAAAACGGCTCGTCGGCGGAGTTTTTATCGGCCATGGCTCGGATTATAGAGAGTGGATGGCAAAGCCCAACATCAAAATCGCCGCAGGCAGGAAGCCAGCGCCTGCAAGCAGCGCAAATCGCACGAAAGTGAAGCCGCGGCGCAAGGCGGTGCGTGCCCGTTCGCTCTACACACCGGACGAGGTGCACGAGATGTTTCGCCGTTTCTCCGTCCAGCGCCCGGAGCCGAAAGGCGAGCTCGAATATGTCAACGCGTTCACCCTGCTTGTCGCCGTCGTGCTGTCCGCCCAGGCGACCGACGCCGGCGTGAACAAGGCGACGCGACCGCTGTTCAAGGTCGCCGATACGCCACAGAAAATGCTGAAGCTCGGCGAGGCGAAGGTCGGGGAATACATCCGCACCATTGGGCTGTGGCGCGGCAAGGCGAAGAACGTGATCGCGCTGTCAAAGGCGGTGATCGAGAATTTCGGCGGCGAGGTGCCTGCCGACCGCGACCTGCTGACGACCTTGCCGGGCGTCGGGAGGAAGACCGCGAACGTGGTGCTCAACATCGTGTTCGGCCAGCATACCATGGCGGTCGACACGCACATCTTCCGAATCGGCAACCGCATCGGACTGGCGCCGGGCAAGACGCCGGAAGAGGTGGAGCAGGGACTGCTGCGCGTCATTCCGGACGAATATCTCAGCCACGCGCATCATTGGCTGATCCTGCACGGTCGTTATGTCTGCAAGGCGCGCAAGCCGGAATGCGAGGCCTGCATCATCGCAGACCTCTGCAAATGGCCGGAGAAGACGAACTCGATTCCAGCGCCGCTGGTGCCCGTCGCGCCGCTGGAAGCGGCTCAGTAGCCGACGCCGCGCGCCATGACGGCGGCAAAGACGATCACCAGCGCGAGGAAAATCGCTTCGCCTCGAATGTAATTGCGAACGGCGGCGATCTCGTCATCAGGCACCACGTAAGCCGAGTTTCCGGAGGCAGACTTGCGCCAGGCCAGAATGCGCCGTGTCGGCAGGATGGACAGCAGGCCGACGACGAGGAAGGCGGCCATCTTAGCCCAGAACGCCCAGTAGTAGACGTAATACTCCCAACCTTTCAGGCCGAAGAAGACACGGCCGATGCCGACAAGGATGATGGCGCCGGAGAGCCCTCCGTACATGGCGTCGAGCCGGCCGACCGTGGCGAGGTTTGCGCCGCTCAGTCCCGGCCGCACGAGAAACGCTTCGGCGACGAGTGCGCCGACCAGCATGAACACCAGAAAATGATGCAGGATTGCGAGAACGAGATCGGTGATCATGGCGGCGGGCTCCGGGCTGGCTGTCCAGTCGGGTCTAAATAGGCTGCAATCTTTACAGCGTCAACATTGGCGCAATGAACTCCAGTTACTGGCTGAACTGCAGCGTGATCGAGTTGACCGCAAGCGGCTCCGTTCTAGATTACCGGCATGACAAAACGCCCTCGCCACCCGATGCCGGACACCGTTCGTGCAGCTCTTGCCGAAGCTGGCCTTCAGAAAGCCTATGACGCGCGGCCGCCGTTTCAGCGCAACGACTATTTGGGCTGGATCGCTGAAGCCAAGCAGGATGCGACGAAGAAGAAGCGCATCGACCAGATGCTCGACGAGTTGAAGCGCGGCGATGTCTACATGAACATGGCCTGGAACGGCGGCAAGGACTGAGGCCTTCACTCAGGCCGCCCTGCGCATGGCCATGGCCGCGGCGTTGCGATCGCCGTCGCGCGCCGAAATCATCTTGTGCAGATGCACCATCATTGACGCGGCGAAGAGCGGCGTGAGCAGATTGAGCAGCGGCACGGCAAGGAAGCCAGCAATCACCAGCCCGGCGAGGAACACCGTGCCCGCATGCTGGCGCCGCAGCGCCTTTGCTTCCGGCTCCGGCCGGAACCGCATCGCGGCGAATTCGAAGAATTCACGGCCGAGCAGGTAGCCGTTCACCAGGAAAAAGGCGGCGATGTTGATGCCGGGAATCAACAGCAACAACAGCGCCACGATATTCCCGAGGATAACGACGCCGAAAAATTTCAGCGACAGGGCGAAAGCCTGTAGCGCCGGCACGGCGTTGCCGGGCGGATCGTTCGGATAGTCCTCGCGCTCGACGATCTCGGCGACATCGTCGAGAAACAGGCCGGCGACGATCGCGGTCGCTGGCGCAATCAGGAGCGCGAGACCCAGCGCCAGTCCCATGCCGGCGATGATGGCTGCTGCAACGCCGAGCCAGCCGGCCCAGTTCGGCAGACCCGGCAGCAGCGCGTCGATCCACGGCATGGCCAGCCAGTCGAAGATCTCTTTCAGGCCGAACCAGAGCCCGATCAGCGCCAGGATCGTCAGGCCGAGCGTCTTGAAGAAAACAGGCCGCATCTCCCTGTCGAAGAGATTTCCGATGCCGGCGCGGGCAGCTTCAAGGATCATGGCGGCCTCCAGTGCCTGTGAGATAGGCCGCGGCGTCCCGTCTCACAAGATTCGCACGGGTTTGGGTAGGCAGCCGGTCAAGCTTTGGCTAGACCCGCCCGCGGCCGGCATGGCACAAAGCCGGAGAGGCGCGGAGACCTTCATGAGCCAATACGATGTGCTGTGCATCGGCAACGCGATCGTCGACATCATTTCACAGTGCGACGAGGCTTTCCTTGCGGAAACCGGCATCATCAAGGGCGCGATGAACCTCATCGATGCCTCCCGCGCAGAACTGCTGTACGGCAAGATGGGGCCGGCGATCGAGGCGTCAGGCGGAAGCGCCGGCAATACGGCCGCGGGAGTCGCCAGCTTCGGGGGCAAGGCAGCCTTCTTCGGCAAAGTGTCGAACGACCAGCTCGGCGAGATCTATTATCATGACATCCGCGCGCAGGGAGTCGACTTCGATACCAGGCCGCTCGAAGGCGAGCCGCCGACGGCGCGCTCGATGATCTTCGTCACACCGGACGGCGAGCGCTCGATGAACACCTATCTCGGCGCCTGCGTCGAACTCGGGCCGGAGGATGTCGAGGAAGACAAGGCGCGCGGCGCGAAGGTCACCTATTTCGAAGGCTATCTCTGGGATCCGCCGCGCGCCAAGGACGCGATCCGGCTGACGGCAAAATACGCACACGCCGCAGGGCGTGAAGTGTCGATGACGTTGTCGGATGCGTTCTGCGTCGACCGCTACCGCGACGAGTTCCTCGACCTGATGCGGTCGGGCACGGTCGATATCGTGTTCGCCAATAGCCGCGAGATCAAATCGCTCTACCAGACCGAGGATTTCGAAACGGCGCTTAATCTCATCCGCAAGGATTGCAAGATCGCAGCCATTACCCGTTCGGAAAGGGGGTCGGTCATTGTGCGCGGCGACGAGACTGTGCCGATCAAGGCGATCAAGATCAAGGAACTGGTGGACACGACCGGCGCCGGCGACCTCTATGCGGCCGGCTTCCTGTTCGGCTATACGCGCGGGATGAGCCTGCAGCTCTGCGGCGATCTCGGATCGCTTGCCGCGGGCCTCGTCGTACAACAGATCGGCCCGCGGCCACGGCAGAATTTGAAGCACGAAGCCAAACAGGTCGGTCTGCTCTAGCTTACGGAATGTCTTCCGGCCGTCGGCCTGGGCGGCCGCGGTAGGGTGGGAACGACCAGCCGAACCTCAGTGCCCCGGCGCGTACGAAGAAGGCGGTACAGAAGCCGAGAATCGTCGCCACCAACCACGCGTCGGGACCCAGCGCTATGTGCAGCAGCGTGAAAACGAACGCGCCGGCGAGTGCGGCGGTGACGTAGACTTCGGGACGCAGCAGCACAGACGGTTCGTTGGCGAGCAGATCGCGCAGGATGCCGCCGAACGTCGCGGTCAGCACGCCCATGACGACGGCAACCTCGGCAGAACCTGTCACGACCAGTCCCTTATAGGCGCCGAGCACCGCATAGGCGGAAAGGCCGAGCGCATCGAGCCACAGCAGCAGCTTGTAGCGTGACTCGACGAGATGCGCGGTGAAGTAGACGATCACCGCGACGATCGCGCAGACGATCAGATAGTCCGGATTCGCCACCCACACGACGGGTACGTCGAGGATCAAATCACGGAACGTGCCGCCGCCGATGCCTGTGACGGCGGCGAGGAAGATGAAGCCGATGATGTCGAGCTGCTTTCGCGACGCCGCAAGTGCGCCCGTCGCGGCGAAGACCGCGACGCCGGCATAATCGAGAAGGAGGAAAGCGTTCATCGGGCGAGTGAGTAGTGAGATAGTAGTAGAAACTGCTGGAGCCGTTTTGCGGCAGCAGACTACCTCACTAACCACTATCTCACTAGGTCAGGCGTCTTTCTCGGCCTGCTCGTTGACCGGGCCTGGTTCGGCGGCGGCCGTCGTTTCCAGCTTTGGCCCGCCCTTGGCTACGCCAACCATGGCCGGGCGCAACACGCGTTCGCCGATCGAATAACCGGGCTGCACGACCTGCACGACCGTATTGGCCGGCACACTCGGATCCGGCACCTCGAACATCGCCTGATGGAAGTTCGGGTCGAACTTTTCGCCCTGCGGCTCGAGCTTCTTCACGCCGTGGCGCTCGAGCGCTGACAGCATGGCGCGCTCGGTTATCTCGACGCCTTCGACGAGACCCTTGAAGCCGGCATCGGCGGCTTCCCGGGTTTCGGCCGGGATCGCGTCCAGCGCGCGGCGCAGATTGTCGGACACCGACAGCATGTCGCGGGCAAAATTGGTCACGGCATAGCTGCGCGCGTCATGCACGTCGCGCGCCGTTCGGCGGCGCAGATTTTCCATATCTGCGACGATGCGCAGCGCCTTGTCCTTGAGCTCCTCGTTCTCCTTCATCAGGCGAACGACGACTTCATAATCGCCTTCGAGGCCACCCTGCGCGGCTTCCGCGCCGGTTTCGATCGCCTCTTCGGCGAAAGGTTCTTGTTTCGACTGATCGCTCATGTGTCAGAAAACGCTCGGTTTCGGATTTTGGGCCCGATATCGAGGCTTGGGCCGCAAAAATCAAGGGTTTAAAGCCCGACGCCGCCCACCGGCTCGGTCGTTACATACGAATCGAAGCCTGCAATCAGCGGTCGCGCCTTCGCGATCGTCGCCTGGACGGCAGGAATATTGAGCGAAGCCTTGTGGCTCGCCTCGTCGGCCCAGACCTCGGTGATCCAGATCGCGTCGACGTCGGCGGGATCCTTCGCCACGACATAGCTCTTGCAGCCCGGCATGCCGCCGGACCCTTCGAGCATCAGTTTGATCAGGGCGTCGCGCTGGCCGGGCTGCGCCCGCATCTTGCCGATCAGGCCGAACATCGATCCTCCGGAACTATCGCATCATGCGGCTGATGAGCTGTGCGGTGTAATCCACCATCGGCACGATGCGCGCGTAGTTGAGCCGCGTCGGGCCGATGACACCGAGCGCGCCGACGACGCGGGCATCCTTGTCGCGATAGGGTGCCACCACCAGCGATGAGCCGGAGAGCGAGAAGAGCTTGTTCTCCGAGCCGATGAAGATGCGCACGCCCGATCCCTGTTCGGCAAGGTCGAGGAGCTGCATCAACCCATCCTGGTTCTCCAGATCGTCGAACAGATGCCTCAGGAGATCGATGTCGGCTTGTGCTGTGACGTTTTCCAGCAGGTTGGCCCGGCCGCGCACGATGAGCCGGGCCGGCAGGCCGGACTCGGTGCCGGCCCAGACCGCAAGCCCCTTTTCGACCAGCTCCTGGGAGAGAATGTCGAGTGCCGCCTGTGTCTCGGCTTTGCGCCGGGAGATCTCCACCTTGGCTTCGGCAAGAGTGCGGCCGCGAATGTGCTCGTTGAGGAAGTTCGACGCCTCATGCAACTGCGACGAGGTGACACCGACGGGCAGGTCGACGACGCGGTTCTCGACATCGCCATTCTGCGACACGAGCACGGCGAGCCCTCGCGTCGGTTCGAGCTGGATAAACTCAATGTGCTTCAGCGGCACCTCGGCCTTCGCCGCGACGACGACGCCGGCACCGCGCGACATGCCGGATAGCATCTGGCTGGCTTCGGTGAGCATCTGCTCAAGCGTCGCATCGTTGCCGGAGGCCTTTACCTGGGCCTCGATGACGCGGCGCTCCTCGTCGGACAGATCGCCGATCTCCATGAAGGCGTCGACGAAGAAGCGCAGGCCGCGCTGCGTCGGCAGCCGGCCTGCGGAAATGTGCGGCGCGTAGATGAGGCCGAGATATTCGAGGTCGCTCATCACGTTGCGGATGGTGGCCGGCGACAGCGACTGCGGCAGCAGGCGGGACAGATTGCGCGAACCCAGCGGCTCGCCGTCCTTAAGATAGGAATCGACGATCAGCCGGAAGATGTCGCGCGACCGGACGTCGAGAGACTGCAGAGCGGAATCGGCGATCGGCTTCGTCATGGATTCCTTGGTAAATTTCCGATGCGCTAAAATATAGATGGCGCGGTCGCGAACACAACATCGCGCAATCTGGCGGATTTCCGGCATTTTCCTTTGCGCCGGGGGTCGCAGGCGGCTACAAGCCGCCCCACGAATCCCCGTCCGAGCAGGAAGTTTTTGAGATAAATGCGTCCGTCCAAGCGTCAACCTGACGAAATGCGCCCCGTTTCCTTCGAACGCGGCGTCTCCAAGCATGCCGAAGGCTCGTGCCTGGTCAGGTTCGGCGACACGCATGTGCTCTGCACCGCGAGCCTTGAAGAAAAAGTGCCCGGTTGGATGAGGAACTCCGGTCGCGGCTGGGTGACGGCAGAGTACGGCATGCTGCCGCGCTCGACCGGCGACCGCATGCGGCGCGAAGCCTCCGCCGGCAAGCAGGGCGGCCGCACACTGGAGATCCAGCGGCTGATCGGTCGCAGCTTACGCGCCGTGATCGACCTTCAGGCGCTCGGCGAGCAGCAGATCACTGTCGACTGCGACGTACTGCAGGCCGATGGCGGCACGCGCACCGCGGCGATCACCGGTGGCTGGGTGGCGCTGCACGACTGCCTGCGCTGGATGGAGGCGCGGCAGATGGCGAGCGTAGCGAAGGTGCTGAAGGATCATGTCGCGGCGATCTCCTGCGGCATCCATGACGGGACGCCGGTGATCGATCTCGACTATCTGGAGGATTCGTCTGCCGGCACGGACGCGAATTTCGTCATGACCGGCAAAGGCGGCATCGTCGAGATCCAGGGGACGGCGGAAGGCGAGCCGTTTTCGGAAGAACAGTTCGCTGTGCTGATGGGGCTGGCGCGCAAGGGCATCCAGCGGCTGGTCAGCCTGCAGCAGATGGCGGTGGCTTGAGGCGGCGATGCAGCCCTCGGCGATTCTTGAATCAGCTCTTTACGTCACCGACCTCGCCGCGGCCGAAACCTTCTACGGCGAGGTGATCGGGCTGGAGCGGATCGCCAAGGTTGACGGCCGGCATGTCTTCTTCCGCTGCGGCCAGGGTGTGCTGCTGCTCTTCAATGCCGAGGCGACAAAGAACGCGCCGCCACCCGATGCCAAGCTGCCGGTGCCGCCGCACGGAACCGTCGGCGAGGGACATCTCTGCTTTGCCGCGACGGCGCAGGAAATCGACGCGTGGCGAAAGCGGCTCGAGGACAACGGCGTCGCCATCGAAGCCGATTTCGGCTGGCCGAACGGTGGCCGCTCGATCTATTTCCGTGATCCCTCGGGTAACTCCATCGAGTTCGCGGAACCGCGCATCTGGGGCTTGTGATTTGAACGACATGATGCACGACCTTGTCGCCAGGAAAATTGTCGTCGCCAGCCACAATGAAGGCAAGCTGCGCGAGATCGCAGACCTGATCGCGCCGTTCGGCTTCGAGGCGAAATCGGCGAAGGACTACGGCCTGCCGGAGCCTGATGAGACCGGCACCACCTTCGAGGAAAATGCCTACATAAAGGCGCATGCCGCGGCAGTCGCGACCGGTCTGCCGGCGCTTTCCGATGATTCCGGCCTTGTCATCGATGCGCTCGATGGCCAGCCCGGCGTCTACACGGCCAACTGGGCGGAGAAGCCGGAGGGCGGCCGCGATTTCATGATGGCCATGGAAAAGACCGAGGCGCTGCTCAAGGCGCGCGGCGCGACGGCGCCGAAGGATCGCACAGGGCGCTTCGTCGCCGTGATCTGCCTCGCCTGGCCGGACGGCCACGCCGAATATTATCGCGGCGAGGCGGAAGGCACGCTGGTGTGGCCGCCGCGCGGCGACAAGGGCTTTGGCTACGATCCCGTGTTCAAGCCGAACGGTTTCGACATCACCTTCGGTGAGATGAAGGCCGAGCAGAAGCATGGCTGGAAGCCGGGGCAGGCCGACGCGCTGTCGCATCGCGCGCGCGCTTTCCAGAAATTCGCTCGGGCAAGGTTGGGTTCGGCATGATCCGTTTCGAGCAAAAAAAGGAAGTGCCGAAGCCTTCTGCGAAGAAGGACAAGGAAACCGCCGCTCCTGAAGCGCCGACGCCCGCGAAGAAGGGAACGGCCAAGGGCGGCAAGCGTCCGGAGAAAGCGCAGGGATGAACGATCCCGGCTTTGGCGTCTACATCCATTGGCCGTTCTGCGCGGCCAAGTGCCCGTACTGCGACTTCAACAGTCACGTTCGGCACCAGCCCGTCGATCAGGGGCGGTTCGCGCGCGCTTTCGCAACCGAGATGAGATCGACGCGGGCACGCACCGGCCCACGCGAGGTGACGAGCATTTTTCTCGGCGGCGGCACGCCGTCACTGATGGAGCCGGCGACGGTGGGTGCCGTGCTGGAGGCAGTCGCGGCGAACTGGACCGTACCGCAGAACATCGAAGTCACGCTGGAGGCAAATCCGTCTTCGGTCGAGGCGGGACGCTTCCGCGGCTATCGCGCGGCCGGTGTCAATCGTGTCTCGCTCGGCGTGCAGGCGCTGAACGACGCCGACCTGAAATTCCTCGGCCGGTTGCACAATGTCGAAGAGGCGCTGAAGGCGATCGGCCTGGCGCGCGACATTTTTCCGCGGCTTTCCTTCGATCTCATCTATGCGCGACCGAAGCAGACGCTAGAGGCGTGGGAGCGCGAGCTGGAGGAGGCGATCGGTTACGCCGCCGATCACCTGTCGCTCTACCAGCTCACCATCGAAGAGGGCACGCCGTTCCACGCGCTGCATGCCGCAAAGAAGTTCGCGATCCCCGATGGCGATCTCGCGGCCGATCTCTATGCGCTGACGCAGGAGGTGACTTCGGCGCGCGGACTGCCGGCCTACGAGATCTCCAATCATGCGAGGCCGGGTGCCGAGAGCCGTCACAACCTGACCTACTGGCGCTACGGCGAATATGTCGGAGTCGGCCCTGGCGCGCATGGGCGGTTCATCGAGGCGCCGCGCCGCGTCGTCACCTTCACGGAGAAACAGCCCGAGACGTGGCTGAACCTCGTCGAGGCGAAGGGGCACGGCGTTGTCGGCGGCGAGATCCTTACGCGCTCCGAAGAAGCCGACGAGTTCCTGCTGATGGGGCTGCGTTTGGCGGAGGGCATCGACCTTGCGCGGTACGAGGCACTGTCCGGGCAAACGCTGCCGTCGAAGCGCGTGTCGGTCCTGCTGGATGAAGGCCTGATCGCGCCGATCGGCAATTCG
>Ga0335075_10010217_pt1 | contig 14263 bp, 12 predicted proteins | sample Lox_Sample_24_FD_206723 | JGI IMG/M metagenome (GOLD analysis project Ga0335075, IMG submission 206723) | Soil microbial communities from Loxahatchee National Wildlife Refuge, Florida, United States - Lox_Sample_2.4 | ecosystem: Environmental > Terrestrial > Soil > Wetlands | place: USA...
CGCGTCGTCGCCGACGCCCTGCGCCGTTCACCGGAGTTCCGCGCCATCTGACCAGCGGGGACGACTTCGACGGGCTAATAAATCGCGAAAAGCCCTGCCGCTGAAGGTCACGAAACGCTAACGTCTGTGACCTGGGAGCGTCACGGCCAGCACGCCGCCCCTGCCAGCGGCCGTGCGAAAAGCCGTGATCGAGGGGGCTGACCCCGGTTACCGGATCATTACGAGATTGACGATGATCACGGTGCCTCTGCCCGGTTGCCGTAGAAAGTTGAGTGCTAACGGCAACCACGAGCGAAGGATGATCGATGACCGACGAGTCCCAGCAGCATCAGTGCGCCACCAGGCGCTGCGTACTGCTTGGAGCGGGAGTCCTCGGCGTGGCGGGAGTGCTGACCGCGTGCAGCACTCAAGCCGTGCCATACGACGCGAACGATGCCGGCCAGGCGCCAAGTGAGGACGCCAGCACTCCATCCGCCACGACAAGCGGCATGGCTGGCCAGCCGTCGAGCAGCGCGAGCGCCGCCAAGGGCACGCTGCTTGGCATGGCCAGCGCCGTGCCCGTGGGTGGCGGCACGATCTACACGGACGCCAAGGTGGTGGTCACCCAGCCGACCGCGGGCGTGTACAAGGCCTTCAGCGCGGTCTGCACCCACGTGGGGTGCCTGTGCAACCAGGTCGCGGACGGCACGATCGACTGCCCCTGCCACGGGAGCAAGTTCAAGATCACCGACGGCTCGGTCGTCGCGGGCCCGGCACCGTCCCCGCTGCCAGGTAAGACCGTCACCGTGACCGACAACCAGATCTACCTGCAGTAGAACCGCGGTGAGCGGGGCGCGGGAGAACTTCCCGTGCCCCGCCTTACCTGATCTGGCTGAGGTGCGGTGTCCGCCCGGTCAGCAGGATCCAGAGCCCGAACAGGAAGCTGAGCAGGCCGGACAGGGCGAGCCCGAGCGCGATGATGACGCCGAGGACCGTCAGCGTGGTGTTGTCCCAGTGGACACGGACCAGCAGTCCGGCGACGATCGCCACCAGGCCCCAGCCGCCGAGCAGCGTGCCCGACATCCTGGACCGCACGCGGGCGGGCGTCCGGCCGGCCCGCGCCGGGCGCCCCCGCGCCGCGGTACCCTGCGCCCCGGCTCCCGGTGCGGGCGCTCCCGGTGCGGGCGCTCCCTCGGCGGGCGCGGCCTGGGCGAGCGCCACCGAACTCGCGATCGCGTGCCCGATGTCGGCGGCCACCGCGGGCACGCGAAGCAGCCGGTCGAGCGGGCCACGGCGCCAGGCGTAGATCGAGATCTCGCCGCCGTTGGCCCGCGCGACGGACACCTTGGCCTCATCGACGAGCACGGCGGTCACGTCGGTGAACCGGACGCGGCGGGCGATGAGGCCCATCCGCAGCAGCAGCCACCCGGCGGCCTGGTCGACCACCACGGTTCCGCCGAGGACGGCCATGCCAAGCCCGGAGGCGCCAAGCAGGACGGCGACCGGGATGCCGAGCCACCGCGGGAAGAACACCAGCGCGATCGTCACGCCGACCGCGGCGGCGACAACCGACTTGACCCGGATCACGAACGGCGCTCGCCACTGCTGTCTTGGCACCCACCGATTATGCCGCATGCCAGCGACCTGCGCTTACCGCGGCCGACGCACGGCCGTCGCCCCGGCGTGGCAGTATTACCTGCGTGGGCTCGTTGATGCTGCTTGACACGGCGTCGCTGTACTACCGCGCGTTCTACGGGATGCCGGAGACGGTGACGGCACCGGACGGGACGCCGGTGAACGCGATCCGCGGGCTGCTCGATGCCATCGCGCGGCTGGTCAGGGATCACCGCCCGGCGCGGCTCGTCGCCTGCCTCGACGCGGACTGGCGCCCGGCCTTCCGCACCGCGGCCATCCCCGAGTACAAGCTGCACCGCGCCGAGCCCGACGGGTCCGAGCAGACGCCGCCGGGGCTCGCCGTGCAGATCCCGCTGATTACCCAGGTCCTGATCGCTTCCGGCATCGCGCTGGCCGAGCACGACGGCTACGAGGCGGACGACGTCATCGCCACGCTCGCCGCGCGGGCGGCTCAGCCGGTCGACGTCGTGACCGGCGACCGCGACCTCTTCCAGCTGGTCGACGACGCACGCCAGGTCCGCGTGCTCTACACGATCAAGGGCCTCGGCCGGCTTGAGCCGGTCACCGAGGCCGAAGTCACGAAAAAGTATGACATTCCCGGTGACCGGTACGCCGACTTCGCCGTCCTGCGCGGCGACCCGAGCGACGGCCTGCCCGGCGTCCCCGGCATCGGCGAGAAGACCGCCGCCGCGCTGATCAGGGCCTTCGGTGACCTTGACAACCTGAAGAACGCCCTGGACAAGGGCCATGGCGGCTTCCCGGCCGGCAGCAGGAAGAAGCTGGAAGCCGCGCGCGGCTACCTCGACATCGCACCGCCGGTCGTCAGGACGGCCACCGACGTCCCGCTGCCCGGCGACATCGACGGCACGCTCCCCGCCGCGCCGCCGGACGGCGACCTGCTGACGGAGATCGGCGGCGAGCTCGGCCTGGGCTCGTCGCTGACCCGCTTCCGCGCCGCGGTAACGAAGTCCTGAACGCCCGGATAACAGCAAGAAGCGCGGAGCGCTAGGATCGGAGCATCCGCGCCGGCCACGAGCAGAACATAGCAGAAGGAGACACGTGAGCACCGACACCGTCCTGTACCCGAGCGAGCGCCTCGTGCGGGTCGCCGAAGCGGTCCTGGCCAAGGGCCTGGACGTGCTGCTGCTCACCCCCGGACCCGACCTGCGCTACGTGACCGGCTACGACGCCAAGCAGTTGGAGCGGCTGACCTGCCTGGCGGTCCCGGCGAAGGGCAAGCCGTTCCTTCTCGTGCCGCAGCTTGAGCTCAGGGCGGCGCAGGCCTCTCCGGCCGGCGCCCTGGACCTGGAGATCGTGACCTGGGGGGAAACCGGGCAACCGTTCGGGATGATCGCGAGCGCCGTCGGCGACCCGCGCTCGGTCGCCCTGTCCGACCGGATGTGGGCGCTGCATGTGCTGCAGTTCAGGAGCGCCTTTCCCGGCGCGGAACAGCACCTCGCGAGCACGGTCTTGTCCCCGCTGCGGATCCGCAAGTCGCCCGCCGAGATCGGCGCGCTGAAGGCGGCGGGCGAGGCGATCGACCGCGTGCACGCCAACGTGCCCGGGTGGCTCAGGCCGGGCCTGTCCGAGCGCCAGGTCGGCGCGAAGATCGCCGAGGCCATCCTGGCCGAGGGGCATGTCCAGGTCGACTTCGTGATCGTCGGCTCTGGCCCGAACGCCGCCTCACCGCACCACGAGGTCTCTGATCGGGTCATCGAGGACGGCGACGTGGTGGTGGTCGACATCGGCGGGACGATGCCCTCTGGTTACTGCTCCGACTGCACCCGCACGTACGTCGTGGGCCAGCCGCCGGCGGACTTCGCGAAGTACTACGACGTGCTTTACGACGCACAGGAAGCGGCCACCACCAGCGTCCGGCCCGGCGTCACCGCCGAGAGCGTCGACCGGACGGCGCGCGGGATCATCACCGACGCCGGGTACGGCGAGTGGTTCATCCACCGCACCGGCCACGGCATCGGCCTGGAGTCACACGAGGACCCGTACATTGTCGAGGGCAACACGATCCCGCTGGAGCCGGGCATGGCGTTCTCCATCGAGCCCGGCATCTACCCCGGCCCGCACGGCGCCCGCATCGAGGACATCGTGGTCTGCACGGAAGACGGCTACCAGCGGATGAACAACGCCCGCCGCGACCTGGTGATCGTGTAGGCCCTAGTCGGCTGTATCCCTAGTCTTCCGGCCCGCCCTGCTCGGCGAGGAACTGCTCGAACTGCGCGGCGAGTTCGTCCGCGGTGGGCATTTCCTCGCCCTCGGCCAGCAGGTTCTCGCCGTCATGGGCGACCGCCGCGTCGTACTGCGCCTCAAGGCCCTCGACGAGTTCGGCGACCTCGGACGACTCCGCGACCTGGCGGTCGATGAGCGTGTTGGTCCGGTCGGCCGCCTCCCGCAGTTCGAGCGCGGGCAGGTCGAGCCCCGTCACCTCGGTGAGCGCGTCGATCAGCGTGAGCGCGGCGGTCGGGTAGGCCGCCTGCGACAGGTAGTGCGGCACCTGGACGACCAGGCCGACCGCGTCCCTGCCCGCCTCGCCGAACCGGTACTCCATGAGCGAGGAGGCCGACGCAGGGACCTGAAGCTTCGACGGCAGCGGCAGCTTGGGTGTCACCAGCCCCGGCCGGGTCGCGTGGGTGATGACGCCGAGCGGGCGGGTGTGCGGAATGCCCATCGGCACGCCGAAGTAGGTGATCATCGGCCCGGCCCCGAGGCGCTCGGCCAGCGTCCGCGCGGCGGTCACGAAGGCTTCCCACTCGTGGTCCGGCTCGGGGCCGGTGAGCAGCAGGAACGGCTTGCCCTCGGCGTCGGTGAACTTGAAGACGGTCAGCTCGGGCGCCTCGTAGGTCTCCCACTTGCCGTCGTTGAACGTCATCAGCGGCCGCCGGGAGCGGTAGTCGAGTAGCCGGTCGGTGTTGAACCGTGCCACCGTGGTGTGCTCGAACCCGTCAAGCAGGTGCTCGGTGAGCAGGCGCCCCGCGGCGCCCGCGTCCATGAACCCCTCCAGGTATACGAGTAGGGCCGCACCGTTAACGTCCTGCGTCGGTTCGGCGTCCAGTTCGTAGAGTTCTTCCGGCTGCATGCTCCCAGTCTCTCACTGCGTACGACAGCTTTGGCCCTGCCGCCAGTTTATGTCGCGATGCCGGGAGCATGCGGATCGCCGGTTTGCGGCGGGACGCGGCGGGACGCGGCAGGACGCGGGGTGACGTAGGGAAAACCTCCGCTCAGCACGGGCATTAGCTCCGTTCTGCCACGGCCGCCCAGTTCCTAACGTGTTCTTCGAGACAAATCGAACACGTCACTAGGAGATCTCGTGACCAAGGGCGATAGCACGGGGGCGAGCGCCACGATCGTGGCGCGCGGCCTCACCAAGAGCTACGGCCGCACCGCGGCCGTCCACGACGTGTCCTTCACCGTCCGGCCGGGGACCGTGACCGGCTTCCTCGGGCCGAACGGCGCGGGCAAGTCCACCACCATGCGCATGATCATCGGGCTTGACCGCCCGGACGCCGGCCAGGCCACCGTCAACGGCAAGCCCTACCACGAGCTGCGTTGGCCGCTGCGCGAGGTCGGCGCGATGCTCGAGGCGAAGGCGTTCCACCCGGGGCGAACCGCCCGGGCCCACCTCAGCTCGCTCGCCGCGTCCAACGACCTGCCGGCCGAGCGCGTCGAGGAGGTGCTCGAGCTCACCGGGCTGACCAGCGTCGCGCGCCGCCGGGCGGGCAAGTTCTCGCTTGGCATGGCGCAGCGGCTCGGTATCGCCGCCGCGCTGCTCGGCGACCCCGGCGTCGTCATACTCGACGAGCCGGTCAACGGGCTTGACCCGGAGGGCATCCGCTGGATGCGCACCCTGCTGGGCTCGCTGGCGGCGCAGGGCCGCGCGGTCCTCATCTCCAGCCACCTGATCAGCGAGGTCGCGATGACCGCGAACGAGCTGATCGTCATCGGCCGCGGCCGGCTGCTCGCCCAGACGACGGTGGCGGAGCTGTCGGCGTCGGCGGGCTCGCTGGAGGAAGCGTTCTTCCGGCTGACCGACTCCGTCAGCGACTACCAGGGGAGGGCCGCCTGATGGCCGTCACGATGAACCAGCCGGTCGGCCGGGTGGCGGGGGCGTACGGCTTTCGCGGCGTCGCCCGGATGGAATGGGGCAAGCTGCGCAGCGTCCGGTCGACCTGGTGGACGCTGGCGGTCTTCGCCGTCGGGATGGTCGGCCTCGCGATCCTGGTGGGGCTCAAGGCGCCGGCTCATCCCGGCGCGGACTACGACCCGACCGAGCAGGGGTTCGCGGGCCTGGCGGTCGGCCAGCTCGCGTTCGGCGTGCTCGGCGTGCTGGCGCTGAGCACGGAGTTCACCAGCGGGTCGATCCGCGCGACGTTCGCCGCCGTGCCGCGCCGCGGGCTGGTCCTCGCCGCCAAGGCGGCGGTGCTCACCGCGGTGACCCTGGGCGCCGGCGAGGTCCTCGCGTTCGCGTCGTTCCTTGCCGGCCAGGCGGCCGTGCCGCACGGCGACCTGCACGCGTCCCTGGGGCAGCCGGGAGTGCCGCGGACGGTGCTGATGGCGGGCGCCTACCCGGCGCTGATCGCGCTCATCGGACTCGGCCTCGCCGCGCTCATCCGGCATACCGCGGGCGCGATCTCCGCGATCGTCGGCGTGGTGTTCATGCTGCCGCTGGTCCTGCTGCCGCTCGGGGAGCACAGCGCGGTCATGAAGTTCCTGCCGGAGATCATCGCGGAGAACTCGATGGGCGCGGTCAAACCGGTTGCATACTCGCTCTCGCCGTGGGCGGGACTGGCCATGCTCTGCCTTTACGCGGCGCTCGCGCTCGCGGCTGGCGGCTGGGCGATGGCGCGCAGAGACGCGTGACGGGGAACAATTGGCAAATATGGAGAACATCCGGCGGGTGGCGGCCACGGTGCTCCGTGCGCCGTTCACCCGCCGGACGCGTCGTGAGGTGTGCTACTGCGCAGCCGGCGCGGTCACGGGGCTGGTTGGGTTCGTGCTGGTCATGGTCATTCTCGTGCCGGCGCTTTTCATCTCGGCGTCGGTGCTCGGCACGGTTGCCGGCCTGCTCATGGTGGTCGCGGTGCTCGCGCTGGCCCGGCGGCTCGGCGCGCTGCACCGGCTGCTGCTGCGGCGCGGGACCGGGGAGCGGATTACGGCGCCCGCACCGTTCGAGCCGGGCGCGGGCGTGCTCGGCCGGCTTGACCGGCGACTGCGGGACCGCGACGCCTGGCGGGCCGTGGGCCACGCCTTGCTGAAGCTGCCGGTCGCGATCCTCGAGGGCTGGGCCGTCGCCGCGGTGGGCTTCGGCCTGGTCGACATCACCTACCCGCTGGACTGGGTGCTGTTCCGCAACCACCCGGCGGGCACCAGGCTCAGCCCGATGATCGCGGCGGCGCCGGTGCCGCGTGGGCACCTGGCGATCGGGACCCTGCCCGGCACGCTGCTCGCCGTCGCGATCGGCGTGGCCTGCGTGCTCGCCGGGGTGTGGCTGGCCCGCGGTATCGTCGCCGTCGACAAGCGGCTGGCACGCGCCCTGCTCGGGCCGAGCCGGGTCAGCGAGCTTGAGCGGACCAGGGCGATCGCGGTCGAGGACGCGGTGGTCGCGCTGCGCCGGGTGGAACGCGACCTGCACGACGGCGCCCAGGTGCGGCTCGCGGCGGTCGCCATGAACATCGGGATGGCCCAGGAGAAGGCCGGCGACGCCGAGCTGCGCGAACTGCTCGACGCGGCGCAGAGCGGGGTGGGCGAGGCGCTGGCCGACCTGCGCCGCATCGCCCGCGGCATCCACCCGCCGGTCCTCGACAACGGCCTGGCCGACGCGCTCGACTCACTGGCCGCGTCGAGCCCCATCCCGGCCACGGTGCGCGCCGACGTCGCGCGGCGCCCGTCGCCGGCGATCGAGACGATCGCCTACTTCTGCGTGGCCGAGCTGCTCGCCAACGCGATCAAGCACAGCTCGGCGAACCTAATAGAAATTGACATCGATACGGAACGACCCGACGTGCTACGGTTGCGCGTCAGCGACGACGGCCGGGGCGGTGCGGACCCGTCCCGCGGCACCGGCCTTGACGGGCTGCGGCAGCGGGTGTCGACGGTCGACGGGGCGCTGCACGTGTCAAGCCCGCCCGGCGGGCCGACCCGCGTGACCGTGGAACTGCCCGCGCGGATGACCGGGAGAGGAACCTGATGCGCGTCGTGATCGCGGAGGACGCCGTGGTGCTGCGGGAGGGCCTGACCCGGTTGCTCGCCGACCGCGGCCACGAGGTGTGCGCGGCCGTGGGCGACGCGGACGCGCTCCTCGCGGTCGTGCGCGAGCACGTGCCCGACGTCGTCGTCGCGGACATCAGGATGCCGCCGTCCCACACCGACGAGGGCCTGCGCTCCGCGGAGGCCATCAGGCGCGACTTCCCGTCGGTCGGGGTGCTGGTGTTCTCGCAGTACATCGAGACGCGCTACACCTCGCGGCTGCTTGAGTCCGGCGCCGGCGGCGTCGGCTACCTGCTGAAGGACCGGGTGGGCAACGTGGGCGAGTTCGTCGCGGCGCTCGAACGCGTCGCGTCCGGCGGCACCGCGCTCGACCCGGAGGTGGTCGCCCGGCTGCTGCGCAGGCCCGACCCTGGGCTGGCGGCGCTGACCCCGCGCGAGCGGGACGTGCTCGGCCTGATGGCCGAGGGCAGGTCCAACGCCGGCATAGCCGCTAAGCTGGTCCTCTCCGAGGGCGCGGTCGAGAAGCACATCGCGGGCATCTTCGGCAAGCTGGGCCTGGAGTCAAGCGCCGGCGACAACCGCCGGGTGCTCGCCGTCCTGCGCTACCTGGGCGCGCCGGGCGCCGCGGGGGAGTAGCGCCCGAGATTAAGCCGTTACCCTATGCCGTCACGGCGCACGCACAATTCACGTTAAGTTGTCGTAGTGGAAGAGATCGATCGCCGGATCGTGTCCCTGCTGTCCCGCAACGGACGCATGAGCTTCACGGAACTGGCAAGGCAAGCTGGGCTTTCCGTGTCTGCCGTGCACCAGCGGGTGCGTCGGCTTGAGACCGAGGGCGTCATTACTGGTTACGTAGCGTTGTGTGACCCCAACGTCATAGGGCTGCCGCTCACCGCCTTCGTGTCGATCAAGCCCTTCGACCCGTCCTCGCCCGACGACCTGCCGGAGCGGCTCAGGGACCTCACGGCCATCGAGGCCTGCCACAGCGTCGCCGGCGAGGAGAACTACATACTCAAGGTCCGCGTGGCCTCCCCGGCCGCGCTTGAGGACCTGCTGCAGCAGATCCGGTCCAAGGCGAGCGTCGCCACGCGCACCACGGTGGTCCTGTCCACCTCTTACGAGAACCGCCCGCCGGAGATCTAAGAGCAGATCAAAGACCAGGCATCGTCAGAACGGGTTCGTGGCTTCGCCGGCCTGGCCCGCTCACTCGGCCCGGGCGCGCAGGCCGTCCAGCATGATGCCGAGCAGCCGGTCGGTCTCTTCCGGCGCCTGCTCGGTGGCGATCACGACACCGTGCACGAGCCGCAGCACGTCGATCGGCTTGACGTCATCACGGAGCATGCCCGCTTCCTGCGCGCGCGCCATCAGTCGCTCGGCCGCGCTGCTCATGGCGCCCCAGCAACTGGTGATGAGCTGCGAGTCCCGGCCGAGCGAGTCGATGAGCGCGCGGGACAGGCCGCGCTTGGTGGTCAGGTAGGCGACCATCGCGCGCAGCCAGCCGGCCAGGGCCTGATCGGGAGAGGTGCTCGTCATGTACTCGTCCGCCGCCGCGCACACCGTCTCCACCTGGCTCCGGTAGACCGCCGCCTGGAGGTCAACCCGGGTCGGGAAGTGCCGGTACAGCGTCCCGATCCCGACCCCCGCCCGCCGGGCGATGTCCTCAAGGGGCGCGTCGGCGCCGTTCTCGGCGAATGCCGCGGTCGCGGCCTCAAGGAGCTTCGCGCGGCTGCGGCGCGCGTCGGCCCGCATCCGCGGCTCTTCTTCACCCGCCTCTACGCGGGTTTCGTCGATCATGTCCATCGGTTTACGCACACTACTCCGTTTGCGAAACGGAGGCTGCCTCCGTATAATAAGTGGAGTGAACCTCCGTATCTTTACTCATGGTACCTCGCGCCAGGCGGATCGGGGAACGGGTGTCAGGGAGATCCCCGGCGGACGCCCCGGCACCCGCCCGGGCGTCGCGCTGGCGATCATGCTCGGTGCCCAGCTAATGATCATCCTCGACGCGACCGTCGTAAACATCGCGCTGCCGCACATCCAGACCGGGCTGCACTTCTCCGCGACCAGCCTCTCCTGGGTGATGAACGGGTACACGCTCACGTTCGGCGGCCTGCTGCTGCTCGGCGGCCGCGCCGGCGACATACTCGGGCGGCGCCGGATGTTCCTCGCCGGCATCGTCGTCTTCACCCTCGCATCGCTCGCGGGCGGCCTCGCGCCGAACGCCACGGTGCTGCTCACGGCCCGCGCCATCCAGGGCGTCGGCGGCGCGCTCGCCTCGCCCGCCGTTCTCGCGCTCGTGGTGAGCGGCTTCCCCGAGGGCCGGGAACGAATCAGGGCGCTCGCCATCTATTCGGCCGTGGTGACCGGGGGCAGCTCGCTCGGCCTGGTGCTCGGCGGCATGATCACCCAGTGGGCGAACTGGCGCTGGGTGCTGTTCATCAACGTGCCTATCGGCATCGCGGTCACCATCCTCGCCCCGAGGTTCGTGACCGAGACGCCGCGCCAGCCCGGCCGCTTCGACCTGCCGGGGGCCGTCACCTCGACGGTCGGCGTCGCCGCGCTCGTCTACGCCTTCATCCGCGCCGCCTCCAACGGCTGGGGTGACAGCGTCGCCATCGGCGCGTTCGCGGTGGCCGCCGTGCTGCTCGTCGCCTTCGTGCTCAACGAGACCCGCGCGGCGCAGCCGATCATGCCGCTGCGGCTGTTCGCCAACCTGGGCCGCTCCGGCTCGTTCGTCGCGCGTCTGCTGCTCGTGGCGGGCATGTTCGGCATGTTCTTCTTCCTCACCCAGTTCCTCCAGGACGTCCTCGGCTTCGGCCCGCTGAAGACCGGGATCGCGTTCCTGCCGATGACCGCGCTGCTGTTCGGGGTCTCCCGGCTCGCGCCGCGGCTGATCCCGCGCGTCGGCGGGTGGCGGCTCATGGTCATCGGCATGATCCCGGTGGTCATCGGCATGGCCTGGCTGTCGCGGGTGTCGCCGGCGACCAACTACTGGTCCGGCGTCTTCGGCCCGATGGTGCTGCTCGGCGGTGGCATGGGCGCGGTGTTCGTGCCGCTCACCACGGCCTCGCTGGCCGGGGTCAGGCCGCAGGAGTCGGGCGCGGCCTCCAGCATGGTCAACGTCATGCAGCAGCTCGGCGGTTCCGTGGGCCTGGCCGTCCTGGTCGCGGTGTTCGGCACCGCGACCCGCGACTCACAGGCGCACCCGGTCGCCGGCCTGTCGGCGGCGGCGTTCCACGCCCGCGTCCTCGCGCACGGCATGTCCACGGCGTTCTTCCTCGCCGCGATCTTCGACGTGGCCGCCTTCGTGGTCATCGCGCTGCTGCTGCGCGAGCGCGGCCCGAAGGTGCCCGACACGCCGGCCGGCCTCGCCGACGAGGAGGTCGCCGCCACGGCGATCAGTGACGGGATCGGTGAGTAGCGGCCCAGGGAACCTGGCCCGCGATGCACCGGCCCGGCGGAGGTCACTAGCCTGACAAAGGCACCGCACCGTATTGGCCCTAGGGCCCCCAGGCCCACTTCTAGTGTTCTGGGGGCCCTAGGGCCGGCGCCGTTTGGCCCAAGGGGCACCGCGGCCACCGTCCGTGGCGATAACAGCAAAAAGCGTGCTCGCGCCCATCACGGGGGATACAAAGTGCCCCTCTGGGGGCCGAAACTATCCCACATCTTGCCTCCGAACTCCGGAGCGAATTCCATCAGCGTGATAACAGCAAGATGCGTCCCGTGTTCGCCGCCGCCGGCGCCGCCGCGGCCCTCGCCGGCCCCCGCCGCGGCCCTCGCCGGCCCTCGCCGGCCGTCGGCGCTTGTCGCCCGCCGTCGGCCGTCAGAGAACGGTCAGCGGCACCGCTTCTGAGTAGCGGACGCGGCCGAAGTACATCAGCTTCACCAGCAGCCACGACTCCCAGCCGGGCGCGGCCGTCGCCGGGGCGGTGACGGTGAACCGGACGGTCGCCTCGCCACCGGGCAAGACCGTGACCGGCTGCGTCCACGGCCCGGTGGCCTGCCAGGTTCCCACGGGCGAGACGAGCTGGACCTCGCCCCGCAGCTGTGATGCGAGGCGGCTGGCGATCCGCACCGCAAGCTCGCCGCTGTCGCCGGGCGCGAGCCGCACCGCCGGGGTGACCGGCGTGAGGTCGACCTCGCCCGCGAGCGCCATGACGTCGGATTGCAGGCGGTGGAACAGCTCGTCGGGCTCCAGGTCGGGATCGGGCGGGCCGGGCTCGCCGATCGTGACCAGCGCGACGTCCTCAAGCACCTGCCCGAGCCCGTCGGTGATCCGCGCGGTGAGGAAGTGCCGTCCGCCGGGCGTGCCCGGCCGGGCGCTCACCGTGACGTCCCAGGCCGCGAACCCGTTCGGCTCCAGGTCGTAGGCGAGCGGCGCGCCCGCGGCGGCGTCGTCAACCCGGGCGGCGAGCCCGTCAGGCACGAGCAGCTCGACCCGGCCGCTGCCGCCGGACGGCCCGCACGCGACGGTCAGCGTCAGCCGCCCGCCGTCGCTGTCGCCGGCCCCGCCGCTGCCCCCGTCGCCTTCCCCGTCCCCGTCCCCGTCCCCGTCCCCGGCGTCGGCGAGCGTGACCCTGGTGGGGGAGAAGTGAACCGCGACGGGCATGTTCCCCGCCGGCGCGGGCCCCTTCCCGTGCAGCCAGTACCGCGTGAACACCGGCTGGGTCGGCTCGGGCGGGCCCGCCGTGGCCGGCCCCGCCGTAGCCGGCCCCGCCGTAGCCGGCCCCGCCGTGGCCGGGCCCGCCGTGATGAGGCCAGCCTCGGTCGCGCCGCCCTCCGCCAGGCGCACCCGCAGCGTCGCCGTCTCGAACGGCAGCAGCGGCACCAGCGCGGTCCCGTCGGTGACCTCCAGCGTGCCACCGCCGGCGGGCGCCAGGTCGGCGCCGTAACGCTCCTCGAGCAGGTCACTGCGCCAGGCGGCGTCGATCCCCGCGGCCAGCCGCAGCCGCGCGGTCGCCGGCCGCCCGTCGGTCTCCCGCAGCCGCACGGTCACCTCGCGCGGCCCGCGGGCGGCAGGCGTCCCCGGCAGGCCGGCCGCCAGCGGGTTGCCGGCCGGCTTCAGCGCCGACAGCGTGACGTTGGGCGCGCCACCGACGGCAAGCTCCCCGGCGGCAAGCTCGCCGGCGGCAAGCTCCCCAGCGGCAAGCTCCCCGGCGGCGCCCCCGAAGGCGCCCCCGTCGGCGCCGGGCGAGGTCACCACCGCGATCAGGTCGTGGTTGTAGTCCTCCGCGGCCGCGCTGAACCCGGCGGACCGCCAGTCGGCGTGCCCGCCGGACGAGGCGAGCGCGTAGTGATGAGTGTGCGACCAGTGCTGCCAGGCGAACGACGACCCGTCGGGCGCGGTGCGCCGGTCGCCGTCGATCCACACCCCGCTCGGCCATCCGGAGCAGGCGCGGAACAGCGACATCCACAACGTGCCGTCCGGCGTGACCACCGCGCCCGGCGTGCCGCGGTTGAACACGGCGACCGCGCCGTCGGCGAGCGGCGCGTCGCCGTCCGCGAGCGCGTTGTCCTCGCAGGTCTCGGCGGGAATCCGCTGGGTCATGACGTCGCGCGCCAGCTCGGAGACCGCCGCGTCGAGCGCGGCCGGGTCGGCGGTGGCCACGATGAGGACCGGCAGGTCCCTTGGCCCGCGCAGGTCCGCACCCGGCGCGAACGCCGCCGCGCGCGACCGTGCGGCCGGCACCCACAGCCGCGCCGCGCCGCCCTCGGCGACCAGCTGGGCGAGCCGCTTGGCGACGGAGGGGCCGCAGGCGTCGAGCACCTCCGCCGTGAACGCGTTCGCCGACGGGCCGCCGAGCGCGATGCGGAAGTCGGGCAGGTTGGAGTCCAGCTCCACCGACCCGTACCTGGTACCCGACGAGCGCGAGCACGTTGCCGTGACGCCGGACCGCGCGAGCCCGGTGATCAGGTCCTTGACGGCGGGCCGGGACTCGGCCGGGGTGAGGTCGGGTGTGATGACCTCGGCCACCCCGAGCGCCACGGCCACGTCCCCTGGGCCGGCGTCGTCCGCGGCGGTCAGCGCCATGCGCGCCACGGAACCGACGCCGAACCACTGGTTGGCCGGGTTGTCCAGGGTCCACCAGTGCTCGGCCACGTCTGCTTCCGGCGCGCCGAACGGCCGCCCGATGACCGTGGTCGCCGTCTGGTACACCGGCAGCCCGCCGGGCAGGGCGGCGGGGAACCGGACCCGCAGGAGGTGCTCCTTACCGATCGACCCGGACACGCGGGTGCGGAACTCGACCCGGTCCGCGCCGTCCCACAGCAGCGTCTCGGCCGTCACCGACAGGCCGCCGAGCGAGTACGAGGCGATGAGCCGCGACCCGACGGGCGAGCGCTGCGCTCGCACGGTCGCCTCGCCCGCCGACGCCGCGACGCCTGGGCCCTTGGGCGACAGGTGCCATGGGCCCTCGTTCCAGCGGGGATG
>Ga0335075_10010218_pt1 | contig 14263 bp, 11 predicted proteins | sample Lox_Sample_24_FD_206723 | JGI IMG/M metagenome (GOLD analysis project Ga0335075, IMG submission 206723) | Soil microbial communities from Loxahatchee National Wildlife Refuge, Florida, United States - Lox_Sample_2.4 | ecosystem: Environmental > Terrestrial > Soil > Wetlands | place: USA...
AGGGGGCCTTGCGTAGTTCTTCATCTCTCCCCCCCTGTGTAATAGCTGCCTGGGCAATATATAACACGAGTGCCGAGGGCAGTAACGGCTACTGGACGCGAGCCGGGTTTTGTTAACGAATACCATTCGGAAATGTGGCACGTGAACATTGCCGCGAGTTCATTTTTGCAGGAAAACCTGCGGGTATCAGCTCGGAGGTGGTAGAGAAAAGTTCCGAGGTGGTAGAAACCTTAATTTCGGTAAAACGTCGGAGGTGGTAGAAACCCCCTGTAAGGAATAAGTCCTGCATATGCACAGTCCCAACCTCTCAGTCCCAACCTCTCCCAGCCACTCCCAAACTTCTTCCAGCGTCCCAATTTAGAGATTAAAGGCTGCATACATTCAACAGAGCATATGCTGCAGACCAGTACACGTCAAGACCAAGCGTAAGGACCCTCAAAATGTCCCAGATTACAACTGATATGGTAATGCAATGGTTGAATGGACAGGGGGTGAGTATATACTCTGCATATGCTAGGCCTATGCTAACGCCGTCAAGGTGCCTACTGTCGCCAGACAAGAGAGACTTAATAGTAGTGATATTGATCAATCAAGTGATTCAGGTTCTTCATCTTTGCCTGAACAGTTGGATACGATTACTGAACCAATCAATATGGGTCTACTAAAGGTAAAGGATATATCAAGGCAAAAGATTTTTGTGCGCTGCATATGCTGAACATATACTAGGCATCAGTTGACGAATTTGGTTCAATCATCAGTTCAAATGGCCGGTACAAGATCTCAGTTGAAGGTGCTCAAGATCATAGTGATATTCCAAGTTACCCTGAGACATCTCAAAAGGGAATTGCTCACTTCATCCATTTCTTGGAACCACTGCTCTCTCCTGAGACAGCTAAGGGAGAAGTCCTTAAGATTATGTCTCGCTTGATGTCCAATGTAAGTTCTGCATATGCTCTGTATATACTCAGCTAATAAAATTAGATCCAATTCTCCCATCAACATACTGGTAGTATGACTGATCCTATTTTTGCTCTTTTAAGTGAAGGAAGTAAAGAAAAGATTCATAAAGCATGGCATCAATCATACAAGTGTACTGGGATTAAGCATTGTGAGTATGCTCATAAGGATGTACTTCGCATATGCCCTGCATATGATAAGGTTGAGCTCAGTCAAATCAATGATCTACGCAAACGCTCAAGCCGACGCCATGTTGATATGACTATTTTTGAGCAATTAAATGCTCAAACGGAGGCATATTTTAATGCCTTTATGATAAATTGGAAACAGGATATAGGACCTTGTCAACTACCATCATCAGAAACGAGAGTTTGTCAAGGCCAAAGCCCAGGTTTCTTCATTCGGAATGGGGTACGCATATGCTTGCTACACACGTTATATATGCTAACATTAAATAGATACCCTTTTTAGGTTGCCCACTAGCTAGCAATATAGAACCTTGGCATACTGCCCAATCAATTTCAGCAACTACATCAAGAATTGATATCGATTATCTAAAGTCTCTAGCCAATTATGGATTTCATCCTGTTAAAGACACTTGTACCTATATAGGGCACCAAACAGAAAGAAGAACTCTATGTGGTAAGGCAAAGTATATTCTCTGTATATACTTAGCATATGCTAATCATACGTAGGGTTTGATCATCCACAAGGTCAAGGCACAGTTATCAGTCATAGCTGTAACGCATTATTTGATCTTTATATTCCAAAAAATATGATTCGATACCCTTATATTTGTCTTATTACACGAGGATCTCATAATCACCATCCTCCTTATCCAATTCGAATGCCAATGGACATTGCAGATGCTGTTATTAAGGCAATTCAAGAAGGAGACCCTTTAACTTTAACTCCGCGTATGCTTTACATATGCTCTGTGTATGCATAGGACTAATTTCTTCTAGTACGCTTTCCATTCTCAGAGGCATATTCGTACCTTCGCCGGACATATAATGAGGAAATCTTAAATATGATCCATTCAAGTTTAAACTGTAAAGACCGAATTGGAGCATTAATTCGTGCTCAACGTCTTCGTCAATACCCAGAAGGCACAGCAGTAGCAGGTATGGAATCAATGCACAACATATGCAGAGCATATGCTTAGCTAACACTTACTATAGGTGTTGCTCGGGAATATTCTATTGATCGGTTTCGGAGTAATGAAGATCAATGGATTCGAGACCTCCATTGGATTGATCACCAGCATTTTATTATTATATGCTGTACATTCAACCAAGCAAAGGCATTTATAGTTGCAAAGCATATTGAGATTGATCTCTCATTTAAGATGGTACAAGGGAAGATAAACCTGTTTTCAATTTCAGGCTGGGACGAAGATGCAAAGCGTATGTATAGCATATGTTTAGCATATTCCATGCATATTTACAAATGTTAACTAGCTAATATCTCTAGGCCTTTTAACTTATGGTTATGCCTTTCTAAACTGGGATGCGCGAAAGGTATATGCAGTACTTTTTAAGCGGATATTTAAAGTCTTTGAAAACACAGCTCGACAAACTGTTAACTGGCCATATTTATCAAGTAGCAACCAAGGTATTCGGACAATTGGGCTTGATATGTGTAAGAAGCAAGCTGGTGGTAAGTATATACTCTGCATATGCTGTCCATATACTAAATATACTTTAGGGCTGGGTGACTACCTACATTCTCTTGATCCTACTCGAGAGTGGTATGAGCATCTTCAGCATGTTCTTATCTTTTGCTCTGTACACGTTAAGCGTAACCTAGCTAAGAAATTCCCTGCACATCCCTTACGACATCAGATTCATGAACACCTTTGGACTGCTGAAACGAAGAGTCAGCTATTTGAGCGTATGGCAAGCATATGCACACTACATCCAGAACTTACAAACTGGATTAAGGATAAGAAAGTGCAATGGATTGTATCAGGACTTACTAAGGCTGAATCCAAGATAGAACCAGTATATTGGGACTTTGCAAGAAAGCATACTGGTATTAGTGAGAGTAGTCACTTTCAAGACAATAATTTCACTGGGCGGAAGACGTCGTTTTTGAATGCAGTACTCAAGTAGGGCATAGTTTCTGCATATGCAGAGCATACGCTGACAATATACTAGGCTTAAACTTCACTCGCACAGCATCTTCCAGCAGAGAGAACGTCAAGAACAAGGCTTTAGTTCAACATGGGCAAATACGTCAAATACTATGCGTCTTGCAAAGATCCAAAAAAAGAAAGGTAATTGGTTGCTTTCTAATCTTATAATTTATTTTATAATTTTAATTTTATTTTAGAAACAAACCAGAGAAAGGCAGCACTTCGACGACAAAAAGAGCCACATTTACCTTGGAATCCAATAAATCCTTATGATTCTCCTCTCTTGTCTTCAGAATTACAAGAAAGAGGATTAGAAGATCTTGATCATCCTAATTTATCTTTAACCCAAGATGACGATAATACGTCGGTGGACTCAAGATCAACATATGCCACGCATATGCTGACCCCAAGTCAAGCATCAGCTTCGCAAATGCTACCCCCAAGCCAACGCTCAACACAATCAAAACGGAGACATAATCCAAATTCAGTAGACCTTACAGAAGCAGATGCCCGAATTGTGCAAATGCAACAACAAGTTCTAGCATTGCAAAGAAGGAAACAAGAGCTTGAATTACAAAGGGAACAAAGTAGGCTTGAGAGGGAGATTGCGGAACTAGAATCAGAGGGGTTGGGTTGAAGTGACTGGAGAGCATATGCTGTGTATATACTAAGCTTTAGGCAAGGTTAATTTCGGTATTTAGAATGCAAATCTCATTCATTGATTCATGATATGCTGAGCATATGCTGCATCTATGCTTTATGTACACATACAAGAAAATCGGACACATCAGAAAAAAACCCTAGCTCAAGCTCAGCATATGCTGAGTATGTACAAGAACACGGACAAGAACACAAGAAAATTGGACGCGTCAGAAAATAAACAAACCCCAGCTCGAGCTCAGCATATGCTGAGTATGTGCAAGAACACGAGAAAATTGAACATGTCCGAATAAACCCCAGCAGGTCGAGCTCACATATGCTGAGTATATACTCAGCATTACTACTCTTCTACATAATTGGGGTTGGCCTTCTCCCAAGCTCGCTTGGCACGGCCGCCTGTTCGGTGTTAATTCAGCATATGCAGAGTGTGTACAGAACTTACCAGCCTTGGTCTTGGCGAACTTGGGCTTTTTAGCGGGAGGAGCTGTAGAGTATTAGCTGAGCATATGCAGACTGAGTGCAGAACTTACGTTGTCGAGTGGGAGATTCAGGGGTCTTAGCCCGCTCTGGGGCTGGTGGTCCACGCTATGTGTGTGGTCAGCATATACTCAGGCTATGCTTGGCCTATTCCTACCTTGCGAGAACTGCCAGGAGTCTCAGACGCAACACGCTAGAGTGAATGGTCAGCATATGCAGAGTATATGATAAGTTTGTACCAGACCGGAGTCCCAAAATCCTCATAAACATTTACATGGGGGTTTGCGCGGGGGGGACGTTGGTTGCGGGGGCGGACGGGTAGGATTGGGGAATAGGGACCGAGCATATGCAAAGCATCTGCTATGTTTTCGGCTTCGGCTTCGGCGGTGGCATTCGAGGAGGAAGATGATATAGGAGGATTATTGGTAGGGGAAGTTGTGTTTGTGCTAAGCATATGCGAAGCATCTGCGTTGTGTTGGGGATTGGTAACAATAGTCTCGGTGACAGGGTTTGTATCTATGTTGAGCATATGTGAAGCATCTGCTTTGTGCTGCGGATTGGGAATAGTAGGGTTTTGTGCTAGAGGTAGAGTTGAATGCTTGTTCAGCTTATGCAGAGAACGTACCTCCCGATGAAAATGAATACCGTGCGCCGCACGGAAGGCAGGGTCAGACTGGCTGTTTGAGTGTTAGCTCTGCATATGCTAAGGATATGGGGACCTACGCTAAAGCTTCACACTCATCTGCATAACGGCCGACGAGGGAGCCAGGTGCACCGCGTCTGGATTCAGTGTTAGCCCAGCATATGCCCAGTAGATTTCATGCATACCCTGGTTCATTTAAATAGCGCGCGTTGCGCCAACCCTTCGATAGCACAAAAAGTCGGAGTGCACTGTTGAGTATAAGCAGAGCATATGCTGCAGATGTGGTGAACTTACTTTTGTCCAGCCACAATCTCAGTCTGAGGTGTATTGACGCGGCCGCGATTGGTGACTTCTAAGGTCAGCATATGCTTAGCACATGACAAACATAGGGGGAGCACAAACCTGCACCAGGGTGCTGGTTCCGAATATGCCGACGAAACTGGGAATATTAGACTGTACTTGTGTAGAGCATATGCACAGCTTACACTTGGCTGGTCGTTGCAGACAATTCCACACATCTGGCCTGCATTTACATCTATATCACAACTGAATATGGTTAGCATATGCTGAGATAAGATTGAGCTCGAGTTATCTACACTAGGCTGTTGATGCTCGACAGGTTGACAGCGGCATTGGGAGGATCTGAGTAGATGTGAGCATATGCTGAGCCTGTGATAAGGTGGAGCACAAACTATTATTGTCGTTGGCGGTAATAGCAAGAGCTGCAAGCTGTTAACATCTTGATCAAAGCTCAGCATATGCGCAACTTACGACGACCACCTGCAGCAATAGCTGCGGCTTGACGAGCAGGAGTCCAACCTGCGTTGTTGTTCGGGATGGGGCCTGTGTATTCTCAGCATATGCTTGGCCTATTGTGAGGATATGCTCACCATGGTGGTAGCCGGCAGTGGATGGGTTCTGGGCTGCTGCAACAGCAGCATTGGTGAAGTCCGCAGCGACGCTCATGTTGGGCATATGCTCTGTATCTGAGTCAGAATCGTCAAATCAGCATATGCATGGTATGTGATGGGTATACGTACAGTCGTGGTTGGAGTGTAGCTTGGATTATGAGGTTGAGAGCAAACTTTAAAAGTAAACAAAGTACACGCGAGGCATATGGACAGCATAAGCTAAACTAGTGTTTACTGTGTTTACATCACGTGGTTCGCTTGGGTAGAGCTAAGCGAGGTGTGTGTAAGCCTAAGGTTTCTACCACCTCGGAACTTTTCTCTACCACCTCCGAGCTGATAGCCCGGAAAACCTGCTGTGTAATAACCCGTAAACTGGAGAAGGTTATCTAAATTTAAAAAAGCCTAACTATTAGCTTCTTTCATATTACCCTAAACCCTCAAGATTAGAATGCTAAAGGTTGTTGTAAACATATGAGGCGGTGGCGACTGAATTTAGTAATGCTATCCGTTAAGTTTAAGGGATGCGGTCGCTAAACTCTTGCACTTCCAAGTGTTTATGGTCGCTAAGTTTTAGGTATGTATCACTAATCCTGCAGTGTCCTTGGTGATAGTGTTCGCTATCCTATGTCTCCTACACCTCTTCTCTCATATTACTTAGAAAAAAGCCAAAGGAACTTACATTATCAGGCTTCATTTTAAACAGTGGATGACAAGCTTCACTTGACTTAAGCATACCTAAGGGTACATGTTCTTTTCTCTGGCGTGCCATCTTTGGTGCAGTACACGTGACTGTTAATTGACCGTATATCTATAACCGCTGACTGACTCTAGCTAGTTGCATCTTCCAGCTCAAACGAATACCATATCCATTCGGCGAAGTTGTTTGACCCGAAACTCCGGCTTTTCGGGGTCATCGACAATCTCTCTTTGACTTTGCCAGACTTGGCCGAGGACTATCAATCCGACAGATCCGCGGGATAGGGTGTAAACGCTGCTAGGAATCAGCGCCGACTTGGGGAGAGCATTGTCGAGTCACTTTTGTTTAGCATTTCCGTCTTGCGACTGACCGGCTGTGGACTTATCGACACAACTCTGATGATATATCTGCATTCATATGCAGAGGTGAATTTTTAGCTCCCTTTTTGGATTCCCAATTGGAGCAAATATCGTATCTGATACTCATTAAAACATATCTTTCCTTTTAAAATTGCATCAATCATGCAAGATTTAGATATATCTGTTAATTCTGATGGTATAGGTACATTTCATTAGCTATCCTCAACATTGAGTTAACGAAGCTATCTCTGATAACTTCTGTGACTCATCCAGGAGCGAACACGAAGAATATCATATGGATTGATTATTAAATGGAAGGACTTTCCATCGGACCAGAGAGATCATCGATTCATCCGGCATTATGGTGCCCACTACCGAAGCAAGTTCACAAGTATTACTAGATACTGTCATGTTATCGCTGATTGGGATGTAAATTGCTTCAACCTTACGCATGGCCTTAGTATATACCCTACCGGAGAGAGCATCTCAGAGGCCTACTAGCTTTGAGCGAGCCACGCCAAAATATGCAAAATATTACAGAGCATGGCGGTCATTTGCATCCGTGCCGCCTTCGATTCCCAAAACGAGGTCACTCTTCCAAGATAAGGGTATTTACCATTTAGCTAGTGGGGTTTCCAGCACAATCATGGGCATCATAGTCTTAGGTCAAGCTGCCCGATTGGGTATCTTGCGACCCTTGGTCGTTGCGGAAGCTTGCTATGCACACTTTGCTCGACCGCAGCCTGTAGTCTGTACGCCACTTTTGCTTAGACGGAGCTCTGGACTGTGATGACGTCGTCTCTCTGATAAAAGAAGCGTGGCTTTTCATTATGGTCTTCGAAAATCTGGTAACCCTGCCGCGATTTCTGCGTTACGGAAGCTAGATTCATATGCCGGGTTCCGCGACGTGTACGTCCGGGAGACATCCGTGTGTTCCAAGTATGTTGATTGCCATTCGCACTGAAGGGACAGGAATTGGAGTATCAGATCCTCGGTGGCGTGTACGTTCATTGCATGATGGACTATCGAGCCTGGCAGATGGGGAATCTGGGTACCGGAAAAATTCAGCTGGCTAAGTTTAGGGGATAATTGATTTAATAGGCACGTACTATCCCCAAGCCTTGGGGCTATGAGTCTGCCGCCAGGGCACAATTCAACTGGACATTATAGACGTATCAGAACGAGCAAAAGCCAAAATGATACATCACATCCACTTCTAGATAGAGAAGAATAACGATATTGGACGAGGAGAAACAGTGAAGAGCAGGCACTGGCACTGGTCTGTTTGCTCAGCTGAGGTAGATAGGGTGCTGGTGGATGTGAAAGTTGTTGAAGATAGTCGAAATAAGGTATATATGTCACGATGGGGGTGAAGGAGGTGGCTGTTTACAAGGCAGCGAGTTTGGCTAATTATAGTCGGAACACTATGGGCAACTATAATCGAGTCCTTGAGGGATTAGGATAGGGACCAGAACGGGCCCCACCCAAACAAGCACCTCAATGCTTGCTCAGGCGGCCCACCCTCAGCTCAGGGTAAAGCGACGGCTGCTTATGTTCGGAGACTAAAACGTAAAAAACAAAGAAAGACATCTATCCATATCGGTATAGTGTTCCAGCTATGGTAGCAAATGCTTTTATTTTCATGGCGCAGTGCCCAAATTAATATACTGTTCAGAATAGCTCAGTAGAATATGGGGTGTCATCCACCTCCTCAGCTCTCAAGCACCCCAAACACCAGACCTCACCATCCACTCCACGCTCCACACAGCACTGACTACAAACCATGCCTCTATGCCCCCATTCTCCCCTCCCCGCACCAGGCCATGCCACACGGCCCCCATCACCGTCCCGTTCGTGCCCCGCTCCAGTATCGTAGTCCAGATCGTCCACCCTAGGCCACTCATCACTCCCCACAAACGACATCCTATCCCTTACCCCCTCGCAGCCCAGCTCTCCCCGCCCCCAGCCCGTCTCCGACGGGAGCTGAGACGGCGACGAAGGCCCTAGACACTCGCGCATACAGATATAGCACGTCCTCTTCCCACACCCTTCGCAGTCGCCATAGGAGTCGAGATCCGTGCGCACTTTGGGCTTCTGATGGCAGATGTGGCAAGGGCTTAGATCTGTTCTCGTATAGGCCTCTCCCACACCCTCATTTCGGGTATTTGTTGGGTTATGATGTGACTGTACGTTTGCTGGAGCCGCATGGTAGATCTCGTGCTCTAGGTCTTGTTTTTCGCGCTCGGGGACGAGTATCCGTTGCCGTTTGGCGTCGTGCGGGCGGAGAGGCTTCAGGAGACGCGGTTTGAGTAGCAGTCGGGAGGCAGGGGATGAGTGGGTTGTGGCGATGTTGTCTGTGGGCGGGGTGGTGGATAAAGGGCGGGATAGGGCGAGAGGTGATGTATATTGTATGCTGGCCTGCTGTTAACTCTGGCACGTCATGTTGTTAGCGTAGAGTTTGGGAGAATAGTACCTGTTCAGCTTTGCATAGTCTTCTCCATCTCCATATGGTAATTGCTCTCTCTTTCGCTTCTTTCCACCTGGGGATGAGCTTGTTATCGAGCTCGACATGGGTATCTGAGCTATCGAAGGCATGTTCGATCGTTGGATATGTGTTCGAAGGCGTTTGGTTTGAGACCGGTTGGTCGGTGGAGCAGTAAACCTTAGGAAAAAACGTGGAATGCAAATATACAACAGATAGCCAAGGTGTCAAGACTATTTACAGACGCTTCTGGAGGATGCTTTGCGGTGGGACTGAATAAAGGAAGGGGTAAAAGTTGAGATGATGTTTCGGCAGATCAGCTAGGCTAATTGTCGTCTATTCCGGTTCCTTGTTCCTGACATTTTACGGTTCTACCCGCGAGACATTTACAAGGATCGTATCACCTACTTCGCTTTTTAAGAGAACTGTTGCATATATGTCGTCTATTAATGGAAAATTAATATCATGATATCTGAGTTTATTTGTTCTCATTGCCGCTATCTATGCAAGTGAACATCAACCATGAAAATGCATTCTGTTGCTATGCCTATCCTTGTAACTGCCAATTCGTCCACTGGCAACTACAGCCCCCCGTTCCACCATCATATCCTCCAAGACTGGGATCTGTGTCGTTGGAAGAGGTGTTAAACAAACCTGGCGCAGGATTGATTGCCGTTCCCCCAAAATCTTTTTGTTCTTCCCATAGTTTCGCTGAGCTATCGATCGGCTGCTCTCGGCTGTCAATTTCATAACAGTAAAGTTTCTTCAGCAAGGGCTCGCCACCATGTCGGTCAGTAGTGATGGTAATTGGATAAGGAAATGATCCCGGTTCCGTAAAATCATTGGCTGTGTAATTGGCCGAAGAAGTAGATGTAGACGAGGAGGTGGTAGAGTTGAGCAAGGAAGTTGTGTTCCCTTTTCGCGTCCACATCTGCACGAGGAAGCGTGTCTCCGACCATGTGCATCTCCAGGATGCCTCTGACTCCGTGCAACCACCATTTTCATCATCGGGGACTTCACCATTGCCACCGTTCGACTCATTGAGGGGGACGAGGGATTTCAAGAAGATTGAACGATTGAAGTAATTGTAGAATCCATAGTGCTCAGTGTCCAGACCTCGATCATAGAGTCGCAAGGGTTGTTGAACAGGATATGGCAAGAGATTGGCTGGCGCCGCGGTACCATCCGCATTTACATCTGGCGGAAACTCAGAATTGAGGATGCTGACAACATCCGGGAAAGGATCTGTAGAGTTGTCTGTGGAGTTGTCTCGCTTCAGAAGCTTAGCTGATATCGACGTCGTAGTAGATAGGAAAGACACGTAAAACGGTGTTGGTTCTCCAGCCTTATTATCAGATACAATTCCGTCAGTCGTATTACCAAGGAAGTATTCCTCTGCCCAACTCGGAGCCGGTGGGGAAGGTGAAAACGATATTGACTGTCTCGCCTTGAGCATCAAACTTCGAATTAATTGTCTGGCTGAGACTGCGTTGCCGCCAAGGGTGCGGGTAATAAGACTGGGGTTCCCAGTGACGTTGGCAAAAGTAGCATTCGCTGAGGAGCTGTTGTCCCATTGGATCTGAAGTCTGAAATTTGGCTGGTTAGGTTGATTTGGAGCCACGGACTGCTGGAGTTCTTTTGGCAGAGCGCAACTCCATACCGTCGCAGGGAATACACATCCTGTATTAGCTATCGGGTTATTTGGAACTGCCACTGTTGATATGCCAGTGAAGATTGGAGGGAAGCCAGTGAGGTTTAACCACTGTGTCGGCTCGACCACAGCAGCCGAGCTACGATGAAGTGTAGTAGCAAGAACGACGATCAAAATGATCATTGAGAGAAACCCAGCAATTAAACAAAACCACCATCGTCGTCTCTTTCGCCCTTCTGCCCCGCTCCGTCCATAGCAACCTCTCTTGGGCACACAGCCTCGTCCACGCCAAAGCCCGCCAACCTTATGGGCGATGGCCTCCTCTTTCTCGTATCTCTGACGCTTCGCTTCTACTTTGCGGGCCTTTTTCGACATCTGTTCTGAACCAGGCGGCGGAGCAAAAAACAATTCAGGTTGACGCACTGGCAGTGCTGGATATCCAGAATTCAAATTTATGGGTCGACGGGGTGCTGGTGTTAATGGCACATCTGCTAGTGCAATTCCATCTCTTGAAGACATCGCTTGCTGAATGCCTGGTGATAATGGGCCAGGAGATGGTGGTTCTGGGAGATTACTTTGGTGACCTGGCGGGAAAACAGCGTGATACCTTGGGTAATATACCCGTGGTGGGGAATACGGTGGAGGCTGAGGCGACTCTTGTGCGCCCTCCCGGATACTTGGCATGATTCCCGCGTTGTTAGGGATTATCCCTTGAGCCGTATTGTTGCCTGTTTGTGGGGCTGGCTGGACCAAGGACGGATTTAGATCCCGAATGCTACGTTCTGGATACGGATTTTCTGCGACTGAAGTGGGCAGCCTGGGAACTGGTTCTTCGGGCATGGAAGAAGCAGCTACATTAGATGCGTTCTGTGCTGAAAATTTATCACGTATGGCCGGGCGTCTCTTCAGAGAGTCGTCGTTTGCCGTGGTCTCTGGAAGCGCGGCCTGAACGCCGCTATTTAACAATGTTGCTTCTCCAGCGGCGAGCATGAATGGCAAAGTGCCGCTTTCCTCTTCTGGAGAAGGTACGTCAGCCATGAAATTTTGTTTGTCCCACCACACGTCAGAGGCTATAGTTGTCGACGTTTCCGGCGTCACTGGAGAGAAGACGGATTTCTCCCACTCTCGTGGATATCTTCCTTCTTGAGCCTTTATTGCAGTAGTAGCAAGACTTGGAAGGGCAGGATGTTCCTGGGTGGGGCTCTTGGATGATGCTAGTGTGTTGGATCGTGTTAAGAAAGGCGAGGTAAGATAGCTCCACCAGCCTTTGGACCTCCGTTGATCGGCCACTGTAGAGATACTGGTGTGTTTAATTGCCATATTTCCTTCTGATATTGATACGGCTCGAGCCTTGCGTGCTAGTATAGGACTTTCATCTTCCTCAAAGACAGTATATGATGAGACCCCCCGTGACTTCCTAGCAGAGGCGATATCTCCATCTTCGGAAAAGACAGTGCTTGATGAATATCGAACGCTCTTTCTGAATTTCTGTTTTCGCTTGTCTAGTGTAAGAGGTGTCGGAGGCATCCGTGGGACCGGAGGTGCTCCCGAAGTTGTAGGATCTTTCGCTGAATATGTGGTAGCGCGAGAATACACACTTGAGGCTGCTCGAGGGCGTTGCTTAGACTTTACGTTGTCCGGTTCGGAATTAAACCAGAGTGAAGGCATTTGGCTTGAGGTGACAATGATTGCCGGCGTTTCAGGTATGCCAGATTCTGGACTTAAAGGTCCTGCGCTCTGTATCACTGTTCCGGTTTCCGAATGAGCTGTTTGTGGGCTTGTAACATGACGTTCTAAGTTTGCCGAGGGTATTGATATCCCGATTACAATCGGACGATCGTTAGGGGAGAGGTCTGCTTCGAGTCTAAGAGGTGGCGGCATCAATCCTTGGCCTCTCCGACTTCCAATGCGTCCCAAAAATGGCCCTGTTTTTTGTGCTTCCCCGACATCCAGATCTCGTGATTCATTCGTGCTGGTAGCTTCCTCTTCATTTGGTTGGTCACTCTTACTAGGTATCATGCCCTTAATAGACTTCCAAAGGCCTCCATTGTTGCTTGGTGCTTGATTGTCAAGAGCTTGAAGTGCAGCCAGATCCACAAAGCACCCAGGTTGGAGCACGTTGCTGGGCACTTCGGTGTGCATGCCAGGTTGTTGTATTACCGGTGGCGGACCATGGTGCCGCGAGAAGTTTGTAATGACTTTAATCCCAGCTGCGGCATTCTGTTTCTTTTGCCTTTGCCTAGATTTCTCTCTTGTAGGTTTGTGTACCGAATATCTCTTCGTAGATTTGCGTATGCTTTTTTGGGTGCTTTTCAAAGTTGGGGCATCTTCTTTCGACACGACCGGCCACTGCGTCACCCGAGAAGGTGCCGTAGAGCTTTCTGCGGATTTACTGGGGCCTTCTTCATTATTCCACCATTCATCATCGTCATCGTCATCGTCATCGTCGTCGCCGTCGTCGAAGAGTGAGTGGAAGGGATCCGAAGAAGCATCCTGCGTGGAGTCGATGTCTGATGTCGAAGCTGTAGGACCTTCCATCGAGGATAAGGTCGACTTCGACATCATGGATTGGTTGTATTAGGGTTAGCACTGTAAGTGCAGTTCGTGTAAATATCGATTCTAACCAGTAGAATAAATGCTTGTTGAGGGATTTCGTATTGGATCGTTCAGTGTAGGAAAGTTATGCTTTGACATGAGTTTGAACTTTAGATTAAGGAAGGGAGTTCCAAGTCGTTTCCTCGGTGTTGGTAGGTCCAAGGCTGAGAATATGAAATACTATTGTGGTCAACAAAGACAACACGCCATTGTTGAGAGAGACTCAATAACGAGCGGATCCGACAAATGCTTTGTCCAAACAATAAAGGCAATGATAGTGAAGAATGTCGAGAAACGGTCAGTTAGAAAAGACCACGAAAAGCTTACCACACAAGCCGCAAAAGAGGCCTATGCAGAGGGAAAGAGGAAGAGTATACCTAACTACCGTTTGGAAGCCCGATCTCATTACATCTTGCGCCATTTCCCAGATTAGAGTGGGCGTAACGGCAGCGGACATTAATGACAGGCATCTCATTCGATGCCAGTCGCGCAGATGGCTATTAGAGGTTCTGGGTAACTCTGGATGCGGCGTTGGTCGTTGGAGGATGTTGCCATACGCGCCCAGGATCTCAATTTGGACGACATCCTGACCCACGCGTTTGGTTGGCGCTTAGCAACCGGAATTTGGGATCGTCAGAAGACTGAAACCAGATGACTCGTTGTCCGGTTTGGATGGGAAAATGAGAGGCTCTAA
>Ga0335075_10010220_pt1 | contig 14262 bp, 16 predicted proteins | sample Lox_Sample_24_FD_206723 | JGI IMG/M metagenome (GOLD analysis project Ga0335075, IMG submission 206723) | Soil microbial communities from Loxahatchee National Wildlife Refuge, Florida, United States - Lox_Sample_2.4 | ecosystem: Environmental > Terrestrial > Soil > Wetlands | place: USA...
CGCGTCACCTTGCCTTGGGCATCGCGCACCGCCCATTGCCGCAGCGCCAGCGGGTCGGTCGAGAAGATGAGGGTCAGGCTGCCGTTCCCGGGCGAGGCGGTGCGCACCAGGGTGAGGTCGATCTCGCCCGGGAGACGCTTGAACTCGGTGACGGTGACCGGCCCGGAAAGCACGACATGCTTCGCGAGAAGCACGCCGAGGGGCGTCGAGGAGAGAGGGATATTGGTGGTCTGGTCGAGGCTCGAATCGTGGAATACGAGCAGCCCGTAGCCGGCGACCAGAAGATAGGGGGCGGGCGGATCGTACTGGAAGCGCATCCGGCCGGGGCGTTCCAGCCAGGCGATCCCCTGGCTGACCGACCCGTCCGGCGCCACCTGAAGGAACTTCGCCTTGAGGGCGGTGAGGCCATTGAGATAGGCGGCGATGCGACCCACCTCCGCCTGATCGGCCGGGCTCAACGGAGCCGGGCGCGGGGCTGCATGCGCCGGCCCGGCGGCGAGCAGCGGCATCGCCGAGGGCGCAGCAACCGTCAGCATCACGAGCAGATCACGGCGTCGCATGAAGATTAAATGGCGTCGGCTCCGGCGGGTTGCAAACGACTCCCGCGGCGAGCGGCCGCGCCGGCCGCGAGAGCGCCCGGGGCGGGATTGGAAGCCGACTCAGGCGGCGGTGGTGATTCCCGTGCATGCCGTTACACTCGCCCGAGGTCAGGAGGTCGGCGATGCTGCAAACCAGTCCCGCCTTCAAGGCGAACGCCAGGACGGCGCTTGCGGATGCCGGGCTGCAGCGCGCGCTCGAGCGCACGAAGCCGCATTTCCAGCACCGCCGGGCCGCGGCCGTCGCCGCGCTGCCCGAGTTCGAACGGCTGCGCGAGATCGCGCGGGAGATCAAGGACCACACGCTCGAGAACCTCGATTTCTATTTGCAGACCTGGGCCGAGAACGTCACGCGCGCGGGCGGCGTGGTGCATTGGTGCGGCACGGCCGCCGAGGCGCGCGAGGCGGTTCTCGGCATTTGCCGGCAGGTGGGCGCGAAGATCGTCACCAAGGGCAAGTCGATGGTGAGCGAGGAGATCGGGATCAACGAGTTCCTCGAAGCGAACGGCGTCACGGCGGTCGAGACCGACCTTGGCGAATACATCATTCAGCTCGGACATGAGCCGCCGAGCCACATCATCGCGCCGGCCTTTCACCTCAACCGCGAGGACTGGGAGGCACGGTTCCGGGCCGCCCACACGGATCTGCCGAAGGATCGCGTGTTCCGCGAGCGGCGCGACATCCTGGCCGAAGCGCGCGGCGAACTGCGCCAGCGGTTCCTTGCCGCGGATGTCGGGATCACGGGCGCCAACTTCCTGATCGCCGAGACGGGCTCGAGCGTGATCGTCACGAACGAGGGCAACGGCGACCTGACCCAGACGCTGCCCAAGGTGCATGTCGTGCTCGCCGGCATCGACAAGGTGGTGCCGACGCTCGAAGACGTCAGCGTGCTGCTTCGGCTGCTCGCCCGCTCCGCCACGGGCCAGGATTTCTCTGTCTACACCACCTTCTCGACCGGGCCGCGCCGGCCGGGCGATCTCGACGGGCCGGAGCAGTATCACGTGGTGCTGCTCGACAACGGGCGCTCGGGGATGCTCGGGACCGAATTCCAGCCCATGCTGCGATGCATCCGCTGTGCCGCCTGCATGAACCATTGCCCGGTCTATGGCGCGGTTGGCGGCCATGCCTATGGCTGGGTCTATCCGGGGCCGATGGGCGCGGTCCTGACGCCCGCCCTGACCGGCATCGACAAGGCGGGGAACCTGCCGAACGCCTCCACCTTCTGCGGCCGGTGCGAAAGCGTCTGCCCGATGCAGATTCCGCTCCCGAATCTGATGCGATACTGGCGGGAACGGGAGTTCGAGCGGCATCTTGGACCGCCGTCGGTGCGCCGCAATCTGGCCCTTTGGGGCTGGTTCGCGCGCCGGCCGGCGGCGTACCGGCTGGCCTCGCGGGCGGCCAGCGCGGCGCTTGGGCTCATCGGCAGGAGGCGGGGACGGTTTCATGCCTTGCCTCTCGCCGGCGGCTGGACGGCGGGACGCGATCTGCCGGCGCCCGAGGGAGACACCTTCTTCGCCCGGTATGTGCGCGAAAGCCGGAGGCGGCGGTGAACGGGGACGCCATGCTGGCAACGGTGCGCCGCTCGCTCGGGCGAGGCGCGCTCCCCGCCGACCAGACGGCGATGCTGCGTGCGCGGCTGGATCGGCATCCGCGGGGCCTCATCCCGGCGCGGTCCCGGCTGCCTCGCGGCGAGCAGATCGCGCTCTTCGTGCGAAACGTGGAGAAGGAATACGGATCGGTCGCAACCGTTCCGGATTTTGCCGCCGTGCCGGGCGCAATCGCCGAGTATCTGGCACGGCAGAATCTGCCGACTGAGCTCGTGGTGGCGCCGCACCCGGAGCTGCAGGCGCTTCCTTGGGCGGATCGGCCGCTTTTGCGGATGCGCTTCGGCGAGGCCGGGGCCGCGGACGTGGTGAGCCTGCAGCAGGCATACGCGGCGGTGGCGGAGACCGGGACGCTGGTGCTGCCCTCGGCGGCCGAGCGGCCGACCACGCTCAATCTGCTCGTCGAGACCGAAATCGTGATGCTGCGGGCGAGCCGCGTGGTCGGTGCCTATGAGGAGGCGTGGGACCTCCTGCGCGCGGAGCACGGGAACGGCACGGACGGCCGGTTCATGCCGCGCAGCGTGATGCTGGTGACGGGGCCGTCGCGCTCGGCCGATATCGAGCAGTCGCTCGAACTCGGCGCGCACGGGCCGCGCCGGTTGCATGTGATCCTGGTGCAGGACAGTGCCGCCACGACCGTTGCGTCCTGAGTCTCCGGGCGCGGCTGCCGACCGGGCGGCCTGGCAGGATTTCGCGGCCGCGGTCCGTCCGCTGAGGGACGGCGGGCGGAAGCCGGCGCTGTCGCCGGCCGGCGAGCGGACCCAGCCGGCGATGCACGCTGCTGGCGTGCGCGCAGCGCGCACCGAGGCGCTGCCGCCGCTCTTGATCGGGCGCCCTCCGGCCGGCATCGACCGGGCGACATGGCGGAGGTTTCAGAGCGGGCGGACGCGGCCGGCGCAGAGGCTCGACCTGCACGGGCTGACTGCGGCGCGGGCGGTGCTTGCGCTCGAGACGTTCATCGGCAGGGCAGCGGGCGAAGGGCATCGCACGGTCGAAGTGATCACCGGCCGCGGAGCGGGACCCGAAGGCGGCGTGATCCGGCGCGAATTTCCGCACTGGCTGAACAGCGCCGTGCTCCGGCCGCTGCTGCTCGGCGCCTGCCATCCGCATCCCGCGAACCCGGGATCGGTTTTGCTGCTGCTGCGCCGGCGCCGATGACGCCGTTCGGGGCGCACGTGCGGAGCCTCCGGGCGAAGCGAGGCGTGCGCCTGGTCGATCTGGCGGCCGGATTGCAGGTGAGCCCGGCTTATCTCTCCGCGCTCGAGCACGGAAGGCGCGGCGCGCCGAGCCCGGGGCTGGTGCATCAGGTCTGTGAGTTTTTCGGGTTGATCTGGGATGATGCGGACGAATTGGCGCGACTGGCGCGGATTTCGCATCCGAAGGTTCGGATCGACACGAGCGGGCTGGCCCCCGAGCAGATCGCACTCGCGAACCGCCTCGCACAGACCCTGCCGCGGCTGCCGCCGGAGAGCGTGGCAGCGCTGCACGCGCTCCTGGACGCGGCGGTCCTGCCGCCGAAGCCGCGGTTGCGGCGCGGCGCGGGCAAGCGACGCCGCGCGGACGAAAAGTGATTGCGGCAGGCGGTGATCGGCATGGCGCGGAGCAGGAAGCCGCTTTATTCTTGCAGCCGAACGGCTTTGCCCGGCGTTCGCGGTCCAAAGGAGGGGCGAAGGAAAATCAGGCTTGCAGATCCGTCCGATGCGCGGTCTATGTGAGACGGCGTTTGAGGTGGGCTACGGGTTCAGTCGTCTGGGAGGAAGGGCATGTCGAGACTGCTTGCTGCCGCCTATGGCCTGGTTGCCGGCACTCTGTTCGGGATCTCGGTCGCGATGGCCTGTGCGACCCCGCATGAGGCCGCGATGTTCGACGTGGCGGGATTGAAGAGCGAGCTGATGGTGACGGCGCTCACCTGCGACGCGGACGCGCAATACGATGCCTTCGTACAACGATTCCGGACCATCCTGCTGGCGGACGACCAGGAACTCGCGGGCTATTTCCTGCACATCTACGGCCGCGCCGGGCAGGCAGCACACGACGCCTACATCACCAACGTCGCCAACAGGATGAGCGAAGTCGGGGTCAGCGAAGGGACGGATTTCTGCCGACACCACCTGATTCTTTTCCCCGAGGTCCTGGCGCTCGGCAGCCCCGCCAAGCTCGCTCTGTTCGCGGCCACGCGCGGCTATGTGGAGCCGATTGCTCCGCCGAGCTGCGCGATCATTGCGGCCGATCCCCGGTCAACCACAGCCCGGCGCTGACACCTAGCCTTCGGGCATCACGCTCCAGGGGCCGGGCGGCAGGGCTCCGATGAGCCGAGCAAGCACGGCTTGCTCGGGAATGGCGGCCATCGCGGAGGCGCCGAAATCCTGCGCCCGGACGACGAGCAGGCCGGGCGAGGCCGGTGCGAACTTCTCCGGGGCGGTCGGGCCGAACAGCGAGACGAGCCTTGTGCCGGCCGCGGCGATCAGATGGCCGGTGCCGCTGTCATTGGCGAGGGCGACGGCGAGCCGGCGCGCGACGGCGATCGCCAGCAGCGGGGAATCGCCTGGCCCGATCGCAAGCGCGGCCTCCGGAAGCTCGCTGGCGATGCGGTGCAGCCAGTCCTGCTCCCCCGGCCCGAGCAGCATCACGGGCCTGACCCCGCGATCGGCGAGGGCTCTGCCAAGGCTGATGAAGCGGGATAGCGGCCAGCATTTCCGCCGATCTCCCGCGCCCGGGGCCAGGCCGACGAGCGGGGCGCCCGAGGGTAACCGCCGGGCTGCTTCGTCCGCGAGGGCGGGGGGAAGTGAAAGCGGGGGCAGGGTGGCGAGATCCGGCGTCGCGCCGCAGGCCTCCAGCAGCCGCAGCATCTGCCCGAGCATGGACGGTGGCTTGTCGCGGCAAGCGGGCCGGAGATGGGAAAGCTGCCAGCCGGCCGCCGCGGACACGATTCGGCGTGGCCGAAGCCGGCGGAGCGCAAGGGTGGTCGCGACATGCCGCTGGGTGTCGAGCAGAAGATCGGCTCTGGGCAGCAGGACCGGCGGGCGAAAGAGATCGGTCCAGGAACGGCCGAGCGCAGTATCCTCGATGACCGCATCGAGGAGGCCATCGACGAGCGGCCAGAGGGTGGTCGCAAGGACGCTTTTGTCCCGAGCCATCCAGAGAATTTGCGCCCGCGGGTAGCTCTGCCTCAGGGCGCGCAGGAACGGCAGCTTCATAACGCCGTCGCCGGTCAGGTCGCGGCCGACAAAGACCAGGATCAGATCGGCGGCGACGGGCGGCATCGGCGGCAGGCGCTCGGAAGGAAGGGCAGGGCAGGCGGGGCGGAGCCGGAAGTCAGGCCTTGATCCAATGGCACATTCCTTATCATAAGTTCCCATAGGCCAGGCAGGTTCGGGCCCGAATTTGTAGCGGTGCATCGGATTGCGGATGCATCGCGGGCTGCGATTGCAGATACCCGGCCGCTCGCCGGTGCCGTCGTTGCCTGCAACCCGACGGCGGTCGGCTACAGCGGCACGAATGTCGGGATTGCCAAGATTGCCGCAGCCGGGCCCGCCTTCACGCATATCATCGAAGACGGCAGCCCCGCCGACACCACCATGGATGGGACGCTGAATGCGCCGCCGGTATCGGCAAGCGCGATGCCGGCCAGTGGAACCTATGTCGAAGGCCTGTTCGTCTGGAATTCGACGCCCGCCGCAAGCAACGGCCAGGTGCTTTTTGGCCGGCTGAGGCTGACGACAGGCTCCAGCAATGTGGCCGGTACGGACTGGGTGCCGGTGTTCGGGAGCACGAGCCGAGAGCCGGCGCCTCACACGCCGGAGAACCAATCATAGCCCTGCTTCTCCCAATACCCGCCCGGGTACCGGTTGGTCACCTCGATCGATTGCAGGTTCTTCGCACTCTTGAATCCGAGCTTCACGGGAATGCGCAGCCGCACCGGCGCGCCCCACTCTGGCGTGAGCGGATGCCAGTCGAAATCGAGGGCAAGGATCGTCTGCGGATGCAGCGCGCTCGCCATGTCGATGCTGGTCGAATAGCCGTCGAAGCATCGGAACGCGACATAGCGCGCCCGCAGGTCTGCGCCGATCCGGCGCAGGAACAGGTGCAGCGGCACGCCGCTCCATTGGCCGATCTGGCTCCAGCCCTCGATGCAGATATGCCGCGTGATCTGCCCCTGCTGCGGCAGCGCGCGCAGGCGGGCGAGGCTCCACGAGGCCTTTTCCGTAACACGCCCTGCGACCGCGAGCCGCCAATTGTCCGGAACCGGGCGTACTTCCCATACGGGGTAGTAGGCATTGAAGCGGAACGGCTTCGTCACCCTGCTCGCCGGATAGGTCTCGGCGAGCCGCGTGCGGCTGAACAGAGCCGCCTGCACGCGGTCATCAAAGCGAAGCATCGCCCAGAGCGCCGCATCGATGCCGGAATGGGTGGAAAGATCGCCGCAGCCCGTCAGCAGCGCGAGGCTCCCGAGCGTCAGCCCGCGCCGCAGCAAGCCGCGCCGGCCCAACCGCGCCAGCTCCGGCGCGAGATCTGCCGGCTTCGCCGCCGGATCGCGGGTCATCGCCGCTCCTCCGCGTCGAGCGGTGCAACCATCGACACCAGCGTGCGCGGGAAGAATGCCACCAGCGCCAGGTGCAGCACGAGAAATCCGGCGATGCCGAGCATCATTGCGAGATGAATGCCCCGCGCCACCGGATAGCCCCCGAAGAGTCCGGCGAGCCAGCCGAGCTGCACCGGCTTCCAGATCGCGAGCCCGGTCGCGACCTGAATGCAGAGGGCCAGGATCACCCCCGCATAGAGCAGCCGCTGCACCGCATTGTAGTGGCCGAGCCGATGGCTGAGCCGGAAAGTGAACGCCGCGCCCAGGTCGCGGGCGAGCGCGCGCACCCCTACCGGCCGGATGTCCCGCCGGAAATGCCCGGAGAAGAACCCGTATCCGACATAGCAGAGCCCGTCGGCAAACAGCACCCACATCGCGCTGATGTGCCAGGCGATGCCCGCGGCGAGCCAGCCGCCGAGCGTCACCGAGCGGGGGAAGGTGAAGGGCAGGCTGGGCGATGCGTTGTAGATCGCCCAGCCGCTCAGCATCATGGTGATGATCGCGGCAGCACCCACCCAGTGCATGATCCGCACCGGCAAAGGATGCGCCGGCCGCCTGCCTTCCGGCAATCGCTGCATGATCGAGCCCTCCGCCCCGGCGCTCACATCGGCGGGCGAAGGCCGTCAGCCCCGACCGCAACGAAGAGCGCCGTCACCTTGCCGTCATGGTTCACGCCATTGACGAACACGTTCGCTCCGGTCTTGAGCTCGGCCTTGCTGCCCGGTGCGTAGGTCACGACCGGCGCGGTCGGCGGCACGATGATCATCTGCTTGCCGCCTTTGTAGGTGACGGTGATCTCCTTCGCCCCGCCCGCGGCGCCGGCGCTCGCGACCGTACCGTTGGTCATCGTGGTGTTGACGCTGCCGCCGGCCGGCTGCGCCGTGCTCACCGTGCCGTTGGTCATGGTGCTGGCCGTCGTCGCCTGGCCTGCGAGCGTCGTGTCCGGAAGACGGTCCCAGGCGTAATGGCCCTCGCCCACGCCGCGCATCGAGGGCGGGAAGACGACGACTTCCAGCGCCACGAGCTCATTGCCGATCGATTTCGTCGCAGTGCCGATGTAGCTGCCCGGATCGACGCGATTGAGACTCGATTTCAGGACCTCCGCGTAGCGGCTGCTGCCGGTCAGCGCGACCTGCATTTCGGCGCCGCTCATGGTGCGCACCGTGAGCGTGTCGCCGTTGATTGCCGCGATGGTGCCGCGCACGCGCTCGTGCATCGGCGCGGCCAGGGCGACGGCAGAGAGTGCGGTGGTGGCAAGGAGCGCGGCGCCGGCCGCGAGGAGGGCCGCGCGGAGCCTGGGCATCATTCCCACTCCTGGCCGGAATCCATCACGGGCATCTTGGCGCGCAGGCAGGCGATCATCAGTGCTTCTCCTCTCGGGCAAGCGAGTCATGGCCGGGTTCCCTTCATTCGTCGCCCCGGATCGGGCGACATCCCGAGGGACGCGCCGCTCGTTCCCACCTTCCATCACGAAAACGTGAGCAACGGCGGGGCGGGCCGGCACTGCCGCCTTGAGCCGCCGGGCCATGATCCTGCCCCATACCAGTCCCCACATCCGTGCACGGATGAAATAAGGCTCCGGAGTTGTCGTACGGGCGAAACCGGAGACGGGCGGTGAAGCATGTCGGCACTCGCGTCGCTTGAGGAGAACATCCCCTCGCTCCGCCGCTATGCCTGGTCGCTGCTCCGCAACGCCAGCGATGCGGACGACCTGGTCCAGGACTGCCTGGTGCGCGCGCTCGACAAGCTCGGCAGCCTGCGCGCGGAAGGCCAGCTCCGGCCGTGGCTTTTTGCGATCATGCACAACCTCTACGTGAATCGCTGGCGGCATACGAAGGTCCGGGCCGAGGTCTCGGCCCAGGACGCGGAGGCCGAGGTCTCCATGCCGCCGGCGCAGCAAGCGAGCAGCGAGATGCGCGACATCATGCGCGGCCTCGACACACTTCCCCCGGACCAGCGCCAGGTCGTGCTGCTGGTCGCGGTGGAGGGATTTGAATACGCGGAAGTTGCCGCCATGCTCGGAGTTCCGATCGGGACCGTGATGTCGCGCCTGAGCCGCGCCAGAGACCGGCTCAGGGATTTCGTGGAAGGGCGGCCTCAGCCGATCCTGCGGAGGGTCAAATGATGGACCAGGAACGTCCGATCACGGACGACGATCTGCATGCCTTGGTGGACGGCGTCCTCGATGCCGGACGCCGCCCTGCGGTCGAGCGCCATCTTGCGGCGCATCCGGAAGCGGCGGCACGGGTGGCCGCCTGGCAGGCGGTAGGCGCGTCGCTGCGCGAGGCGACCGAATGGAAGGTGCGAGAGCCCGTGCCGGCCCGGCTCGACCTCGCCCGCCTCCTCGAGGCCCGCCGCCGCGCGCGAAGCTGGCAGCCTGCCCGCCTCGCCGCCGGCATCCTGGTCGCGCTCGCCGTCGGCGCCGGCTCCGGCTGGATGGCCCGCGGCCCGAGCATGCCGACCGGCGTCGCCGCCGTCGCCATGGAAGCCGCCTCGGTCCATCGCATGTTCGCAGCCGGGGCCGAATACGCCGACCCGCATGACGCTGCGGCAATGGTCGAGCTTACAAGCTGGCTTTCGCGCGAGCTCGGCCATCCGACGCGACCGCCCAATCTTTCCAAGTCCGGCTTTCATCTGGTGAGCGGCCAGCTCGTCGCGACCGACCAGGGCCCCGCCGGCATGTATGTCTATGACGGCGCCAACGGGCTCCGCATCACGCTCTTCATGCGCCCGATGAAAGAGCGGGACATGAACGCGCCGATGCGGCCGATGCACGGGGCGGACACGGTCGGCTATGTCTGGGCGCGCAACGGCCTCGGGTTCGGCCTCGTCGCCAGCACGCCGATGCGCACTCTCCACGGCCTCGCCAACCAGATCCGGGACGACATGGGCGCGCAGATCTAATCGCCGCCCCGCTTCGCCTTCAACAAGAGCGTGTCGGTTTCGCCCGACACGCTCTTTCTCTGTCGCGGCGCGGATCTCGGGAATTATTCCATGCCCGTTCGCGATCCCAGCCCCCTCCCGGCCGCATGGAAGAACCGAGCGCCCGGAACGGTCTTTGGCATCGAAGCCGGGCCAGAGCCCGGGCTCGATGAAAAGGAACAGAACGATGACGAAGTCTCTTGCTCTCGCCTTTGCCCTCGCCCTTTCGGCCGGCGCGGCCTTCGCAACTCCGGTTGCCGCGTTTGCCGCAGGCGGGGTCGAAACGCAGCACGGCGTTTGGATCGCGCAGCCGACCGGCGGGTCGAACGTCCCTGCTGCCGGCAGCCAGGGTCCCTATGCCTGGCTGAACTATCAGGACGGTACCTACCTGATGCCGTCCTCCCCCCTGGTGCGTCTGCCGAGCAATGATCCACTGCCCTGCGGCACGTGCGCGCTGGTGAACGAGACCGGCGGCGGACGGTAAACTCGTACGAGGAAACAGGCGATCGTCCCGAAGGCCGGCAGGGAGGCCTGCCGGCCCTTCCTCCCGGGACCTGGCGATTTCCCTCATCCGAGCTCGTATTCCACCTCCGGCGTATAGACCGGCTGCTCCTTCCCCAGCCGCGAGCTGAACAGGGTGAAATGCGCAACCTCGACCGGCTCGGTGCGAAAAAGATTATGTGCCTGCACATAAGCCGCGAGCCGCGCTTCCGCGACACAATCGAGCCTGGCCAGGCTCACATGCGGGTTAAAGCGCCGGCGCTCCGGTTCGAGCCCGATCCGTTGCAGAGCGGTCTCGATCTTGGCGCGCAGCCGGTCCAGCGCCTCGTTCCGCTCCACGCCCACCCAAAGCGCCGTGCTGCGCCCGGCCTTCTCGAAGGTGCCGAGGCCGGAGAGCACGAGCGTGAAGCTGCGGCCGCGCAATGCGGCGAGCGCCTCGTCGATCTCCTCGGCACGATGCGCCGGCTGCTCGCCCACGAAGCGCAGCGTCAGATGATAATTCTCCGGGGCAACCCAGCGCGCCCCCGGAATGCCGCCGGCCAGCACCGAGAGCTCGCGCTTCAGATGGCCCGGCAGCTCGAGTGCGACGAAGAGTCTCATGCCCGCGGTACCTCGGCGAGGAGACGAAGCACGTCCGGCAGGATCCTCGCCACGATGATTCGCACGCCGGCTGCATTCGGATGAATGCCGTCCGGCTGGTTGAGCGCCGGATTGCCGGCAACGCCGGCCAGGAAGAACGGATAATAGATCACGCCTTGCCGTTTCCCGAGGTGATCGAACACGGCGCGAAACGCCCGCCCGTACTGCGGCCCGAGATTGGGCGGCGCGTACATGCCCGTGAACAGCACCGGGATGTGCCGGGCCGCAAGCCGGCCGAGAATGGCGCCGAGATTGGCCTCGACATCGCTCGGCGCAATGCCGCGCAGCGCGTCATTGCCGCCAAGCTCGACGATGACGGCTTCGGGGTCCCCGCCAAGCACCCAGGCAAGCCGCGCCAGGCCGCCCGCGGTGGTATCGCCGGAGACGGCACCGTCCTGGATGCTGACCGGATGGCCCGCCGCCGCCGTGGCTGCGCGGAGCCGGCTCTCGAATCCCTCTTCTGTCGGCAGGCCGTATCCGGCCGAGAGCGAATCCCCGAGCACCAGAAGCCGCACCGGTGCGGCTGCCGCCCTGGGAAGCGGTGCGATCAGGAGCAGGATCGCGAAAGCCTCGGCGAGAACCGTGCGAATCCCATATCGTGCTGGCATGGATGCCGCTCTCTCGCTCGCCGACGCAAGGCCGCTGATCGCCGTGCGAGGCGTCGGGCTGACCCTGCCCGGGCCTGCCGGGCCGGTCAACGTCCTCACCGATCTCTCCTTCGAGGTGGCGGGCGGCGAGGCGGTCGCCGTGGTCGGCCCCTCGGGCTCCGGCAAAACCAGCCTCCTCATGGTGCTCGCCGGGCTCGAACGGCCGACCTCGGGCAGCCTGCACGTCGCCGGCACGGAGCTCGCTTTGCTGACCGAGGACGGGCTGGCGCGCTTTCGCCGCCGGCATATCGGCATCGTCTTCCAGGACTTCCATCTGATCTCCGGCATGACGGCGCTCGAGAACGTCCTGGTGCCGCTTGAACTCGCGGGCCGGCGCGATGCCGGACCGGCGGCGCGCGCGGCGCTCGCCGCCGCCGGGCTCTCGCACCGTCTCTCTCACCTGCCGGCGGCGCTCTCGGGCGGCGAGCAGCAGCGCGTCGCCATCGCCCGCGCGCTGGCCCCGCGTCCCTCGCTGCTGCTCGCCGACGAGCCGACCGGCAATCTCGACCGCGCCACCGGCGCGGCAGTGATCGACCTCCTGTTCCGCCTGCACCGGGAGGCCGGTGCGACGCTGCTTCTGGTCACGCACGATGTCGCGCTTGCCGGTCGCTGCGGACGCCGGCTCGTGCTTGAAGATGGCCGCCTCGCCGCTCTCGAGACGGCATGAGTGAAAGCCTGGCAGGCGAAGGCGATGCCGGCGACGGCACCCTGCCTTCGTTCGTGGCCGCGTTGCGGCTGGCGCGGCGCGGCCTCAGGGCCGGGGCGCGGGGCCTTTGGATCGCGCTCGCCTGCCTCGCTCTCGGGGTTGCGGCGATCGGCGGGATCGGCAGCTTGCGTGCCAGCCTTACCGAAGGGCTCGGCCGCTCGGGACGCGAGCTCCTGGGCGGGGACCTCGAAGTCGGCACGGGAGCCCAGCCGGTCCCGGCCGCGCTCCGCGCCTGGTTCCTGGCACGCGGGGCGCGCATTTCCGAGGTCGCGGCGATGCATGCGATGCTGGTCGCCGCTTCGGGCAAGCGCGAGCTCGTATCCCTGCTCGCGGTTGACCGAGCGTGGCCTCTGGTGGGCCAGCCGAAGCTCGCCCCGCCGCTCGGCGTAACGGCGGCGCTGCGCGGCAACGGGCTCGCGGCGGCACCTGGTGCGCTCGCGCGGCTCGGCCTCCGGCCGGGGCAAGAGGTCACGCTCGGCCGTGCCCGGTTCACTCTTCGGGCCGCGCTCGTCTCCGAGCCGGGCCAGGTTGCCGAGCCGTCACTCCTGGGCCCTCCGGTACTGATCGGCATGCATGCCCTGCCGGCGACCGGACTCGTCCAGCCGGGCTCGCTCGTGCACGATGCGCTCAAGGTGGTGCTGCCGCGCGGAACGGGCGCAACGGCGGTGCGGGCGGCTCTCGCAAAGGCCTTTCCACATCAGGACTGGCGGGTCCGCGACGCGGCCGCGGCGGCGCCCGGCCTCAGGCGCTTTCTCGACCGGACCGGGCTTTTCATGACGCTCGTCGCGCTGACGGCGCTGCTGGTCGGGGGCATTGGCGTATTTGGCGGGGTAGGCGCCTGGGCCGAAGGACGGATGCCCTCGATCGCGGTGCTGCGTGCGCTCGGTGCCTCATCTCGGCTGCTCGCGGCCACGCTCATGCTGCAGGTGCTGGCACTGTCGGCCATCGGGATCCTTGGCGGTATCGTGCTTGGGGCCGGCCTCACGCCGCTGGTTGCCGCGTTTTTCGGGCCCGACCTGCCGGTGCCGCCGCGCCTCGGCCTCTATCCGGGTCCGCTCCTCCTTGCCGGCGGCTTCGGCCTGGCGATGGCGGTGCTCTGCATGCTCTGGCCGATCATGCGCGCCGCCAACGCCTCCGGTGCGGCGCTGTTTCGCCACGCGGTCCTGCCGCCCCGCGTGCCGATCTCCGCCGCTCCGGTACTGACGAGCCTGCTGCTGATGCTTGCCCTGCTTGGGCTCGCCGTCCTTGGCACGGGCTCGCCGCGGTTCGTCTTCCTCTATGCCGCCGCTGCGGTTGTTTCGCTCGCGGCGCTGACGCTGGCCGGCCGAATTTTGATGCGCCTGGCGGCGTGGCTCGGGCCGCGGGCTCGTGTGCCCTGGCTGCGCCTCGGCCTTGCGGACCTGCATCGCCCGGGGGCGGCGACCGTGCCGATGGTGGTCTCGGTCGGGCTTGGCCTGGCAACTCTCGGCACGGTGGCATTGATCAGGGGCAACCTCGACGTGGCTGTGCTCGGCGAGATGCCGAAGGCGGCGCCCAGTTTCTATTTCATCGACATCCAGAACGACGAGCTGGCGAAGTTCGGCCGCCTGATGCGGAGCCTGCCGGGCATCGAGGCCTTCTCCGAGGTGCCGATGCTGCGCGCGCGCGTGGTCGCGGTGAACGGGATCCCGGCGTCCCGGGTGCCGGCCAGCCGAGAGACGCGCTGGGCGCTCAACCAGGACCTTGGCCTCACCTACGCCGCGCGCCCTCCGCCCGACAATCGGATCACGGCCGGGCATTGGTGGGCACCGGATTATCGGGGTCCGCCGCTCGTGTCGCTCGATTCGCGGCTGGCAGCGGGCTGGGGCGCGGGGATCGGCAGCATCCTGGAAGTGAACGTGCTGGGCCGCAACGTCCCGCTCAGGGTGGCAAGCCTCCGCGATATCGCGTGGCGGCGGCTCGGGCTGAATTTTTTCCTGGTGGCGAGCCCCGGCCTGCTGTCGGGGGCGCCGCATACGAACATTGCAACCGTGCGCGCCGCGCCGGGCCGGCAGGAAGCCGTGCTTGCCGCGGTGACGGACGCGCT